>Ga0209640_10001430_pt1 | contig 20190 bp, 21 predicted proteins | sample RifCSP10_1_FD_184018 | JGI IMG/M metagenome (GOLD analysis project Ga0209640, IMG submission 184018) | Soil microbial communities from Rifle, Colorado - Rifle CSP2_sed 10_1 (SPAdes) (version 2) | ecosystem: Environmental > Terrestrial > Deep subsurface > Rock core/Sediment | place: Rifle...
CTGCCCGAAGTCGCTGCCGGCGACGCAGCGCTCGGCGCCGATCGCGCGGATCGTGTCGACGGTCTCGAACGGATCGCAGACGGGCTGGTAGAGCGAGGGAATCATCGGTTGGCAATAGGTGCCGACGTACGCGCCGAGGTCGGCGAGCTGGCGCATCTCGTCGACGAGCAGCTTGTTCAGCTCGAGCAGCGGATGGTCGAGCAGCGTCTTCACGCCCAGCTCGTTGGCAAGCGTGCAGAGCGGCAGCAGCTCCTCGAAGTCGGTGTGGCCGAGACTGCAGAGCACGTCCGCCTCCGCAGCCAGCTCGAACACGGCCCGGACCTCCGGGAGCACGGTGCCGTCGTCGTCGACGAGCCGGACGTAGCCCTCGCGGTCCTCGATTCCGGCGAAGCGCGCCCACCCGTACGACTTGAAGGTCGGAAACCAGAGGATCCTGCAGTTCGGATACTGGAGCGCGATCTTGACCGCCTCGGGATTGATCCCGTGGTTGAGGCCGAGCCCGCCGTAGACCTCGACGCGGTGCTCGAGCCGGCCGTCGCGCACGAGCTCGTCGACGTAGCGCTGGACGAGGTAGGCCGCGCTCGCCGTCAGGTTCCAGTGATCCTTGTAACAGACGGCCCGCATGCGCGCCTTCGCCGCCGCGACCGCGATGTCGATCATGTCCTGCGAACGGTGGACGAAGTCGGGATAGGCGTGGATATGGCAGTCGATCGCGCCGGCCAGGATGTCGTTCTCGATCCCCGGGTAGATCGCAGTCAGCTCGGGGTTGTCCTTGAGCATCGCGTAGAAGTAGGTGCGCGAGTTCATCTGCAGCACGCGCTCCAGCGTCAGCGTCCGCCCAACCCTGATCTGGGACGGGTGCAGCCCGTGACCCCGCAGGTCGACCTTCTCGCCCGTCACCAGCTCGATCAGATGCTCGTCGCACATCGTCGTTGCCCTCCGAGGTAGGCCCTAGTAGCATAGAAGAATCTGATTCTGTCTGACAGAATGCCGGTCGGGGGTGGAGCTTTGGTCATCGACACGGAGTTCAACTCGGCGGCCCAGGTGCCGGCGAAGATCTGCGCCGACGCCGCGGTGCTCGCGGAGGAGCGCGGGTTCGCAGGCGTCTGGAAGGGGGAGTCGAACAGCCGCGATCCGCTGGTGCTCTTGACCGCCTACGCTGCGCGGACGAGCCGGCTCGAGCTCGGGACCGCCATCTACCACATGTACGGCCGCTCACCGGTGACGCTCGGGATCCAGGCGGCCACGCTGAACGAGTACGCCGACGGGCGCCTGCTGCTGGGCCTCGGGGTCGCGAACGGGACGATCGCCGCCTGGCACGGCGACACCTACGATCGTCCGCTGCGCCGGATCCGCGAGTACGTCGAGATCGTCCGCGCGACCTACGCCGGCGAGCGGGTGGAGTACGAGGGCGACTTCTACGCCAGTACCAAGGGGTTCAAGCTCGCCTTCGAGCCCCCGCCGTATCCGCTGCGGATCATGCTCGCAGCACTCGGGTCCCGGACGGCGACGCTCGCCGGGAAGATCTCCGAAGGTGTCGTCATCAACATGGCCGACCCTGCCCGTGTCCGACAGATCGTCGAGTGGTGCCACGAGGGAGCGCGCTCCACGGGTCGCGATCCGTCCGGTTTCGAGGTGGCCGCGAAGCTTCGCGTCGCGGTCCACGAGGACGCGGGCCACGCCAAGCGAATGCTGAAGAAAGTGCTCACGTTCTATGCACTCCAGACCGGGTACAGCCAGATGCTCCGCGAGATGGGCTTCGCCGAGGAGGTCGACCGCATCCGAGCCGCCTACGAGCAGGACGGCTTCCGGGGCGCCCGCGACCAGGTCTCGGATGAGCTCTTCGCCGGTGTGCCGATGTTTGCAGGCTCGAGCCTCGATGGTCTCGCCGAGCGCCTCGAGGTCTACCGGGAGGCAGGCGTGACGCGGATGATCGTCGCCTGCGTACCCACCGGCGACGACCTCTGGGGCGAGATCCGATCCTTCCTCCACGCCGCGGACTTCGTCGCCGCGCTCGCCTGACGGTGGACTTCGCGCTCACCGGTGACCAACAGGCCCTCCGCGATGCGATCCGCGAGATCTGCGCGCGCTTCTCGGACGGGTACTGGCGCCGGATCGACGGCGCAGGCGACTACCCCGAGGAGTTCGTCCGGACGCTCACCGAGGAAGGCTGGCTCGCGATCCTGATCCCCGAGGAGTACGGCGGCGCCGGGCTCGGGATGACAGAGGCGGCCATCGTGCTCGAGGAGATCAACCGCTCCGGCGGCAACGGCGCCGCCTGTCACGCGCAGATGTACACGATGGGGACGCTGCTGCGGCACGGCTCCGAGGAGCAGAAGCGGCGCTACTTGCCCGAGATCGCTGCCGGGCGGCTTCGACTCCAGGCCTTCGCGGTCACCGAGCCGACCACCGGCTCCGACACGACACGGCTACGGACTCGCGCGGAGCGGCGAGGCGACGGCTACGTGGTCAGCGGCCAGAAGGTGTTCATCTCCCGTGTGAAGCAGTCGGACCTGATGCTGCTGCTCGCGCGCACGACCTCGCTCGAAGAGCTGGAGGATCGCACGCAGGGGATCTCGGTGTTCCTCGTCGACCTCCGCGAGGCGGGAGACGCGCTCGAGGTGCGGCCCATGGACGTGATGATCAACCACCACACGTGCGAACTGTTCATCGACGGGCTCGAGCTGCCGGCCGAGAGCCTGATCGGCGAAGAGGGGATGGGCTTTCGCTACATCCTCGACGGGATGAACGCGGAGCGGATCCTGGTCGCTTCGGAGGCGATCGGTGACGGCCGCTGGTTCGTCGAACGCGGCTCGCGCTACGCGTCGGAGCGCGAGGTGTTCGGGCGGAAGATCGGTGCGAACCAGGGTGTCCAGTTCCCGCTCGCCCAGGCGCACGCCGAGGTCGAGGCTGCGAGCCTCCTTCGTTTCCAGGCAGCCGCGCTCTTCGATGGAGGCGAGCCGTGCGGGCCGCAGGCGAACATGGCGAAGCTGCTCGCTTCGCAGGCCTCGTGGCGGGCAGCCAACGCGTGCATGAACGCCCACGGCGGCTACGGCTTCGCGCGCGAGTACGACGTCGAGCGGAAGTTCCGCGAGGCGAAGCTGCTCGAGATCGCGCCTGTCTCGAACAACATGATCCTGGCGTACGTCGGCCAGCGGGTGCTCGGCATGCCGAGGTCGTACTGATGGCACGGCCGCTTCGCTCGTGGATGTTCGTGCCGGGAAACCGGCAGCGCTTCCTGAACAAGATCTACGAGCTCGACGAGCGACCGGACGCCGTCTTCTTCGACCTCGAGGACGGGGTCGTTCCGGGCGAGAAGCCGGCGGCGCGCGAGCTCGTCGCTGAGGTCCTGCGCCGCGCCACCCCGGGCCCGCTCCGCACCGTGCGGATCAACGCCGTCGGCAGCGACTGGCTCCAGGAGGACCTCGAGGCGATCCTCGTCCCCGGCCTCGAGGGCGTCTGCGTCCCGAAGGTCGAGTCGCCCGAACAGGTCCTGCAGGTCGCCAAGCGACTGCCCCGCGAGGTCGGGATCGTCGTCGCGATCGAGAGCGCCGCAGGGCTGATCCGCGCGCCCGAGATCGCCGCTGCCCACCCGCAGGTGATCGGGCTGATGTTCGGCGCCGAGGACTACGCCCTCGACCTCGGGCTCGGCACGAGACGCGAGGCCGAGTCGAGCGAGCTGATCTACGCGCGCTCGGCGCTCGTGAACGCGGCCGCGGCGGCGCGCGTGATCTCGATCGACGGTGTCTTCCCCGACCTCGAAGACCCGGACGGGCTGCTCGTGGACATCCTGCAGGCGCGACGGCTCGGGTTCGGCGCCAAGTCGACGTTCAACCCACGGCAGGTGGCGCTGATCAACGAGCGCTTCAGCCCCACGCCGGACGAGCTCGAGTACGCACGCCGCGTCGCGGATGCCTTCGAGCAGGCGACGAGGCGCGGCGACGCGTCGGTCGCGGTCGGCGGGCAGCTCGTCGACCGCCCGATCGTGCTCCGCGCCCGGCGCCTGCTCGAGCTTGCGGCGGAGCTCGGGATCACCAAGGGAGGTACATGATGGGCACGATCAGAGCCGGCTGGGAGGGCCGCTACTACGACGACTTCGAGGTCGGCGACGTGTACCGCTGCCGCTACGGCCGCACGGTCACCGAGGCCGACAACATCCAGTTCACTCTGCTCACCAACAACACCAACCAGATCCACTTCAACCGCGCCTACGGCGAGGCGACCGAATTCGGGCAATGCCTCGTCAACAGCGCGCTGACCCTGTCCATCGTGGCCGGGATGGGTGTCGCAGACGTGAGCGAGAACGGTTTCGCGCTCGGCTGGGACGGGATCGAGCTGCCGCACCCGGTCTTCCCGGGCGACACGCTCTACTCCGAGAGCGAGGTCGTCGAGAAGCGCGACTCGCGCTCGCGCCCGGCGCAGGGGATCGTCAAGGTGGAGACGCGCGGCTACAACCAGCACGGCGACCTCGTGATCACGTATCGCCGCTCGGTGATGGTCTGGAAGCGCGAGCACGCGCCGAGCCGCGACATCTTCCCCGAGCCCAGAGCGTGATCGACGGCACCCTCGCCGGCGTGCGGGTCGTCGCGCTCGAGCAGGCCGTCTCCCTGCCGTTCTGCACGCTCGTCCTGGCGAGCCTCGGCGCGGACGTCGTCAAGGTCGAGCAGCCCGGGCGCGGGGACGTGATTCGCGGCTGGGACGACGCCGTTCGGGGGCTCTCGACCGGCTTCGTCGCCTTCAATGCCGGCAAGCGAGACGTGACCGTGGACGCGAAAGCTCCGGCGGGGCGCGAGGTGCTGCGCCGGCTCGCCGCCTCGGCCGACGTCTTCTGCGAGAACTTCGCGCCCGGTGTGGCCGCGCGGCTCGGCGTCGCCAACGAGCAGCTCCGTGCCGACAACCCGGCGCTCGTCTACTGCAGCCTCTCGGGATACGGGCAGGACGGACCGTACCGCGACGTGAAGGCCTACGACCTCCTCGTTCAGGGGGAGGCGGGCCTCCTGCTCGCGAACGGTACGCCCGACGCGCCCGCGAAGATCGGGATCCCGATCACCGACCAGATCGCCGGCATCCACGCCGCTCTCGGCATCGTTGCGGCGCTGCGCCGGCGCGACCTGACAGGAGAAGGGGCCTACCTCGACGTCTCGATGCTCGAGTCCGCTGCACACTGCCTCGCCTACTTCCCCCATCACTGGTGGCACACCGGAACGGAGCCTCCGAGGTCCGGCATGCGCCACCAGTACCTCTGCCCCTACGGCCCGTTCCTCGCCGCCGACGGCCGCTACGTCAACCTCGTCGTCGCCTCCGACGCCGACTGGGATCGCTTCTGCACCGCTGTCGGCCGGCCTGAGTGGATCGGCGATCCGCGGTTCGCGACAGTGGCCGCTCGCAGCGAGAATCGCGCGCGGCTCGACGGCCTCGTCGAGACGCTGATCGCCTCGTGCCCCGCCGAAGAGTGGTTCGCCCACCTCGAGGCGGTCGGGCTCCCGTACGGTCGCGTCCGCTCGATAGCGGAGGTGGTCGAGCACCCGCAGCTCGTCGAGCGCGAGCTCTTCGGCACGGCGGACTCGCAGGTCGGCCCTCTGCCGATCGTGCGCTTCGCGCTCGGGTCGCGCGAGCGATCACGAGTGCCCGGCCTCGGCGAGCACACGGACGAGGTACTGGCCGAGCTGGGCTACAGCGAGGCGGAGATCGGCGAGTTCCATGCGCAGGCGGTGGTATGAGCAGGCTGAGCCCCGTGGGTGCGCCGAAGTATCCGATCGAGTCGGTCGACAACGTGCTGCGCCTCATCTTGGCGCTGCGAGAGACGCCGTTGCTGAGCGTGCAGCAGGCGAGCGCGGAGCTCGGCGTTGCCCCGTCGACGGCGCACCGGCTCCTCGCCATGCTCCAGCATCGCGGCTTCGTCGAGCAGGATCTCGGCACTCGTGGGTACCGGGCGGGGCCGGCGCTGACGGAGGTCGGGCTCTCGGCCCTGCGGGAGCTCGACATCCGACGCGTCGCCCGACCGCATCTCGAGCGGCTGGTCGCCGAGCTCGACGAGACAGCCCATCTCACCGTTCCCCGCGGGACGAACGTGCTCTTCATCGACGGCGTCGAGTCGTCTCGGATCCTGCGGGCAGCCGGGCGGGTCGGCCACAGCCTGCCGGCGCACGCGACCGCGTCGGGGAACGTCATGCTCGCCACTCTCACTGACGAGACACTGCTCGAGCTGTACCCGAAGGAGCGCCTGGAGCGCGTGACCCGGCGCACCGTCGCGAGCCGGCGGATGCTCCTACGCCGGCTGGCCGAGGTCCGCGAGCGTGGCTACGCAGTCAACGACGGCGAGAGCGAGGACGACGTTGTCGCGGTGGCGGTGGCGATTCTCGTGAGCGACGGCGCCTTGCGCGGCGCCGTCACCATCGCAGGGCCTGCGACGAGGTTCGGCCCCGAAGCCGCCGTGCGCGCAGCCCCCGCAGTCCTCGCGACAGCTGCGGCCGTCGGCGAGGCGCTCCGTTGAAGAGGCGTTCGACGCTGCGCATCCCTGTACGGTAGGAACCGATGCGCGCCCCGACGATCACCGATGCGCTCCTCGGGGAGCACGGCGTCATCTATGCACTGCTCGGGCATCTCACGAGCCGGCCGTTCCGCTCGGCGGAGGAGGCCCGGACCAAGGCGGCCGAGCTCGCCGCCGGTCTCGCCACCCACGCCCGCATCGAGGACGACCTGCTCTTCGTCGCGCTCGAGGGACCGCTCGGGCCGAACGGAGGGCCGCTCGCCGTGATGCGGGAGGAGCACGCCGAGGTCGAGGGCACGCTCGAGCGCCTGACCCGGGTCGATGACGTTCAGGAGGCAGACGCGCTCGCCAGCCACCTGGCCTCGGTCGCCCGCGAGCACTTCGCGAAGGAGGAGCAGGTGCTCTTCCCGATGGCCGAGCAGCTGCTCGGCGAGCAGGTGCTTCGCGACCTCGGCGAGCAGTGGGCTGCTCAGCGGCGCGGCGCCTGAAGGCCGCACCGGCGACCGCTCTCGTGGCGCATGCCACGATCGCGTGCCGCCTTGCTACCGTGACGCTCGCAGCGTGACGGCATGATCGATCAACCATCCAGGCCGGCCGACGGGTTGGGACCGGAAGCCGTCGAGCTTCTCCGCGCCCTCGGCAGCACAGCCGACGGGATGGCTGCGGTCGCTCCCGGCGGGCAGATCCTGACCTGGAACGAAGGCGCCGCCGCGTTGCTCGGCTACAGCCCCGAGGAGGTCGTCGGGAAGCCCTGCTACGAGGTCTTCGGTTGGCTCGACCGCTGCGGGAATCCCGTTTGCAGCGCCCATTGTCCCCACTGCCGCCTCTCTGACGGCGAGGAGCTCGTACAGACCAGGGACGTCATCGCACACTCGAAGAGCGGCACGGCGGTCTGGTTGAGCGTCAGCACGCTCGTGCCCCCGCCCGAGCTTCGGCACGAGGCCCGGCTCGTGCACATGTTCCGCGAGATCGGCCTGCCCCCGGAGCTCGAGCGGCTCGTCGCCGAGCGGCTCGGATCGCAGAACGGTACCGATGCCGAGATCGCCGCCGACACCGAAAGGGCTGCAGCGCTCGCGCGCCTCACCCGGCGGGAGCGGGAGGTGCTGCAGCTCCTGGCGGACGGCGCGGACACGAAGGAGATCGCCGATCGCCTCACCCTCTCCTCCACCACCGTTCGCAACCACGTGCAGAACATCCTCGACAAGCTCGGCGTCCACAGCCGGCTGGAGGCGGCCGTTCTCTTCGTCCGTTACGGAGAGTAGGCCCCCGGAGCGGCGACGACGCCTCCCTCGAGCCACACGCTGCGCCGCACATAGGCGACCCCCTCGGCGAGACGCCGGGCGGTCCGCGCGTACGCGGCCTGCTCGACGAGGAAGCCTTCGCCTTCAGCGCGCACGCGAGCCCAGACCGGTAGCACCCCGCTCGGGTGGCCGATCGCGACCGGCTCGTCCTGCCCGGGCGGAACGGCGGCCTCGGAGACGACAGTGCCGGGGATGAGAGCGGCGACAGCGGTCGTGACTCCCACGGTGCCCGGGAAGGCTTTGTGTGCCGCGGGCGGTCTCCCCCCGACGACGCGCGCGACGAGGCTGACGTCGGCGCCGGCGACGAGCTCTCCCGTGCCGTAGCCCGTGTAGTCGGCCGGCGGCGAAACGGCCACAGGCACGGGCACGAGGCCGCCCTCGGGAAGGCCCAGAAGGCGGCAGGCCGCGTCCTTGACCGCGTCGAACGCCGAGAGTCGACCGGGATCGAGGTCGGCCGGGCCCTCGGTGCCGTGGAGGCCGAGGGCAGCTGCTGGGAAGAAGACGGAGAGGTTGCCGATGTCGACGATGCTCGCGCGGACCTCGCCGTGGCCGGGCACGTCGAGCACGTCATCCCGGTTGCCGGTAGGCAACAGCCGACCGGTGGCACCGCCGACGGTCTCGGCGTAATCGAGGAGGATCGGCGCGCCGGTGCCGGGGACGCCGTCGATCGCGAGGTCGCCCTCGACCGCCGGCCCTCCGTCCTCGACCGGCACGTGGGCGACGAAGACGGAGCCCGTATTCGTGTTGTGGATGCGCACGGGGGCGGGCGAGCCCTGCGGCCGGACGATCCTCTCCTCGAGGGCGTAGATGCCGACCGCAGCCGAGATGTTGCCGCAGTTGATGTCGTAGTCGACGACCGGCTCCGAGATGGAGACCTGCGCGAACGTGTAGTCGAGGTCGGCGTCCTCCCGCGACGGGGGTCCGATGACGGCGAGCTTGCTGGTCAGGATGTCGGCGCCGCCGAGCCCGTCCACCTGGCGGGGGTCGGGGCTGCCGAAGAGCGAGAGGATGATGCGGTCGCGAGCGGAGCGGTCTGCGGGGAGGTCGCTCTCCCGCAGGAAGACGGCCTTGCTCGTCCCGCCTCTCATGAAGACGAAGCGGATCGGTACCTGCTGACTCATCGCCCTGGCTCCGAGCACATCTAGCGCACGAGCACCTGCACCGTGCAGGCTGCGCCCTCGACGCCGGCCGCCTTCCCGCCCCGGCAGTGGGCGAGACCCACCTTCGCTCCCTCGACCTGCCGCTCTCCGGCCTCGCCGCGCAGCTGCCGGACGAGCTCGACGACCTGCGCGACCCCCGTCGCGCCGAGGGGATGTCCCTTGCCGAGGAGGCCTCCGCTCGGGTTGACGGGAAGACGCCCGCCGATCGACGCCTCGCCGCGCTCCACGGCCGTCAGGTACTCGCCGACCGGGAAGAGGCCGAGCCCCTCCACACGCAGCGCCTCCGCGATCGAGAAGCAGTCGTGCACCTCGGCCAGGCTCACGTCCCCGGGGGCGATGCCGGCACGCTCGTAGGCGTCCTGGGCCGTGGCCTCCGTGAGCGGCTCGAACGTCATCGGAGTCGGCTCAGGATCGACCGTGCCGGTCCGCAGGGTGGAGGCCGCGAGGCGGATCGCGCCGTGCTTGCCCAGGCGGCGCGCCGCCGCCGCGCCCGCCAGGATCGCAGCAGCAGCTCCGTCCGTTACCGGCGAGCAGTCGAGGAGGTTCAGCGGCTCGGCGATCGGCCGCGACTCGAGCACCTGCTCGACCGTGACCGGCTCCTGGAACTGCGCGAACGGGTTGAGGGCCGCGTTGCGCTTGTTCTTGACGGGTACGAGAGCGAGCTGCTCGCGGCTGACACCGTAGTCCTCGAAGTAGCGGCGCGCACGCAGCGCATAGATGCCGGGCATGGTCAGGCCGACCGCAGCCTCGATGTCGTCGGTGTCCGGTGTGAGCGCTCCGCGGAAGCGCGAGGTGAGGTGCTCCGTGCCGAAGGCCAGGACGACGCCGTGCTCGCCGGCCCTGATCGCCAGCGATGCCTCGCGGATCGCGACCGCGCCGCTCGAGCAGACGTTCTCGACGTTCGTCAGCGGGATGCCGGCGAGCCCGATATGGGCGAGAACGCGCTGGCCCATGGCCATGCCTTGGAAGACGTGGCCGCAGTACGCGGCCTCGATCTGGCGGGGCTCGATGCCGGCGTCGTGGATAGCGGCCAGCGCGGCGTCGGCGCCGAGGTCGGTCGCATTGCGCTCTGGATGCTTCCCGAACGGGGTCATCCCGACGCCGATCACGTAGACGTCGCTCACGGCTGCCCTTCCGGAGCCGGGTGGAAGCGGTAGCCGATCAGCTCCCGCCCTTGGTCGTCCTCGCCGAACGGCTCGAGCGAGAGCTCGACCTCCATGCCGATTCGTACCGCCTCCGGCTCCACGCCGACGATCTGACCGAGCACGCGGACTCCCTCGGGGAGATCGACGTACCCGAGCGCGTAGGGCACCTCGAAGCCGGGTGCGGCCTGATGGATGACCGTGCAGGTGTAAACCGTGCCGCGCTGCGAGAGCGGCGCCGTCTCGAGCTCCTCGGTCAGGCAGCGGGAGCACACGTGGCGCTGCGGGAAGAAGCAGGCGCCGCACGAGGGACAGCGGCTGCCGAGCAGGTGTCCCGTGCCGTCCGGCTCGACCTCGAGCAGCCCCGGTCTGAGCGGAACCGCTCCGCTCGGGCTTGCAAGGGTCTGCCTTGCGGATGTCACGCGAGTAAAGGCTGGCGCGCCTTGACCGGGAGGTCAATCCACCCGCTTCATCATCTCGGTGATGCATTCGCGCCAGGAGAGCTGATGCACGCGTCGGATTGGAGGGCCGAGCGCGTCGATTCGTCCCGCCGGCTCGTCGTGCATTCGAACTAGACAGATGATGCAGGGACTGGATTGACCGCCCGGCTCCCAGGGACCTATCGTGCAATGCATCCGGACCGACCGACCGACCGGTCGGTCGCGAAACCGTAGGAAGCAAGCGAGTCAAGGGGCTCCAGATGAAGAGCAAGCCCGGGCGCCGGCGCATTCCGATTCTCGCGCGTGCGCGGGCGAAGCCGCTCGCAGAGACCTCCCGTGGTGAAGTGCTCGGCGGAGAGAGGACGCTCGTGTACGACTGGAACAGCACGGGCGCGCTCTCCGGCCCTCCGACGGGCGCGGTGGAGCTGGACGACGAGACCCTCCGCGACGGTCTCCAGAGCCCCTCGGCCCTGTGTCCGCCGGTGGGCAAGAAGATCGAGCTCCTGCACCACATGGAGGCTCTCGGGATCGACGCGGCGGACATCGGCTACCCGGGAGCGGGTCCCCGGGCGCTGGCCGACGTGGTCGCGCTCGCCGAGGAGATCGCGCGGTCGGGCCTGCGGATACGGCCCAACTGCGCGGCCCGCACGGTGCCCACCGACGTCCATCCCATCGCCGAGGCCCAGCAGCGGTCCGGAACGGCGATCGAGGCTTCCCTCTTCCTGGGCTCGAGCCCGATCCGGCAGCACACCGAGGGCTGGGACGTGGACTTTCTCCGCCGGACGGCCGAGGAGGCCGTCAGGCTGGCGAGGAGCCTCGGCCTCGAGGTCATGTTCGTCACCGAGGACACGACCCGGGCCCATCCCGACCACCTGCGGGCGCTGTACACGACGGCCATCGAGGCTGGGGCGAGGCGGATCTGCCTGGCCGACACCGTCGGTCATGTCGCTCCCTGGGGCGTCCAGGAGCTCGTGCGCTTCGTCCGCGGCGTGGTGGCGGAGGCGCGCGAGCCCGTCAAGATCGACTGGCACGGGCACCGCGACCGCGGCCTCGACCTGATCAACTCCCTCGTCGCCGTGACCGAGGGAGTCGATCGCGTCCACGCCTGCGGACTCGGAATCGGCGAGCGCGTGGGGAACCTCCCCATGGATCTGCTGCTGGTGAACCTCAAGCTCCTGGGCTGGATCGACCGGGATCTGCGCGCGCTCCCCGCCTACTGTCACACCGTCGCCGAGGCCACCGGGATCAGCATCCCTCCCAATTACCCGGTGGTGGGCAAGGACGCCTTCGAGACGAGCACCGGAGTTCACGCGGCGGCGATCCTCAAGGCCCTGCGCAGGGGGGACGAGTGGCTCGCCGACCGCGTCTACAGCTCCGTGCCCGCCCGCGAGTTCGGGCTGGAGCAGGTGATCAGCATCGGGCCGATGAGCGGCCAGGCCAACGTGGTCGCTTGGCTCGACCGGCGCGACCTGCAAGCCGATCCGGAGACGGTGGGGCACATCCTCTCCGCGGCCAAGGCTTCCGATCACGTTCTGCGGGACGAGGAGATCCTCCAGCTCCTGCCTTCGCTCCACCGCGTGCATGCCTGAGACAGCCCGGGGAGCAGTCGCCGCCGAGACGCGGGCGCTGCTCTCGGGGAACGAGGCGATCACCCGCGGCGCCTGGGAGGCCGGCGTGCGGGTCGCGGCAGGGTACCCGGGGACGCCGAGCACGGAGATCCTCGAGTCCCTCGCCTCCTACGAGGACGTCGACGTTCGCTGGTCGACGAACGAGAAGGTTGCCCTCGACGTCGCGTTGGGAGCCTCGCTCGGCGGGGCCCGAGCGCTCGCGACGATGAAGCACGTCGGCCTGAACGTGGCCGCCGACACCTTCCTCACCGCCGCCTACACCGGGGTCGGCGCCGGGCTCGTGCTGGTGAGCGCGGACGACCCCGGGATGCACAGCTCGCAGAACGAGCAGGACAACCGGCCGTCACACAGCCGCGGGCTCGTCGAGCTGGAGCCGGCGCAGGAGATCGAGGCGCCGGGCTTCCGGCGCGACCCGCAGAAGTACGTCATGCTGCCGACCCACGCTCGCGCCCGGCGGCCGCTTGTCCTCGAGCGCCTCGAGTGCCTGGCGACCTTTGCCGAGGAGAGCTCCCTCACGGTCGTGGAGGAGCGCGACCCCGCGGTCGGAGTCGTCACGGCAGGCATCGCTTACCAGTACGTGCGTGAAGTCCTGCCGCAGGCGAGCGTCCTCAAGCTCGGCCTCAGCTAACGGGAGCGAGCTGAGAGATGGAAGAGCGGACGACCCGTAACCGGATTCTCGAAGAGGCCGCGGGCCTGTTCCGACGCGAAGGCTTCAACGGGGCGAGCATGCAGGACCTGGCCGCGGTGGTGGGGATCACCAAGTCGACCCTCTACCACCACTTTCCGAGCAAGCAGGCCTTGCTCTCCGAGATCCTCGAGCTCACCGTCGGCCGGGTGACGCCCGCGCTCGAGGCGATCGCGGAGGCCGACCTGTCCGCCGCCGCTCGCCTGCGGCAGGCGGCGGTGCGACACGTGGTGGAGTTGATCCACGACCAGGACAACGTCGCCTGCTTCATCGAGGAGGGGCGCTTTCTCGCCCCCGAGTACAGGCAGTCCCACATCGCCAAGCGTGACCGCTACGAGCAGCACTTTCGCAGGATCGTCGCCGACGGCATCCGTGCCGGTGAGTTTCGGCAGATGGATGTCCGGCTCGCGAGCCAGGCCGTCCTCGGCATGTGCAACTCGGTGGCCGCCTGGTACCGGCCGGACGGGGACTTCGGGCCCGACGAGATCGCCGAGCAGTTCGGCGAGTTGGCCGTGCGGGCGCTCTCCTCCCTGGCAGAGCCCGGGGCGGATCGGGCGGATCGGGGTTGGTGAGGATGAGCGGCGCGCTTGGCGGCATCCGGGTCCTCGACCTCTCCCAGGGGGCGGCCGGTCCCACCTGCGGGATGCTGCTCGGAGACCTCGGCGCCGAGGTCGTCAAGGTCGAGCCACCCGGGGGCGAGTGGGGACGGCTGCTCGGGCCCCCGTTCACCCAGGAGGTCGCGGCCTCCTTCCTCGCCATGAACCACAACAAGCGCGGCATCGTCGTCGACCTCAAGCGGCCGGGGGGCCGCGAGGTCGTGCTGCGGCTCGCCAAGGAGAGCGCCGTCGTCCTCGAGAGCTTCCGGCCGGGCGTCGCAGACCGGCTCGGGATCGGCTACGAGGACCTCTCGGCGGAGAATCCCCGACTCGTCTACGCCGCCATCTCCGCCTGGGGCCGGCACGGCCCGTGGCGCGACCACCCCGGCGTGGACGGAGCGGTCCAAGCCGTCAGCGGGATCATGAGCATCACGGGCGCGGCCGACGGACCGCCGGTCAAGGTCGGCGTTCCCGCCGCGGACATGACCGGCGCGCTCTTCGCCGTCCAAGCCGTCCTCGCCGCCCTCTTCGTCTGCGAGCGGACCGGTAGAGGCCAGCGGGCCGATGTCTCGCTCCTCCAGTCGCTGCTCGCCTACCAGGTCGTGCCGCTCTCCATGTACCTGGCCACGGGGGAGCCGCTCGGCCGCCAGGGCAGCGCAGCGCCGTACGCCGCGCCCAACGAGGCCTACCCGACGCGGGACGGCTACGTGATGGTCGCCGCGTACACCCCCGACCGCTGGCCGCGCCTGTGCGCGGCGCTCGGTCGCCCCGAGCTCGCCGACGATCCACGCTTCGACACCAACGAGAAGCGGGTGCTCGGCCGGGCCGCCCTGGCGGAGGTTCTCGAGCCGCTCTTCCGGGCTCGCTCGACAGGGGAGTGGGTCGAGCTGCTGCGCGCGGCGGACGTGATCTGCGCGCCGCTTCTCGACCACGCCGCCCTCGTCGCCGAGCCGCACCTCGGGGAGACGGACGCATTCTGCGTCACCGAGCACCCCGTTCTCGGCGAGCTGCAGAGGGTCAGGTGCCCGATCGAGCTCTCGAGCACGTCGACCGGGCCCCGGCGGCCCCCGCCCCATCTGCCCGGCGAGCACACGGTGGAGGTGCTGCGCGAGGCCGGCTTCGGCGAGGGCGAGATCGAGAACCTGCTCGCGGAGGGCGTCGTGCAGGACGCCCGCTGGGCGGAGACCACGACGACGTGACGAAGGAAGGAGCCCCGATGGAAGAGCCGGTGTTGTGGGAGAGAGAGGGGGCGGTCGGCGTCGCCACGCTGAACCGTCCCGAGGCCCTGAATGCGATGACCGTCGAGATGCTCGAGCGGCTGGAGCGACTGCTCGACGAGGCCGAGACGGACGCCTCGCTGCGCGCACTCGTCCTCGCCGCCAGCGGCGAGAAGGCGTTCTGCGTCGGCGCCGACCTGAAGAGCCGAGCGCAGGAGTACGACGAGGGAGCGGGCGAGGATCCGCTCGCCGCGGCCGTGAAGCGCGTGTTCGGGCGCCTGGAGAGCCTCGCGCGGCCCACGATCGCGGCGATTCAGGGCTACTGCCTCGGCGGCGGCCTCGAGCTTGCGCTCACGTGCGACGTGCTCGTGGCGGCGGACACGGCGCAGCTCGGGCTGCCCGAGGCACGGGTGGGGAGCATGCCCGGCGCCGGCGGCACGCAGCGCCTGACGCGCCTGATCGGGCCTGCCCGCGCGAAGGAGCTCATGTTCACAGGCGATCGGATCGACGCGGCCGAGGCCCACCGGCTCGGGCTCGTCAACCGCGTCCTGCCGGCCACGTCCCTGCTGGACGGGGCGAAGGCACTGGCCGGGACGATCGCGAGCCGGGCGCCGCTCTCGCTGCAGAAGATCAAGGAAGCCGTCAACATGGCCCTCGACGTCGAGCTCGAGAAGGGTCTCGAGTTCGAGCGTGCCTGCCACGCCTTCCTCCGCGAGAGCGAGGACCGCCAGGAGGGCATCAGAGCGTTCGTCGAGAAGCGCGAGCCGCAGTTCGTCGGCCGCTGAAAGGAGCTGAGGATGAACGTCGAAAATCGGGTCGCCGTGGTCACCGGCTCGGGCCAGGGGATCGGCGAGGGCATCGCCCGCAGGCTCGCTGCCGCAGGAGCGAAGGTCGTCGTCAACGACGTCGCCACCGAGCGCGCGGAGGCGGTGGCGGACTCGATCGCGGCGTCCGGGGGGGCGGCCGTCGGGGTCGCCGCGGACGTGGGCACGAGCGAGGGCGCCGAGGCGATCGTCGGGCGGGCCGTCGAGGAGTGGGGCCGCGTCGACATCCTCGTCAACAATGCGGGCATCGCCCGCGACGCCTGGCTGGCGAAGATGAGCGAGGAAGACTGGGACGAGACGCTGCGCGTGAACCTGAAGTCGCAGTTCCTCTGTTCGCGGGCGGCGGTGCCGAGCATGATGGAGCGGCAGTACGGGCGGATCGTGAACATCGCCTCGCGGGCCTGGCTCGGGAACCCGGGCCAGGCGAGCTACTCGGCTTCGAAGGGCGGCGTCGTCAGCCTCACGCGCACACTCGCGCTCGAGCTGGCGAGATTCCAGATCACCGTCAACTGCGTCGCTCCGGCTCTCGTGGACACGCTGCTCTTCCGGGGCCTGCAGGAGGAGATCCAGGAGCGCCTGATCAAGACCGTCCCGCTCGGCCGGATCGGCACTCCCGAGGACATCGCCCAGGCGGTGCTCTCCTTCGCCTGCGACGAGGCTTCCTACGTCACCGGCCAGGTGCTCTACGTCTGCGGCGGCCGCAGCCTGGCGAGTCCGGCGATGTAGGGCGCGGCGATGGGTCGAACCCTCGCGGAGAAGATCCTGGCCCGCGCAGCGGGGCGGGAGCGCGTGCAGCCGGGGGAGTTCGTGACGGCCCAGGTCGACCTTGCCATGACCCACGACATCTTCGCCGCCCAGGTCTTCGGCCACCTCGTCGACGCCGGCGTCGAGCGCGTCTTCGATCCGGAGCGCGTAGTCGTCGTGCTCGACCATCTCGTTCCCGCCCCCTCCGAGGCTGCAGCCTCGGCGCACCGGAAGATCCGGGAGTACGTCGAGCAGTTCGGCGTCCGTCACTTCTACGAAGCCGGCCAGGGGATCTGCCACCAGCTCCTCCCCGAGCAGGGCCATGTCGCCCCTGGCGCGCTCGTCGTGGGCACCGACTCCCACACGACGACGCACGGAGCGCTGGCCGCAGCGGGCGCTGGCATCGGCACGTCAGAGATGGCGTACGTCCTCGCGACGGGGCGGCTCTGGTTCCGGGTGCCCGAGACGATCCGCTTCGAGCTCACCGGAACGCTCCAGCCGATGGTCACCTGGAAGGACGCGATCCTCGCGATAGCCGGCCGCTTCGGCTCCGACGTGGCCCAGTACAAGGCGGTGGAGTTCGGCGGGCCGGCCGCCGCCGGCGCGGGCATCGCCGACCGGCTGACCGTCTGCAACATGGCGGTCGAGATCGGGGCGAAGTTCGGCTTCTTCGCCGCTGACGAGACGACGCTCTCCTATCTCGCCGAGCGGGGCCTCGAAGGGCTCGGGCCGCTCGCGCCTGACGCTGACGCGTCCTATGCGGCCGTGCACGAGCTCGCCCTCGACAACCTCGAGCCGCAGGTCGCCCTCCCGCACGCAGTCGACCATGTCCGGCGTGTGGGCGAGGTCGAGGACATGCCCATCGACCAGGCCTTCATCGGCTCGTGCACGAACGGCCGTCTCGAGGACCTGGAGGCGGCCGCCCAGGTACTGCGGGGGCGGCGTGTCCATCCTCGCGTGCGCCTGATCGTCGCTCCGGCCTCCCGGTCCGTCTTCCAGGCGGCCGCGCGGTCGGGCGCGCTGGAAGCGCTCGCCGAGGCGGGAGCCTCCCTCCTCCCTCCGGGGTGCGGCCCTTGCTTCGGCGGCCACGGCGGCCTGCTCGCCGCAGGCGAGCGCTGCATCGGCACGCATAACCGCAACTTCATGGGTCGCATGGGCAGTGCGCAGGCCGAGATCTTCCTCGCCTCGCCGCAGACGGTCGCCGCGTCGGCTCTCGCGGGCCACATCGCCGACCCCAGGAGGCTCGACCGAGGCGATGGCTAGAGACCGGATCGCGGGCAAGGCGTGGTGCTTCGGTGACGACATCTCCACCGACTTGCTCTCGCCCGGCGAGTACGCGCTGGCGCCCGCCGAGGAGCAGAAGCTCCACACGCTCGAGTCTGTCGACGCCCGCTTCGCACACGAGGTGCAGCCCGGCGACGTGGTCGTAGCCGGCAGGAACTTCGGCTGTGGCTCCAGCCGCGAGTCGGCCCCTGAGAACCTCAAGGCCCTCGGCGTGGCCTGCGTGGTCGCCGACTCCTTCGCGCGCATCTTCCTGCGCAACGCCGTCGCCATCAGCTTGCCCGTCCTCGCCTGCGCGGGGGCGCGAGCTGCGTTTGCCGAAGGCGACGAGATCGAGATCGACCTGGCGACGGGCCTCGTGCAGAACCGCGCTACCGGCCGTGCTCTGCAGGGAGAGCCGCTGCCTGCGGAGATGCTCGAGATCCTGTCCGGCGGAGGGATCCTCGCCGCGCTCTGGGCCTTCGCGCGTAGCTAGGCTCGTTCCCGTGGGGGCCGTGTCGGTCACAGATCTCGGCGGCGGCGTGCATCGCGTCACGCATCCGCTGCCCTTCGCGCTCGACCACGTCCACTGCTACGCGGTCGCCGGGAGCAATGGCTGGACGCTCGTCGACTCGGGCCTCGGACCGGGCGCCGAGGAGCGGTGGCGTGCGGCCCTCGAGCAGCTCGGCAGGCCGCATGTGCGAAGCATCGTCCTCACCCACTACCACCCGGACCACGTGGGCGGCAGCGCGGCGCTCGCCCGTCTGACCGGGGCGGAGGAGGTGCTGCAGGGGAGTATCGACGCGGAGCTCGCGCGGCGCATGTACACCGATCCGAACGACCTCGCGGAGCTCCGCCGGTTCCTGGGGACGCACGGCATGCCGGCGGAGAGGGTCACCGAGAGCGTGGATCACGAGCGTGAGCTGCTCGTCGCCCCGGCGGCGCCCACACGGTTCCTCGGGGAGGGGGACGCCGTCGGCCTGGGCGACGACGAGTTCACGGTCCTGCTCCTGCCGGGCCATGCGGACGGCCACATCGCGCTCTACGAGGAGCGCTCCGGCAGGCTTTTCGCCGGCGACACGATCCTCCATCAGATCACGCCGAACGTCGCCACCTGGCATAACACGCAGCCCGATCCCCTCGCCCGCTACCTGACCACGCTCGAGCGGATCGCCGAGCTGCAACCCGCCCTCGTCTACCCGGGCCACCACCGGCCGATCGACGACGCGGCGAGCCGGGCCGGCGAGATCCTTCTCCACCACCGCGTCCGCCTGGACGTGCACGAGGAGGCGCTACGTGCGGGCATGGTCACGACGTACGACGTGGCGGAGCGCGTCTGGGGCACGGGGCTCTCGGTCCACGAGCGGCGCTTCGCGCTCGGTGAGGCGATCTCTCACCTCATGCGGCTCGCTCGGCTCGGGCGCGCGAGAGAGGTCGCCCAGGGTCGTTGGACTACGGCCTGAAAGCGACCGCGGCGCCCCGTCTCTCAGCTCATCGCCTCGGCTGTCTCCAGCTCCCCCGCGCGGTAGGCCCTGAGGTAGGCGCGGCAGCCCGCGTCGACGCCGGTGAGGGCGTCGACCGCAAGCAGGAACGGCTGCGAGTCGCGGTCGAGCGCGAGGACTCGACGGAGCGGGCTGGCAATCGGATCGAGGATGCCGCTGTCGGCGCCCGCCTCGATCGCGAGCAGGAGGAACGCGTCGTTGAGCAGACGCCGGTGCGGGAGCCCGAAGCTGACGTTGCTGATTCCCCCGGTCAGGTGAATCTCGGGCCCATGGAGCTCCCGTAGCTCGCGGTAGACGGAGAGGCAGTGCCTCCCCGAGGCGCCGTCGACGGCGATCGGGAACACGAGCGGGTCGACGTGGATGCGGTCGAGCGAGATGCCCCGGTCGACGGCGAGCTCGATGATGCGCGTCGCGTTGGCGACGCGCTCCGCCGCGTCGGTCGGCATCCCGGACTCGCCGGTCGCGGTGACGACGACCGGGCCGCCTGCCCGCACGGCGAGGTCGAGCGCCTCGAGGCGCTCGAAGGAGGCGGAGTTCACCATCGGTGGAGCGACGCCGTGGCGCGCGGCCTCCTCGACGCCGGCTGCAAGGACCTCGGTGCTCGGGGAGTCGATCGCGACCGGCACCGCCGTCCACGCCGAGACCGTGCCCGCGAGCCAGCGCATGGCCTCGATCTGCTCGGAGGCCTGGATCGAAACCTCGTCGACGTTCAGGTCGAGGAAGCGGGCGCCCCCACTGATCTGGTCCCGCACGATCGTCTCGAGGTAGGCGAGCGCGGCCGCGGCATCCGGCTCCACCCCGGACGCCGCCGTCCGGATCGCTACCCGGACGTGCTTGATCTTGCCTTCGAGGTACGTGGCCGACTCCTGCTCCGCCTCGGACACGGGGAGCCACCTGCTCGTGCCCGCGGCATCGACGAAGGCGATCGCCTCGCGGCCTTGCTCATCCGTGCCCACGCGCGGGTCCGCGCGCCGGACGATCCGGGTCGCGTGGATGTTCTCGCCGATGACGACGAAGTCGTCCTGCTCCGTCATTGCGCGGTGCTCCCGTTCATGCGGCGTCGTCCCGGCGCGAGCCGGCTACGTGTAGACGCCGTACTCCCTGGTGAAGTCGACCATCGCGTGGACGGTCTCGGGCTTGCCCTCGTCCATCGCCGTTCCGAACGCCATCACGTACCCGCCGCCCGGACCGACCGTGTCGA
>Ga0209640_10001431_pt1 | contig 20182 bp, 18 predicted proteins | sample RifCSP10_1_FD_184018 | JGI IMG/M metagenome (GOLD analysis project Ga0209640, IMG submission 184018) | Soil microbial communities from Rifle, Colorado - Rifle CSP2_sed 10_1 (SPAdes) (version 2) | ecosystem: Environmental > Terrestrial > Deep subsurface > Rock core/Sediment | place: Rifle...
ATCCCAATCGCGATCTGGTCCGAGCTCGGCGACCGCATCTTCGGCGGCATCCCGCCGACCCCGTTCGGGATGCGCGCCGACGTCTGGGAGTTCCTGCTCAGCCTGCCGGTGATCTTCTACTCGTCCTGGATCTTCTTCCGGGGCGCGTACGTCGCGCTCAGAGCGAGGACGCTCGACATGATGGTGCTCGTCGCCGTCGCGATCGGTACGGGTTGGGTCTACTCGGTCGTTGCGACCTTCTTCATCGAGGGCGAGGTGTTCTACGAGGCGGCTGCGTTCCTGGCGGCGTTCGTCCTGCTCGGCCACTGGTTCGAGATGCGGGCGCGCGGCGGTGCCAACGACGCCATCCGTGCCCTGCTCGACCTGGCGCCGCCGAAAGCGACCGTTCTCCGCGACGGTGTCGAGCTCGACATCCCGACGGCAGAGGTGCGGGTCGGCGACCTGCTCCTGATCCGACCCGGGTCGAAGGTGCCGGTCGACGCGGAGGTGTTCGAGGGCGAGAGCTCGGTGGACGAGTCGATGGTGACGGGCGAGAGCATGCCGGTCGAGAAGCAGGCGGGCAGCCGGCTGATCGGCGCCACGATCAACAAGAACGGGACGCTCCGCGCGACTGCGACCGCGGTTGGCTCGGATACGGCTCTCGCCCAGATCGTCAAGCTCGTCCAGGAGGCGCAGAACTCGAAGGCGCCTGCACAGCGGCTTGCGGACAAGGCGGCGTTCTGGCTCGTCCTCGTCGCCCTGGTTGGAGGAGTAGGCACGTTCCTCGTCTGGAACCTCGTCGTCGGCGCACCGGTGCAGGAGTCGCTCGTCTACGCGATCACGGTCGTCGTGATCACGTGCCCGGACGCGCTCGGCCTCGCGACGCCGACCGCGGTGATGGTCGGAACCGGGCTGGGCGCCCGGCGCGGGATCCTGTTCAAGAACGCGATCGCGATCGAGCAGGCCGCGAAGCTCGACACGGTCGTGTTCGACAAGACCGGCACACTCACCCGCGGCGAGCCCGAGGTCGTCTCCGTTGCCACCGCCGACGGCGTGGACGAAGGCGACGTCCTCCGGTTGGTCGCGGCGGTCGAGCGCGAGAGCGAGCACCCGCTCGCCGAGGCGATCGTCCGGGCAGCCGAGGAGCGCGGACTCGACGGGGCCAAGGCCGAGTCGTTCGAAGCGGTTCCCGGGCATGGAGCGCTCGCCACCGTCGAGGGCAGGCGGCTCGCGATCGGCAACGGGCGCTTGCTCGAGAGGGAGGGTGTAGAGCTCGACGGCCTCATGCCGCTCGCCCGCGAGCTCGCCAGCGAGGGCCGGACCGTCGTCCAGGTCGCGATCGACGGCAAGGCGGCGGCCCTGATCGCGATCGCCGACGCCCCGCGAGAGACCGCGCGGGACGCGGTCGAGTCGCTCGAACGGCAAGACATTCATCCCGTCATGTTGACCGGCGACAACCGCCAGACCGCCGAGCGGATCGCGAGCGAGCTCGGGATCGGCAAGGTGTTCGCCGAGGTGCTGCCGGGCGACAAGGCAGACGTCGTCAAGGAGCTGCAGGGGCGCGGGAACGAGGTCGCGATGGTGGGCGACGGCGTCAACGACGCACCTGCGCTCGCCCAGGCCGACGTGGGCGTGGCGATCGGCGCCGGCACCGACGTCGCGATCGAGACCGCGGACGTCGTGCTCATGCGCTCCGATCCGCTCGACGTCGCCACTGCCGTCACGATCGGGCGCGGTACCGTCCGCAAGATGAAGCAGAACCTCGGCTGGGCGATCGGCTACAACTCGCTCGCGCTTCCAATAGCAGCCGGCGTCTTCGCACCGTGGGGACTGACTCTGCGTCCCGAGATCGCAGCGATCTCGATGTCCGGCTCGAGCGTGTTGGTCGCGGTCAACGCGCTCGCGCTGAAGCGACTCCGCCTTCCGGGTGCCGCTCGACGCGGCGGAGCTTCGTAGCGCACGTCAGCCGACGGTGTCCCGGCGCCGCGGCGGGAGCGGGACGAAGACGCTCGTCGTCCGGGTGATGGCCGTCCTCTGGTCGTCCAGGTGCGAACGAAGGATGCGAGCCATGTCGGACCGATCCGATCACAGGAGCTCCTGCCAGCGGCGATAGCGCACCGCGCGCCGAACGATGCGGGCGTCGTGGCCGCTCTCGAGGAGCTGCTGGCGAACCTCTCCCTCCTGCGCCAGGCGGAGGAAGAGCCAGGCGATGGCGACGATCGTGACGAGCGAGCCCTCCAGCATCATCAGCGAGCCGGCGAGGCTCTGATCCGCCTCGGGCGAGAGCCCGAGGAAGTCGTCGCCCGTCTCGTAGATCTCGTAGAACGGGCCGCCGGCCCAGACGAACACGTTTGCGATCAGCGTTCCGACCAGCCGGACGCCGACGATGTAGCCGAGCTTCGCGCCGGTTCCGAACCACTCGGGGGCGGGCAGGGTCTCGAGGACGGGCAGCCAGAGCACGATTCCAGCGGTGAAGAACGCTACGTGCTCGAGCGCGTGGACGGCACTGTTCTCGACGGCGGCCTCGTACAGCGCGGGCACGTGCCAGAGGGCCAGGTTCGCTGCCCAGATCGGGAAGGCGACGAACGGGTTCGCCAGAACGCGCAGGCGCATGACTCCGGGGAGGCCGAGCACGGGGCGCAGGAGCGGCCCCGTCAGGCCCGCGAGCAGGCAGAGCGGAGCGAGATCGCCGAGCAACAGGTGCTGCGCCATGTGGAAGGAAAAGAGCTCGTCCTCGGCGATCGCGGCCAGGGGCGACGCGACGGCGACGACGAGGAGCACGATCCCGAGGAGGAAGAGCGCGATGCGCCAGCCGGGGACGGGCTGCCCTCGGCGTGCGAGCGTCCGGGCCCGGATCGCGTACGCGGCGGTGATCAGCACGATCGGCGCGAGCTGGAGCGGGTCGAGCGTCCAGCTCGTCACGAGCGAGACCGAGAGCAAACGGCCGGACACGCGGTCACTGTAGAGCGATCTCACCTTGTGGCTCAGAGCCACAAGGTGTCTCGGCTCCGTCATCTGAGCCTGCGTACACTCGCTCCGTGACCACCGAGCGCCCGACGTACGCGACCTCCGGCGTCTCGCTGGCGAACGCCGAGGCGATCGTCGAACGCTTGCGGGCCGCCGCCGAGTCGACCGGCGCGGCGGGTTTCGGCGCGTTCGCCGGCTTGTACCCGCTCGACGGCGAGAGATTCCTGGTCGCCTCGACCGACTCCGTCGGCACGAAGCTGATCGTCGCGCGCCGGCGAGGACGCCTCCGAGCCTGCGGCGCCGATCTCGCGGCCCACTGCGTCAACGACGTCGCGACCTGCGGCGCCGAGCCGCTCTTCTTCCTCGACTACGTGGCAGCAAACCGCATCGATCTCGAGCCCGTGGTCGAGCTCGTCGAGGGCGCCGCGGAGGTCTGTCGTCAGGCCGGGTGCGTTCTGATCGGTGGCGAGACGGCTGAGCTCCCCGGCATCTACCAGGAGGGAGAGCTCGACTTCGCAGGGACCTGCGTGGGGCTCGTCGAGCGCGACCGGTTGATCGACGGATCACGGATCGAGGCCGGAGACGCAGTCGTCGGCCTACCGTCGGCCGGAGTCCATGCGAACGGCTTCACGCTCGTCCGCCGGGTGCTCGAGCTGGAGGACTACGGCGGCGAAGATCTTCTCGCACCTACGCCGCTCTACCTCGAAGAGGTGCGAGCCCTTCGGGCGCGAGCAGACGTCCGCGGGCTCGCGCACATCACCGGGGGAGGCATCATCGGCAACCTCTCGCGCGTGCTGCCGGCAGGGCTCCGCGCCGACCTCGACTGGGATGCGTGGGAGCGCCCTGCCGTCTTCGGCTGGCTCGCCCGGCACGTCTCCGAGGACGAGCTACGCCGCGTCTTCAACCTCGGGATCGGCTACGTCGCCGTCGTGCCCGATCCGGGCGATGCACTGGTGATCGGCCGGATTGTCTCGAAGTGATCGGTGTGCTCGTGAGCGGAGAAGGGTCGAATCTCCAGGCGCTGCTCGACGCAGGGCTGCCGGTCGTCGCAGTCGCGTCCAACAAGGCTGGCGCCCGGGCCCTCGACCGGGCCGGCGCGGCGGGAGTTGCGACTGCGGTGTTCCCGCTGGACGAGTACTCGGACCGCGATGCCCGTGACGTCGCGATGGCGGATTGGCTCGAGGGGCACGGCGTCGAGGTCGTCGTCTGCGCGGGGTACATGCACCTCCTGCGCCCCTCGTTCCTCGAGCGGTTCCCGAGCCGCGTCGTCAACGTGCATCCCGCGCCGCTCCCCGAGTTCCCGGGTGCGCATCCGCTCGAGGACGTGCTCGCAGCCGGCGCCGACGCGGCCGCTGCGACGGTGCACTACGTGGACGAGGGGGTGGACACGGGTGCAGTGATCGCGAGCGAGCCGGTCCCGGTCCTTCCCGGAGACTCGGTCGACACCTTGCGAACGCGAGTTCACGAGGTCGAGCACAGGCTTCTCCCGAAGGTCGTTCGAGAGCTGTGCGCGCGCTGATCTCGGTCTACGACAAGACCGGCCTCGTGCCGTTTGCGCGAGGCCTCGTCGACGTCGGCTTCGAGCTGGTTGCGAGCGGTGGGACGGCGACGGCGCTCGAGGACGCGGGCCTCGCCGTGAGGCGGGTCGAAGAGGTCACCGCCTTCCCCGAGATGCTCGGCGGTCGCGTGAAGACGCTCCACCCCCGGATCCACGCCGGGATCCTCGCGCGGCGTGACGCCCCGGATGATCTCGCCACGCTCGAAGAGCACGGGATCGAGCCGTTCGACCTCGTCTGCGTGAACCTGTACGCGTTCGAGCTCGTCGCGCAGCGGCTCGATACGGCGGACGAGGAGGCCGTCGAGATGATCGACGTCGGCGGGCCGGCGATGCTCCGGGCGGCGGCGAAGAGCCACGCGTCGGTGACACCGGTCTGCCGTCCCGCGGACTACGACGACGTCCTCGCCGAGCTTCGGGCGGGTGGCGGCGAAACCTCGCTCGCCACGCGCCGGCGGCTCGCCGGGATCGCCTTCGCCGCGACGGCCGCGTACGAATCCGCGATCTCGCGCTGGTTCCAGCGCGACGAGCTCCTGCCCGAGACGCTCGTTCCGGCCTTCGACAAGGCCCTCGACCTCGCGTACGGCGAGAACCCGCACCAGCGCTCGGCGTACTACCTCGAGCGGGGCCGGCGAACACATCTCCTCTCACGCGTCGAGCAGGTGCGCGGCAAGCCGCTCTCGTTCAACAACCTCAACGACCTTTCGGCGGCGCGGCTCCTCGCGCGCGAGTTCGAGGAGCCCGGGTGCGTGATCGTCAAGCACGGCAACCCGTGCGGTGTCGCAGTCGCCGAGACGATCGAGGAGGCGTACGCGCGGGCCCTCGCCGCCGACCCGGTCTCCGCGTACGGCGGCGTGGTCGTCTTGAACCGCGCCGTCAGCGCGGCGCTCGGCGAGCGGCTCGTGGAGGAGTTCGTCGAGGTGCTCTTCGCGCCCGGCTACGACGAGCAGGCGATGGAGGCACTCGCGCGAAAGACCTCGGTGCGAATCCTCAACGACACCGAGCGCCGCGCGCTCGTCGAGGTGGAGCCGGACTACCGGCGCGTGCTCGGCGGGCTGCTCGTGCAGGAGCGCGACTGGGACGTCGCCGAGCGCGAAGGCATGGACGTCGCCTGTGGGCGCGTCACGGAGGAGCAGTGGGACGACCTGCTCTTCGCCTGGCGGGTGGTCAAGCACGTGAGCTCGAATGCGATCGCGCTGGCCAAGGGACGACAGACCATCGGGATCGGGGCGGGCCAGATGAGCCGTGTGGACGCGGTGCGCATCGCCGTCGTGAAGGCGCGTGAGCTCGGACACTCGCTCGAGGGCGCCGCGCTCGCGTCGGACGCGTTCTTCCCGTTCGCGGACGGGCCGCAGCTCGCGCTGGACGCCGGCGTTACGGCGCTCGTCCAACCGGGCGGCTCGAAGCGTGACGCCGAGGTGATCGACGCTGTCTCGGCCGCGGGCGCCGCGATGGTGTTCACCCACAGGAGACACTTCAGGCACTGACTGGGGTCAGACCCCACGGGTCTGACCCCGAAGGCCTACGGCTGGATGAAGTACCCGACCTCGTAGCGATCGACGGAGACGACACTCGCAGCGATTGCCGCAGCTCCGCTCGATCGCATTGCATCGGCGCGCTCTTCGCTCGCTCTCATGGCCTCCTCCGACTCCCACAGAGTGATCGAGGTGATCCGCCCTGCCTCCCGGTCGACGAGAGCCAAGTTCCCCCGGAAGCCCTCGATCTCCATCATCGGCGGGATCGTTCCGCGCCCGTACTCGACGCCTGCATCGACGTCATCGGGTGTCATCTGGAAAACGCTGACCCGTGCGTGCACATATCCCTCCTCGAAGACAGACTTCGCTCAGTCGACCACGCGTCCGCTCGAGCTTGCCGCCCGATGGCGCTCTCGACCACTCCGGCACCCCTCCCCGCGCTCGTCTCGGCGATCCCGTCGTCCTCGTTGAGGATGTGGGCGAAGCGGGAGCGCGCCTCTTCGATCTCGACCGCTCGCCCCGCCTCGAGCTCCCGGAGCAGATCGAGCAGGACCTGCGCGACCTCGGGCCGGCCGTTGAGCTCGTACTCGATCCGGGTGAGCGCGCAGCCACGCTCCCAGAACGGGCAGCCCTCACCCGGGCAGCGTTCGGCGTGGCCCTCGGCGATCAACTCGATCGTGCAGAGCTGATGATGCTCGTCGCTCGGCTTCACGGGCACGACGATGTCGCGACGACCCCTGGACTCCATCGGCGCGGCTGCGGATGCGGCCTGCGGGAAGGTACGTAACGTGCCACGATCGCCCGATGGACGCGTTCGAACTCGATGTTCGCCGGCACGTCTACTTCTCGGTCGTGGCAAACGGCGGGCCACCGACCACCAGGGAGACGGCCGAGGCGTTTGGACTGCCCGAGCCCGATATCGTGGACGCGTATCGGCGTCTGCACGATGCGCACGCCCTGGTTCTCTTCCCGGATACGACCGAGATCTGGATGGCGAACCCCTTCTGCTTCGCGCCGACGCCGCACCGGGTCACGGCTGGCGGGCGCACCTGGACGGGAACGTGCTGCTGGGACGCGCTCGGCATTCCTAGCGCCCTCCACACGGACGGCGAGATCGCGACCGAGTGTGCGTGTTGTGGAGACCCGCTGCGGCTAGTCGTCCGCGACGGCGAGCTCGCCGACGGCGCCGACACCCTCTGCCACATCCTCGTTCCCGCACGACGCTGGTGGGAGGACATCGGGTTCACCTGAAGCACGATGGTCTACCTCCGGTCGGAGGAGCACCTACGGCGATGGCTCGACGAACGCGGCTTCGAGCTAGGCGCCACGCTGGAGGCACCGACGATGAACGAGCTCGCGCGGGCATGGTGGCGGAGCCGGCTCGATCCCGGCTGGCTGCCCAGGTCGGCTGACGAGTCACAGGCGATCCTTGCTGGGCTCGGCCTCACCGGCGATTTCTGGGCGTTGTCGTAGGGGCGAGATATATCTCGCCCCTACCCGAGGGCGGCTCGCCCGGCCCGATACGCTTCCGCTCCGATGGCCCGCCGTGAGTACCCAACGGTTCTCGAGCTCGTCGGCGGGACGCCGATCGTCCGGCTCGAGCGTATCGGCCGTGACGTTCCCGGCGAGCTTCTCGCGAAGCTCGAGTACCTGAACCCCGGCGGCTCGGTCAAAGACCGGATAGGCCTCGCGATGATCGAGGCGGCCGAGAACGACGGTCGGCTGCGTCCGGGCGGCACCATTGTCGAGCCGACCTCGGGCAACACCGGGGTCGGCCTCGCGATTGCGGCCGCGCTTCGCGGCTACCGCTGCATCTTCGTCATGCCCGACAAGATGAGCCAGGAGAAGATCTCGATGCTCCGCGCGTACGGCGCCGAGGTCGTGATCACGCCGACCGCCGTCGATCCCCACTCGCCGGAGAGCTACTACTCCGTGTCCGACCGGCTCGCGGAGGAGATCCCCGGCGGCTTCAAGCCGGACCAGTACTCGAACCCGTCGAACCCCGAGGCGCACTACGCGACGACAGGCCCGGAGCTCTGGGAGCAGACAGACGGGGGCGAGGTCGACGCCATCGTCATCTCCGTCGGCACCGGCGGGACGATCACGGGCGTGGGGCGGTACTTCAAGGAGCGCAGGCCGGAGGTGCGGATCGTCGCCGTGGATCCCGAGGGCTCGATCTTCACCGCGGACGAGGAGCACCCCGAGGGCCCGTACCTGGTCGAGGGCATCGGCAAGGAGTGCTGGCCCGCCACGCTCGATCCCGAGGTCGTGGACGAATGGGTGCGCGTCTCGGATCGCGACTCGTTCCTCACCGCGCGGAGACTTGCGCGGGAAGAGGGGCTCCTCGTCGGCGGCTCCACGGGCTCGACTGCATGGGCCGGGATGCAGGTGGCCAAGAAGCTCGGCCCGGACGCGCGCGTCCTGATGATGTTCCCGGACAGCGGGCGCTCGTACCTCTCGAAGTTCTACGACGACAACTGGATGATCCAGTACGGCTTCCTCGAGCGGACGACGCCGCCGCCTGCGGTCGAGGAGGTGCTCCGTTTTCGCCGGGTGGGCCACGAGGTCCCCGACCTGGTCACGATCGGCTCGCACGAGAAGGTCGGCGCCGCGATCGACGTGATGCAGCGTTACGGCATCTCGCAGCTCCCGGTCGTGCGCGGTGAGCCCGTCGACTCGCTCGCGGACGTCGTCGGGTCGCTGCAGGAGCGGGGGCTCCTCGAGCGCGTCTTCCGCAACGCCGACGCGCTGAACGAGGACGTCGCCGTGGCCATGCAGCCTCCGCTACCCGCTGTGGACGCCGATGCGTCCGTGAACCAGGTCTACGAGGGGCTCTCGGGCGGGAGCGGGGCCGTCGTCGTGGCGAGCGAAGGTCGCCCGACGGGGATCCTCACGCGCTCTGATCTGCTGGAGTTCCTCGCGGCGCAGCGGTCGCGGGTCGACGCTTCCTAGGCGACTCCGCACGCACCGCGACGTACACCGCGCCGATCACGAGCAGCGCGCCGGCCAGCGTCCACGGGCTGGGGCGCTCACCGAGGAAGAGCATTCCGAGCGCGATCGCCACGAGCGGGTTGACGTACTGGTGCGTGACGACGAGCGAGATCGGAGCGACGCGCAGGAGCCAGGCGTAGGCCGTGAACCCCACGAGCGAGCCCATGACGACCAGGTAGATCCACGCCAGAACCGAGTCGAGCGCGAACGCCGCGCTGTCGAGCTCACCCCACTCTCCGCGCGCGAACGCGGCTCCCGTCAGCAACACGCCGCCCGCGGCCATCTCGTAGGCTGTGGCCACGAACGGGTTCCGCGGGAGTGACAGCCGACGGGAGAAGAACGATCCCGTCGACCAGAACATGGTCGCGCTGATCATCACGGCGAGGCCAAGCGCGGTCGAGCCGGCGCCGAGACCGGGCGCGACGACGAGGCCGAGTCCCGCGATACCTGCGAGCGTGCTCAGGCGCGTGGCGCGGGCAGGGCTCTCTCCGGCTGCGAGCCGCATGACGATGATCTGGAGTGGCACCGTGCCCGCGATCATCGCGGCGACGCTCGAGTCGATCCGCGTCTCCGCGACGTGCACGAGGCCGACCCCGAGTCCGAGCAGGAGGCCGCCCGCGACGGCGCTCGCCCCGAGCTCACGCCGGGTGATGCGGAGGGTCGTCCCGCGAACCGCGAGGATCGCCGCTAGGAGCGCCGCAGCGGCGAGAAATCGAGTGCCGGCGGCGAAGAGAGGCGGAAGCGTCTCGACGACGATCTTGATCCCGAGGTACGTCGAGCCCCACACGACGTAGACGACGAGGAGGGCGGCCCAGATGTGTCTGACGGGAGCGGTCATTCCAGGGAGGACGCACAACGGTGCGTTCCTGTGACAACGAGCCGCCGCGGGCAACTACTCCGTCGGGACCACCTGAGTTGCTGATCGTTTCGAGCGGCGCCGCTAATCGGCGCGACCAAGGTCGACGCAAGACGTGGGGTCTGACCCCAGACGACGAATGAAGGGGGTCAAACCCGTGGGGTCAGACCCTGGTCAGTCCCAGCGGCGTGACAGACGGAACGCGGCGTTGATCAGCCCGACGTGGCTGTACGTCTGCGGGAAGTTGCCGCTCTGCTCGAGCGTGTCCGGGAGGATGTCCTCCGAGTAGAGACCGAGGCCGTTGTGGAGGCCCAGCAGGCGGTCGAAGAGCTCGCGCGCCTCGTCCGTTCGCCCGATGAGCACGAGCGCCTCGACGAGCCAGAACGTGCAGACCGTGAACGCCGCCCGCGTGACGCCGAAGTCGTCGGGCGCCGTGTAGCGGCGCAGTAGCCCGCCGTCCACTGAGAGAGCGTCGCGGATCGCGTCCACATGGGACGTCGCGCGCGGATCGTCTGCGGCGAGGTAGCCGAGGTGGACGGCCAGCAAGAGTGCAGCGTCCAGTTGCGGCTCGCCTGCGACCTGCGTCAGGGCACCAACCTCGTCGTTCCAGCACCGGGCCTCGAGCAGCTCTGCGGCCCGCCGTTCGACGCGATGAGCGTGCGCGGCAAGGTCCGCGGCTCCGAGTGCCTCAGCCACCTCGACCGCCCTCCGCGCTCCGGCCCAGTGCATGAGCACCGAGAAGCTGTGCAGCCTCGTCTTCCCGCGGAACTCCCACAGGCCTGCATCCGGCTCGTCCAGTCGCGCGTCGATCTGGTCGACAAGTCCCTGCACCATTTCAGCGGCCGTCCGGGGCGGGATCTCGCCGGTGAAGCGGGTGTCGAGGAACAGCCGGCTGACCGCGAGCACCATCTCGCCGTAGACGTCGTTCTGCACGTGCTCGAACGCCTGATTGCCGATCCGCACCGGCCCGTCTCCGTCGAAGCCCGCGAGATGCTCGAGCTCCCGTTCCGCCGCGTGGGAGTCTCCGTTGATCCGATACGCGGGCTGGAGCACACCGCCGCGTTCCTCGCAGAGGTTGCGGAGGTACCCGAGGAAGAGCTCCATCTCCTCGGAATGGCCGAGTCGCTCGAGCGCATTCAGCGTGAAATAGGCGTCGCGCAACCAGCAGAAGCGGTAGTCCCAGGTGCGTCCCGAGCCCGGGTACTCGGGCAGGCTCGTGGTCGTCGCGGCGAGCAACGCGCCCGTGTCCTCGTACTGGTGCAGCTTGAGAGCGAGCGCGGAGCGGACGACCTCGCGCTGGTAGTCGCGTGGGACGCGCGTCCGTTTCACCCAGCGGCGCCAGTAGTCGATCGTCCGCTCGAGGAACCGCTCGGCCGTGTCCTCGAGACCGGCCTCGAGCGGCTCACCCCAGGTGAGCACGAGGTGGCGGTCCTGCTCGAGCAGGAACGGGCGCTGGTCCTCGACGTACGTGAGCGGGACGTTGGACGTCAGGCGGATCGGGGCCGGAAAGCCCGTGTACTCGATGTGGTTGGACGCCCGCCAGTAGCGGGTCTCGATCAGCCCGTACTCGTAAACCGGCCGGCAGCGGACGCGCGCGCGCGGCTCTCCCGAGAGCGGCCGCAGGATCCGCACGAGCATCTGCGGCTTGAAGTAGCGGTCGTAGAGCTGGAAGCGCGGCGCGAAGTCGATGAGCTCGAACTCTCCTCCCGCACAGCGGAAGACGGTGCGCAGGACGTTCGTGTTCTCGATGTACTCCTGGTGCACGTCCGTGGTGTCGACACCCTCGACTGCGAACACACCGCCTCGGTCGCGGTCGAGGAGGGGGCCGAACACGAAGCTCGAGTCCGGACGTGGCCAGCAGAGCCACTCGATGGATCCCTCCTTGAGCAGCGCGCTGTACGAGCAGTTGCCGATGATGCCGAGGCCGTTGGTCATAGGTGAAGCTATTCGCGGACGCGTAGCGTACTCATGCGCGGACCGGAGCCTCGCTAGCGCGACGTCTCCGGTCGCGCGAGAATCCCTGAAGGCGGCTGCTCCGCAGCCGCAGCGCCGCGAACTCACATGACCCGAAGGAGGAGAGCTGGCCCGGCAAAGCGGACACCACGCCCTCGTCATCGCGAGCAACCGCTTGCCCGTGCGCCTCACCGCCACGGGGAACGGGTTCGGGGTTCAGCGAAGCTCGGGTGGACTTTCGGCCGCGCTCGGTGCGATGCGCGGGGATGCCACGTGGATCGGATGGCCGGGAGCCGTTGTGCCGCCCGCGCTCGAGAAGAGGGTCAGCCGTCGCCTCGCCAAGGACAACCTCTTCCCCGTGTTCCTCTCCGCGGACGAGGAAGAGGACTTCTACGGGCGGGTCTGCAACGACACGCTCTGGCCGCTCTTTCACTACTTCGCCGACCGGCTCAGGATCACGCCCGAGGCGTGGGAGCGGTACGTCCAGGTCAACGAGAGGTTCGCGAACACGATCCTCGAGCACTGCGAGCCGGATGCCCGAGTCTGGGTGCACGACTTCCACCTGATGCTCGTGCCGGCGATGCTGCGGCGGCGTGCGCCGGGCCTGTCGATCGGGTTCTTCCTCCACATCCCGTTCCCGTCGTCCGAGGTCTATCGGGTGCTGCCCGCACGGGAGCAGCTCCTGCGCGGCGTGCTCGGCGCCGACTACGTGAGCTTCCAGGTCGGCGACTACGCGCGCCACTTCCGCTCGTCCTGCTTGCGGATTCTCGGCATCGACTCCGAGCCCGACTGGCTGGACCTCGACGGGCGTCGTGTCGGAATCGGCGTCGACCCGATCGGAATCGACGTCGAAGGCTTCCGTGAGGTCCTCGCCGATCCCGAGACGGCACGTCTCCTCGCGGATCTCGATCAGCAGTACGAAGGTCGGCGCCTCGTCCTCGGGGTCGAACGGCTCGACTACACGAAGGGAATCCCGCAGAAGCTGCACGCCTTCGAGCGCTTCCTCGAGCAGGACCCGGAGCGCGCGCGGACAACGACGATGATCCAGGTGGTCGTGCCTTCACGGCTCGAGAGCCCCGGGTACCGATCGCAGCGGGACGAGATCGAGCTCCTCATCGCCCGTATCAACGGCCGCTTCGGGCAGCCGGGCGTCACGCCGGTCGAGTACATCCATCGTGACATCTCCAAGCCCGCGCTCGTAGCGCTCTATCGGCGGGCGGACGTGATGATGATCACGGCTCTCCGGGACGGGATGAACCTCGTCGCCCAGGAGTTCGTGCTCTGCCAGTCCGAGCCCGGGCTTCCCAGCAGGTGGCGCGGATCGCTGCTGCTGTCCGAGCTAGCGGGGTCGGCGCAGGTGCTCCCGGGCGCCCTGCTCGTCAACCCGTGGAACGTCGACGGCGTCGTCGATCACCTCGTGAGGGCGCTCGAGCTCCCCGCTCGGGAGCGGCAGAGGCGGCTGGAGACCATGGCCAAGCGGGTCGAGTCTCTGGATAGCCGGCGCTGGGCGGAGGGTTTCCTCACGCGGCTCGGGCGCTATTCGCGCCGCGATCGCCGGACCCGCCGGCCACCCACGATCGATGCGACGCTCGAGGAGCGGATCCGACGCAGGTTCGTTCGCGCACGAGCCCGCACGATCGTGCTCGACTACGACGGGACGCTGCGGGAGTTCGAGCGGCACCCGGACCTCGCCCTGCCGACCCCGGAGATTCGCTCCCTCCTCCGAGACCTGGCCGCGCTTCCCGCGACGGAGGTGCACATCGTCAGCGGTCGTCGTCGCCGGAACCTCGAGCAGTGGTTCGGGCGGCTTCCGATCCATCTCTGCGCCGAGCACGGGTATCTCGCCCGTGCGCCGGGCGGCGAGTGGCGTACGCTGGTCGATCTCGACCTGAGCTGGTTGCGCCCCATCGAGCGGCTCTTGAGGAAGGTCGCGGCGGATGTCCCGGGGGCTCATGTCGAGCGGAAGTCGTGCAGCGTCGCGTGGCACTACCGTGAGGCGGAACGCGAATACGGATCCTGGCGCGCGCGCGAGCTCTTGAACGACCTGGGACAGCATCTCGCGGGTGCGCCCGCTGAGATCCTGCTCGGCCACCAGGTCGTCGAGGTGCGAGCTCAGGGCGTGGACAAAGGCATCTACGTGCGGAGCTTGTTCCCCGACGGGAGGGAGCCTTCGCACTTCGTCCTCGGCCTCGGTGACGACCGGACCGATCACGACCTGCTCGACGCGCTTCCTCCCGGCTCCGTGGCCGGGCACGTCGGCGGCTTGCTCCCGAGCACACGCGTGAGCGACGGGAAGCGCGAGGACATCCACATCGTCGGCCCCGGCGAGGTGCGCGCGTTCTTGCGCGATCTCGTTGCGAGCGTGACCGGGCCCGCACCGGCCTGACGCGTTTGCCTCTAGCGCAAGTTACAACTTGTAACTTGCGCTAGACCGTCACAGCGGTGGAGCGATTGAACGCTGCCGCGTGGCCTCGGGCATTCGCCTCGCGGAGCTCCTCCTCGTCGAGTGCCCCGATGCGCAGCAAGAGCTCGAACTCGTCCCGCAGGTGCGTCCGCATCATCTCCGGGCCGTCCGTCGCGATCGTGAAGAGGACGTCGTTCTCGACGAACTGGCGCAGCGTCTCTCGTACGGCATCCTCGCTCGGAAGCGCCTTCGTCAGGAGATTCGACGTCGGGCAGATCTCGAGGACGATTCCCAGCTCGCGTACCGCGCGCATCAGCTCCGGATCGCCGGCGGCGAGAATCCCGTGCCCGATCCGGTCAGGACGCAGCCGCTCGACGACCTCGCCGATCTCCTCACGCCCCATCTCACCGCCCTCCTCGCCGACGTGAATCGTGACGCCGAGACCCGCATCGCGGGCCGTCTCCACCATCGGTGTGAGCTGCGTGTAGTCGTAGCGGGCGCCGCCCGGGCGTGGGCCCGCGATGTCGACTCCGACGATGCCCCGACTCGCCCAGCGGATCGCCTTCTCGACGATGATCTCGTTCAGGCGCCGGTCGAAGGTTCGATCCATCATCAGGATCAGGCCCGCACGCACCTGCGGGTACTCGAGGCTTGCCAGGTCGAGCCCGCGGATCGCGGCGAGGATGATGTGGTCGAGATCGCGCTCGCCGCCTCGGTTTCGCTTCATCGGATTGAAGCGGAGCTCGAGCGTCGTGATCCCTTGAGACCTGTACGCGCCGCCGATGGCCCCGTGCACCGAGCGCTCGACCGCGATGGGCGAGGACTGGATCAGCTCCGTCCAGTGGTAGATCTGGTCGAGCTCGTCGAGCCCCTGGACGCCGCGCACGTCGGAGACGGTGACGAGCGCCTCGAACTCCCAGTAGTCCTTCACCGGAAGAGCGATCCCCTGCTCGTGGGCAAGACTCCAGAGGATGTCGGAGGCGACAGAGCCTCCGAGGTGGGTGTGGAGCTCGGCTAGGCCCTCGCCCTGGAGCATCGTGGGCGGGAGTGTAGTGTCGGAGCGCGGGCGTCAACCAGCTTGCCGCCCACGCGATGAGTCACTGCCTCACCGGCTGCGGGACCGGCGAAGTGCTCGGCAGCGCGTGGCCGCGCTCGCTAGGAGCGGAAAGCCGCCCTTGGATCGGGAAGCGGTGTGAGGATCGGCTCGACCTGCTCCCGCAGGTGCTCGAAGGCGGGCGGGAGGATGAGCGCCTCGCCGAGATGCTCGGGATCCTCGTCCACGGCGAAGCCCGGACCCAGCGTGGCGATCTCGAAGAGGACGCCGCTTGGCTCGCGGAAGTAGATCGAGCGGAACCAGAACCGGTCGATCACGGGTGTCGGCCGCAGCCCGAGGGCATCCACCCGCACCCTCCACGCTTCGTGGTCGTCCATCTCCGACGCCCACGCAACGTGGTGCACGGTTCCTGCGCCGCCCTGCCCTCGATCGACGGGCGGAGCGTCGTAGGTGTACGTCCCGCCACGGGACGGGCCGCGCGCTTCCCAGACGCCGTCGCCCCGAGGTGAGAAACCCAGCGCCTCCTCGAGCAGCTTCTGGCTGGCGCCCGGGTCGGTCGAGAAGGCGCGGACACCGTCGAAGCCCTGGAGTGCGAGCTCGCCTGGGATCTCCGGGTGTGCGGCGATGAGCGGCGCGTCGTCCACCGTCGAGACCGCAAGGTGGTGGCGGAGACCCTCGGGATCCTCGAACGTCACTCCACCGTCGTCGCGCACGAGCATCGCCGTCTCCGGGGCGAGCCGCTGCTCCCAGAAGCCGAGCGCCTCCTCGGAGCCCACGCGCCACTCGACCGTGTGCACCATTCCGGCTCCGGCGCGGCCGCGCCCGACACCCGGGTACTCGAAGAACGTGATGTCGCTGCCCGAGCTCCCCGCCTCGTCCGCGTAGAAGAGGTGGTAGACCGTCGGGTCGTCCTGGTTGACGGTCTTCTTGACGAGCCGGAGGCCGAGGACGCGCGTGTAGAAGTCCACGTTCCGCGGCGCGTCGGCGGTGATGCAGGTGACGTGGTGGATGCCGTCGAGACGCACTGCCTCCAGCCTATCGGGGCGGTACGTGTGAAAACGAGCGCCGCGGCCGCGGAGCGGCTGCGCTTCAGGGATCTTCGCGCGACCGGAATCTGCATTCGCAGATTCCGGTCTTGCGCACTATCGAGGGCTGTAGTGTCCAGCCCGTGAAGATCGGGATCGTCGTCCCGTTTTCCTGGTCGTTCTGGGGCGCGGTGGTCGAACACGCGGAGCTGCAGGCTGCCGCGCTGGAAGATCTCGGCCACGACGTGCGTCTGATCATGGGGAACGACCCGCCGGGCCAGTTCACCCGTGTGCTCCACCCTCGGGTCGGCCGGCACGGGAATCCCCCGCCGAACGTGATCGCGGTCGGTCGCTCGGTGATCGTCCCGGCAAACGGATCGCTCCCGAACATCGTCCTCTCGCCTCGTACCTACTTTCGGATCCAGCGAGCGCTCGAGCGGGAGCGCTTCGACGTCCTCCACCTGCACGAGCCGATGACGCCGACGATCTGCCTCGCGACGCTCATCCTGGCGAGGACGCCCATGGTGGCGACCTTCCATGCCTCGGGCGAGCTCGGCTGGATGAGAGGCGGCGGGCCGCTCTGGGGGTTCCTCATCGACAGGATCGACCACCGGATCGCGGTCTCCGAGAGAGCCCGTGCGTCGCAGCAACGTTGGCTTCCCGGCGAGTACGAGGTCATCCCGAACGGCGTGCTTGTCCCGGAGTCGGCGCCCGCCGGCGGCCGCGAGCACCGCATCGTCTTCGCCGGCCGCCAGGAGCCGAGGAAGGGCCTTCACGTCCTTCTCCGCGCCTGGCCGGAGATCCATCGGCGCACCGGTCTTCGCCTGACGGTGGCCGGAGCGGATCCTCTCGCTGTGCGTCTCCTGCTCGCGCGGCTCCGCGTCCCGGACGACGGGATCGACGTCGTCGGGTTCCTGAGCCAGGAGGAGCTGACCACGACTCTTCTCGGCGCGAAGGCGCTGGTCGCGCCCTCGATCGGGCAGGAGAGCTTCGGCATGGTCCTTACGCGGGCATTCGCGTGCGCGCTTCCGGTCGTCGCGTCGGACATTCCAGGGTATCGGGAGGTGCTCGAGCCGGAGACCTCGGTCACCGTTGCTCCAGATGACGTCGCTGCACTCGCGAACGCCGTCTGCGGGCTGATCGCGGACGAGCCTCGCCGCGAGAGGATGGGAGAAGCCGCGCGGGAGCTCGCGGTCGAGCGGTACTCGTGGCCGCGAATCGCGCAGCGCCTCGTCTCCGTGTACGCGCAGGTGACAGGAATCGGAAGCGCGGAGGCCCGGGCCGCGTGACGGCTGTTCGGCGCGCATGGCGAAACGGCTGGACGCAGGCGGCGGTGTTCGGTCTCCTCAGCGCGGTGGCGCTCGTGCTCTTCTGGTGGCGCGGCCCGGATTGGGGAGCCGTCTGGAATGCCTTCCACTTCGTCATCTGGAGCTGGATCGTGCTCGCGTTCCTGCTCAACGTCGTCTCCACGCTCTTCCGTGCGCTCTCATGGCGCATGACGATCGGCCAGGCACTGCCGCCCGAGCATCAGCCGCGGCTCGACCACGTCTTCTCCGCCTTCGGTGTCGGCCTGCTCGCGAACGCGGTCGTGCCCGGGAGGCTCGGCGAGCTCGCGCGGGTCGCGACGCTCCGCCGGCATCTCCCGGATGCACCGCCGGGGACGAGCGCCGCGCTCGTCGGAACGGTCTTCGCGCATCGCGTCTTCGACCTCGTGCCGGCGACGATCCTCGTGGTCTGGGTTCTGCTCACCGCCGAGGTGCCGCACTGGGCGCTCGGTGCCTTCGCGATCGCCGCACTCATCGGCTTCGCGCTGTTCACGGTGGCGTGGCTCGGAGCGCGCCGCCACCACCGACCTGTCATGAGCGAGGGCGTCGGCTCGATCCGGGATCTCGTGACAATGGCGCGGCAGGGGCTCTCCGTGCTCAACGCGCCGTTTCCGCTTGCGGTCGCGATCCTTCTCCAGTGCCTCGGCTGGCTGATGCAGCTGCTCGCCGTGTACGCGGCGATGCAGGCGTTCGACATCCACGCTCCGTTGCCGGCCGCCGGGCTCGTGCTCGTCCTCATGAATGTCGCGACGATCGTCCCGCTCTGGCCGGGGAACGTCGGCCTCGTCCAGGCGGCCGTGGCTCTGCCGCTCCGCAACTACGGCGTGCCGTACGCGACCGGGTTCGCCTACGGCCTCGCCCTGCAGGCGATCGAGATGGCGTGCGGCGTCGGGCTCGGCCTCGTCGCGCTTGCGCGGGAGGGCATCTCGTTCGCCGTGCTCCGACGCATGCAGGACGAGGAGCGGTCCGCCGAGGACGCTCTCGACGGCGTGCACGAGATGGTCGAAGAGCTCGAGCACGAGGCCGCGCGTGAGAGCGCTGCTGTGCCCCGCTAGCCTCAAAGGCGTCCTCTCCGCCCGTGACGCGGCCGGGGCCCTGGCGCGCGGCATGCGCGGCTCGGGAGCCGAGGCCGTCGAGCTGCCCGTCGCAGATGGCGGAGAAGGGACGGGTGAGGCGCTTCAGGCGGCGCTGGGCGGCGACTGGCGGACTGCGATCGTCTCCGACCCGCTGGGCCGGGCGATCCCAGCGCGCTGGCTCCTCCTACCAGACGGACGGGCGGTCGTCGAGGCCGCCACCGCGATCGGTCTACCGCTGCTGGCACCGGGAGAGCGTGATCCTCTGCGGGCTTCGAGCAGAGGCCTCGGCGAGCTCGTTGCGGCCGCGCTCGAGGCGTCCCCCGCGTCGCTCGTCGTGGCGCTCGGGGGATCCGCGACGGTTGACGGCGGCGCCGGACTCCGTGAGGTCGTGCGGGCGCTTCCGGTCGACACCGTCGTTCTCTGCGACGTTCGAACGCACCTCGCTGACGCCGCGCGGCTGTTCGGCCCGCAGAAGGGCGCCTCGCTGGACGACGTCGCGGTGCTCGAGCGCCGGCTGGCCGAGATGGCTGAGCTGCTGCCGTTTGCGCACCTGCCGGGCTCAGGCGCGGCCGGGGGGCTCGGCGCTGCTCTGGCTGCGCTCGGCGCCGAGCTCGCCCCCGGGGCCGCTGCGGTGCTCGACCTCGTCGGCTTCGACGGGCACCTTGCCGGGTGCGACCTCGTGGTAACCGGGGAGGGTCAGGTGGACGCGACGACCGCTGAGGGCAAGGCGCCCGGGGAGGTCGCTGCCCGCTGCGCAGCCGCGGGCGTTCGCTGCGTCGTCTTCGGTGGGCGCGTCGGTGCGGACATCTCGGGCGCGGAGACAATCGAGCTCTCGGGCGACCCGACGCGCGCCGAGGAAGATCTGGTCGAGCTCGGCCGACGGCTGGGCGGCTAGCGAGACTCGGCGGCCTCGAGCCGATCCGCCATCGCCTCGAGCAGCTTCCAGGCGACCTGGGGGCGTGCCTCGACGAATGGCCGGAAGACGAACACCGGGAGCCCGTACGTCGTCAAGTCGGAAACCGCGGTCACTGTGGCCGTCCGCGGCCGGCGGTCGATCAACGCGATCTCGCCGAACGCCGAACCTGGCCCGAGGGTCGCGACCTCTTCTCCGTGGACTTCGACCGACGCCTCGCCGCTCTCGACGACGAAGAACATCAATCCACCCTTGCCCTCGAGCGCGATCTTGTCGCCGGCGGAGAACCTCCGCTCGTTGAACTCGTCGGCAAGGCTTTCGAGGTCTCGTTCGTCGAGCTCAGAGAACAGGCGGACGTTGCGGAGCAGGTCTGGTGTCGGCTTTGACATGGGGCGATTCATACACGAACCGCGTGCCCCTTGTCATTCATTCCGTGTCGGACGGCATGAGCTCCTCGATCCGCAACTCGGCGCCCTGCAGACGCTCGACGCACGCGCGGTAGAGCTCCTCGCCCCGGCGGAAGAGCGCGATCGCGTCGTCGACGGCGACGTCGCCTCGTTCGAGCCGGGTCACGATGTCCTCGAGCTCCCTCTGCAGCTCCTCGAAGCT
>Ga0209640_10001432_pt1 | contig 20171 bp, 17 predicted proteins | sample RifCSP10_1_FD_184018 | JGI IMG/M metagenome (GOLD analysis project Ga0209640, IMG submission 184018) | Soil microbial communities from Rifle, Colorado - Rifle CSP2_sed 10_1 (SPAdes) (version 2) | ecosystem: Environmental > Terrestrial > Deep subsurface > Rock core/Sediment | place: Rifle...
TAATTGAGCCTTCCCTACTCATTTAAGTTTAATCGCAGATCCAAAGTCCGCAATTGCCGCGAATTGTCAGGGGAATTGGGCATCACCATGGAAAGAATATTTGTTGCAGCGTGTGAGATTGAGGTACGAAAGGCATTAACCGGCAGACGAGCGGTATGGTGAAATTGATGAAAGATATGCGCAATTGACATTAATTTCATGTATTTTCATTGCGGTTACATAATATTCCCCTATTTAACCTTAAACATCAGATAAATCCTCAAAATTAGACAATATTCGGCAACTAATTTAAAATGATTCTAAATGAAGACAGAGCTGAAAATCGCATCTGACGCCGATTTGGCCGCACTCCTGCGACAGCATGACATCCTGCCGACAACCCAGCGGGTATTGATAGCGCGCACGATGTTCAAGCACTGCGCACACCTTTCAGCGGAGGACGTTTTTCGTTTGGTGAATGCGGAAAATCGCCATGTGTCCAAAGCCACGGTTTACAACACCCTGGGACTGTTTGCGGCAAAAAGGGTGATCAGGGAGGTGATCGCCGATCCGGCGCGGATTTTCTACGATCCGAATACGCAGCCGCATCACCATTTCTACGATGTCGCTTCCGGCGCGCTGACGGACATCAGCGCCGATCAGATTCGTGTATCCGGCCTTCCTCCGCTGCCCACGGGTTCCAAACTTGAAGGAATCGATGTTATCGTGCGGCTGAGTCCCGAAAAGTAATTGTTAACGACGCGATTGATCGATCTGTTGGTTCGCTCTCGGGACCGGCTTATACTTCCGGCCCGCAGCTATTTGACGAGGCCGGTGTAGCTCAGTTGGTAGAGCAACTGATTCGTAATCAGTAGGTCGTCGGTTCGACTCCGGCCACCGGCACCATCTCCCGGGGAGAGTCGGCTACAATTTTCCTTATGACCACAGTACGGACTTCCAGGCACCTTCCTGGCACGCTGCATTATGACTCTGTCACCGGGCTGATCGAGGAGGCGCGGTTTGTGGCATCGCCAAACTGCGATCTTCGTCCGCAAGGTACCTCGATAGATACCTTAATTATTCATTCGATAAGTCTCCCCCCTGGAAAGTTCGGGGGCCGCGGCATTGAGCGGCTATTCAGCAATTCGCTGAACCCTGACGAGCATCCTTATTACCGCGAGATCCAGGGGTTAAAGGTCTCTTCCCACCTGCTGATTCGGCGCCATGGCGAATTAGTGCAATTCGTCCCGTTGCATCACCGTGCCTGGCACGCCGGCCGATCGTTTTGCGACGGCCGTACCTGTGTTAATGATTTTTCCATCGGTCTCGAACTGGAAGGGGCGGATGACATTCCGTTCGATGGCGCCCAGTATGAATCGCTTGCATTGCTTACCCGAACTGTGCGTCAGTTTTATCCCGCAATCGCCCCACAAAGAATTTATGGCCATAGCGATATCGCGCCCGGGCGCAAAACCGATCCGGGCCCGCTGTTTGACTGGAAACGTTATCTAAATGACTGCACTTAGCACTTGCATTGGAACGGGCGTGGCCATTACATTTAGACGCGACCACAGATGAGAAGCAGACGGCATGAGTGAAATACTGATTGCTGTACTTTTGGCGCTGACACTTGATTACCTGATACCTGATCGTCAGGGTATTAAGCCTTTTGCCTGGTATCGTGACTGGGCCGAATCGATTGAAGAGCGCTTTAATGGCGGCAAGCGTGTGCACGGGATTGGAGCGGTTGCCCTGGCGATTCTCCCGATTCTGGCCGGTGTGGCTGTCATCCATTATATCCTGGGAGAGCTCGGCTGGATTTTACAGTTCATTTTCAATGTAATCGTGCTCTATGTTTGTGTCGACGTTTCCCGGCTGAGTAAAACTGCAAACGCCGTCTCCATGGCACTGGAATCCGGTGACGCCGATGAAGCCAATGAACAACTGCAGGTATTAACCGGAAAAAGTACCACGGATGTAAACGAAACCGAAATCGCGCGCGCCGCCGTGGAAGGTGTTCTCAAGCAGGGTAACACGCTTATTATCTCGCCGATTTTCTGGTTTATACTGCTCGGACCGTTTGGCGCGGTGCTGCAACGCCTCAGCAGCATATTGGATTCGCTTTGGGGTCATCGTTATGAACGCTTTGCCGAGTTTGGCTGGGCGGCAGCCCGCTTCGACGATGTGTTGGGATGGGTTCCGGCGCGAATCACTGCGCTTTCTTACGCCTTGATGGGGAGCTTCGAAGACGCACTGCATTGTTGGCGCAAGCGCGTGGGAGTCTGGTCGGATATTAACAGCGGGCCGCTTTTGGCATCCGGTTTCGGTGCGATGCACATGCAAAGTTGCGATGTGTCCGCGGACGAAGGCGAATACGAGGAACAATCATTGGAACTCACTGTAATCCCGGATGCCGGCCATGTGCGCCGTGCGGTGGCGTTGGTCTGGAGAGTGTTGCTGTTGTGGCTGGTGGTGGGGATTCTGATGGCCGGCGCCCATCTTGCCGGCTTTATTTCAAGCTGAACGTTTATTCATTGTGACGAACAACAAATTGCGGACGGTATATTCTCGCTGGCTGCACCTGGTCTATTGACTCATAATGTTATGGAAAACATCATGCATTGTAATAGGATGCCTGCTGTTTGTTTCCACCGGTCTCGCCGGGATCGTTGTGCAAGACGACACTGGTCGGATACTGACGCTTGCTTCGCCCGCGCGGCGTATCGTCAGCATTGCACCGCATGCGACTGAGCTGCTTTTTGCCTCGGGTGCAGGCAATACCATTATTGGTGTCGTTGATTACAGTGATTATCCCGCGGCCGCGAAGCGTCTCCGACGCATAGGCAGTGGCGCCGGTCTTGATCTCGAAGCCATCGTCTCGCTGCAACCTGATCTCATCGTCGCCTGGCATAGCGGAAGTTCCGCCTGGCAGGTGGAGCGGTTGGCCAAGCTCGGTTTTCCGGTGTTTATTACCGAGCCGCGACGCATCGGTGATGTCGCCGGTTTGTTGGAACGATTTGGCAAGCTGGCGGGTACCGAGGCCATGGCCGAGAAGGCCGCGGCCGGTTTTCGCCGCCGATTGGCTGAATTGCGCGCCCGGTATGCGCAGCGGCCGGTGGTGACGGTGTTTTATCAAATACTGGACAATTCGCTGCTCACGGTGAATGGCCAACATTTCATTAATGACGTAATTCAAACGTGTGGCGGGAAAAATGTATTCTCCGACCAGCCGGGATTAACGCCACGCGTAGATCTGGAATCTGTGTTACAGAGAAATCCGGAAGTAATTCTGGCTGGCGGCACCGAATCATTTTGGACGGAGTGGCGTGATCGCTGGAAAATCTGGACCGCGCTTGATGCGGTTGCGCAAGGCAATCTGTATCGGATTCCGCCCGATCTGATTCACCGGAACGGCCCGCGAATCCTGGCGGGAGCCGAAAAAGTTTGTGCGGCGCTTGACCAAAGCCGGTCGAGGCGGAACAAGGCCGATATTCGCTAGCGGGTTTTGCCTGGCTGCCACAGTACATCGCTGCAGCCGGCGTGTACGTTCAGCGTGCGGGCAATAACAAATAGCAAATCGGAAAGGCGGTTCAGATATTTTCCCGCCTCTGCGCTGATTTTTTCCGATTCCGCGAGCTGGGTCACTCGTCTTTCGGCACGCCGGCAAACGGTGCGTGCCATGTGACACACAGCCGCGGACGCCGATCCTCCCGGTAAAATAAATTCCTTGAGCGGCGGTAAATCAGCGTTCAGCCGATCCAATGTTTCTTCCAGGCGCGCAACCTGTTTCTCGGTGATGGCGATACGACCGGGAATGCTCAGTTCTCCACCGAGATCGAAAAGTTCATGCTGAATATCCACCAGGGTAATGCGGATTTCCGATTTGATTCCGTGGGTAAGCAACAACCCAATGACACTATTCAGTTCATCGACGGCGCCAATGGCTTCAATCCGTGCGCTAGTTTTTTTCACCCGCGAGCTGTCTCCCAGACCGGTAGTGCCGTCATCGCCGGTGCGTGTATATATCTTGGATAGACGGTGTCCCATAATTTAGTTGTCGATCAGCCGATAAATAACGGGCAACTGCATATCCAACTCCCGACCCTTCAGCCAGGCAGTCGCTTCAGCGAGACGACCCACTCGATTCAGGGAGTTTAACGCTGAATGATCGAGGACGGTATAACCCGAGCTGTGATCGATGCGTAACTGGTGTAGATGACCGTCGGACTCAACACGCATCCCCAGTAATACTGTACCTTCCCATCCGCGGCGTCGCGCCAACGGTGGGTACACGAGGTAGCGTGACAGGCGTGTCTGCAATTCACCGAGGAGTTGATTGTGTGTCTCGTCGGTACCCGCCGCGTGCTCTGGAACCGCTTCTTGCCGGTTAGCAACGTCTTTGGTCAGCGTCTCAGGAGCAGGACTGTCGCCTGACATCTCAGGAGGTCTCGAAACCCTCGGGGCAAGCTCCTCTGAAATCCTTTCAGCGATTAAGTGCTGGGGTGCAACAGGAGGAAACATGGATTGCACGGCGGTATTTTCCGTGCTTGTCAGGCGCACACTCAATAAAGTTTGTCCAAGAGAGTCCGATGCTGCGGCATAGGGGGATAAATTGAAGTTGGCGAGCGTGAGAAATATCAAATGAATGACTGACGACAGCAAAAGAAAAACCGGTAGCACCTTGTGATGAACGGGCGCAAGCATGGTCAGAATTCCCTCCCGATGGTAAGAGAAAAATTTCTTTCCGGCAGCGGGTACGCATTGAACGTGTTTGGCGAACTGGTGCTGCGGATACCGTAGTCGAATGCCTTTTTATCGAGGAGATTGTAAACGGCTGCCTGCCATTTCCATATTTTGCTTTTTCCCATCACCTTGAGATCAACCGTGGTGTAGCCCGGAATTTTCGCGAAGGTATTTGATTGATCGTTATCGAAACGCTTGTTCCCGGTATAACGCGCCGCGGCAGACAGTGAAAACATTTCATTTGCTTTCCAGAACAACGAAAGACTTCCACTGTTGCGTGCGACCAGCGGCACTTCATTGCCGGCGAAATCTCCTTCCCGGAAGGTTGCACGCGTGTAGGCGTATTCCGCGGAGGTGCGCCATGAAACACCAAATGACCGACTGGCCGACAACGTGACACCTTCCCGGCGCGTGGGATCAAGATTTTCGTTGGCAAAGTTCGTCGGGTTGAAATGGATTTCATCATGCAGGTTCATGCGGTAAATGGCGACGCTCATCCGACTGTTGCCTTCCGCATAATCCGCTCCCATGTCTATGCTTTCTGCGGTTTGCGGTTTCAATGGCGAGAAGGTCTGCAGAAAGTTATTCGGGTCGGTTTGAAAGAATTCATCGACGGTGGCGAAACGAACGCTGCGGCCAATCTTACCGTAGATTGACCACCTTTCATCTACTCCCCGGCGCAGGCCAAGATCGAGCGTGTGTTGATTCTCCGTGCTGCTTCGATCCGGCGCACCGCTGCCGAAGGCCCCACCGGGTGCGGTTGAATCGAAATCGTCGTGGGCACGGATACGGACTTTTTGCAGCCTGGCGCCTGTTGTCAGGGTGGTGTCGGTTGTGATTTTGCTCATATTCTGGCCGTAAACCGCCAGGCTTGATTGGTTGACGTCCAGTCGGTGTATGGGTGTTCCGGCCGTCGAGGGATTGAGAGACCGGTCGGAATCGTATTGTGAATGGTAGTAGTCGATACCGGATGTAAAGACTCCCGGCCGATCAAAAAGCGTGTGCCGGGATTTCAGCCGTGGCGTGAAGGACAAAGTGGCGAGATACGTATCGACGTAATTGGCAAAGGCGCCTCCGAATACATAGTCGTCGAAAAACGCTGTTTGATTCTTATAGCGATAACCTGCATCCACGATCAATTCCTGATCGTCCGACATGAAACGGGTAAACCCTGTTGTCAGAGAATAACCGCGCTGGTTGCCGTAATCCCGCGGCCGCGCCGTTCCGCGACGGTCATTGCTTAATTCGTCCACGCCCGTGCCGGGATCGACCCGCCGCTCGCCGGGAAGACGCAGGTTCTGGTCGTCAAATCCAAGCTTGAGAAACCATTCGCTTTGCTCACGGGTGAAGCGCAAGTCGGCCTGAAGATTGTTTTGCTCAAGTTCATTGTTTCGACGGTAACCATCCGAAGCGACGGTGTCTGCGAAGACATTTATTGCGAACGCTTCTTGACCGTGGGACAGGGAGGCATCCAGACGGTACGAGTTGTAGGATTCACCGGCGACCGAAACGCTGCCCGTGGTGCCAGTCCGCCCCGGTTGTTTGGTGATGATATTGATCGCCCCTCCGACGGCCCCGTCACCATACAGCACGCCGCCTCCGCCACGAATAATTTCGATCCGCGCGATGCTCTCCAGGGGGATCGCGGTAAAATCAACGGCTGAAAGATCGATGTCGTTCAAACGGCGTCCATCGAGCAGAATGAGTGTATTTTGCGTGGATGCGGCGCCGAAACCCCGGATATCCACCGTGGCGCGTGAGGCGTGATTGCCATACAGGCTTCGCAACGTGACTCCGGCCTGCAGCGCCAGCAGTTCGGGAAGGGTCGGTGCCGGACTGCGCTTGATTTCTTCCGCCGTCAGAATGGTGACAGATGCCGGGAGCCGAGCCGTGTCTTCGGACAGGCGTGTGGAGGTGACGATCACACCAGGATGTTGATAGTCAGATGCCACCGATGAACTCACGGGTAGGAGACAAACCGCAAAGGCAGCGACAACAAGCGAAAAAATAAGCTTCATGGACATCCTCCGCCGGCAGCGCGCACCCGCGCCGCGATACTTTATCGATGGGCAGAGGGAGATGAGATGCGAAAGGCAGGAAGGCCATCGCCGCTCGCGTCGCCCTCCGCGACACCGTGTGGTTGCCACAGGCCGGTCTCCGGGCTCACGAGCGGTTATACCTGGCAAATCGCCTTCCCGTTCGCCGTCGATCGCATGCTAGATCTCGGCGGCTGAACAGTGGCGGTTGATTCGCCTTAACTCGTTTACCGTTGCGGGGGCAGCACCGGGATTGCCCGTCTCGACAAATGTGACGGACGCACCGGCTTCCCGTTTCATTTCCCGGCAGCAATAGTCCGGGAAACACCTGAAGCTGAAGATTTACAAAACTGGACGCAATATATGGAGTGGCGGGAGGGGTGTCAATGCCCAGGCGAATTCGTAACGTCCGCGAACAACAAAAGGAAGCGGATCAGTGGACTCTGGGGTATTTAACCCACAAAAAAGCCGGCCCTATACGGCCGGCTATGAAATGAAATTGAACTAACGGTGCCTTATTTTTTCTCGGGCGTGGCCGGCGCTGCCGGGGCAGACGATCCCGGTGCCGCGGCCTCAGCCGGTTTCGGCGCTTCGCTGGTGACTGGCGCGGCGGGCGCCGCTGCCGGTGCCGCCGGAGCGGCCGCCTTTTGAGCCTTCTTCTCGCAAGCGGAAACCGCGGTCATGGCCAACAGCGCGGCAAACAGAATTGAATACTTTTTCATGATGTTGCTTGTCCTTTTAAAAATTAAGTTTGATCTGGAGTGGAAGCACCTAAATGGCAGTCTGCGTGAATATCCAGCTGCCGAGCGTCTATTCTCGTGATTTTTCAATAATTTTCCATCGTCAATATTGAACGTAAAGATTTAAATTTTTTATCGACGCGGAATATCCAAAGGCAAGACGGTGGAATCGGACGGGCGGAGGTTTTCAGGATGCCATACGCGGTGCTCCGTAGAACAACCCTTGGGCATTGCTGATGCCGATTTCCATCAATGCTTGCTCGGTTGCGGCGTCTTCCACGCTCTCGGCAATGGTTTTCATCCCGAACGATGTGGCGAGATCATGAATATGGGTAACGATCTTTCGATCGGATTCATTGCGCAGCATGCCGCGAACGAACGACCCTTCGATCTTGAGGAAATCCGGGCGAAACTGATTGAGGAAATTGTACGTGGAATACCCACTGCCGAAATCATCCAGGGCCAGTTTACAACCGAATGCGCGCAAGGTCTGGATGTCCTGATGCAAGGTGTCGCTGATCGGAATGGTTTCACGTTCCGTGATTTCTATCGTGATGGAACGGCCGCTGTCACACGCCGGTTTGAGCAACTTGCTCAGGTCCTGCACGAAATCTTTGGTGTTGAATGATGAGATGTCGACGTTTAGAAACAGGGCAAAATCCATCGGCGTTTGTTGCAAGGCCTGACCGATGATATTCAGGTCCACATCACGCGTAAGCCCGAGTTCTTCCGCCACCGTAATGAAATCCTTGGCCTGGATCACCAGCCCGTTTACCCGCATGCGCGCCAGGACTTCATAAGCCATGGGTTCCCCGTTTTTGAGATTGCAGATGGGTTGATAGGCCGCATGGAGTTGACCCTGTTCGAGCGCGTTACGCAACTGGAATCCCTGGCTGAATATGGACATGACCGCTTTGCTGATGTCCGGCGACAGAACCTCGATGCGATTGCGGCCACCGCGTTTGCTATGGTAAAGCGCCACGTCGGCGGCGCTCACCAGGTCCTGGGCATTACTGCCGTGCGTCGGCGCCTCGGCAACGCCCATGGAAGACTGTAGTTGCATGTGACCCACGGGTAACGGTATGCGTGTATTGCTGATGCTGTCATGGACCTTCTGGGCGATCCGCGTCGCATTCACAATGTCGGTGTTTTTCAGCACCATGGCGAATTCATCGCCTGCCAGACGCGCGATGTAGTCGTTTCGGCGCACCAGCTGTTTGAGCAGCTGTGCCGTGGTGCGCAATACTTCGTCCCCGAAGGGATGGCCATATGTGTCGTTGATGAATTTAAAACCATCGATGTCAATGAGCAACAGGCACACCGGCATGTTTTTCGGCAGGTGGTCGGCCAGTATCACCTCCAGCTGGCCGTCGAAGTGCCGCCGGTTATAAAGTCCGGTCAGCGGATCGGTGACGGACAAATGATACAGCTCGTCCTGGTACCGGCTGAGCAAATGGTTGAGTTCGACGCTTTTGGTGATATCACTCAGCGTGCCGATTATGCCGGTGAAATTACCGGATGAATCGGCCTGCGCATCGGCGTCAAGGCTCATCCACAGACGTTTTCCGTTCACCGAACGCAAAGAAATTTCCCGGTTTTTTTCATGTAACCGGGCCAGGGTTTTAGTCCCGAAATTTCGGACGGCTGTCTCATCGGCGATAAAATCACTGAAGGGCTTGCCGATCGAGTCATCCACGACAAAACCGGTCAGGGTCTGCCATGCCGGGTTGAGAAACACGATGGTACCATCGGCATCGAGCTCAAACAGGATTTCATGCATGCCATTGACGAGTTTACGCAGCCGTGTTTCGCTGAATTCGAGAAGCTCCCGCGTCTCCCCGAGACTCTGTATGTAATGGCGCATGGTGGCTGAACCGTCGGTGAATGCCTGATTGAGCTCCTGGATTTCGCGGCTGCCGGACTCAATGAGCTTCACGCGGGGGTTCCAGTTGCCATGGGCAAATTCGCGCGCCCATTGCATCAGCGGCCGTAACGGCGCCGTGAAACGGTTTAATAATAGAAACGTCAGTAGAAAAACCGCGGCCAGCGAGGCTGCAGTCAGCATGCCGCCAACCGCGACGACACGACGAATGCTTTGATTGAGCGGGGCATAGGATAGCGTCGCTTCGATCCGACCGACCCTGATGCCGTTTATCGCCACTTTTGAAATGAGCAGCGGGTTATTAGCCGGCGTCCCAGTCAGTGTCCGCGTCAGCCAACTCGCCGGTTCGGAGTTTCCCTCGTGTTTGTAGAGCAGTGAACCACCGCTTTCGTCGAGGATCCGAATCGAGGCGATGGCGGGATCGGCGGCCATTTTACTCATGTAATCGTCCAACCCGGCAATTTCGTAATTTGCCACCATGCCACGGACGGCGGGTTCAACAAATGTCATCAGGTTGTGTGTTAATTGATGCTGCGCTTCCAATTGTGACTGGGCGGCCTGGCGCGCGAAGGCGATGGTAACGACTGTCGCGGTAATAAGGAGCAGGACGGCGAAGGAAACGGCGATGCGTGCGCGTAAGGAGCGAGGAAAGAGCCGCAGACGCATCAGGGACTTGCGACCGCTGAAAAAACGGGAAGACGGGGACGGACAGGGAGCAATGGCCCTGGCGCGGATTTAAGCAGACGACTCAATCCCAAAGCGCTTGCCCCATATCCAGAAATAAAATGCCGCCGAGAGTGACTGGAAGTATAACGGCCGGACTTCATTTTATCCACTTGTATGATGGCCAGTGGTGACAGCCGCACCAACCGTTTGTCTCCGACGGCTAGTCCGGAAGATACCAGGGGGTGCCGTCACTGCGGACTTCGCGCAAGCGACAGTGATACAACCGTTCGAGGTTCGTGCGCTCAATGATCGTCGGCAATGGCCCGCAGAGGTATTGCCCGTCATTGAACAACATAATGCCATGAGACCCAAACCGCACGGCAAGATTAATATCGTGCAGGACGAATACATTAAAATGACCCGGCCGGTCCGATCGCGCCGACAGCAGCTCCAGGATTTGAATCTGGTAGCGCAAGTCAAGATGATTGGTCGGCTCGTCCATAAAGCAAATTGGCGCATCTTGGGCGAGCAGGGCCGCGATATCGACTCGCCGCCGTTCACCGCCGGAAAGTGTAGCGAGCGATCGGTGGGCAAACCCGGTCAATCCAACGGCATCCAGCGCCGCTTCGGCCGCCAGATAATCCTCGGTACTTTCCCACTGCCAACGCTCAAGCCGCGGGTAACGGCCGGTCAACACGGTTTCGAGAACCGTGGCGGGAAACTCCGAATTGATATCCTGAAACAAGACACCCAGCCGGCGCGCCCGCTGGCGATGCGGGATTTGGCCGACCGGGACTCCATCCAGCACGGCCAGACCTTGATCCGGTTCGCGCAATCCGGCCAGCGCGTGCAGCAACGTGGTTTTTCCGCTGCCATTTGCCCCCAGAATCACCCAGTTCTCCCCGGGGTTAAACTCAGCATTCAGCCCACGGCACAAGGTTCGATTGGCAATGGTCAGTGTCAGACGTTCGGTATTGAGCGTCGTCATGTCAGCGGGCACGAGATAGAAGGTACAAGAATACCGGAACACCGAGCAAAGCCGTGAGCACGCCGACGGGCAGCTGCACCGGGGCCATCAAGCTGCGGGAAAAGGTATCGGCAGTGGTTAAAAAGCCACCGCCCAGTAACACACTCGCGCAAATCAGATAGCGATGATCGGACCCGCCGGCGAGCCTTAAAATATGCGGGATGATGAGACCCACAAAGCCCACGCTGCCCGCCAGGGTGACGGCCATGGCTGTCAGCAAGGATGCCAGGATATAAATGACAATCCGGAGCCGGGTGGGATTTTCACCCAATGTGGCGGCGATATTTTCACCTCGCATGAGAAGGTTCAGCGGGCGAGCGAACCACAAGGCGACGATCAGCCCCAAAAGCAGAACCGTCCAGGCGGCCCCGGGCTGGTTTGCATGACTTAAATCGCCGATAAGCCAAAACAGCATCCCCTGAACTTGTGCCGCCGGGGCGATCGTCAGAATCAGGCTGATCGCGGCACCCCAGCCGGCGGCAACCACCACGCCGGTAAGCAACAGGCGATTCTGCGTCCACAGGGTGCCGGTGCGGCTCAATCCGAATACGATCAGCATGGACAATACCGCCCCCAAAAAGGCGTTGCCACGCAGCCAACCCGTACCGAGACCGCAGAGCATCGAAAGCAGAGCCGCGACCGACGCGCCGCCGGAAATACCGAGTATGTAGGGGTCTGCCAGCGGATTGCGCAGCAACACTTGCAACAACGCCCCCGATAACGCGAGCAATCCGCCGACGGCAAAGGCGGACAAGGCGCGCGGGAGACGCAATTCATGTACGACCAGATATTCCGTCCCGGTGTGATCACCGCGCAGCGCCTGCCACAGGTCCGCCGTCCCGATGGGTACGCTTCCCTGAGAGAGCGCGAACCACAGGCTAAACGGCGCGGCCGCAAGCAAAATCAGCGTAACCAACAGGCGACGGTTCATGGAGTTCGTTCAACCCAATGACAGGATTTCCCAGCCGCGCTTTTGAGCCTCGCGACGCAGGATGTCGTCGGGGTTGACCGCAATGGGATGTTCGACCTGAAAAAGCAACGGCAAATCATTATGCGAATCGCTGTAACCCCAACTCCCCTGGAGCGATAGTCCGTGTTCTTGTGCCCAGTTTTTCAACCGGATTACCTTGCCTTCGCGGAAGCATGGTGTGCCGGCGACTTTCCCGGTAAAGCGTCCGCCACTCGTCTCGGGTTCGGTCGCGATCAGGTTCGGGACGTTGAATTCCTGCGCAATCGGCCCGGTGACAAACCGGTTGGTAGCGCTGACGATGACGAGGGTATCGCCGCGCCGGCGATGTTTTTCCACGAGCGCGCGCGCCTGGGGCGTGATCATGGGCCGTACCTTGGTCTGCATATACTGCCGGTGCCAGCGGTCAAGCGTCGCGCGATCATGCGCCACGAGCGGGCGCAAGGCAAATGCCAAAAATTCCATGATGTCGAGCGTTCCCGCCCGATACTGGGCGTAGTAACGATTATTCTCACGCTCATACGCCACGCCGTCGACGATGCGGTTCTCGATCAGAAATTGTCCCCACGCATAATCGCTGTCGCCACGGAGCAAAGTATTGTCAAGATCAAAAATGGCGAGGGGCAAGCAATCAATCCTCCGCATGAATATTCAACGCGAATACATTTTCTTTCGGATAAATTTTCCGTTCCGGCAACAAATGCAGTAAATCCCAGATATGTACATTCGCGTCATCGGAAGTCGAGGCGAGATAGCGCCCGTCCCTGGAAAGGCGAACGTAGGTTCCGCACTGCTCGTGAGGTTGAAAACGTTTCAGAACGGCGCCGGTCCGCGCATCGAGCAGGTACACCGCGCTGTCGGTCTCGTTGCCAACGCTCGCGAGCGTCCGGCCGTCGCGGCTGAAACTGATGGAGGCAACAATGCCGTGATGCTCCGTGCGCAGGATTCTCAAGGCGCCATCATCCAATTTCCAGTGGAACAGGTTAAACCACCCACCGCCCATGAGCGAGGCTCCGTCGGGTGAAAAGGCCAGATCCCGCGCATCCGTGGGCGGTGGAGGCAACGGCCGCGGTGCTTCACCCAAACGCCAACTGAAGACGCGCCCGTCTACGCCGCTTGAGGCAAATTGCCGGGTGTCGGCGTGGTAGGTCACCGCCCGCACCGCACCGCGATGCGGGCGCATATCGCCGACCAAAGAGAAATCCGTCAGGCGCCACAGACGTACATGGCCGTCGCGGTGTCCGGTCACGACAAGCGCCGTGGTTTCATCGGCGGTCATGCTGTTGATCGGCGCCGGGGTGGCGATGCGTTGCAAGAGCGTTCCGTCACGCGTCCAACGCGCCAGCGTGCCATCGTAGGCGGCCGAAAGCAGTTCATGGTCCCGATTGAGAAACTTCAGCCCCTGCAGCGAATCGGTGTGCGCCTTCCAGCTGAACAGTTCTTGTCCGTCCGGCAAACGCCACAGTCGGATGCGGCCTTCCGCGCCACCGGATGCGAGCGTTTCAGATCTGTCGTCAAAGGCGAGCGAGTAACCATTGTTGTGTACGTCTCTCAGGATGACATTGGCAGGTATGCTGGGAAGTGCAACGCAACCTGCTCCCAGTACGCCTGCGAAGCATATGCCGCCGATGAGCCGTAACATGGCCCGTGACGCATTGCTGCGACGACAGCTTCGTGGAAAAATCATGGAAATCATCCTCGCGATATCGGACATTGAGGAGATTATAATGATAGACGAACACGGTTACCGCCCCAACGTGGGCATAATTCTGTGCAACCGCATCAATCAGGTTTTTTGGGCCCGGCGCTGCGCCCAGAACGGCTGGCAATTTCCGCAGGGAGGCGTTCGTCCCAAGGAATCCGTCGAATCCGCCATGTACCGTGAATTGCGCGAGGAGGTTGGCCTTGATCCGTCGCAGGTTGGCGTTCTGGGGCGAACCCGCGACTGGTTGTATTATGACATTCCTGATGACTATCGCCGGCGAAATCCTCAAACCGTCTTCCGCGGGCAAAAACAGATCTGGTTCCTGTTGCGGCTTCATGGGAGAGACGAGGATGTGCGTCTCGACCTGTCTGATCGACCTGAATTCGATTCCTGGCGCTGGACCGAATATTGGAGCGTGCTGGAGGATATCATCAGCTTCAAGCGTGAAGTTTATAAGCGTGCCCTCGCCGAACTCGAGCCGCTGCTGTTGACGGCTCCCGCGCAAGATTGAAAGACGCGCGGCACATGACTCCGAAAGCCGCTCGCCCATTGCATCATTATCGTCATCTGGTCTCCCTCTCGATCCTCTTGTTGGTGTTGCTGGGCCTGTTTGCCATTGGCCGTCTTCCATCGGATCAGCCGTATGCACGAACAGCGCCTGATTTGCGCGTGCAGGTTTCAGTGCCCGGTGTGGTTCCGTCGGTGATTGAGGAAATTATCGTGCGCCCGCTTGAACATGCGGTTTCCGGGATCAAGGGGGTGCAGTCCGTCGATTCGGATACCGGGCCGGGACGCACCATTGTCAATTTGCATCTTGAACGGCGCCGCGACATCAAGGCCGTGTCGCGGGATCTGGCCGGTCAGCTGGAACTCATCCGTGCATCCTGGCCCGCGGCGGTAGAACCTCCTGTGGTAGCGCTCGTCGACGATACTTCCCTGGTTGAAGAATTCCTCGTGACATCCCGTCAACGCAATATGCTCGAAGTGCGTGACTGGGCCGAGGGTGAATTTGCCGCAAAACTCAGGGAAATATCAGGCATCGCTGCGGTGGCGGTCGAGGGCGGAGTGGTGCATGAAATTCTCGTGGTTCCGGATCAGCGTCGGCTGGCCGGACACGGACTCGATTTTGGGGATGTTCTCAAGGCGCTGGGGAGAAACCCGGCATCGAAAACCGAAATTCTCGCGTCACCCGCGACGGGGCCAGCTCGGCCAGAAGCAGTGCTAACGGGTGACGTCGCGGCCGTGGCAGCCGTGCCCGTGATATTACCAAGTGGCGAAAGTATCCCGTTGTCAGAAATTGCCAGGATCCAACTGAGTGAAGAAATAAAATTCAGCTTGCTTGCTCCCGATGGTGCGCAGCCCGTCAGTGTGATCATCACGAAACAGCAGGACATCGCCATGTCAATCGTCGCTGAGCGCATTCAGGCGCATGTCGACTGGATGCGGGCCAACCAGTTGATTCCCGAAGGTATCGATATTCATCCTGTATCGGGAAGAACTGCTGAGTTACGGCAAACCATCAAGCAGCTGACCTACGCACTTGTCAGCGGGGTCATGCTCATGCTTTTCGCCGCTTACCTGATATTGGGCAGTGCGCGCCGAACCGTGATTCTTGTAACGATAATCGTCTGCACGTTGCAAACAGTATTTGTGGTCATGATGTTATTCGACCTGGCGCTCGATGCGGTGATACTGGGCAGTTTGACGCTTGGATCAGGACTTTTTGCTACCGCCGCGATGGTCATGCTCCAGGGCAAACCGCCGCACGAACATGACATCTCCTATTCTGCCGTTCTGGCGGTCGTCGTAGCCATCGTCATGCCCGCGTCACTGGTACCACTCTTGTTCACAAACGGTGCAGCAGCGCCGTTATTCCTGGAAGAAATATTGGTAATTTGCACCGGGTGGGTAGTCTCGTCGCTGTGGGCACTGCTACTGGTTTTTACGTTTGATCGGCACATGTCAGATCGTATGAATGGTTCGGGGGATACCGCCGTCAGTCATGCGATTGTCCGCTTGCGACAATCCCATAACCGGTTGTTGCGCCGGTTGCTTCGATTTCCTGTCGCCACGCTGGTGTTGTTGGTGCTTTTCATCGTGTCCGTGACCGCCATGATCTTTCTGGGTAGACCGGACATGGCATATATCCGGAAGCAGACTGATAAAATTGTCTTGCGCATCCAGGGGCCGGAATTCACGCAACTGTCGGAAATAGGTGACAGGGTGCAAAACCGGCTGCGCCAGTTGCCGAATACAGGCGAAGTGAACCATTCTGCGGCGGCGTTAATCGAAATGCCCGTTTTGCGCATGGATGAGGAACGCGCACGCGACCTTGGCATCAACATCATCGAGGCCGGAAGGGCGCTCGCGATCGGCGTATCAGGGATATACGCGGGCAGTTTCCGGGATGCCGAACACCGCTACGATATACGCCTGCGCCTGAATGCGGATAAGGCGAGACGCGCACCGGATTTGGGGCGCATCCTGCTGCGCGGCGAGCTCGATAATCGTTCGGCGGTATATCTCCAGGATGTCGCTACGATCGAACAGGCCGCAGTACCGGCGCGGCTTGCGCGTTACAACGGTTCGCCGGCGGTCGAAGTATCGATTATACCCGAGAACGATGCTGCTGCGGACCAATTGCTGGATCAGGTTCGCGAAGCGCTAAAAAATATCCAACCGCCTTCCGGTTATCGACTGTCCTACGCTGTTCCCGAGGAAATACCCTTGCGCCACGGCGATGGGCTGCAAGGGCTGGGTTGGGCGCTGCTTGGCGTATTTATCGCGACGGCGTTGTTGTGTCGGTCACTTTATATCGCGACACTGGTGACCTTGTCGGCTTGTTTCGCATTGGGCGGTGCCGCCGCGGCGCTGCTGCTGTTCGGTTTACCGGTATCGCCGGCAGCATGGTTGGCGGCGCAAATCCTGATCGGAATCACGGCAAGTTATGCCGTGGCCCCGGCGCTGTATCTGCAGGCGTTGGCGCGGCACGGCATCGCATTACGGACGAGGGTAACGCGTTCGGCCAGGCAGCAATTTCGTCCGTTGCTGGCGATGACCTTCCTCGGTATTCTGGGAATGCTGCCGTTGTTGTGGACGAACAGCGAGTCGGTTAATTTCCAACCTATCGTAATTATTATTGCCACGGGACTGGTTTTTTCGTTCATCGCCGCTTCGCTGGTTGTGTTCTTGTTGTATTTCACTATCCCGGGCAAAGCACAAAATCATCAGCCGGCACGTTTTTGAAAGATGCATTGGCAGTGGTTCCGGCTGAATACTCGAGCACGGGGAAATAAACCGGATTTCCTGGGCAACTTCCAAGCTATAAGTACATTCCGTCCAAGTTTATTGAAAGGTCCTGGCCACGATACCAGCGGCAAGCAACGCCGAACCCAGAGCCGCGTTTTGTGATTGTGCCTTTTTCATCTTGACTCGAAGTATCCGTTCGCGCAGACGTTCCCATGCCGGATTCTGTGCCCCGCCTCCGGTGGTATAGACCTCGGTGAGCTTAGGCGCCCCCAGTTGTTCCAGCAATTCATAACCCTGGGCCTCGATGCGCGCGATTCCTTCCAGCATTCCTTGAAAGAAGGTGACACTGTCACCGGGAAGCGGTTCCAGCCGGGGGGTCATTTCCGGATTGTTGATGGGGAAGCGCTCGCCGATGTCCGGCAAGGGGTAATAATCCAGACCGGTGAAATTCTCCGTGTCAATCATCGGTGTCATTTCCCGCATTTGTTCGACTTTATAATATTGCAGCAGGACCGCGCCGCCGCTGTTGGAGGCGCCGCCAACGAGCCAGTGTCGGCCGAGGCGATGGCTGTAGACGCCATGTTCTGCCGAGAACACCGGTTTGTCGGACAGCAGTTTCAGCACCAGGGTAGTCCCCAGCGCGGTCATCCCGTGACCCATTTGGCTGCACCCGGCGGCGATAACGGCTGCAATGCTGTCGGTGGTTCCGGCCTTGATCTGTGTATCGCTGGGCAGACCCAGGCTTTTGGCGATTTCGGGATTCAGCGATCCAATGGTCGCTCCCGGTTCATGGACTTCCGGCAGCAGGGCCACGTCGATATCGATTTTGTTGATCCACTTGGGCCAGGACTTTTTCTCCGCGTCGTATCCAAGCTTCAGACAATTATTGTAATCACTGTGTCCGAAATTCCCCGTCAGGCGGCCGCTGATCCAGTCTGCCTGATGCACGACATGATAAGCCCGTTTGTCGAGCTTTCGATCGTGCATCCACTTGAGTTTTGCCAGACTGCTGGTGGCCCCCTGAGCGCCGGAGTTGGAATCGGCGATAGCGGCAATTTTTTGTGCCTGGTCGACGGCGCGCTTGTCGTTATACATAATGGCCGGTGTGATGGGATTGCCCTTGTCATCGCACAGCAGCAGCGTCCCGGAGGTGCCGTCCACGGCCAGCGCCGTCACGCGCAGCGGATCGATCTGCTTCAACAGATTTTGCAGGCAACCGGTCACGGCTTTCCACCACAAAGTCGGGTCCTGGGTTACCTGATTATCGTTTTTGAGCGGCGGCGGAATCGGGGCGCTGGTTTCGGCCTGGATCATGCCTGTGTTATCGACCGCCACGGCACGGCAGCCGGATGAGCCCAGATCAATGCCGATATAGAGTTCATCCCGTTTAGGCGGTTGTTTCTGACGGGTTGCTTCTGGAGCGGGAGGCGCCGAGGCATCCTCCTTGCTTGGTCGGCGACGTCGCTGCAACATCCGGAAGCGATCGCTTGGCGGATGGGGCTGGGCCGGAGGTGGCGCTGGTTCCGGTTCCGGGGACGACGGCGAGGCTGCCATCGGGGAGGGTTGTGGTGTCGTTACCGAGGACGGGCCTAGAGGCACCGGCGCGGCTTTAGTCCGGGCATGCGGCATCAGCTTTTCGGGCAATTCCTGCACCACACGCGGAATATCGGTAAGTGGCAGCGGCGGCGGTGGTTTCCAGCCCGGTTCACGGTGTTCGACCTCGACCGTGGTATAAATTCCTCCGCGAACATTGAATTTGGCCCGCAACCGCATAAAACGCGGATGTGTGGCGGCGACCAGATCGTTGAGGATCTGGTTGGTCACATCTTCGTGAAAATGCCCTTCATTGCGAAAAGACCAGACATAAAGCTTCAGGGACTTGAGCTCCACGCACAGTCGGTCCGGGACATACTCGAGCGTGAAAGTCGCGAAATCAGGCTGTCCGGTTCTTGGGCACAGACAGGTGAACTCCGGACACTCGATCTGAATGATATAATCCCGGTCCAGTCGGGGATTGGGAAAGGTCTCCAGTTTCTTGCTTGGCTGGGTAGGCATCTTGTGGCAAAGGGAATCGGTATCTCTGTAAAATTGTAGCTTAATTTACGCCGACGAATAGGACGCTTACGCTTAGATACGATGCGACTTAAAATAATCAAGCTTTCCGGCTTCAAGTCGTTCGTCGAACCCATCACTATCCCCATCACCGGCGACCTGATTGGCGTCGTCGGACCTAACGGTTGCGGCAAGTCCAATATCATTGATGCCGTGCGCTGGGTCATGGGCGAAATGTCCGCCAAGACCCTGCGCGGCGATTCCATGGCCGACGTCATCTTTAACGGTTCCAATACGCGCAAACCGGTGGCCATGGCGTCCGTCGAACTGATTTTCGATAACAGCGACGGCTCCGCCGGGGGGCAATACGCCAGTTATGCCGAAATCTCCATCCGCCGCGAAGCGGGACGCGACGGGCTCTCCGACTACTATCTCAACAAAACCAAATGCCGCCGCAAGGACATCATGGATATTTTCCTGGGGACGGGGCTCGGCCCGCGCGCGTATTCCATCATCGAGCAGGGAATGGTGACGCGCATCGTGGAGGCCAAGCCCGAGGAGTTGCGCGGTTACATCGAAGAGGCGGCGGGCATCTCAAAGTACAAGGAACGGCGCCGCGAGACCGAGAACCGGATCAAGCATACCCGCGAGAATCTCACGCGCGTGGAAGACATCCGCCGCGAGTTGGAACTGCAGCTCTCGAAATTACAAAGACAATCCCGGGCCGCGGCGCGCTACAAGGAACTGAAACAGGAGGAACGGCTCACGCGGGCGCAGTTGTTCGCGCTTCGCTGGCAGGATCTCGATGCGCGTGTGCGCCAACACGATGCGATTCTGGCGCAACAGCAGACATCCCTGGACGCGGCGTTGTCGTCGCAGCGGGCCATCGAGGCCGAGATAGAAAAAATCCGCGCGCACCAGTCCGATGCACTGGATCTGTTCAATGGCGTGCAGGCGGAATTTTATTCCGTGGGGGCCGACGTTTCGCGACTGGAACAAGCTATCCAGCATGCCCGCGAAACACGCGAAAATCAGGCGCGCGAACAGGAACAAATCAATCGCGCCTGGAGCGAAGCTGATGTCCATCTGCAGGCGGATGTAAAGCGAATGGAGGAGATAAAAAGC
>Ga0209640_10001433_pt1 | contig 20169 bp, 18 predicted proteins | sample RifCSP10_1_FD_184018 | JGI IMG/M metagenome (GOLD analysis project Ga0209640, IMG submission 184018) | Soil microbial communities from Rifle, Colorado - Rifle CSP2_sed 10_1 (SPAdes) (version 2) | ecosystem: Environmental > Terrestrial > Deep subsurface > Rock core/Sediment | place: Rifle...
CGCTCACGTCGAGCACCTTTCGTGAGGTCGCCAAGACGGCGATGCCCGCCGTCGTGAACATCCGGACCGAGTCGCGGCAACGTACCCAGGACCTGAGCGAGTTCTTTGGCGGAGACGACCTGTTCAACCGCTTCTTCGGCCAGCAGGATCCCCGCGGCCAGGGACAGGGCCAGGGCCAAGAGCCCAGAGAGCAACTCGTGCAGGCCGCTGGCACAGGGTTCATCGTCGACAAGGCCGGCTTCATCCTGACCAACAATCACGTCGTCGAAGGGGCCACCAAGATCACGGTGTCGCTGTACAACGAGGACGAGGACCAGGAGTACGAGGCCAAGGTGATCGGCCGTGATCCGCTCACCGACAGCGCGCTCATCGAGTTGACCGAGAAGCCGACCCATCCACTCCCCGAGGTCAGGTTCGGGGACTCGGCGCAGATGCAACCGGGCGACTGGGTGATGGCGATTGGCAACCCCTTCAACCTGGCGCACACGGTCAGCGTGGGTGTCATCAGCGCGCTCGAACGACCGTTCCCTGTCACCGACGGCCGCTCGGCGCAGGTGCTGCAGACCGACGCCGCCATCAATCCCGGCAACTCGGGTGGACCGCTGCTCAATCTGCGGGGCTAAGTCATCGGGATCAACACCGCCATCCAGACGAGCGGTCTGCAGCAGGGCAATATCGGCATCGGTTTCGCGATCCCCAGTAACACGGTCCGGGAGCTGCTCCCGCAGTTGCGCGCTGGCAAGGTCACCCGCGGGCGCATCGGCGTGTCGGTGAGCCCGATCCCCCGGGAGGCCGTGGACGAATTCGGGTTGAAGAATCGCTCGGGTGCGCTTGTGAGGGGCGTGTCGCCAGACAGCGCGGCCAGCAAGGCTGGGCTCGAACCCGGCGACGTCATCATCGCGTTCGGCGGCAAGCCGGTGCCCAACCGCGACGAACTGGTGCGCATGGTGGTGAACACGAAACCTGGCACCACCATCTCGGTCCGCATCGCCCGCGACCGGCAGGAGCGCACGGTCAACGTCACGGTCGATGAACTGGACCTCGAACAGGAGACCACTCTCGCGCGGGGCCGCGACCCGCAGAACGATCCGGCTCAGGAAACCAGCAGCGGGTTCGGGATCACGCTGCAGAACGTGACGCCGGACATCGCACGACGGCTACGGCTCGAGGTTCCGCGCGGGGCGGTCATCACCAACGTCGAGCAGGGTGGTGCGGCCGCCCGGGCGGGACTCCAGCCGGGCGACGTCATCCTGCGTGTGGGCCGCGAGGCGGTAGCATCGGCGGCGGACGCGCAGCGGGAACTGGCCCGCGTTCCCGCGGGCGGAACGGCGTTCCTGCGGGTGTTCAGCCGGGGTCAGGAGCAGTTCGTGACGGTGACAAAAGAATAATAGTCGTAGCGGAGAGGGAGCCGGCCGGGCCTATAATCGGGACCCTTGGAAAGGACAAGCCCCGGAGCCCGCGGGCGGGGCTGGCTCACGATGCTCGAACGAGAGATCAAGCTGCAATTTGACGACCCCGCCCAGGCTCGCGCAGCGATCCTGGCCGCCGGCGCGGCCCCGCTCAAGTGCCGCCGGCTCCAGGAGGACGCCATGTTCGACACCGGCGACGAAACCCTCCGGCGCCGGGGCTGCGCGCTCCGCGTGCGCAGCGAGTCGGGCAGGAGCCTGCTGACGTTCAAGGGCCCGGTTCAGCCGGGCGGCGTCAAGATCCGTGAGGAACACGAGACAGTCGTCAGCGACGGCGACGTGCTGACACGAGTGCTCGAGTCGCTCGGGCTGCACGTCTGGTTCCGCTATCAGAAGTTCCGCGAGGAGTTCGCGGCCACCGACGCGACAATCGCCCTCGACGAAACACCCATCGGCACCTTCGTCGAAATCGAAGGCGGCGAACAGGCTATCGAGCAGCTGACGCGCGCACTCGGGCGCAGCTCCTCCGACTACCTCCTCGACTCCTATCGCGCGCTCTTCCTCAGGCGACGGGAACAGTGTGGCCTGACGGGCACGCACATGATGTTCGCTGACGAATGGTCCCAGCGCTCGTCCTGACGGCGGGCCCGGCGACGCGACTTCGTCCCCTGTCGTTGGTCCGCGCCAAGGCGGCGCTGCCCGTGGCTGGCGTACCCCTCATCAGACGGATCCTCGGCTCGCTCGCTGCCGCCGGCATCGCCGACGTCGTCTTGAACCTGCACCACTTGCCGCACACCCTGACCGCCATCGTTGGAGACGGCTCGGACCTCGGGTTGGCGGTCCGGTATTCGTGGGAAACACCCGTGCTCGGATCCGCGGGCGGCCCGAAGCGGGCGCTGCCGCTGCTCGCGGGACTCGGGGCTCGGGACTCTGGGCTCGGAGAAACGGTGCTCATTGTGAACGGCGACACGCTCACGAATGTGGACCTTCGTGGGTTGGTCGAGGAGCATCGGCAAACGGGAGCCCTGGTGACGTTGGCGGTCATCAGGAACGCGGACCCAGACAAGTACGGCGGTGTCACCGTGTCGGGCGATGGGGCGGTCACCGGGTTCGCCAAGCGCGGCTCGCGGGAGCCTTCATTCCTCTTCATCGGCGTGCAGGCAGTCGAACCGGAGACCTTCGCGACGGTGCCGCCAGGAGTCCCCTACGAGACCGTCGGCACGCTGTATCCGTCGCTCCTTGCCTCACGACCGGGCCTGGTTCGCGCGTTCCGGACCACGGCGGAGTTCATGGACATCGGGACACCGGCCGACTATCTCGCCACGTCGCTGCTGCTCGAAGGGCGGGAGCCCACGAGTCGCGTAGGGCCGCGGCGTGCCGTCGTCAGCCCTTCGGCCAGCATCGAGCGCAGCGTCCTGTGGGACGATGTGGTCGTCGAAGACGGCGCGCGGCTGAGCGAATGTGTGGTCACCGATGGCGTGCGCGTCCCGCCCGAGACCTCGTGGCACCGGGTGAGTCTTCGCATCGCATCCGGCGAGCTCATGCCGCAGGAACGCAGGATGGGCGGACTGGCGATCGCCGCGATCTGAGCCGATGCCTGACAGCATCCATCCTCGCGTCGACGAATTTCTCGCCGAGGCCGGTCTCGCCTTGCACGGCCCGAGAGTGGTGCCGCTCACGGGCGACGCCTCGGATCGGCGGTACGTCCGCATCCTCCTGCGGGACGCGCCCTCTCAAGTCCTGGCCGTCTACCCGCACGCGTTCGACCTCGACACACTGCCGTTCGCAAACGTGGCGGTTCTGCTCGAGGCCATGCCCGTGCCGGTGCCAAAGATCCTGGGGCACTCAGACCGTCTCGGCATCCTGGCGCTTCAGGACCTTGGCGACGTGACGCTGCAGGCCCATCTTGGAGCGGCCTCACCGGACGAGCACGCGGCGCTGTACCGGCAGGCTGTGACTTTGATCGACACGATTCAGCGCCGCGGGCGCGAACTGGCATCGAGCCGGTATCTCCCCTACGGCGTCGCGTTCGACGTCGAAAAGCTCCTATGGGAGCTGCGGTTCTTCGGGAAGCACTTCCTCGAAGGCTATCGCGGGATCGCCCTGCAACCCGCCGAGCGGGAGGCACTCGAGGCTGAGTGGCTCCAGCTTTCAGAGGTGCTCGCCAGCGAGCCTCGCGTGCTGTGTCACCGCGACTACCACAGCCGCAACCTCATGCTGCACGACGACCGGCTCTACATCATCGATTTCCAGGATGCGCGCATGGGGCCGGACACCTACGATCTGGTGTCGCTGCTCTGCGACTCCTACGTCGAGCTCACCGAGCGGGGCGTGGACGACCTCGTGGCCTTCTTCCTGGCGCTGCGCGGGATCCCCGAGGGTCGAGGCCGCTCCGACACCGGGAGGGCGGCCTTCCGGCGCCGGTTCGATCTGATGGCGGTGCAGCGGAATCTGAAAGCCCTGGGCACTTTCGGGTTCCAGGCGAGCTCACGCGGCAATCCCGTGTACATCCAGTACATGCCGCGCGCACTCGCCCACCTCCGCAGTGCGCTCACTCGCGACCCGCGATTCGGGCGTCTTCGCGACGTCCTCGCCGCGCACGTCAAGGAATTGAAATAGGCAGCAGAGCGTCGAGCCATGCTCCACTTCGGTATCTCCACGCACCTGTTCCACGACGTCCCCTTGAGCCGGGATCATCTGGCGCACATCGCGGCTCATGGCTTCCAGACCATCGAACTGTTCGCCACGCGGTCCCACTTCGACTACCGAGACGCGGACGCCCTCGCTGCGCTCGCCGAGTGGTTATCTGAGCTGCGGCTGGGCCTGCACTCGGTCCATGCCCCGATCATCGAACGGTACGAGAAGGGTCGATGGGTCGGTTCGTTGTCCAACGCCTCGACCGATGAGACGCGCCGGAGGGCGGCTGTCGCCGAGGCGGAAGCGGCGTTGTCGATTGCCGCGCGGATCCCCTTTCAGTACCTCGTGGTGCACCTGGGCATGCCCGACAGCGAGAAGGTGCCCCCCGGCGACAACCACCCGGACGCCGCCCGACGCAGCATCGAGGAGATTGCCGCCCTTGCATCGCGCGTGAACGTGCGGGTCGCGCTCGAGGTCATTCCGAATCGACTGTCGGGCGCCGCCGCGCTTGCCCAGCTCATCGAAGACCGGCTTGACGAGCTCGACGTGGGCGTCTGCCTGGACTACGGCCACGCGCACCTGATGGGCGACTTGGGAGACGCCATCGAAGCGCTGTCAGGACACTTATGGACGACCCACGTCCACGACAACCGCGGCACCCGCGACGACCATCTGACGCCGTACGCCGGGGCCATCGACTGGGACGCCGCCATGACCCACACCCAGAAGATCGGATACGACGGCGTGCTCATGTTCGAGGTCGCGGGTACTGGCGCGCCGGTGGACGTGCTGAAGCACTGCGCCAAGGCGCGGGCGAGGCTGGAGAGGACGTTGGTGACCTTCTGAACGGGCGTAATGCAGAATGTAGAATTCAGAATGCAGACATTACCTGAAGCAGACGGCCTGGGCCTCTTGCCCTGTCTGCATTCTGCATTCTGAATTCTGCCTTTCAAGGTCTTCACCCCCATGCCCGTCCACATCGCAGACATCGCCAGCCACCAAGGCCAGCAGGTGACAATCCACGGCTGGCTGCACAACCGCCGCTCGAGCGGCAAGATCCACTTCCTCATCATTCGTGACGGCACGGGCTTCATCCAGGCCGTCATGTCGAAGGCGGCGGTCGGCGACGAGCTCTTCGCCCAAGCGGACCATCTCTCGCAGGAAACCTCGCTGTCGGTGACCGGCACGGTCCGCGCGGATAGCCGGGCCAAGGGTGGCTACGAGATCGACGTGGCGCGCGTCGAGATCCACGGCGCCTCGCACGACTTCCCTATCTCGCCGAAGGAGCACGGGGTCGATTACCTGATGGACCGGCGCCACCTGTGGATCCGCAGCGAACGCCAGACGGCCATCCTGCGGGTACGCCACGAAGTCATCAACGCCGTGCGCGACTTCTTCAACTCGCGCGGGTTCATCCTGTGTGATACGCCGATCTTCACGCCGGCGGCGTGCGAGGGCACGACCACGCTCTTTCCGGTCCAGTACTTCGACGACACGACGGCGTTTCTCACGCAGAGCGGACAGCTCTACAACGAAGCCAACGCGATGGCGCTCGGGAAGGTGTACAGCTTCGGCCCGACGTTCCGGGCCGAGAAATCAAAGACCCGTCGGCATCTGACTGAGTTCTGGATGGTGGAGCCGGAGATGGCCTACGCCACGCTCGATGACGTGATCGAGCTCGCCGAGGGGTTGGTTACCTCCATCGTCGAACGGGTGCTCGAACGGCGGATGCCCGAACTCACAACACTCGAACGCGACGTGAGCAAGCTCGAGGCCGTCACAGCGCCGTTCCCCCGCCTGCGATACGACGAGGCGGCCAAGCGGCTCCAGGACGCCGGCCTGCCCTTCCAGCACGGCACTGACTTCGGTGGGGCCGACGAGACATTTCTCTCCGATCAGTTCGACAGGCCCGTGTGCGTCACGCATTACCCCGCCAGCATCAAGGCCTTCTACATGAAACCGGACCCGGAACAGCCGGACAAGGCGTTGTGCGTCGACGTGCTGGCGCCTGAGGGGTACGGGGAGATCATCGGCGGAGGTCAGCGGCTGGACGATCTCGACCTGCTGCTCCAGCGCATCAAGGAACACGACCTTCCGCAGGACGCCTTCGAGTGGTACCTCGACCTGCGGCGCTACGGCACCGTCCCGCATGGCGGGTTCGGGATGGGCATCGAGCGCTGCGTTGCGTGGATCTGCAAGCTCGAGCATGTGCGCGAGACAATCCCCTACCCCCGCATGCTCTACCGCCTGTATCCGTAGCCGGCGCGCGGGCGACCCCGACAACCACGGGGCCACAAAGACACGGAGGTCGCGTTTGGACGAAGATAGACTCTGTGCCTCTGTGTCTCCGTGGCGTGTTCTGCCGGCGTGGTCTGTTCTGTCTCCGTGGTGTGTCGACTGTGGACGTCGCTGAATGAAGATTGGCATGGTCTCCCTCGGGTGCCCCAAGAACCTCGTCGACTCGGAGGTCATGCTGGGCCTTGCCCAGGGGCACGGGCACGAGTTGATCGCCGAGCCGGCCGAGGCCGAGGTCCTCATTATCAACACGTGCGCCTTCATCGACAAAGCGAAGCAGGAGTCGATTGACACCATCCTCGAGATGGCTGAGCACAAGAAGACCGGTGCCTGCCGCCGCCTGGTGGTTACCGGGTGCATGGCGGAGCGCTATCGCGACGAGTTGCGCCAGCAGATCCCGGAAATCGACGCCGTGCTCGGCACCGGCGAGGTGCCGGACATCGTGCACGCTATCGGGGCTCGGGACTCGGGACTCGGGATCTGGGACTCGGGATCCGGGACTCGAACTATCTCACTACTTCGCGCGAACGGCGAACCCGTGAACCTCGAGTCCCGGCGCCCCCCCACCTACCTCTACGACGCCGACACGCCACGATTACTGGCGACTCCTCGGCACTACGCCTACATCAAGATCGCCGAAGGCTGCGACTACACCTGTGCCTTCTGCATCATCCCGCAACTGCGGGGTGGCTACCGGAGCCGTTCACTCGAATCGGTGCTGGCCGAAGCCCAACAACTCGCCTCCCGCGGCGTCAAGGAACTGCTGCTCATCTCCCAGGACACGAGTTTCTACGGCGTGGACCGCGGCGAGCGCGGCGCGCTCGCCCGATTGCTCCGCGCCCTCGACCGAATCGACGGCCTCGAGTGGATCAGGATGTTGTACCTGTATCCCACGACGATCGGTGACGACGTTCTCGATGCGATGGCCGAGGCCGACAAGGTCTGCCGATACGTCGACCTGCCGCTGCAGCATGCCTCAGATCCCGTATTGAAGCGGATGAGACGGCCGGGCACGCGTGCCACCTACGAGCGGCTCCTGGACCGCATCCGGCGCCGGGTCCCCGGCGTCACCTTGCGCTCGACGTTCATCGTGGGCTTCCCGGGCGAGACGGCGGACGACCACGCGCAGCTGCGGTCGTTTGTGACCGCGGCCGGCTTCGACCACCTGGGCGTGTTCACCTATTCGCACGAGGAGGGCACGTCCGCCCATCAACTCGACGACGACGTGCCGGGTCCGGTGAAGCGGCGTCGGCAGGCGGAGCTGATGCGGCTGCAGAGGGGCATCGTCGGGCGCGCTCAGCGGGCGCGCATCGGGGAACGGGTCCGGGTGCTGGTCGACGGCCCGGCGGCCGAGCACGACCTCGTCCTGCGCGGCCGGCTGGAGGGCCAGGCACCCGACATCGACTCGTTGGTCTACCTGACGGATTGCGACCCATCGACGCTCACCGCCGGACAGTTCATCCAGGCGGAAATTGTCGCAAGCCGGGCCTACGACCTGGTGGCACGTCCCCGTCTCCCGGTGAGCGACGGCGAGGCTCACCGAGCCGCGAACGCGCGGCGTGCGGCTGTTGTAGGGGCCTGAACCCACGTGATACGCTTATAGGTCGTCACCTAGACGGAGGAAGACTCCAGGTGGGCTCGTGCCCACTTTTTTTGTTTCAGGGGGCCCATGCAGCCGCTGGAGCAGATTCGGGCGATTGCGGAGCGTGTGGCCGCCGCGCGCGGCTTGGAGATCTGGGACATTCAGAGTCGGCGCGAAGCGGGAGGGCACGTGGTCAGGGTATTCGTCGACAGACCCGGGCCGTCCGCAACCCCCAACGACAGCGTGAGCATCGAGGATTGCGAGCAGGTCAATCGGGAAATCGGGACGATACTCGACGTCGACGACCCGCTGCCCTTTGCCTACACGCTGGAGGTATCGTCCCCGGGCCTCGACCGCCCGTTGCGCACGGTCGATGATTACCGTCGTTTTACAGGAAGACTGGCGAAGGTCGTCGTGAGCGAGCCGGTCGATAACCAGAAGGCGTTCGCCGGGCGGCTCGGCGGCGTGGAGGAGGGTCATGTCGTGCTCGAGGCCCCGCACGGCCGCTTGCACAGGCTGCCCCTCCGGCTAATTACCCGCGGCCGGCTCGACGTGGAATTTTGAAATGAGCGACACCGACCCCGGCGCGCGCGTTCACGCCCCGGCGGAGGGTCGCCACGGCACTTGTTAGGACGAACATGCAGAACCCATTGATGCAGACGATCGAGGCGCTCGCCAAAGAAAAGGGGATCGAGCCCGATGCGATCATCACCGCGATCGAAGATGCCGTCCTGACTGCGTCCCGCAGGTACTACAAGACCGACGAGAACCTGAAGACGCGGTTCAACCCCGAAACCGGGCAGGTCGATCTGTTCGCCATCAAGCACATCGTGCCCGAAGTGGCCAACGAGGCCACCGAGATCTCGCTGACAGAGGCCCAGGGGCTCTACGGCGAAGAAGCCGAAGTGGACATGGAAATCGAGTTCCCCAAGCGGACCGATGTCCTCGGACGGATCGCGGCGCAGACGGCCAAGCAGGTCATCTTTCAGAAGGTCCGGGAAGCCGAGCGCGAAACCATCTTCGCCGAGTACAACGACCGGGTTGGCGAGGTCATCAACAGCACGGTGAAGCGCTTTGAAAACGGCGACCTGATCGTGGAAATCGGCCGGGTCGAGGCCATTCTGCCGCGCAGAGAGCAGTCGCGCGCGGAGAGCTACACCCCGGGCGAGCGGATTCGCGCCGTGATCAAGGGCGTCAACCGGGGCGCCAAGGGACCGCAGATCGTGCTCTCGCGCACCGATCCCGCCCTGCTGATCAAGCTGTTCGAACAGGAAGTCCCCGAGATCTACGACGCCACCGTCATCATTCGCGGCGCCGTCCGCGAGGCGGGCGACCGCGCCAAGGTGGCGGTCTTCTCCCGGGAGCGCGACGTGGACCCGGTGGGTGCCTGCGTCGGCATGAAGGGCACCCGCGTCCAGGCCATCATCCGCGAGTTGCGCGGCGAGAAGATCGACATCGTCGAGTGGTCGGAAGACCCGATCGTGCTCGTGACCAATGCCCTGAGCCCGGCCAAGGTGCAGCGCGTGTCGATTGTCGACGAACGCGAGCGCATCATGGAGGTGTTGGTCGAGGACAGGCAGCTGTCGCTGGCGATTGGCAAGAAGGGACAGAACGTTCGTCTGGCCGCCAAGCTGACCGGGTGGCGCATCGACATCAAGAGCGAGGAAGAGAAACGGCGCGAGGTCGAGGCCGAGTTCAGCGCCTTGGCCGCGGGCGAGGGCGAAGAAGTCGCCCCGGCTGACGGCGAGGCCGCCGCGGACACCGAGGCGTCGCTCGGCGCCGAGGAGCCGCAGCAGGAGGTCGCCGCGGCACCGGCCGACAGCGGGACCGAGGGTGACGCCGTCGAACCCGGGGAACACCAGTAACCGCCGGCCTCAGCCTGCGGGAGAGCGAAGGAAACAATTTGTCAACGGTTCGGATTTACAAGGTCGCTGAACTACTCGGCACGACGAGCCAGGACGTGCTGGCCATGCTCAAGCGCGATCACGGCATCGAGCTGAAGAGCGCCTCGAGCACGCTCGAGGAAGTGGTGGCCCGCTCCTTCGTTGACCGGGTCGCCCGGCAGCGCGGCATCTCTTTGCCCACCGGCGACATGTTCGCCGAGCATCCGGCCCCAGCCAAGGGCGCGAAGAAGGGGTTGACGCCCAAGAAGGTCGAGCCACCCAAGCCGGCGGCGCCAGTCCTGGGTCCACCCCGCCTGGTCAAGACCATCCGGCCGCTGACACCGGCGCACGAGGAGCCCGAGCCTGTACCTCTGGCCGCTGAGCCCGAGATGGTGTATGAGCCCGACGCAGTCGTTGAGCCGACACCCATGTTCGAGGCCGAACCGGCGGCCGTGCATGCGATTGAAGAGCTGGCCACGGCGCCAGAAGCCGTTGAACCGGCGCCAGCCACCGAGCCGCACGTCCAGACCGCGCCGCTCCCGGAGACGGCCGCACCGCCATCGCCGGCGCACGCAGGACGGTTTGTGCCGCCGACGATTCGACTTCGGATCGAGGAACCGGGCAGAGTGCCGCTGCCGACGCGGCCGCTCGCGCCGGCCAAGCGACCGCCGGTCACGCAGCCGCGCGTCGTGCAGGCCCCAGCGGCGCCGCCTGCTGGGGCTCGTGCCGCCGGCGCGCCCGCGGCCGCGCGTCCTGGCGCCGGACAGGTCCGGCCGCCCTATCCAGCTCGACCCACGACGCCCGGCATGCTGGGCGGGCCACGACCGCTCCCGGCCCAGCCCGTCCGGACGCAGCCACCGGCCTTTGCGCGGCCAGGCGCCCCTCCGGGGGTCCGGCCACCGTTTGGGCAGCGGCCGCCAGGCGGCTACAGCCGCCCCGGCCAGCGGCCGGTTCAGACCCGTCGCGACCGCCCGTCGGCGCCCATGGCGTCCGCGGCCCCGGCTGCGCCACCGCCCATCACGCGCCGGATCACACTGGCCGAGGGCATGACGGTGAAGGATCTCGCCGACAAGCTCGACGTGCGGGTGAAAGACGTGCTGGCAAAGCTACTGATGCGCCGCATGATGATGACGATCAACAGCACGCTCGACACCGAGGCCGCCAGAGACATCGCTCGCGAATTCGGCGCCGAGATCGAGATGCGGAGCTTCGAGCAGGAGCTCGTGTCGGCTGAGAGCGACGACACGAAGCCGGAAGACCTCCAGACCCGGGCACCGGTCGTGACGGTCATGGGACACGTCGACCACGGCAAGACGTCGTTGCTCGACGCGATCCGTGAAACGAAGGTGGCTGAACGCGAGGCGGGCGGCATCACGCAGCACATCGGCGCCTACCATGTAGACGTGGGCGACGGCCGCAGCGTGGTGTTCCTGGACACGCCTGGCCACGAAGCCTTCACGCTCATGCGGGCGCGGGGCGCCAAGGTCACCGACGTCGTCGTGCTCGTCGTCGCGGCCGATGATGGGGTGATGCCGCAGACGCGCGAGGCGGTGGATCACGCCAAGGCGGCAAACGTGCCGATCGTCGTGGCCATCAACAAGGTGGACAAGCCCGGCGCCAACCCGGACAACGTGAAGCGCGAGCTCGCCGAGCTCGGCCTGGTGCCCGAGGACTGGGGCGGCCAGACGGTGATGGTGCCCGTGTCTGCGAAGAAGCGGCAGAACCTGGATCAGCTCCTTGAGATGGTCCTGCTGTCCACGGACATTCTCGAGCTGCGAGCCAATCCCAGGCGGAGCGCGTCGGGCGCCGTGCTCGAGGCGAAGCTGGACCGCGGTCGCGGTCCGGTGGCGACCGTTCTCGTCCAGGACGGCACGCTCCGCGTGGGAGACAACTTCATCGCAGGCCCCGTGGTGGGCCGCGTCCGCGCACTGATCGACGACCGGGGCCGGCAGGTCAGGGCCGCTGGCCCCTCGACACCTGTCGAGGTGCTCGGGCTGACGAGCCTCCCGCAGCCGGGGGATCCGTTCCAGACCGTGGCCGACGCGGCCAAGGCGCGGCAGATCGCCACCTTCCGGCAGACGCAGGCCAAGGAACGTGCCCTCGGGGCCCGAGGCGGCCGTCTGACGCTCGAGTCACTCAAGGAGCAGATTGCCGAGGGCGGCGTCAAAGAACTGCCGCTCATCGTCAAGGCCGACGTCCAGGGTTCGGCCGAGGTGCTCGCCGACACGCTCGCCAAGCAGTCGGACGAGAAGGTCAAGATTCGCATCATCCGCTCCGGCGTCGGCGCCATCAACGAATCGGACGTGCTGCTCGCGTCGGCCTCCAACGCCATCATCATCGGCTTCAACGTGCGTCCGGACCGCAACGCCCAGGAGATGGCCGAGCGCGAGGAAATCGACGTCCGCCTGCACTCGGTCATCTACAACGTGACCGATGAGATCAAGAAGAGCATGGCCGGGATGCTCGAGCCGACGTTCAAGGAGGTCCGGATCGGCGTCGCCACCGTCCGCGAGGTCTTCCGCGTGCCGAAGATTGGTGCCATCGCCGGCTGCATGGTGACCGATGGACGCATCACGCGAGCCGGCGAGACCCAGGCGAGGCTCCTGCGCGACAACGTCGTGGTCTTCGAAGGCAAGATCGCGTCGCTGCGTCGCTTCAAAGACGATGTGAGCGAAGTGAAGAGCGGGACCGAGTGCGGCATCGGCCTGCACAACTACAACGACGTCAAGGTGGGCGACCTCATCGAGGTCTTCACGATGGAGCGCGTGGCCGTGCCGGTTTGAGCGGTCCGAACGACCCGAACGATCCGAACGATCCGAACGCTATGGCCGTCGCGCTCCTCCACCTCGAGCTCTACATCCCGCATTCCGGGTCGCTGAAGGACAAGCGCATGGTGCTCCGCCGCGTCAAGGACCGCCTCCAGAAGTTCAACGTCGCGGTCGCCGAGGTCGAGCACCAGGACGCCTGGCAACGTGCCGGGCTGGGCATCGTGGCGATCTCGACCACGACGGCGCACGCCGAGCAGCAGCTGCTCGAAGCGGCCGAGGAAATCGACCGCGTCGAACCCGGGTTGGTCTCGCGGACCGAAATCGAGTTCCTCGCCTGATATGGCCCAGGGGTACCGACCAGACCGCGTCGGCGACCAGATTCGGCAGGAGCTCAGCGAGGCGCTCACCCGAGGACTCGTGCACGACCCGGGCATCGGCTTCATCACGCTGACCCGCGTCGAGGTGTCGCCGGACCTCCAACTGGCTCGCGTGTACTACACCATGCTGGGTGAAGCCGCCGCCCGCCGCGACACCGCCGCCGCGCTCGATCGTGCAACGCCGTTCCTCAGGCGCCACCTCGGCAACCGGATCCGCCTGCGGCGCGTGCCGGAGCTCGAGTTCCGGTTCGATGAGTCGGTCGCCCATCAGGATCGGATCGAGCAGATCCTTCGCGACTTGCACGAGGAAGAGGCCACACGATCCGGCGCTGACGCCCAACCGCAACCCGCTACGGATCCTCCCGATGACCACGAGCGCCACTGAGGCCACCGCCGCACAGATCGCCGCCGAGATCCGCCTCCGGCAGCGATTCATCGTGACTTCGCACGCACGGCCTGACGGCGACGCCATCGGATCCTGTCTGGCGATGGCGTTCGCGCTCCGCCGCATCGGCAAGCAGGTCCGCGTCGTGAGTCGCGACCATGTCCCACCCCAGATGCTGGCATTTCCAGGCGTGGACACGATTGAAGTCGTGGAGCGGGTCGACGATCCTGGCGACGCGGTGCTCGTGATGGAGTGTGGCGACCTCGAGCGCACCGCGATCCAGGGCCTCGAACGCGGCTACGTGATCAACATCGACCACCACCCCGGCAACACGATGTTCGGGGCGCTGAACTGGTTCGACCTGTCGGCGGCCGCGTGCGGGGAGATGGTATTCGATCTGGTTGGCGAACTGGGCGTGGAGCTGACGCGCGAGATCGCGACCCACGTGTATATCGCCATCCTCACCGATACCGGCTCGTTCCACTACTCGAATATCACGCCGCGAACCTTCGACATCTGCCGCCAGTGCATCGAAGCCGGCGTCAGTCCCTCGTCTGTGGCGCGAAGCATTTTTGACAGTAACAACCTGGGCCGGCTGAAGCTGTTTGGCGCGGTCCTGCACCGTATGCAGCTCGACGCCTCGGGTCGAATCGCCACCGTGTACGTGGATCAGCAGCTCGCCCACGACTGCGGCGGCACCTATGAGGACACTGAGGGGCTGGTCAACCTGCCGTTGACCGTCAAGGAAATCGTGGCCGTGGCGTTCTTCAAAGAGAACGGGCCCGACGAATGGCGCGTGAGCATGCGCTCAAAGGGCGACATCAACGTCAACGCCGTTGCGCTGGAGTTCGGGGGCGGTGGGCACGTGAACGCGTCCGGGTGTTCGGCTCGCGGCGAGTTTGGGACCCTGAAGAGCCTCTTCGAAGCGAAACTACAGGCGGCGATTGTGGCCGGCCGGGCACCTGAGAACCTGAACCTGAGCCCCTGAGAACGCGAGAACCCCTGCAGTCATGGACGGCGTGCTCGTCATCGACAAGCCCTCAGGCCTGACCTCGCACGACGTCGTGGCCGTGGCCAGACGACAGCTGGGCGAGCGCAGCGTCGGACACACGGGAACGCTGGACCCCCTCGCCACGGGCGTCCTTCCTCTGGCCTGCGGCCGCGCCACGCGGCTCATCAGGTTCATGCCGTCGGACAAGGACTACGGCGCTGGAATTCGGTTCGGCGTGTCGACCGATTCGTTCGACATCACTGGCGCGGAGGTGACGCGGTCCGGGTTGATTCCGACCCGCGAGGCGGTCGAGACGGCGCTCGAGTCCCTTCGAGGCGAGTACTTGCAGATGCCACCGGACTTCTCGGCGAAGAAAGTCGCCGGACGCCGCGCGTATGCCCTCGCGCGACAGAGCGAGGAGGTCACGCTGAGGGCGGTCCCCGTTCGCGTGGCGCGGGCCGAGCTGCTCGACTTCACGGGCGGGTTGGCGCAGGTCGCCATCACCTCGTCCTCCGGCTTCTACGTCCGGTCGTTCGCACACACACTCGGCCAGCTTGTCGGCACGGGCGCCTGTCTCGAGTCGCTCCGGCGAACGCGAAGCGGCGAGTTCGATCTCGGCTCGGCCGTGGCCCTCGACGCGCTCAGCGCGGGCCCGCCTGGAGTGGCCGACCAGTGGATTCCCTGCGATCGCCTGCTGGGAGGGCTCCCGTTCGCCCGGCTGACCGGCGAGGGACGAGACCGGGTGTCGCATGGGCGGTCGGTTTCCGCCGACCATGTCCTGCCCGTGCCCTCAGGCGGGCTGGATACCGGACCGTCGGGGGCTGAAGCCCCCGCGCTACAGGTGGAGGCGCCGCACGCGTGGATTCGGCTGCTCGATGAGGACGGCCGGCTGATCGGGGTGGCCACTGCCGGCCACACGCCGGGTCTTTTGCGCCCGACGGTGGTTCTGACCTAGAATGAACTGTTTACGGGAGTAAGTCGTTCCCGACCATACGGCGGTCTGGTGGACGAGTGGGCGGAGGGCCTCCAGGCTCGAACCCCCTCGGAACATGTCTGGGCCGTTCGCGAAGGAGCCATCAGTGGCGTTTAGCAGTGACCGAAAAAGCGGCATTATCGGGACGTACAAGACGCACGACGGTGACACCGGATCACCCGAAGTTCAGGTAGCGCTCCTCAGCGAGCGTATCAATTACCTCACCGAGCATTTCAAGGTCCACGCGAAGGATCATCATTCCCGCAGGGGCCTGCTGAAGCTGGTCGGCCAGCGTCGCCGACTCCTCGATTACCTCAAGAGCAAGGACACCGAGCGTTACGCCACCCTGATCCGGCGCCTCGGCATCCGTAAGTAGAAAACGAAGTCACATGCACAACGTTCACTTGCAGAGGCGCGAGATCCAGGTTGGCTCGCGCAGGTTGTCACTGGAAACGGGCAAGCTGGCCAAGCAGGCCGACGGCGCGGTCGTGGTCCGCTGCGGGGACACGGTGGTGCTCGTCACGGCCGCGCATGCCAGCAGCGCCCGCGAAGGCATCGACTTCCTGCCGCTGACGGTCGACTATCGCGAGTACACCTACGCATCGGGTCGGATTCCCGGCGGATTCTTCAAGCGCGAGGGCAAGCCCTCCGAGAAGGAAGTGCTGACGAGCCGGCTGATCGATCGGCCGATGCGCCCGCTCTTCTCCACGGGCTGGCTCTACGAAACCCAGATCATCGCGCTGCTGATGTCAGCCGACACGGACAACGACGCCGACGTCCTGGCCATCACCGGCGCGTCCGCCGCGCTGGCCCTCTCGGAAATCCCGATCGCAAAGACCATCGCCGGCGTGCGCGTGGGCCTGGTGAACGGTGCGTTCGTCATCAATCCGACGTATACCGAGCGCAAGGTCAGCACCCTCGACCTCATCGTCGCCGGCACGATGGACGGCATCGTCATGGTGGAGGCCGGTGCGAACGAAGTGACCGAAGCCCAGGTCGTCGGCGCGCTCGAGGCCGCGCACGCGGCGATCAAGACGATCGTCGCCGGCATCGAGGATCTCAAGACAGCGGCCGGCAAGAAGAAGATCACGATCCAGCCCAAAGCGATCGGCCACGAGTTCTACCGCGAGGTCGAGGAGCGAGTCTACGTACCGCTCAGCGAAGCGATGCGCCTTCGCGGCAAGCTCGAAAGCTATCAGCGCGTGGACCAGGTGCTCGAGGATCTCATCGCATCGATCCCCGAGGGCGAGGTCATTCGGCGGGTCGAGGCCAAGAAGATCTTCAGCGAACTGAAGGAAAAGGTTTTGCGCGACGAGATTCTGGAGCGCGGTGTTCGCCTGGACGGCCGGGCGTTCGACCAGGTGCGGCCGATCTGGACCGAAACCGGCGTGCTGCCCCGCGCGCACGGATCGGTGGTGTTCACGCGTGGCGAAACGCAGGCCCTGGTCAGCTGCACGCTCGGCACCGCGGACGATGAGCAGAAGGTCGAGCATGTGGCCGGGGAATTCTACAAGCGCTTCATGCTCCACTACAACTTCCCGCCGTTCTCGGTTGGCGAAGTGAAGTTCCTCCGCGGCCCCGGCCGTCGCGAGGTCGGCCATGGGGCGCTTGCCGAGCGCGCGCTGTCCCCGATGGTCCCTGGCGAAGACAAGTTCGCGTACACGATCCGACTGGTCTCCGACATTCTCGAGTCGAACGGGTCCTCGTCGATGGCGTCGGTGTGCGGCGGCTCGATGGCCATGATGGACGCGGGGGTGCCGCTCAAGGCGCCGGTCGCGGGCATCGCGATGGGCCTCATCATGGACGGGAAGTCCGGCAAGTGGGCCGTGCTCTCCGACATCGCCGGCGCCGAAGACCACTACGGCGACATGGACTTCAAGGTGGCTGGCACAGCGCAGGGCATCACCGCGCTGCAGATGGACATCAAGGTCACCGGGATCACGTCCGAGATCATGGCCAAAGCGCTCGAGCAGGCGCGGGCGGGCCGCCTGCACATCCTCGGAGAGATGGCCAAGACGCTCGGCGCCTCACGGACGGACATGTCGCTGTTCGCACCGCGCATCATCACGATCAAGATTCCGGTCGACAAGATCCGCGACGTCATCGGGCCAGGCGGCAAGATGATCCGGAGCATCATCGAGCGCACGGGCGTGAAGATCGACGTCGAAGACGATGGTCGCGTCAACGTGGCTTCGTCCGACGGGGAGTCGGCGGCCAAGGCCATCGGCATCATCCAGGAACTTACCGCAACGCCCGAGCTCAACAAGACCTACACGGGCAAGGTGCAGCGGATCACCGATTTCGGCGCGTTCGTGGAGATCATGCCTGGCACCGACGGCCTGCTGCACGTGTCGGAAATCGCCAACCACAGGGTCAAGGACGTCCGCGACGAGCTGAAGGAAGGCCAGCAGATCCTCGTGAAGGTCATTAATATCGACCCGACTGGCAAGATCCGCCTGAGCCGCAAGGCGCTGCTGCAGGACGAGGCGCCGAAGGCCGGAGACACGGCGCCGGCCGCCAAGCCGTAACGATTTCCGGGGGGGGCATCAAACCGCGCCGGGTCCGCGGTCGTCTACAATCGGTAGATGAGCCTCACGACCGGGACCGTTGGCCTGCTGCTCGCTGGAGTGGCGTGCGTCGCAGTCGGCTCGGGAGCACCCTGGCTGCTCGCGCAGGAGCAGGCTCCCAACAGGCGGGAGTTCACCGTCACCGCCCGTGACTACACCTTCTCGCCCAACCGGATCGAGGTCGCCCGGGACGACCTCGTCAAGCTGACCGTCCGAAGCGAAGATACCGCCTACAGCCTGACGATCGATGAGTATCGCGTGTCGCGGCGCGTTCCGGCCGGCGGCACGACCACGCTCGAGTTCCGTGCGGATCGCGCCGGAACGTTCACCTTCTACTCCAACCTGACGAGCGACGCACGCCACGCCCGGATGAAGGGCGAGCTCATCGTCCGCACACGCTGAAGAGGTTCACGCGCCCCGGCGCCTCGCCGCGTCGATCCGAGAGGCGATCGACGGATGGGTGTGGAAGAGGAACTCGACCAGCGGCGACGGCCGCTCCTCGGCCAGGTTCGTGGCCGCGAGCCGCTTCACGGCGCTGATGAAGGCCGCCGGGTTCTGCGTCATGTCGAGCGCGTAGCGGTCGGCCCGCCGTTCGTGCGCTCGTGACACGGCGTGGGCCAGGGGCATCAGCGCGAGCGACGCTCCTCCCGCGGCGAGGGCGAGCAACGGCAGGCCGGCGATGTCGGCCTTGCGCTCGAGGCCGAAGCGGCCAGCCGACGCGGTCAGCAGCACGTCGGCGAAATAGAACCCGAGGACGACCAGCGCCGCTTCCACCAGGATGGCCGTCCAGAGATCGCCGTAGACATGGTGCGCGAGCTCGTGCGCGAGGATGGCCTCGATCTCGTCACCTGACTGCCCGGCGAGCAGGGTGTCCGACACGAGGATGCGGCGCGTGCGGCCGATGCCAACGAGCGCCGCGTTAGCCTTCCGGGTCCGGTGGCCAACCTGCCACTCGAAGACGCCGAGGGCCGGCGTGCCGGCCCTGCTTGCCAGCGCGAGGAGGCGTGCCTGAAGGGCCGGGTTCTCGAGCGGTTTCACCGCGTCGAAGATCGGCAGCAGCACCACCGGGGCGAACTGCGCGATGAGCACGAGCCCGGTCGTAAAACAGACCGCAGCGGCGACCCACCACCCTTCAGGACTCCACTCGAGCAAGCCCACCACGGCCAGGCTGGCGGCCACGAGCGCGGCCAGACCCACGACAGCCGCCCGGGCGTGGTCGGCCCACCACCGGGCGGTGGTGTCCTTCGACAAGCCGTAACGTCGTTCGAGCACGACGCCCTGGTAGAAGGCCAGCGGCAACCGCACGACTTCGCACAGGAGGGCGAGCGTCAGCACGTAGAGAACGACCGCGGGAGCCAGGGCGCCATCCGCTCCCGACACGGCCATGCTGCGGATCGCCGCAGAACCACCGGTGACCATGAGAGCGAGCAAGAACACGACCTGCCACACCGTGCCCAGCAGCGACGCTTGTCGCCTCAGGCGGTGATAGCGAGAGGACTTGTCTTCGTTCGCCACCGACGTGGCTTAGTTCAATTCGACAGAAATCAACTTGGAGACGCCAGGCTCTTCCATCGTCACTCCGTAGAGCCGATTGGCGATCTCCATCGTCTGGCGGTTGTGGGTGATCAGGATGAACTGCGTGTGGTCGAGCATCCCTCGCAGCATCTCGACGAAGCGATGGACATTCGCGTCATCGAGCGGCGCGTCGATTTCGTCGAGCAGGCAGAAAGGACTCGGCTTGTATTTGAAGATCGCGAACATCAGCGCGATGGCGGTGAGCGCCTTTTCGCCACCCGACAGAAGCTGAACGCTCTGCAGGCGCTTGCCGGGGGGCGAGGCCACAATTTCAATGCCGCTCTCGAGGGGGTCATTCTCGTCGAGCAAGGCGAGACTGGCGCGTCCGCCGCCGAACAGGGTGCTGAACGTCCCCTGGAAGTTGGCTTGGATCGCGGTGAACGCTTCGGTGAATCGGGCTTTGGTCGTCTCGTCGATGCGCGCGATCGCCTCGGAAGTCTGCGCGATGGAATCGACCAGATCGCGGCGCTGGGTCGTCAGGAAGACGTGTCGCTCATCGAGTTCATCGAATTGCTCGATCGCCATCATGTTCACCGGACCCAGGCGATCGATCTTGGCCCTCAGCCGCACGATAGCTTCCTCGGCTGTCATGGCCGCCGGCGGAGTGCTGACGCCATCCGGGCCGGCTGGCACCGCAACAGGCGACGCCACGGCGGCTTCCGCCTCGAGCGCAACGGGCGACTCCTCGTCGGCGTCCGGGTCTGGCTCCTCCGCCGACAGCGCCGCCGCG
>Ga0209640_10001434_pt1 | contig 20165 bp, 18 predicted proteins | sample RifCSP10_1_FD_184018 | JGI IMG/M metagenome (GOLD analysis project Ga0209640, IMG submission 184018) | Soil microbial communities from Rifle, Colorado - Rifle CSP2_sed 10_1 (SPAdes) (version 2) | ecosystem: Environmental > Terrestrial > Deep subsurface > Rock core/Sediment | place: Rifle...
CCCAGTCCGCAGCGAGGACCCGAGCCGAGCCAGCGAATATCGTTGGCGATTTTCATGAGGCTCACGGCCAACGTCCGCAGCTCCCCGCTTGCTTCGACCAGCGAATCTTGAGCGGATTGAGCCTCAAAGTGATTCTTGGCTTCCTTGAAGGCGCAGCCGGTCTCTTTTGAAATAATCGCCATGACTGTTGAGGAAAATTTTGGATGGCAGTTCAGTCCGGTTCCGACAGCCGTGCCGCCGAGGGCGACTTCACAGAGTGCGTCTTGCGCCCGTTTCACTCGCTGGATGCCGAGTTCAATCTGACGGGCATAGCCGCTAAATTCCTGTCCTAACCGCACGGGCGTGGCATCCTGCAGATGCGTTCGTCCGATTTTCACGACCTTGTCGAACTCTTTGGCTTTGCGATCGAGCGCCTTGTGCAAGCGAGTAAGAGCCGGAATGAGTTGCTGCTGCATCATCTCACCGGCGGCGATATGAATCGCCGTGGGAATCACGTCGTTGCTCGACTGTCCGAGGTTTACATGGTCGTTCGGGTGCACGAGCTTGCTGCCTCGTGCCCCGCCAAGCAATTCCGTCGCTCGGTTGGAGATCACTTCATTCGTGTTCATGTTGGTGGAGGTGCCGGAGCCAGTCTGGAAGACATCGACCGGGAATTCGGCGTCGAGTGTTCCTACCACGACTTCAGTCGCCGCCTGTTTGATCGCCTCAGCCAATTTCTTGTCCAGCAGGCCGAGTGAATGGTTCACGGAGGCGGCGGCTCGCTTGATCATGCCCATCGCTCGAATGACGGATCGCGGCATGCGCAACGGACTGATCGGAAAGTTCTCGATCGCACGAGCCGTTTGGACCCCGTAATAGGCATCAGCCGGGACGGCCAATTCTCCCATCGTGTCGCGTTCGATTCTCGTGGCTGCTGTCGATCCAGACGAAGCTGCGGTCTGTCTTTTCTGGTTCTCTTTCATGCGCTCCACTCCATGGTGAGGGGTCTTCCTCCCTGCGGGCGTCATGATAAACTTAGGTCACCTACTTGTACAAGGGTATGGCAATGAACACACCGGACGTGAGTGTCGAGGCCTACGCTGGATATAAAGGTGAAGAAACCCCGAGGGCATTTACGCTCGATGGCATTCGATTGGCAATAACTGATGTGATTGATCGGTGGTACACAGACATCCATTGTTACTTTCGCGTGCGTGCCAGTGACGATCAACGCTATGTGCTGCGCTATCATTTCGGTGAGGGGTTTTGGGAGTTAGTGATGCAGGAACAGGATGTGGAGAAATAGGAAGGCCCGCCGAAGCGGACCTTCCTTCAGGTGGTTCTTCACGCGATACGGTTAGATTACTTTCACATCGATCGCTTTAGGTTTTACCTTCTCGGTTTTCGGGAGATGCAAGTTCAGCAAACCGTCTTTGTATTCGGCTTTGACCCCGCTCTCATCGACCGACTCGGGTAAAGTAAAACTTCTTAGGAAACTTCCGTACGACCGTTCGACTCGGTGATATTTCTTTCCTTTCTCTTCCTTCTCCCGGAGACGTTCGCCCTGCAACGTGAGGACTCCGTCTTCCACCGTGACTTTTACATCTTCCTTCTTCACGTCGGGCAATTCCGCCTTGATGAGATATTCGCCGTCGGTTTCGCTGATATCCACGGTCGGTACCCAGTCGGCAACGATTAAGTGTTCCTTTCCGCCGGTACGCGATGCGGGACGAGTAAACACGCGATTCAATCGCTCGGACATATCTTCCAGTTCACGAAACGGATCCCACCGTACAAGTGTCATCATAGACCTCCTTTTCCTTACGATTCATAATGTGTCGTTGAGTGTCGCTGGCGCTGCGCCGATACAACCGTCTGTGCGTCAGATAAATCGGGATGCCGCGGAGTCAAGGGGGGATATCGGGGCAAGCCTGCTAGCGCTGCGTGAGGGGCACATAGGGGCGGTTATGCTCGCCGGAGTAGATTTGGTCAGGCCGGAACAATTTGTTTTCCCGCAGCTGTTCGAGCCAGTGGGCGAGCCAGCCGGATACCCGGGCTATTGCGAAGAGCGGCGTAAAGAGATCCGTTTCAATGCCCATTTTATCGTAGATGATGCCGGAGTAGAAATCGACGTTGGTATAGATGCCCTTACCATTGAGCAAATTTCCGGCTGCTCGCTCGACCTCCAGTGCGACCTCGTAGAGAGGCGAGCTCCCGCATTCTTTGAAGAGGCGCTGACAAAGGCCTTGGAGAACGGTCGCCCGAGGATCTTTCACCTTGTACACGCGGTGACCAAAGCCCATGAGCTTCTGTTTCTTATGAAGGATGTCTTCGACATAGGACCGCGCCCTGTCCGGAAATCCGATGTTTTTAAGCATCACCACCACTTCTTCGTTCGCGCCTCCGTGCAAGGGACCTTTTAACGCGCCGATCGACGAAGCGACGACGGTATACGGATCGGCCAAGGTCGAAGCAGTCACAAGTCCCGTAAAGGTTGAAGCGTTCATCGTGTGTTCGGCATGGAGGATTAAACAATCATCTAACATGTCCGCCCATAAGGGGTGTGAGACTGAGTCGGTCAGCATATAGAAGAAATTCTCGCTGAATCCCAAGTCGTCGCGTGGCGAGATCGGAGCATCTCCGTGGCGAAGCCTCGCCCAAGCTGCCACGATCGTCGGCAGCTTGGCCACGAGACGCACGGCACTCCAATAGTTGTTCTCGATGTCTTTCACGTTGCGGCCTGGATAGAACATTCCGAGTGCCGCAACGGCCGCTTGTAGCGCGTCCATGGGATGGCCCTGTTCGGGTAGACATTTCAGCAGGTCGATGATGCGGAACTTAATGCGTCGATGATGGGTCACGTCGGTGGTCCATTGTTGAAACTCTGTCGGTGTCGGAAGGTGTCCGAAGAGAAGCAGATAGGCGGTTTCGAGATATGACGAATGCGCGCAGAGCTCCTCGATTCTGATGCCGCGATACTCGAGAATGCCGTGTTGCCCGTCGACGTCGCTGATCGAAGACGTCGCGGCAGGGACTCCGGCTAGTCCGGGCATGAAGTCATGGGGCATGATGCTACCTCGCGAGTATTTGAGAGCATGTCTACAGTCTCGTTCATAGCCTAACACGAACAGGACGAAATGGCTGCGGGTCGTCCTTGAAATGATAAATCTTGCTTGGCATACTGAGCATGAAGCAATGATGTGCGGAAGTAGCCTGTGATGCCGTGAGCCATACCGGTGCTTGGCGTTTGAGTCTTGGTGCGTGCCGTGATCGTATTTCGGCAGACCAGCGATCAATCTGCAATCGATTCTCCTTCCAGCGGCGCGGGAAGCATCACTTTGTCCAGACCAGTCTGGGCAAGTGTGTTGAGCCACGGGGGTCTTCACTTGCTGGTAGGTCTACTGCTCCGAGTCGAGCGATGAATGATCCGGCGGACGACCTCGATCCCAAGAGATGAATGATGAGAACAGCCAACATCATTTGCTGTCTTATGGCATTGAACGTTGGGATGGATGCGTCTGAGTTCGCCATGGCGGAGGAGGACATTATGGCGTTCGCCGTTGTCAGCGAACCACCAAAAGATAAAACGCGCGTGTCGGCAAAGGTGGCGATCGATGGGATAGTCACGGACCTGAGACTGCTGGTGTCCGACCAGATGCTTTCCAATCTGATCTGGAATAAGCTTGAGATCTGTCACGCGATGAAACTGGAGGGACAGAAAGTACCAGAGGGGTTCCGAGTGACCTCGGTACGGGCAATCGATGGAGCCATGTTGCCGATGGTGCTGCAGGGGTTTGCCGGGGACTGCCTGCTGAAAAAGGCTTTGGAAGTGGCTCCGCTCGTAGACTAACAGGGTGTTGAAAACCTATTTTGGACTTGGGGAAGTACACGGCTCAGTAGGAAATCACGGACGTTCCCAGCATCACCCGCAGGCTGTTCAAAAAGGTCGTCCAGCAAGGCCGCAGCGAGCGAAAGGGACTGTCGCGGCTCGACTGCCTTCGGCAAGCTCAGGCCCCGAGCCTGTCGAGGGGAGCTCGCCGAAGTCCCTTCCGACCGGCGACTGTCCCTGTTTACATAGCGGGACAGGCACGGCTCGACTGAGCTCGCCGAAGTCCGGCAATGCCGGAGCCAGTCCCCTGAGGCCTCTGAGCGATGCGAGAACGCCGTTCGGTGAAGGGCGCATCCCGGCGCGCCGGGGAGGGCGGGTGAGAAGAGCGACCTTTTCAACAGCCTGCTAGCCGCGACAGTCCGGGCACTGATTCGGCTCATGGTCCGATTCGCTCTCCTCCAGGGTCAGGGAAAAGAGCAATTTGCAGGTTTGACAAGGACGGATTTCAAAGTAGGCGATGCCTTTTTCATCGATCTCAGTGGGAAGCAAGAGTTCAACCGGATCATAGCCCACGGTTCCACCGTCGCTAAACTTGACGAGGGCGATCCGGTCATTGAAGACCTCAAAGGTAGCTTCCTGCCCCTTGCGATTGAGCAAATGGCCGAGGACGAAGACCGGTTGGCCTTTGCGTTTCGTGCGGAGATCTTTGAGGGTGTGCTGAGACGCTGTGGCGCAGGAGTATTGACCGGAAGAGCTTGTTCCAACCAATGGCATGAGGAACCCTGTTTCAGTAGAAACGTCGAGTGCGTAGGATCTAACATAGTCTAAAAAAATTCGTCAAGGCAGGTTTATTCACCCAGGAGATACCATGGCCAACATAACAATCTATCATAAACCCACCTGTACCACCTGCCGTCAGGCAGTGCAGATGTTGAAAGACAGCGGTAAGCCGTTCGCGGCGATCAACTACTATGAACAAACCTTCACGAAGGGGCAGTTAAAAAGTCTGTTGAAGAAGGCCGGGCTCTCACCAAAGGACGTGCTTCGAACGAAAGAAGATATCTATAAGGAGCTGGGGTTGGCGAAGAAGAGTCTGTCGGACGATGAGTTGCTCGATCTGATGATGAAGCACCCGGATCTGATTCAGCGTCCGATCGTGGAAAAGGGCGAGAAGGCGATCTTGGCGAGGCCGGCGGAATCGATAAAGCAGCTGTTGTAAGGTCGCTACGAGTTTTCGAACTCGTTATACGCGACGATGCGTCCTGCTTCGGCAGGGACTGGTTTCTTGGTTTCGGGCGTAATAGCTCCTCGCTTTACGAGATTGCCCCCTTCCCCTTTGGCTTCGTAGAGCGCCTTATAAGCGATTTTGGTTACAAGACCCAATGACGATTGGGAATTTCCCGCCTCTGCGAGACCGATGCTGGCGGTGACGACGAGTTCTTCATCGCTCGATCCTGTGTGTGATGCGCCTCCTCCTTCCCAGACTCGGTCACGGCCTCGTAAGTACATTGTGGTCTGTTCCACTGCTTTGCGGATCGCCTCAAGCGTGACCAACGTTTCCGTCGCCGTTTTCCTCGGAAACAGAATGGTAAATTCCTCGCCGGCCAGACGAAAAACTTTGCCGGAATCTGCAGCGGCCATGATTTTCTGGGCTATGAGGCGAAGCAGTTGCTCACTGACTGGTTTGCCATGCTGGTTTCCGTATTGTTTTAATTGGTCGATCCCCACGACAGCGAGGACGTACTTCTTTCCGAGATTCGCAACCGCCTCTTCGTAAGCCAGCTTGCCGGGGATGCCGGTCAAGTCATCGCGATAGGTCTGTTGATGGGAGGCTTGAAGCAGGGTCAGGAAGAGAATGAGCCCGGCAGCGGACAGAAAGTTGGTCGCCGACCAGCCGTAGTGCAGACCTTGAAAGGCCGCGCAGGATGTAACCAGCGCCCAGAGGGCTCCACAGTCGAGAGGATTCTTTTGAACGATAAATCGTACGCCGATCAAAAGTAGGGCTCCACAAAAAGCCAAGAGGGTCGGCTGGGGAAGTGCCGTCCAATCGACCATTAGCATCGGCAGCAAGGGCTGTTGTAAGGAAAGAGCAAGGCTGGCCTGTTCCGGTAGAGATAACCAGAGCACCAGAAACGGCTGTATCAGCACGAGCGGCAGGCGCAGGACACCGCGCCAGGTTGAGATGGCTTCTTCTTTGATAACCGAGAGGGCCATTAGATTTAACGGCAACAGGAAGGTGGTCGCAGCAAAAATCACATGGTTTGCCGACCCAGGGTCAGGATCTGTCGGCGGAAACAGGATGACGGCACGGTCGGCAAATGCGAGCATTATAAGCGAAAGGATCAAACGGCCACTGGAAAGATACCAGCCGAACACCAACCCAAATCCCAGCACGATGTACGGAAGCGCCTGGACCGGACCCTGGACCCATGACGGCAGGCCATGTGGACGAAGAAAGCCGATGGCGGCGAGGAAGACGACTCCCCCAGGGATTAGGAAGGCGAAGAACGTTTTCATGATCGAGTACCTATATGTTGCTGGTACCAAGACCACCGGATGATTTTAGCCGGAGGGAAGAGCGAGAACCGTACCAGGATGTCTGGCAGTTCCAGAAATAATGGGCGAAAAAATGCTGAGTTCTAGCGGGATTACGGTCACGCTTCGCAAAGATATTATCAGGAATCCGGCAGTTGCAGTGAGAATGGATTTCCCCGTCCTGTTTTGAACAGGGGCGAGCAGGGGGCTGGCTCAAGGGTTGGCCTTAGCTTGAGACTGTTGCAAAACCTCCAGAGGCCGGGGGTTCGCGAGGTCGTTGGAAGTGGCCGCAGGTGGGAGGGTGGAACCCAGAGGAGGATGATGAAAAAGTCCGCCCAGCTAGGCCGCAGCGAGTGAAAGGGACTGTCGCGGCTCGACTGCCTTCGGCAAGCTCAGGCCCCGAGCCTGTCGAGGGGAGCTCGCCGAAGTCCCTTCCGACCGGCGACTGTCCCTTTTTGAATATAGCGGGACAGCCACCGGCAGTGCCGGAGCCAGTCCCCTGAGGCCTTGAGCGATGCGAGAACGCCGCTGGAGGGCTTTTGCAACATCCTCAGCTTGAAGGCGGTGACCAGATGAGTGTCCCGGACTTTGGGTTGATGCTAATCGCGAGTTTTCCATCGAGCACATCAAGCAGGATGTCTCCCAACAACGCCCGACGCCACCCTTTCAGGAGTGGAAGATCGAGGGTAGCGCGATTCATCTTGGCATCAACAAGCGCCTGCAGATCTGCCGTCGTGGCCAGCAGCGCAGGTGCGATCTCTTCTTCTGTCGCACGAGCTTTCATCACCGCCTGAAGCAGCTCCACGAGGCCGGCGGACTCCGATTCAGCCTTCCGCTCTTTCGGAGCCTCCGGCCAGGCCGACGGCGGAAGTGCGAGCGCTGCGTGAATGGCGGCAAGAAGCGACTCGCCATTGCGATCGGCTTCTGATCCATGGAGGCCTCGAACTGCGCGCAGCTCCTGTATGTGGCGTGGAGGATGTCGCGCCAGTTGCAGCAGCACTTCGTCCCGCATCACTCGCCCGCGAGGTACATTGCGACGCTTCGCTTCCCCTTCTCGCCAGGCTGCCAGCTCTCGAAGAACGGCGGCCGATTTCGGCTTGAGCGTGTCCCAGCCGCGCACGCGTTGGTAGCGTTCCTGTGGTTTACTACGCGTGTCTCCCACGATGTTTTCCAGACGAGAAAACTCTTCGTCGGCCCAGTGGAGCCGGCCAAGCTTGGAGAGGCGAGTGTGGAGATCGTCATGGATCGCAAGAAGGAAGATCACATCTTCGAGCGCGTAGGCCAATTGGTCCCGAGACAGCGGGCGGGCGCTCCAGTTGGTAAAGGTGTGGGCCTTGTCCAGCTTCGTGCCGTGGACTCGTTGGACGAGGTTGGCATAGGCAACCTGTGGACCGAAGCCGACCATTGCAGCAGCAATCTGCGTGTCGAAGAATGGTTTAGGAATTTGGCCGGCATGAATCGAAAAGAGATCCAAGTCCTGCCGTCCGGCATGCACGACTTTTTGAATCGCCGGATTACACACGGTCTCCCAGAAGGCATCCAGCGAGCCGCCGGCCAGCACTGCGGGGAAATCGATGACCGCCGCCGCGGTTTCCGTGGCGACCTGAATGAGTTCTAGCTTGGGCACAAAACTGTCTTCGCCCACAAACTCCGTATCGAGCGCTAGGCGAGAACAATCTTTAAGTCGCTCGCAGAATTCACCGAGTGCGTTGGGGCTCGTGATGTAGTGGGATTGTGCGCGCATTTTCACGGTCGACTTATTCCGCCGGACTGTAGGGTCGGTCAGGTGGCCGCATCGGCTCGGTATTGCTCAAGCTCAGGTATTCTTTCAGAAATTGATAGGCTTCCAGCATGCGGCGGAGTTCCGGTTCAGAACCGCGATCGCCATTGTTGGCGTCGGGATGCAGTAGCTTGGCCTTTGTCCGAAATGCAGCAGTCACGTCGGCGAGAGAACTGCCGAACTCCACGCCCATGATCGCGTAGGCGTCCACCGCATTATTCACGCTGTTTGGGTTGTCCGAAAGCGCGCCCCCTCCCCCGCCGGCGGCTTTCAACATGTCGGCCAGATTGATTTTCTTACGCCGCCGCCGGGGCCGTTCACGGATCTCGCTATCGAACTCATCCCAGCGATCCTCGACGAACTCCAACCGGGACTCAAGGCGCATGGCTCCAGACAGGTCTCGAACTGCTCCCAGCTCTTCTTCAATCTCGATCAGTGACTTGATGACCTCCTCGAGCCCCTGTTCAACCCGGAAAAAACTGTCCACCCGTTCTTCCATCATAGTGTCGACGGCAATTTCCAAACTGTCTTCTGTTTTGGAGCGTAGGGAGTAGATGCGTTTCTGCATACCGCTGCGAAACTTGATGTACTTACTCGTCGAAAAAGGCATATGTTGCGTGCGCTCCTGGCGACGCATTGTAGCACAGTGCGATTCATGGCCAGAAGGGCTCCAGCACGCTTCAGGTCGGTGGTGCGCAGGTTGGATGGAACGAATTACTCTGGCAATGGTTGATCGTTGGCTGTTGCTCGCCTTCGTGCGACGCCGCTGTCCCTGGCGGCAGCCGCGACGGCTCGGGCAACGCGCGGGACGACTTCTTTGTCAAAGAGACTGGGGATAATGTAGTCCTCGCTCAAGGCGCCTTCTGGAATCGCGTGCGCGATGGCTTTAGCAGCGGCAAGTTTCATGGCTTCGTTGATCTCGCAGGCTTGAACGTCGAGCGCGCCACGGAAGATGCCGGGGAACGCGAGCGCATTATTGATCTGGTTGGGATAGTCCGAGCGCCCGGTGGCAAAAATGCGGCAGTGCGAGGCGGCGAGCTCGGGCGAGACCTCCGGGTCAGGATTCGCCATGGCGAAGACGATTCGATCTGGAGCCATGACCTCGAGTTCTTCAGCGGTCAGTATATTCCCGACCGAAAGACCGATGAACACGTTGGCACCCTTCAGAGCATCGCGCAAGATACCTTTCGGTTTGTCGCGGGTGAGGCAAGCGGTGAGGTCGGTCCGGCAGGAGCGCAATTGCTCGGCTTCTCCGTACAAGATAATGCCTTCTTTATCGCACCCGAGCAGATGCGAGACACCGGCCGCCAGCAACATTCGGCAGCAGGCCGTGCCCGCCGCGCCGAGTCCGTTGACGACGACGCGGACGTCCTCCAGCTGTTTTCCCGTAACGGTGAGAGCGTTGGTCAGTGCAGCGAGAATGACAACGGCTGTGCCGTGCTGATCGTCATGCATGACGGGAAGATCGAGCGATTGTTTTAGCCTTCGCTCGATCTCGAAACAGCGGGGCGCACTGATATCTTCCAGATTGATGGCGCCGAAGCCCGGTGCGATGCCTTGCACAATCCGCACAATGTCATCTGAATCTTGCGTGTTGAGGCAGAGAGGCCAGGCGTCGATCCCGGCCAGTTCTTTGAACAGCATGACTTTGCCTTCCATCACAGGGAGAGCCGCTTCCGGGCCGAGGTTGCCCAGTCCCAACACCGCAGACCCGTCCGTGACAACCGCCACGCTATTGCTCTTGCACGTGAAGGTATAGGCTTTGGACTTGTCCTGAGCAATGGCTTGTGATACCCGGCCGACGCCGGGGGTATAAACCATCGACAGGACGTTTCGGGTGCTGATGGGAAATTTACCCTCCACGCGAATCTTACCGCCGAGGTGGAGGAGGAAAATTCGGTCGGAGGCCGAGAGCACGGTAACATCGGGCAGCGCGCTCAGGCGGGAGAGGACACTCTCGCCGTGCCTTTCATTCTGGACGTCGAAGGTGATGTCCCGGACCATGCGGGTCTTAGTCGCCGAGACGATATCGACGGCGCCGAGATTAGCTCGCTCTTCGGCCAAGAGCGCCGCCACTCGGGCGAAGATGCCGGGTTTGTTCGCGAGTTCCAGCCGGACGGTGAGGCGGTAATTGGAATAGGGGCCGATATCGACCATTATTGTACTCCCCCTTTCGAGTCCTCTGTTTAGCCTATCACAATATAGACTCAGGACCAGGAAGCAATGATTTCCATGGCGGTCCGTGGCCCGTCAAATCCTATACGATATCGGGTGGGAGGCCCGAGGAATTGACATGCTACGATGTATCGTTGGCTACCTCCCCACTATGCCTTGCATTGACGGACACACATTCTAAACCTTAGGGGGATGAGCATTTATGAAGCGCATGTTGATGGCAATTATGGCGGCGGGAGTGACAATTTCCTTCACCGCGCCTTCCTTCGCCGGCGTAGAGAAGAAAGACAAGGGCGGGAAGTAATTTCGAGGCGCTGTCTCGTTACGGAATATATCCCAACTTCGATTTCATGAATAGCCTACGGTCTTTGGACCGCAGGCTTTTCCTTTTTGCTCCGTTGACGCTCTTCTCGCCCCGATGCTAGGGTGACCGTATGTCGTCACCTGCTGGTACCCGATCTCCAAATCGCCTCATCCATGAAACCAGTCCCTATCTGCTTCAACATGCCTATAACCCAGTGGACTGGTATCCGTGGGGCGACGAAGCGCTGAAGGCGTCAAAGTTGTCGAATAAACCAATCCTCCTGTCGATCGGCTACTCCTCTTGTCACTGGTGTCACGTGATGGAGCGGGAATCGTTTGAAAATGAGGCGATCGCAGCGACCATGAATCGCCATTTCATCTGCATCAAGGTGGATCGGGAAGAACGGCCGGACCTCGACGAGATTTACATGGCGGCCACCCTGGCCATGAATCATGGCCAGGGTGGCTGGCCAATGACGGTGTTTCTGACTCCGGATCAAGAACCATTTTTCGCTGGCACTTACTTTCCCCCCGAAGACCGTTGGGGTAGACCGGGCTTCGGCACTTTGCTGAAAAAGATCGCCGACTATTGGGAAAAAGACGCAGTGGGTGTTTACACCCAGGCAAAGGAGATGTCGGAGCGGTTAAAGAACGAAGGGCGCATCCCCTCCCCGATCTCCGTCGGCGAATTGGTACTTGAGGAGGCTGTCGTCCAATTCAAAGATGATTTCGACAAGGCGCATGGTGGATTCGGTACGGCGCCAAAGTTTCCACCGGCCGCTGGATTATCGTTACTGCTCCGATGCCATCGGCGATCAGGCGACGCGCAGACGCTGGCGATGGTGACGAAGACGCTCGACATGATGGCGGCCGGCGGCATCTACGATCACATCGGCGGCGGCTTTGCGCGCTATTCAACCGATGAACGATGGCTGGTTCCCCACTTTGAGAAGATGCTCTACGACAATGCGCTGCTGGCTCGAGTCTATGTGGAGGCCTATCAGGTCACGAAAAAGCCTCTCTATCGGCAGGTGGCCACTGAGGTGCTCGATTATGTGCTGCGGGAAATGACGGGGCCAGAGGGTGGACTCTACTCGGCGACGGATGCCGACTCAGAGGGTGTCGAAGGAAAGTTCTTCGTCTGGACGCCCGCCGAGGTGCGTACCGCATTGAAGAATGATGAGGAGGCCCGACGGTTCTGCGAACTCTATGACATCACCGAGTCGGGCAATTGGGAGCACAAGAGCATCCCGAATCGCCTACGACCCATTGAAGCCATTGCGAAGCAGCTCAATCTAACGGCCGATGAGTTGCTGGAGACGTCAGCTCGTGTAAAACCGGTGCTCTATCGGGTACGCCAGCAGCGCATACCGCCTGGACTGGATGACAAAGTGATCACCGCGTGGAACGGCATGATGCTGTCGGCGATGGCTGAGGCGGCGCGGGTCTTTGGAGAGGGTCGCTATCGCGACAAGGCTCAGCGGACGGCTGAGTTTCTGCTCCGGACGCATGTCCGGCCCGATGGCCGGTTGTTGCGCACGTCTCGCGTCGGTCGCGCCCATCTCGATGCCTATCTCGAAGATTATGCCTATTTAGCCGAGGGGCTTGTGGATCTGTATGAGGCCGGAGCCGCCGAAACCTACCTTCATGCGGCGGCGCGGTTGGCCGATTATCTCATGACGGATTTCGCGGATGACGCGCAAGGCGGTTTCTTCACCACGGCGAAACATCATGAGTTCCTCATTCTACGAGGCCGCGAAGGGGCTGATGGGGCGACCCCCAGTGCGAATGCCGTTGCTGCATCAGTTTTGGCCCGGCTGTCCTTCCACTTTGATCAACAAGACTGGCGTGATGCGGCAATCGGTGCGGTGCGTGCCTATGGACGACAGATTGCACGCTATCCGCGAGCCTTTGCCAAGAGTCTGGCCGTGGTTGATTTTCTCACGGAAGGACCGGTCGAACTGGCGTTTATCGGCGACGAGACGCAGGAGGGGTTTCGTGCGCTCCACCAGGCGGTGGCGGATTGCTATCTCCCCAATCGCATTGTGGCGACAAGCGAGCCGGGCGTATCGTCATCTTTGCCTCTCTTGACTGGTAAGCAGGCCGTAGCGGGAAAACCGGCGTTGTACATCTGCCGAAACTTCAGTTGCCGACAACCTGTCACCGACCCCCGATCCGTAATGGGCGCATTGCAAACCAACGTGGACGGCTCAGCGGATCGCCACGGTGGCGAGCAGAGGATGCTGCAAGGCACGCAGCTCTCCGGGGGCGCGACGGTTCAGGGAACGGCGGCCTATGCGGTGCGCATGATCGGACGGACGGGCGACGCGGCATTGGCTACCGGATTTGTGACGCTCGGCACAGCGGGGTTTACGACGACGCGCCTGGGGTTTGGTACCTATCGTGTGGATACCAAAAACGCCGACCACCGAGAGGCCCTCAAGAAAGCCTTGCGGGAATCCTGCAATCTGATCGATACCTCGACGAATTATATGGACGGCGACAGCGAACGCTTGGTGGGATCAGTGCTTATGGAACTCATCACATCAGACGAATTGCGGCGTGAAGAGGTCATCGTCGTCTCCAAGATCGGGTATGTGCAAGGGCAGAATTTGAAGCTTGCCGAAGCGAGAGAAAAGGCCGGCCGACCCTATCCCGACATGGTGAAGTACGGGGACGGGATTTGGCATTGCATTCATCCAGAGTTCTTGGCGGACCAATTAACCTTGTCGCTGGATCGACTTGGGCTGTCCACGTTGGATTTCTGTCTCCTGCATAATCCAGAATATTTTTTGTCGGAAGCCGCCCATCGTGGGGAGAATGATCTGGTCAAACTTCGCGCGAGCTTCTATGACCGGCTCGAACAAGCCTTCGCATATTTCGAATCGCAGGTATCGGCAGGGCGGCTGCAGTACTATGGCGTTTCCTCCAACACGGTGACGTCCCATGCGGACGATCCTGAAGCAACCTCGCTCGCTCACATGATTCAAGCGGCACAAGCCGCAGCGAGATCGGCGGGGTCCGAGGTCCATCACTTCCGTATCTTACAGTTCCCAATGAACTTATTCGAGTCAGGAGCCGCCATAACTGCCAATACGGGCTCCTCCGATCGGCAGACCGTGCTGGAGTATGCGCTGCAGATGGGCGTGGCGGTGTTGGTGAACCGTCCCTTGAATGCCATGCCTGCTCCGCGAAGCGGTATGCTGCGCCTGGCCGATGTTCCGCTTGAAGATGCGCCCGTCGACGTCGCTCGTCAGCTTGGCGCTGTAGGAGCTCTCGAAAAAGAATATCGGGAGTCGATCGCGCCGGCTATTCAACAAATCGGGCAAGGTATGACGCCGGCTGAGTTCTTCACCTGGGCCCAAGAACTGGAGAGGATACGTCCACAGATTCAGGGTCTGGAATATTGGGAGCAAATTGAACAGCACATGATCGCTCCCCAAATAAACCAGGTGCTGCAGACGCTCTCGCGGCATCTCTCTGGAGCCATCTCTGAACAATGGGAGACGTGGCGCGATCGGTATATCCCAGAGCTGCTTACCCTGCTGCGTGGCTTGCGGCGCGAAGCAACGGAACGGAGTCGTGCCCGAACCGCTTCGGTGACAGCTGCGATCGATCCGCTCCTGCCGGTGCCACGTCGCACCGACTCGTTATCGAGGAAGGCGCTCTGGATTCTCGCCAGCACGCCCGGAGTCACCTGCGTGTTGAACGGAATGCGGACACCACACTACGTCGATGAAGCCTTGGCTGTACTCAGGTGGGAATCGCTCAAGGATGTCATGTCAGTGTACGAAAAGGTTAACACCGTCGCCTTCCATTGAGGGCTAGGATACCGTAAACTAATAAAAATAGGAGGACGTATGCGACAAGCACGAGACTTCGTAGTATTCGGAACGCTGGCCATTACGGTCCTGCTTGCGCAAGGTTGCGCGACCAAGTCTGGATCTGGAACCGGTGATGAGCGGATGGCTCAGGAGGAACGGATCGGCGAGCCGGCGATCAAGGAGATTCCACCTAATGATCTTAGTGTGACGACTTCACGGACGAGTCCGCCCATGCGAACCGAGTTGTTCGCCAGAAATGCGACCGGACTGACTAAAGGGTCGCTGATAGACGTGTTGTTTGACTTTGATCGAGCCTTTATCCGGGTCGATGCCCTGCCGGTGTTGGAAGCCAACGCCAAACGGCTGAAGGAGGATGGTGTCACGCGAGTGCTTCTCGAAGGCCGAGGCGACGAAGTAGGAACGGCCGCCTACAATATCGTGTTGGGTGAGCGTCGTGCCAAGAGTGTGAAGTCTTATCTCCAGCAATTAGGGCTTTCCATCGACCTCAAGACGACGAGCTATGGGAAAGACCGTCCGCTCTGTTTTCAGCACAGCAGCGATTGCTTGCAGAGGAATCGCAGCGTACATTTTGTCGTCAAAGAGTAATCGGTTTATTTATGGCGATGCTGACTCGACAGGTCGCCCCACGTCTTTCCCCTGCACGTAACACAAACTTAACATTCCCATCCTTGACAGTTTCCCGCCTGTTCTTTAAGGTCCCTTCGCTCCTGCGTTGACCCAACCCCAAGGGTGTTTGTCAATGGCTAAGCTCGCGGTTATCGATATCGGGACCAATTCCATCCATATGGTGATGGCTGAGATCCTGCCGGATGCCAGCTACAAGATTCTCGACCGTTTCAAGGACATAACGCGGCTGGGCAACGGGGCCTTTGCCACTAGGCGGCTCTCCGATGAAGCTATCGCGCGCGCCCTGGAGGTCCTCAAGACGCTGGTGACGCTGGCCCGCAACAAGGGGTTCGATCGTATCGTGGCGGTGGCGACGAGTGCGGTGCGTGAGGCTCGGAACGGCGGTGATTTTGTCAACTTGATCGCGGAGCAGGCGGGACTAACGGTGCGGGTGATCAGTGGGATTGAGGAAGCTCGGCTGATTTTTCTCGGCGTGAAAAACAGTATCGCGCTTCCAGATGGACCGACGATGGTGGTCGATGTCGGTGGCGGCTCGGTAGAACTGATCGTCGGGAACCGAGATGGCATGATTCACGGCAAGAGTCTCAAGCTGGGGGCCATTCGCCTGGCCGATCAATTTCTGTCGAAAACACCGCCGTCAGACGCGATGCTGCGCTCGCTTGAAGCCGCCGTGACCGATCAACTCAAGGCCGCGCTCGGGTCGTTCAGGACCAAGAAATTCCAAGCGCTGGTGGCCACGTCCGGTATGGCAGGCAACCTGGCGGAAGTCATTCATCTGCGGCAGACCGGACGGCCGTTGCCGCAGCACAATCTTGCCACAGTAGCGCTGAAGGACGTCCGCATTCTGGAGACGGAGCTGGCCCGGTCATCGGTGAAGGCACGACTGGCGATTCCCGGTCTGGACCCCAAGCGGGTAGATACGCTGCTGCCTACCACCGTGGTGCTCCGATGTCTTCTGGAGTTATCGGGCCTCGATGAGATGACGCTCTGCGACAAGGCAATTCGCGAGGGCGTGATTTATGATTTTATCGAGCGACACCGCGAAGGCCTAAAAGCCGAAAATGAAATTCCTGATGTGCGCCGACGGAACGTCATTGGGCTTGCCCGGCGCTGCCAGGCTCCGGAAATTCATTCGTTGCATGTGGCCGGTCTGGCGCTTCGCTTGTTCGATCAGACTAAGCGGGTACACGGATTGGGGGAGCAAGAGCGTTATTGGCTTGAGTATGCCGCCGTGTTGCACGATATCGGTTATCTCATCAATCCCCGCCAACATCACAAGCACGCGTACTACTTGATCAAGCACAGCGATCTGGGAGGGTTGACGGCGGACGAAATCGACGTGGTGGCCAACGTCGCGCGCTACCATCGCCGGGCGGCGCCGTCTCTCAAACACGAGGGGTTCGGCGGGTTGTCGCCCCGTCTGAAACGTGTGGTGAAGATCTTGGCCGCGTTGCTGCGGGTTGCCGATGGGCTCGATCGGACTCATTTTTCCGTGGTGCAGAGGGTAAATGTAAAAATAGGTAAGACGATGACGATTGAAGCGACGGTGTCGGGTGATGCAGAGATGGAACTGTGGGCGGCGAAGAACCGGGCCGATTTGTTTGAGCAGGTCTTCCACCGCCGCATCCGGTTTGCCGAAGTGATGCAGGAGGCGGACAAATCATGACTGACCAGGAGGGGGCCAACGCCGTGCCCCACCCCTACTCTGGGAAGTTGATTATTGTTGAAGGGATCGACGGTTCCGGGAAAAGCACGCAACTGCTGCTGTTGCATAAGTGGCTTGAGTCGAAAGGCCACAAGGTGTTTTTTACGGAGTGGAATTCCTCCGACTTGGTCAAAGACACCACGAAGCGGGGGAAGAAAACGAAGAGCCTCACGCCGACGACGTTCAGCCTGCTCCATGCGACCGACTTCGCCAGCCGGCTCTATCACCAGATTCTTCCTCCACTGAAAGCCGGCATGCTCGTCTTGGCCGACCGGTATATGTACACGGCGTTTGCGCGTGATGTGGTGCGCGGGGTGTCGCGGGATTGGGTGCGAAAGATGTACGACTTCGCCATCAAACCCGACATGGCCTTCTATTACAAGGTGCCCATCGAGGTGGCGATCTCGCGACTGTTGCGGGGAACTCGCGGACAGTTTAAGTACTACGAGGCCGGCATGGACATGAATCTCAGTCCGGACGTGACGGAAAGTTTCAGGTTGTTTCAAACACAGATCCTGGCGGAGTATGACAAGATCGTCGATGAGTTCGGCCTGCTGACGATGGATGCGACCCAGGATATCGAAACGCAACAGGAATACATGCGGACGCTGGTGGAAGAGGCGCTCCGCGGCTACAAACCCAGACGAGGCACCTATGGTCGACGCACGCTATTTTGGCGACGGTTTGACGTACCTAAATCCGAGTGACCTGAAGGGGAAGCTCATCGCCGTCGAAGGCACCGACGGCGTCGGACGGTCGACGCACATCGAGATGTTGCAGGAGTGGCTGGAGGTGCAAGGCTACGGCGTGATCACGACCGGATGGACGAGGTCGAACCTCATGTCCAAAACGATAGAGATGGCGAAGGCCGGCAACATTCTCGATCGTTGGTCGCTTAGCCTGCTCTATGCGACCGATTTCGCAGATCGACTCGAACACCAGATTATTCCCGCACTCCGTTCCGGGTTCGTCGTGCTGGCGGATCGCTATATCTATACGGCCTTCGCGCGGGATTTTGTGAGGAGCGGAGACCGGAAATGGATTCGCGACGTGTTCGGGTTTGCGTTGATACCCGACCTTGTGTGCTACTTGCGCATCGACGTGGAAACGCTCGCGCTTCGGGTGATCGAAACCACCGGGATGAACTACTGGGAGTCGGGTATGGATCTCAGGCTCGGAACCGATCTATATGACAGCTTCAAGAAGTACCAGTCGCTGCTGATTGAAGAGTTCGACAAGATGGCCGAGGAATTTCACTTTAACGTCGTCGATGCAAGGAAATCCCCTGAAGAGATTCAAGAAGAACTGCGAGGGCACATCCTGCCTGTGCTGCAGAACCACAAGCGGACGGCGGGCGTGGAGCATGTCCCAGTCTAGGAACCTTCGTCTGATCCCGTAACTTTTGTCCTTCCCTTTTTCATGGCTCGCAACTGCATCGGTTGGAGCCACCATCGGAGCAGTCCCTGCCCTGGCTTTACGCTCCCCGACAGATGAATAAGCGCGGCCCCGGCTTTCTTTACGGAAAAGTTTGAAGTCGGTTTTCCGCAGAGCAAGATGCCCGCCACTTCGCCGAGCAGCGGTTCATGCCCCACACACAGCACCACTGATTCTGATGGAAGCGAGCGTAGAAAGGAGACGATTTGCTCGGGCGTGGAGCCGACGGCCAGTTCGTCGCGTGTCTCGACCTTGAGGGATGGACAGACGATCGTGCGAATCAGCCTGGCTGTGTCGTAGGCGCGGACGAATGGGCTACTGAAAAGATGGGTCGGCTTGCAGTTCAGCGCAGCAAGACCTGTCGCGGCTTGTCGGGCGCGCTTCTTCCCTTTTTCGGTCAGGGGGCGGTTCTCCTCCGATCCCTCCCACTCCTCCGGTTCGACCGCAATGCCATGACGAATCAGCACGCAATCCATATTGGCCCCCCCTTGTGATGCGGCGTGAGCCTATCACAGAGGGATGATGCAGTTAACAGAAGTTTTACATGGAAGAGACGTCGTTGGAACGAAGCGCCGGTGGATGAGATCAAAGCTCATAACGATACAAATTCAAGACTGTATCGAATGATGAGCACGAGAGTTTGTGGACATGCGGAAAGGGAAGATTATCTGTGGGTTCCGAGGAAGTCTTGCCAGGATTTTATGACGCTGCCGGCCCAGGTGGACTATTCTGAACGGCCTTTCTTGCTGACTGAGACGGGTCGCCGAGAGCTTAGTTGTTCAATGCGGCCGGCTACATCTCGGTATTCCGGATCTTCTCGTCTGATCCAGCGATAGGCTTCCAGCGTTTCTGCCACCCGTCCCAATGATTCGAGGGTTCGGCCCAAGACGTAGAGAATCTGAACGGTTTCTTTAGATGATCCAGCCGAAGCTGAGAGTGCTTTTTGAAATGCCGCCACGGCATCCTCATAGCGGCCGGCTAATTTGAAGCAGAGACCCATCTGGGCATGAGCCTTTAGTGTAAGGGCTGGATCAACTCTAGCCATTTCGAACTGTTCAATGGCGGACTTATGCAATCCGGCATTTTTCAACGCAAGACCGCGTTCATAGCGCTCTGCAGGAGTGACAACATCTTCAGACGATTCGCTGATTTGCTTTGGCGTCATAAATTTCTCTCACTGCATGAATAGTCAGTGGGGACCTGTAGATAAAAGCAGAAATTGTGCCCTTAGAGCGCCGAAAATCAAGATTAACAGGAACATGAAGTGTAGTTATGAAAAGCTAGTTTTCTCAATGCGTTAACAGACAGGGTGGGGATAACGGCTAGTGAGTTGAAACGGAAAGACCTGGTGATTCTCGAAAAGTCCGTCAAGCGTTGGCTGCACGGAGTTCACTTTAGAACACCCGAGGGGAAATATCGATTTGATTTAGGGTTTAGTTGAGCGAGCCGGCTCGTCCAGATCCCCGTAAATGAGGCGAAGCCGAGGATTAGGCACGTGGGGGTCTTCATAGATTGGGTCAATGCGACCTGTGCTGAAAGAGCTGGCGCGACGGATAATCCCATAAACCTCGTATTACTTGTTACTTGGCAAGGAGCAATTCAGCGAGATAGGATCCGTCTTGGCCGGTGATTCCGGAAATAAGCGCTTTCTTTACTCGAGGGTTTCTTTTGTGTGGAGCCGATTAATGCCTGCTTCAATCGTTTGCCCTATTCACTGTGTCAAATGGTATAAGGTGAAGAAGACCGTTGCGACCAGGGATCTTGAACGGGTACTATACGAGCAAGTCCGGAGTCGGAGTCTATCCCTTGGCACAGATTCCCCATCAGCAATTACGGCGTGTCGGCTTACTCGTCTGTATGGTGGTGAGCGGATTTCTTGTCGCCCATTCCATTAATGCTTTTGTTGCGGAAGCTTTGTATGTTGTGCCGGAGCTTCCTAACGGATCGGTCGGC
>Ga0209640_10001435_pt1 | contig 20156 bp, 19 predicted proteins | sample RifCSP10_1_FD_184018 | JGI IMG/M metagenome (GOLD analysis project Ga0209640, IMG submission 184018) | Soil microbial communities from Rifle, Colorado - Rifle CSP2_sed 10_1 (SPAdes) (version 2) | ecosystem: Environmental > Terrestrial > Deep subsurface > Rock core/Sediment | place: Rifle...
CGGAGGAAACGCGCTGCTCCGGCGCGGCGAGCCGCTGACCGCAGAGATCCAGCGTCAGCACGCGGCGGAGGCGATGACCGCGGTCGCCGAGCTGGCGTCAGCGCACGACGTGGTGCTCACGCACGGCAACGGGCCGCAGGTGGGCCTGCTCGCCCTCCAGTCGCTGGCGTACTCGGAGGTGCCTCCGTACCCGCTCGACGTCCTCGGCGCCGAGAGCGAGGGGATGATCGGATACGTCCTCGAGCAGGAGCTTCGGAACCGTCTGCCCGGCCGCGCGGCCGTGACCGTGCTGACGCAGGTCGTGGTCGACCCCGACGACCCCGCGTTCCAGGCGCCGACGAAGCCCATCGGTCCCGTCTACACCGAGGAGCAGGCACGACGGCTCGAGCACGAGCGCGGCTGGACGATCGCGAAGGACGGCGATCACTTCCGCAGGGTGGTCGCGTCGCCCGAGCCTCTCCGGATCGTCGAGCTCTCCGCGATCCGCATGCTCGTGGATGCCGGTGCGATCGTCGTCTGCACCGGCGGCGGCGGGATCCCCGTCACGATGAACGGCGCCGGGACGCTACGTGGCGTCGAGGCTGTGATCGACAAGGACCTCGCGGCCGAGCTCCTCGCCAGGAGCCTCGAGGCCGACTTCCTGCTGATGCTGACGGACGTCGACGCCGTGATGCGGGACTGGGGCACGCCGCAGACCCGCCCCATCAGCCGGACGACGCCCGCCGAGCTTCGGGGGATCCAGTTCGCAAACGGATCGATGGGGCCGAAGGTCGCGGCCGCCTGCCGCTTCGTCGAGGCAACCGGCGGCACGGCTGCCATCGGCGCCCTCGAGGACGCCGCCCGGATCGTCGCCGGCACCGCCGGCACGATCGTGGTGCCCGATGCTCCCAGCTGAGCCACCGGAGCGGCTCCCGCGTCGGCTTGCGGTCGCCCGCGGAGACGAGCCTGCCGACCTCGTGATCCGCGGCGGACACGTCTTCTCCGCGTTCACCCGCGAATGGCTGGACGGTGACGTGGCGATCGTGGACGGCGTCGTCGCCGGAGTCGGAGGGTACGAGGGCGCGGAGACGCTGGACGCGGCCGGGCGCTACCTCGTCCCGGGGTTCGTGGACGCGCACGTGCACCTGGAGTCGTCGAAGCTCCTCGTCGACGAGTTCGCCCGGCTCGTGCTTCCGCTGGGAACTACGGCGGTGGTCGCGGATCCGCACGAGATCGCGAACGTGCTCGGCACGGACGGCGTCCACTGGCTCGTCGACGCCTGCGAGCAGATCCCGCTCGAGGTCTACTTCATGGCCTCGTCGTGCGTGCCGGCGTCGGAGTTCGAATCTCCCTGGCGCGAGCTCACGATCGGCGACCTCGAGGGGTTGCTGCACCGCCACCGCGTGCTCGGCCTCGCCGAGATGATGAACTTCCCCGGCGTCATCTCGGGCTCGCCTTCCGAGCTCGCGAAGCTCGCGCTCGCCCGTCATGTCGACGGGCACGCGCCGGGTGTGCACGGCCCGCAGTTGAACGCCTATGCCGCCGCCGGCATCCGATCCGACCACGAGGCATCCACGATCGAGGAGGGGCGCGAGCGGCTGCGGGCAGGTCTTTGGCTACTGATCCGGGAAGCCTCCGCAGCGCGCAACCTGGAGGCGCTTATCCCGCTCGCCCGCGAGTACGGCCCCTCGCGCATCGCCTTCTGCACCGACGACCGCGAGCCGGAGCACATCGCCGACGACGGTCACGTCAACGCGATGGTTCGGGACGCAGTCGCGCTCGGCATCCCACCCGAGGATGCGCTCGTCATGGGGTCCCTGAGCCCTGCCCTCTACCACGGGCTCGACCACCTCGGAGCGATCGCGCCGGGCTATCAGGCGGACGTCCTGCTCCTGCCGAACCTCGTGTCGTTCGTGCCGGACGTCGTGCTCAAGGCGGGTGCCCCGGTCGAGGAGATTCCACACGTGCAGGTACCCGAGTGGGTCAAGCGGACGACGCGTCTCGATCCCGTCACGTCGAACGATTTCCGCGTGCCCTGGCACGGCGGAAACGCACGCGTGATCGGCCTGATCCCGGGCGAGATCGCGACCGCATCGCTCGTGGACGAGCTCGGCCTCGAGGACGGCCACGCGGTCGCCGACCCGGCCCGCGACCTGGCGAAGGTCGCCGTCCTCGAGCGTCACCTCGGCACGGGTCGGATCGGCCTCGGATTCGTGCGTGGGTTCGGCATCCAGCGTGGTGGGTTCGGCGCGACGCTCTCTCACGACGCGCACAACGTGGTCGTCGTCGGCGTGGACGACAGCGCGATGGCGCGCGTCGTAGAGCGGCTACGCGAGCTCGGCGGAGGCATCGTCGTCGCCGACGAGCACGAGGTTCGAGCTGAGCTTCCCCTGCCCGTGGCCGGACTGCTCTCCGACCGCCCGCTCGGCCAGGTGCTCGAGGCGAGCCGCGCGATCAACGCAGCGGCGCAAACGCTGGGCGTGACGTTCCCCGCGCCGTTTCAGATGCTCGCGTTCCTCGCTCTCTCGGTGATCCCGTCGCTCAAGATCACGGATCGCGGCCTCCTCGACGTGAACCGCCGCGAGCTCGTACGGCTCGCCGTCGACGATCTCGTGGAAGCCGCGTCGTCAGTCCCGCCGGTGACGGCATCGGTGACGCACGGCCGGGCAGGGCGTCGAGCGCCCGCTTGAGCTGCTCCTCGACGCCTGCGCGGACATATCATCGGTCCATGGAAGGCGTCTGCCGAGAGATCAGGCTCGTCGCGCACCCGGCCGGGGTTCCGGGTGAGGATCTCTTCGAGGTCGCCGAGTCAGCGATCCCCGATCCCGGCGAGGGCCAGCTCCTCATCCGCAATGCCTACTTCTCGGTCGACCCGTACATGCGGCCGCGGATCGGCGATGCCCGCGCGTACGTGGCTCCGTACACCCTGGGGGAGGCGATAACCGGAGGGGCGGTCGGGCGCGTCGTGGTCTCACATCACCCGAGCTTCGCGGCAGGCGACTGGGTGCTCCACATGCTCGGCTGGCGCGAATGGGCACTGTCCGACGGGAAGCACGCTTGGAGGGTCGATTCAACCGTCGCGCCCGTCTCGACGGCTCTCGGAGTGCTCGGAATACCGGGGTTCACGGCGCACTACGGGCTCAACGAGATCGGGAAGCCACAGCCGGGCGAGACCGTCTTCGTCTCGGGCGCGTCCGGCGCGGTCGGAAGCGCCGCGGGCCAGATGGCGAAGATCGCCGGCTGCCGCGTCGTCGGGTGCGCGAGCTCGGCGGAGAAGGTCGCGTGGCTACGCGAGCTCGGCTTCGACGGCGTCTTCGACTACCGCGAGCAGCCGGTGCGCAACGGTCTTGCGGAGGTGGCTCCGGAGGGGATCGACGTCTGCTTCGACAACGTCGGCGGCGATCACCTGGAGGCGGCGATCGGCGCGATGAGGAATCACGGCCGCATCGTCGCCTGCGGCTCGATGTCCCGCTACGGCGACACCGAGCCCGTCGCTCCACGGAACCTCTTCATGATCGTGACCAAACGCCTCCGCGTGGAAGGCTTCCTCATCAGCGACCACGTCGACCGCTTCCCGGAGTTCGTCGCCGTCGCCGAGGAATGGGTGCGCGACGGGCGGTTGCGCTACCGGGAGACGGTGATCGACGGGATCGAGAACGCGCCGGCCGCCTTCCTCGGCGCCCTGCGCGGCGAGAGCATCGGGAAGATGATCGTGAAGGTCGGGCCCGCCGAAGACTCCTGACAGTCGCGCAGCCTGCGTCGATATCGAGGGCAACCGAATGCAGCTCATGCGGGAATCACAACCGGCCACCGAGCAGGGGAAGGAGAGCGAAATGAGCGCCATAGACACGGCGATCCGCGACGCGAAGCAGTTCGTCGGCGGGGAGTGGGTCGACGCCGCGGACGGCAGCACGTTCGAGGATCGCGACCCGTATACCGGGGATGTCGTCGCCGAGGTCCCGGCCGGCTCACGCGAGGACGCGCGCCGTGCCGTCGAGGCCGCGGCGGCGGAGTTCGCAGAGTGGTCGAAGACTCCGCCGGCAGTACGCCAGGGTGTGCTGCTCGAGGCAGCCGACGTGCTGGAGGGCCGGCAGGACGAAGTCGTCTCGCTCCTCGCGCGCGAGACTGGCTGCACCTTCGGCTTCGGCATGTTCCAGATGCACTTCGTGCCGGGCCTCCTGCGCCAGGCGGCGGCGCTCGCCTATGCGCCGCTCGGGGAGGTGATCCCGTCCGACACGGGCGCCTTTGCGATGGGGCTCCGCCGCCCCGTCGGTGTCGTCGGCGCGATCGCGCCGTGGAACGCCGCGCTGATCCTCTCGGCCCGCTCGATCGCTGCTCCGCTCGTCCTCGGCAACACCGTGGTGCTGAAGCCGTCCGAGTGGTCTCCGGTCGTGGGCGGCCTGCTCTGGGGCGAAATCTTCGCAGAGGCCGGACTCCCAGCCGGCGTCCTCAACATCGTCACCCACGCGCCCGGCGAGGCCGGCCCGATCGGCGACGAGCTGGTCGAGAACCCGCACGTGCGCCGTCTCAACTTCACCGGCTCGACGGCGACGGGGCGACGTCTCGCCGAGGCGGCGGGGCGCCATCTGAAGCGAGTCGTGCTCGAGCTCGGCGGCTACAACCCCCTGATCGTCCTCGCCGACGCCGACCTCGACTACGCGGTCGACGCCGCGGCGTTCGGCGCGTTCCTCCACCAGGGCCAGATCTGCATGTCGGCGCGCCGGATCATCGTCGAGAGGCCGATCGCGGACGCATTCGTCGAGCGGCTCGCCGCAAAGACCGCCGGCCTCGCGGTGGGCGATCCGAAAGAGCCGCACACCATCATCGGTCCGCTGATCAACGAAGCAGCACTCGATACGGTGAAGCGACGAGTCGACGATGCGGTCGCACGCGGGGCGCGCGTGCTGGCCGGCGGCGAGGCCACCGGGCCATGCTTCCAGGCGACGCTGCTCGCCGACGTCCCCGAGGACTCCGAGTTCGCGCAGAACGAGACGTTCGGGCCGGTCGTCGCGGTCGAGGTGGTCGACGACGCGGCGCAGGCGGTCTCACGGGCGAACGCGACGAGCTACGGCCTCTCCTCGGGAATCATCACGCAGGACGCCGACCGGGGGCTCGCGCTCGCGCAGGAGATCGAGGCCGGGATCGTCCACGTCAACGACCAGCCTGTCGGAGACGAGCCGCAGATGCCGTTCGGTGGGGTCAAGGACAGCGGCTTCGGCCGTTTCGGCGGGACCGCCGTCGTGGCCGAGTTCACCGAGCTGCGCTGGATCACGGTCCAGAGCGGCTCCCACCCGTTTCCCTTCTGAGATGGGCGAGCCGGATCCTGCGAGAGGAGGTGCGTGACCGCAACCGGCCTGATCACCGCGAAGGAGGCCGTTCGTCTCATAAAGACGGGCGATACCGTCATGGTCGGAGGATTCGGCCTGGTCGGCGCGCCGCTGACCCTCATCGACGCACTCGCCGACCACTCCGACGCGACCGACCTCACGGTGATCTCGAACAACATCGGAGAGCCGGGGAAGGGTCTCGGCAAGTTGCTCCGGCAGGGGCGGATCCGTCGTGGCATCTCGTCGTTCTTCACGTCCAACCCGGAGGCCGTCGCAGCGGTCAATGCCGGCGAGATGGAGGCAACTCTCCTCCCACAGGGCACGTTCGCGGAGGCGATCCGAGCCGGAGGTGCCGGCATCGGCGGCTTCTTCACTCCCGTCGCAGCGGGAACGCTGCTCGCCGAGGGCAAGGAGGAGCGGTTGATCGACGGCGTGCCGCACGTCCTCGAGAGCCCGATTCGCGCAGATGTTGCTCTCGTGTTCGCGGCGCGCGCAGACACCCTCGGCAACCTCTGGTACCGACACACGGCGCGGAACTTCAACCCGCTCATGGCGACCGCCGCGAGAATCGCGATCGCGGAGGCTGGAGAGATCGTTCCCGCCGGCGAGCTCGAGCCGGAGTCGATCGTGACTCCGCACCTCTACGTCGACTACCTGGTGGCGCGCCCATGAGCCCCGTGAGCGACCCGAAGACGCTGATCGCCGCGCGGGCGGCCCAGGAGCTCTACCCTGGCGAGGTCGTGAACCTGGGCATCGGCATTCCCAACCTGATCCCCGAACACCTCGGGGCCGACACGAAGATCTTCCTTCATACGGAGAACGGTCTCCTCGGCGTCGGTCCGCGGCCGACAGAAGACGAGCTCGATCCCGATCTGGTCGATGCCGCGAAGCGTCCGATCACCGCGCTCCCGGGGGCTTCCTACTTCGACAGCGCCTCGAGCTTCGCCATGATCCGCGGTGGCCATGTCGATGTCGCGGTACTCGGTGCGCTGCAGGTGAGCGAGCGCGGCGACATCGCCAACTGGGCGATTCCCGGGAAGGACGTCATGGGTGTGGGCGGAGCGATGGACCTCGTGGTGGGCGCGAATCGGGTCGTGGTCACGATGATCTCGACCACGCCGTCCGGCGAGGCGAAGCTCGTACGCGAGTGCACCTTCCCGCTCACGGCTCGCGAGGCCGTCGACATCGTCGTGACGGAGCACGCAGTATTCCGGTTTCGAGACGGATCGCTCGTACTGACCGAGCTCCTCGGCGGAGCCACGGTCGAGGACGTGGATCGCGTGACTGAGGCAAGCTACACAGTCGACTTGGAGGGCTGACATGGCACTGAGGCAATCGCCGTTCACGCGAATCAGCGACGTCGACCGGCCGGGCGTCGACCCGCCGTACGACTACCCGGACTACGTCGGGACGAGGCTGCGCGCTCCCAAGGAGCCGCTCGTGCTCCTCCCTCATACGCTGTCAGAGCTCACGGGGCCCGTCTATGGCGACAGGGCGCTCGGTGAGCTCGACCACGACCTGACACGCCAGCACCAGGGCGAGCCGCTCGGGGAGAGGATCATCGTGAGCGGGCGCGTGCTCGGGTCGGACGGGCGCCCGCTGCGCGGCCAGCTGGTCGAGATCTGGCAGGCGAACGCAGCCGGCCGGTACCACCATTCCGTCGATACGCACGGTGCTCCGCTCGACCCGAACTTCAGCGGAGGGGGTCGGTGCCTGACCGACGACGACGGCACCTACCGCTTCGTGACTGTCAAGCCGGGCTCGTATCCGTGGAAGAACCACCCGAACGCCTGGCGCCCGAACCACATCCACTTCTCGCTCTTCGGAAGGGCGTTCACGGAACGGCTCGTCACGCAGATGTACTTCCCGGGCGACCCGCTGTTCCCGTTCGACCCGATCTTCAACTCGATCCGCGACGAACGCGCACGTCAGGCGGCGATCAGCCGCTTCGACCTCGATCTCACAGAGCCGGAGTGGGCGCTCGGCTTTCGCTTCGACATCGTGCTCGGCGGCAGGGAGTCGACCCCGTTCGAGGAGCCCCACGATGACTGACACGACGTTGCAGCTGACGCCGTCCCAGACGGTCGGGCCGTACCTTTCGATCGGTCTTCTCCGCGAGCACATAGGCTCGTCGCTCGTTCCCGAGGACGATCCCCGAGCCATCCGAATCCGGGGCAGCGTTCTCGATGGTCGCGGCGACCCGGTTCCCGACGGCATGGTCGAGATCTGGCAAGCGAACGAAGCGGGTCGGTACGCAAGTCCGGCCGACACGCGTGACGACGTGTCGCTCGAAGAGGGGTTCCAGGGATTCGGCCGCTCCGGTACGGCAGACGACGGCTGGTTCGAGTTCGTCACCGTCAAGCCCGGGACGGTGCCAATGGAGGATGGACGCCTGCAGGCCCCGCACATCGTCGTGGGCGTCTTCGCGCGGGGTCTCCTGAAGCGACTCGTGACCCGTCTCTACTTCCCCGACGAGGAGGAGGCGAACGCCGCGGACCCGGTGCTCTCGGGGCTGGAGGAGAACGAGCGAGCGACTCTCGTCGCACAGGCAGAGGACGGAGGGCTGCGGTTCGACATCCGCCTCCAGGGCGACGGGCAGACGACGTTCTTCCTGGTGTGACGGCGTTCGGGCCGCTCTTCGTCCCCGAGCGGCTTCTCGACGCCGTCTCGGATAGCGCCTGGCTTCAGGCAATGCTCGAGACCGAGCGCGCCCTCGCGAGCGCGGAGGCGAAAGCGGGCATCGTTCCAGCCGACGCGGCGACCGCGATCGCAGACAGTTGCCGCCCGGAGCTCTATGACACCGAGACGCTCGCCCGGGAAGGTGGCTCCGTCGGGAATCCGGCCGAACCGCTCGTCCGTGCGCTCCGGGAGAGAGTCGGAGGTGAGGCTGCTCGCTACGTCCACTGGGGTGCGACGAGCCAGGACGTGATGGACACCGCGTCGATGCTCGTCGCGCGCCGCGCGCTCGACCTCATCGTCGTCGAGCTCGATCGCATCTCGGCCGCACTCGCCGAACTCGCCGAGACACATCGTTCGACGCCGATGGCGGCACGGACGCTCCTCCAGCAGGCGGTCCCGACGACGTTCGGCTTCAAGGTTGCCGGCTGGCTCGTCGCGGTGCAGGAGGCGCGCGGACGGCTGCGGGCAATTCGAAGCGAGCGGCTCGCCGCCCAGCTCGGGGGGGCTGCCGGAACACTCGCTCCTCTCGGCGAACGCGGAGTGGACGTGCTCCGACTGTTCTCCGGGGAGCTCGGACTGGCCGAGCCGGTGATGCCGTGGCATACGAACCGGACACGGATCGCCGAGCTCGGCGGAGCGCTCGAGACGACCGCAGGAGTGCTCGGAAAGATCGGGCTCGACATCGTGCTCCTCGCGCAGACGGAGGTGGGGGAGGTGAGCGAAGGACGCGACGGCGGATCGTCGACGCTGCCGCAGAAGCGGAACCCAGTCCGCTCGACGCTGGCACGGGCGTGTGCCCACCTCGTGAGCGGCTACGCCTCGGTCCTCTCGCGGACGTTGATCCAAGAGCACGAGCGTGCCGCCGGCGCCTGGCATGCGGAGTGGGAGGCGCTGTCGGGCGCTCTCGCCTTCACGGGCGGTGCGGCGGCGGCCATCGCAGAGGCGCTGGAAGGGCTGGAGGTGGACGCCGCCCGGATGCGCCGCAATCTCGAGCTGACGGAGGGGCTGATCCTCGCCGAGCGCGTTGCCTTCTCGCTCGCCGAGCAGCACGGACGCGCTGAGGCGCACGAGGTCGTCCGGGAGACGGTTCGCAGGGCCGCCGGGTCCGGGCGAACGTTTGGAGAGGAGCTTCGAGCCGACGGTCGCGTCGACCTCTCCGAGGCAGAGCTCACCGAGCTACTCGACCCTACGACCTATCTCGGCTCGGCCGAGGCGTTCGTCGATCGTGCGCTCGAGCAGTACCGCCGCGAGCGCTCGGAGGAAGCGTGAACCTCGCCCATCTCATCGACGGCCCCGAGACGAAGCCGGTGCTCGTGCTCTCGAGCTCGCTGGGGACAACGTGGGAGCTCTGGGATGCTCAGCTGGGCGAGCTCACGAGGCACTTCCGTGTCCTGCGCTACGACCATCCCGGGCACGGCCGCTCGGAGACACCGGCCGGGCCGATCACGGTCGAGGCGCTCGCCGAAGGCGTCGTCGAGCTCCTCGATCGACTAGAGCTCGAGCGCGCCTCGTTCTGCGGGCTCTCCCTCGGCGGCATGGTAGGAATGGCGCTCGCGCTCGAGGCTCCCGAGCGCGTCGACCGGCTCGTCCTCTGCTGCACCGCGGCCTTCCTCGGGCCAGCGGAGGGCTGGCATGAGCGCGCCCGGCTCGTGCGCGCGGGCGGAACCGCTGCGATCGCGGAGCGAGTGCTCGAGCGTTGGTTCACCGAGCGGTTTCACGCCGAGCACCCCGTGACGGTGACGCGCTTCCGGGAGATGCTCGAGGCGACGCCGCGGGGAGGCTACGCGGCGTGCTGCGAGGCGATCGCACGCTGGGACGCGCGCACGAGCCTCGGCGCGATACGCGCACCCACGCTCGTGGTCGCGGGCGCGGAGGACGTCGCGACTCCGCCGGACGACGCAGCGTTCCTCGAAGGAGCAATTCCGGGCGCCGGACTCGTCGTCCTGCCCGGCGCGGCCCATCTCGCAAACGTCGAGCAGCCTGAGCTCTTCAACCGGGCGCTGCTCGGGCATCTCTCCGTTCCAGCGAGCTCCGAGGAGGCAGCGTGACCAATTCGTACGAGCGCGGTATGGCCGTCCGCAGGGAGGTGTTGGGAGACGAGCACGTCGACGGAGCGATCGAGCGCACGACGGACTTCACGACGGACTTCCAGGACTTGATCACGCGCTACGCCTGGGGGGAGATCTGGTCGAGGCCCGGGCTCGACCGACGAACGCGCAGCTGCATCACCCTCGCTGCGCTCGTCGCCCTGGGTCGCGAGGAGGAGCTCGCGATGCATGTCCGCGCAGCGGTTCGGATCGGCGTGACGCCGGACGAGATCAAGGAGGTGCTCCTCCACACCGCGATCTACTGCGGCGTGCCTGCGGCGAACGGCGCATTTGCGGTCGCGCAACGAGTCCTCGACGAGATCGAGCGGGACCCGCCGGGCTGATGCGCACGCAGGTCGGGATCGTCGGCGCCGGGCCGGCAGGCCTCACGCTCGCACAGCTCCTTCACCGCGAAGGCATCGAGTCGGTCGTGCTCGAGGATCGAAGCCGCGACTACGTCGAGCACCGCATTCGCGCGGGCGTGCTCGAGCAGGCGATCGCCGATCTGCTCGTGGACGCCGGAGTCGGCGATCGCATGCAACGCGAGGGCATCGTCCATCACGGCATCGAGCTCCAGTTCGACGGCGAGCGCCACCGGATTCCGCTCAGCGACCTCACCGGCGGGCGCTCGATCGTCATCTACGGCCAGACGGAGGTCGTGAAGGATCTCATCGCCGCGCGCCTGGAAGCCAGCCTCCCGCTGCTCTTCGACGTCGACGACGTCAGCGTTCACGATCTCGAGTCGGAGCGGCCGTTGATCCGGTTTCGCCACGAAGCCGCTGACCATAAGCTCGAATGCGACGTGATCGCGGGCTGTGACGGCTTTCACGGCATCTGCCGGCCGAGCATCCCGGCAGGCGTCCTGCAGGAGTACTCGCGGGAGTACCCCTTCGGCTGGCTCGGGATCCTCGCTGCCGTCGCTCCCTCGAACCACGAGCTCGTGTACTCGCACCACGAACGGGGCTTTGCGCTTCTCAGCCTTCGTACTCCCGAGCTCAGTCGCCTCTACATCCAGTGCCGCCCGGACGAGGACCTCGCCGAATGGCCCGACGAGCGCATCTGGGAGGAGCTCCAGCTCCGTCTCGGGCTCGAGGGCTGGACGCTGGCTGAAGGGTCGGTGCTCGAGAAAGGCGTCACGGGGATGCGAAGCTACGTCGCCGAGCCGATGCAGCACGGCCGCCTCTTCCTCGCCGGCGACGCCGCGCACATCGTGCCGCCCACCGGTGCGAAGGGCCTGAACCTCGCGCTCCACGACGTGAGCCTCCTTGCCGAGGCCCTCGTATCGTGGTACCGAACGGGACGCTCCGAGCTCCTCGACGCCTATTCGGAGGCGTGCCTCCGGCGCGTCTGGCGCGCCGAGCACTTCTCCTGGTGGATGACGCACATGCTCCACCGGTTGGAGCCCCAGGACGATTTTGGCTTCGAGCTGCAGCTCTCGCAGCTCCGGTACGTGACCACCTCGAATGCGGCCGCGACGTCGCTGGCCGAGAACTACGTCGGCCTCGAGCGAGTCTAGAAAAGGAAGCCGCACTGACGCGCGAGCTGCGCGCGCTCGAGGACGGCGCGATCCGAGACGTCGTCTGCAGGAGGAGGTCGGGCTCCGGTCGGTTACGGACGGCGAGTTCCGACGAGCTTTCTGGCTAGTGGAACGCGTTTGACTTTCCATCGACCGGGGACGAGCATGCCCCCTCGTGAAGGTGACGATCGTCGGAGGCGCAGGCGGCGTCGGCGCCTCTGTGGCCTTCAATCTCCTACTCAGTAGCGACGGCGACGAGATCGTCCTGGTCGACACGCGCTCGTCTTCGGTCGTGTCCCACGTCATGGACTTCGAGCAGGTCCTCGAGCTCTCGCCCGGTTGTTCCGCTCGTGGGGGCGACGAGGCGGACATCGGCGACGCCGGCATCGTTATCGTAACGGCCGCCGTCCCGCTTACGCTCAACACGTCGCGACTCGTCTATCTCGCCGATAACGCCAGGATCGTGGATGAGATCGTCGATCAGTTGCCGGCTCAATGGTCGGGCGTGACGCTCGTCGTGACCAATCCAGTGGACCCCCTGGTCACGCGGATCCAGCGAAGGTCGGGCCTCGATCGGCGGCAGGTCATCGGGTACACGATGAACGACAGCCTGCGGTTCAGCACCGGGCTCGCGAATGCTTTCGGTGCTTTCGGTGTCGAGTCCGGTCGGGTCAAGGCTTGGGTTCTGGGCGAGCACGGGGAGAAGTGCGTGCCGCTCGTCGACCGAGTGACGGTGAACGGCGACCGTGTGGAGCCGACGAGTGAGCAGGCGACGCTCGCCGCCGAGTACCTGCGCACCTGGTATGTGCGCCATGTCGCCCTCGACTCCGGGCGCTCGTCGACGTGGACTTCCGGTCTCGGCGTTGCGCGCATGGTGACGGCCATCGCCCACGGCGACGACGCCCCGTGGCCCGCCTCCGTGGTACTGGACGGGGAGTACGGAATCAGCGGCTGGAGGACGAGATCCTCGAGGTCGTCCCGTGTCTGGGCATCCACCGATGCGAACGGCTCGTCCATCAGCAGGATCGACGGCTGGTAGGCGAGAGCGCGAGCGATCGCCACTCGCTGCTGCATGCCCCCGGAGAGCTGCCACGGGTAGTGGTCGATGAACCGTGTGAGGCCAACGGCCTCGAGCGACTCCTCAACGAGCGTTGCGCGCTCGCTCCGGCTCAGCGCCTTATGCCGCAGCGGTAGCAGCACGTTGTTCCGCACCGACGACCATGGCATGGGCGACCGGCCGCGTACTCCTGGAAGACGAGCGCCATCTCCGCCGGCGGCGAAGTTACGTCCTCCCCGGCACAGGCGCTCGTAGCGCCCTAGCCCGAACGAGCGGCCCGTGTCCGACGTGACCGGGTCGACGTAATCGCCGGGAGGTCTCGTTGCGGGATCACTTCGGTGCGCGAGATCAGCTCCCAGAGGACGAGCGCCGCGCGATCGAGACCACCGGGAGGAGGACGGTGGGAATCTGGTCCCTGCGTGGCCTCCCCGGGGACGGCGCCGACGGAGTGGAGGCAGCGGGCAGCCCCGAGGCCTCGAGAGCCTTCGAGGTCATCGCGACGAGTCGCCCTCCACCTCGAGCGTTCGCTCGAGCACATACTCGAGGTGTCGGCGCATCGCACGCTGCGCCGCCGCGGGCTGTCCCCTTCGGATCGCCCGCGAGATGGCGCGGTGCTGGCGCAGAATCGCGTCGCCGTCGATCGTCGCGCCCACCCGCGCGACCAGCAACGGCTGGAGCACGTCGAGCGTCCAACTCGTGAAGGCGCGCAGGAGCTCGTTCCCCGCCGTCCGCGCGATCGCGCGGTGGAAGCGAGCGTCCGCGAGCCGAAACTCGTCGGAGGCCGGGTGGTCGCGCTTGCCCATCGCTTCCGCGATCGCCGCCTCGAGCTCGAGCGCGGTCTCCTCGGTCGCGTTCTGCGCCGCCAAGCCCGCGAGCGGCACCTCGAGTTGAATGCGCGCCTCGACGAGCTCGACGAGCGACACGCTGTCGGTGTCGAGCATCGTGGCGATGGACTCGCTGAGGCTCCGGCCTATCCCTTCGTTCTGGGTGCTCGCCACGAAGACGCCGCCGCCCGGCCCGCGCGAGGCGCGGACGAGATGCGAGCTGGCGAGCAGCCGGAGCGCCTCTCGGAGCGTCGGCCGGCTGACGCCGAACTCGCTCGCGAGCTCGTTCTCGGTGCCCAGCCGGTCGTCGGGCCGGAGGCCCTGCTGCGCGATGTAGCGGCGGATCTCCTTCGCGATCTGCTCGCTGCTCGTGCCACGCGGCTGAGCGAACCGCGCACCGGCTGCCGACGGAGCGCCCACCTCCTCGAGCATCCTAGTGGCGCCCGGTCCGGGCGTCACGGCTCGAAGATCTCGTCGGGAGCAACGGCGATCTCGAGGACGAGGGGCTCGTCGCGGCCGGCGAGATCGGGAACCACGTCGTCGAAGACCTGCTCGAGCTCGGCCGGGGTGTCGATCCGCTGCGCGGGACATCCCAAGGCGCGCGCGAGGCCGGAGAAGTCGATCTCGGGGAACTGCGGCCACACCGGAGCACCACCCTCCTTCTCCGCCAAGCGGTCCATCACCGCGTACCCGCCGTTCGCGAGGATCACGAAGAGGGCTCCCACTCGGTAGTGCACCGCGGTCCACAGCGCCTGGATGGAGTAAAGCGACGACCCGTCTCCGACGATCGCGAGAACCGGGCGCTCCGGGCGGGCCATGCGGATCCCGATGGCAGCGGGAATCGCGAATCCGAGACCTCCCATCGCAGGGCTCAGAAATCCGGCTGGGGTACGAGCGGCGATCCTGGCGTGCAGCTCCGGCTTGCTCGAGGGCGCCTCTTCGATCACGACGGCGTCGCGCGAGAGGCGCTCGGCGAGCGCAGAGAAGACGTCCGCAGAGCGAAGCGGATTGTGCGGCGCAGCCACCTGGAGCGGCTCGGCTCGAGGCACGGCGACAGAAGCCGGCTCTCGCGCGGGCAGCCTCTGGGCGAGGGCAGTACAGAACCCGCCCACCGGAGCGAGAATCGCGAGGTCAGCCGCGCTCCGATGGGCCTCAGCTGGATCGTCCGTCACGACCACGACACGTGTGCCGGCGCCGTAGAAGGGCCCTGTCACATAGGCGTACTGGCGGAATGCAGGCGCACCGACGACGAGGACGACGTCGTAGGGCTCGAGGGTGGCCCGGAGGCGCGTTCGGTCCGCCGGGAGATGTCCTGCAAACCGCGGATGGTCCTGAGGGAACCCCGCGCGTGCACCGAACGACTCCTGCCAGACAGGCGCTCCGAGTTTCTCCGCCACCTCGACGAGCGCCTCCCACGTCTGCGGCTCGTCCGCGCCCGCACCAACCACGAGCGCCGGGCGCTGCGCCCCGGCGAGCATTGCAGCGAGCTCTTGGACGGCCGCGGCGTCTGCCGCAGCCGCGCGGATCACAGACCCCGCCGCGGCAGCTTGCTCAGAGGGATCCGCGGCAGACGCGGACCAATCGTCCTGAGGAGCGATCACGATCGCCGGCCCACGACCGGTCGTGGCCTCGTGCCACGCTCGGCTGATCGAGCCGGGGAGGTCCTGGGGCCGGACCGGCTGGTCGACCCAGACCGGATAGTCGCCGGCAAGCCCTTGAAGCCGACCCGCGAGGAACGGCTCGTGCGCGAGGTGGCGGCGATCCTGTTGCCCGACGAGGACCACGAGCGGCGCCCGATTGACACGTGCAGTCGCGAGGGCTCCGACGGCGTTGCCGAACCCAGCCGTCGTGTGGAGGATCGCAAGCGCCGGCTCGGACTTGGCAATCGCCCAGCCGGTCGCGATGCCGACCACCGATGCCTCGTGGAGCGCAAGCACGAACGCGAGATCCCGAGGAAGACCTGCGAGGAATGGCACCTCGGTCGAGCCCGGGTTTGCAAACAGCGTCGTCAGCCCACGGTCGCGGAGGACGTCGAGGACGGAGTCACGCACGGTCCGAATCGCCACGCTCCGACACTAACGCAAATGATTTGACTTGAAACCCCGGACAGGCCGGATAATCGCGCCGCGATGCCGGACTTGACAGCGATGAGCAGGCGGCGCTGTCGACGAGGCGCAGTCCGACGGAGGGAGTCTGATGAGCATGCGATTCTCGCCCGCACCCAGGGCATCCCCATCACCGTCGTCGCCGCCAGTGAGACCGAGGGGACGTCGGAGGCCGACAACTGGCAGAACACCGTGGTCGACGGCTCGAGCCCGATCCGCACACCCGCGGACCTCGTCGGGAAGACCCTCGCCCTGACGGCCGCCACTCGAAACATCCGGCTGCCGACGTGGAGCCCGCTGATCGACCGCGTCCAGCTCCTGCAACTCGCTCGATACATGAAGAAGTACGACGTCATCAGCACGCTGCCGAACTTCACGAAGCTCGTGCCGAGCTTCGTCGAGGGTGGCCGGACGCTTCAAGCCACTGTCGGTGAGAGCGGGTTCCTCACGCTCAGGCTCGACGGGAAGCTCGTGTCGAAGCTGAGGGCGGGCAACTACACCGTCGCCATCGCCGACAAGTCCACGAAGGACAACTTCCACCTGCAGGGCGCCGGCTTCAGCAGGTCGACGAGCGTGGCGAAGAAGGAGACGGCCACGTGGACGGTCGCGTTGAAGAAGGGCGTGTATCAGTACTCGTCCGACGGCAGCTCGAAGCGCAAGGGATCGTTCCGAGTTACGTAGAGGTCTCTTCCGAGGAGCGGGGCTTTCGGCCCCGCTCCTCACTCAAAGCCAGTCGAGCAGCTCCGCCACCCCCTCGATGACCGCGTCCGGACGGTGCGCGGCGGCCACGTCTTCGAGTTCGACGAGGCTGCTGATCCCACTGCGCACGAGGATGGTGCGCGAGCCGCCCAGACGGCCCAGGGCGATGTCCATGCCAAGGTCGTCGCCGATCACGGCGAGCTCCTCCGACGACACCCCGAGCTGATCGCTGATCGTCCGGAGTGCCGCCCGTGACGGCTTGCCGACGACGACCGGCCGCGTGCTGGTGGCCTTCGCGATCGCGGCGGTGAGCATCGCACCACGGCTGAAGATCGGACCGTTGGCACCCGCATACGCAGGCGCGTAGCTGCCCGTCAGCAGCCGCGCGCCGCTCAGCACGGCGCGGGCCGCCCGTTCGAGCTTCGCGAAGTCGACGGCGTCGGGGTGCGCGACGAAGACGAGATCGGGAAGCGTCACGTCCTCGCCGTCGAGGATCCGAACGCCGGCTCGCATCAAATACTCACGCGCCGCTCCCGTGCCGAACAGCAGCACCGAGGCGGAACGGGAATGCCCGCGCAAGTAGGTCTGGACGCTGCACAGAGGCGTCAGCAACTCGTCGTCGGCAACAGGCAAACCGACTGCGCGCAGGCCGGCGGCGAAGGTCTCCGGGGGCGCGTGGCTGCCGTTCGTGAAGAGCACGAAGGGTCGGCCCGAGGCGCGGATCTTCGCCAGCACCTCGAGAGCTCCGGGCTGCACGTAGACCTCCTCGCCCGCGCGATGCACGAGCGTCCCGTCGACGTCGAGCACGAAGCCGCGTACGTCGTCAAGTCGCACGGCGCCACACCACCAGTTCGTCTCCCTTCTCCACGCGCAGGTACGAGATCGATCTGCGCTCGGCCACCTCGTGCAGCAGCGTCACGAGCGGGTCGCGTCCCGGACGGGCCGTCGGCCGCGGCCGCACCGAAGCGGGTGGCGAGGCGAGCATCGCGTTCACCTGCTCCTGCGGCATCGTCAGCCTCAGCAGCAGCTCCTCGTCGGAGATTCGCGGCCCCAGGCGCTCGCGCGCGCCCTCGAGGTGCAGCGGCTCGAGCGCTCGCAGCTCCTCGGCGCGCGGTCGAGAGAGCACGCGCTCGGCTACCTCTGCGGCCACGGGTGCGGCGGGCTCCCCGTAGTGTCCGAGGAAGTAGCGGATGGTCTCGTCGGAGACGTTCGACCAGCGTTCGGCGTCGATGACGTTCCGTACTGCCTGGGTAGCTACGAGCTGCGAGACCGGCGTGACGATGATCGGGTAGCCCATCTCGGCGCGAACATGGCCGACCTCCTCGAGCACGGCGTCATAGAGCTCGGGCCTGCGGAGCTCGTCGAGCATCCGCCGCGTCGTCGAGACCATGCCGCCGGCGAGCTGGTGGTGGTAGTACGTGGCGTCGAACTCCTGCGGCTGACCTATCGGCAGCCCCTTCTCGCGGGCGAGCTCGCGGAAGTGCTCGGAGGCGGCAGCGAGGGCATCGAGGTCGAGCCGGTGGGCGAAACCCTCGGCCTCCAGGTTGCGAAGCGTCGTCTCGGCCGCCGGATTGGACGTGCCGCGCGCCAGTGGGTCGACGGCCGTGTGCAGGACGTGGAACCCAGCCCGCAAGCCTTCCATGTAGACGAAAGGCGCGAGCCCGATCGTGCAGTGACTGTGCAGCTCGACCGCGCGCTCGTCCGCGGCGCGAACGAAATGCGGGGCCAGCTCGGCCACCCCAGCGGGGGTCAGCAGGCCGCCGGGATCCTTGAGATAGAGCCGGTCCATGTCGGCGCAGTCGGCGAGCGCAGCGGCGCGCTCTGCGAAGTACGCATGCGTGTGCACTTCGCTGACCGAGTAGGTGAGCCCGATCACGATCTCCTCGACCCCCTCCTCGCGCGCCATCCGAGCCACGCGCCGCAGGCGCCCCGGATCGTTCGAGGGGTCTGCGACCTGAAAGCGGCGGATCCCGTTGCGAACAACGCATCGGAAGACGAGCCGCATCAGGTCCTCGTCGCACGGAACCCAGGAGATGAAGCGCATGCCGGTGGTGATGAAGCTCAGCGGAGTGGCCGGCATCGCGGCACTGACGAGCCGGATTCGCTCCCAGGGATCCTCCTGGTGGAAGCGGACCGAGACGGCCATGTGCGTGCTCGAGGTGAAGTCGAGCGCGTGAAATCCCACCCGATCCATCGTCGGGGCGATCGCGAGGACGTCCGGCGTCGTCAGGCCGGTGGCGCTCCACAGGCTCTGATTGCCGTCCCGGGTCGTCGTGTCGACGATGTCGACGAGGCCGCTCATCGGTCGGGCCGGACCTGGAAGAGCGCGGCCCCGTACTCCACGAGCTGCGCGTTGTCCACACACACCTCGACGATCGTCCCGACCACGCCGGCGGGGACCGCGTTCATCATCTTCATGACCTCGATCAGGCAGACGATCGTGTGCGACTCGACGCGTGTCCCCACGCTCACGAACGGAGGCGACCCTGGTGCCCCGGCGCGGTAGAAGGTGCCGAGTAGCGGAGCGCCGATGGTGAGCAGATCGGTCGCGGCATCCTCGACCGGCGCATCGGCTGGCGCGAGTTGCGCTTCTGGAGCGCGCTCTGGTGACGTGGCGTCCGCCGGGTCCAGCCTGGGCAGCTCGGCCTCCACCCCGGGGACCGTGGCAGCTCCGCGAAGGACGTAGAGCGAGAACACCTCCGTCTCGACTCGTAGCTCCTCGACGTCCGACTCGTCGATCAGCCGCAGGATCTCGCGGATGTCGTCCTCGCTCAGCGGCATACCTGGTCAGGATCGCTTCTTCGTCCTTGCGGGGGCGCCGAAGGTGCCCATCACCAGCGACAGCGCGGAAGTGGAGAGCTTCGGCGCCGGATCCGGCATCGCCGTCACGGGACGCGCCTGGAGCACGAGCAGGGCATCCGGCAACGGTCGCCCACGCGCGATCGCCCACTCGATGTCCTGGTGGGAACCGAAGTGGCGCTCGACACGTCGGGCGACCTCGACGAGCGCCGCAAATTGCTGCTCGCCCAGGCAGGGCACGTCTCGCCGCTCGGCCGCCACCTCCACGCGCACGGTGCCACGACCGGCCGCGTCCGGCACGTACTCGACGTGCTTCGTGCTCACCGTCTGTCGCACCACCTCTCCCGTGATCTTGCTGACCAGGTAGTCGTCAGGCGTCAGCTCCCCGCTCACGACCGCGATCCCGAGCCCCCAGCTCGCGTTGAGCGCGACCATGCTCGGATCGCCGCTCACCGGGTTGCAGGTGAACATCACCCCCGAGACCTCCGCGTCCACCATCAGCTGGACGGCCACGCCCATCGCAGGCTCCTTCTCCTCGGCCCGGAGGGCTGCTCGGTAGCTGATCGCGTGAGGGGTATAGAGGCTCACCCAGCAGTCGCGCACGGCGTCGCAGACCTGCTCGACGCCGCGCACCCAGAGGAAGCTCTCCTGTTGACCGGCGTGGCTGGCCTCCTGACTGTCCTCGCCGAGCGCGCTCGAGCGGACGGCCACCGGGGGGCGCTCCTCGGACGTCGCACGCGCAAGCTCGTCGTAGCGCCGATGGAGCTCGGTGCGTAGCGCGTCCGGGAGTGGCGCGAAGCGCATCGCCTCGTCGATCGCCTTCGAGGCGGCCCCGATCGCCTCCACGTCTCCGGCCGGGGCGCGCGACAGCGCCGCGGTGATCATTCCCTCCAAGCCGCTTTCCTCGACGAACGTGCGGTAGGCGCGCGCACTCACCGCGAACCCGGGCGGGACGGGGATCCCGGCCGAGAGCAGGTCTCCGAGGTTCGCGCTCTTGCCGCCGAACTCGGCCGCGTCCGAGCGCCGCAGCTCCGCGAGCAGGCGTGTGTAGGCGGCGCTCATGGGCCAGAGTCTCGCCCATGAG
>Ga0209640_10001436_pt1 | contig 20153 bp, 15 predicted proteins | sample RifCSP10_1_FD_184018 | JGI IMG/M metagenome (GOLD analysis project Ga0209640, IMG submission 184018) | Soil microbial communities from Rifle, Colorado - Rifle CSP2_sed 10_1 (SPAdes) (version 2) | ecosystem: Environmental > Terrestrial > Deep subsurface > Rock core/Sediment | place: Rifle...
TGGCGGCGCACAAGACGCTCGGCGCAGCGCCGCGCGAGGAACTCGCGTGGCTGGTCGCCCACGGCGAGCTTCGACATCTCAACGCAGGAGACGTGCTGAGCCCGAAGGGTGCACCCGTCCAGGGTCTCTTCGTCGTCTTGAGCGGGCACGTCGTCATTTTCGTCGACCGGGGTACCGGGCGGCACAAGGCGATGGAGTGGCGGGCCGGCGACGTCACAGGCATGCTCCCGTACTCCCGGCTGGTCAGCCCGCCGGGCGACTCCTTCGCCCAGGAGCCCTCGGTGATTCTGTCCGTCCATCGTGACCACTTCATCGCGATGATTCGCGACTGTCATCAGATCACGTCGATCCTCGTGCACAAGATGGTCGATCGGGCGAGGCATTTCACGTCGAGCGACCTGCACGACGAGAAGCTGGTCTCGCTCGGGAAGCTGTCGGCTGGCCTGGCCCACGAACTGAACAACCCTGCGTCGGCGATCGAACGCAGCGCCTCGCTGCTCGAAGACCGCCTGGAAGAGGCCGAGCGGGCGACGCGGGCGCTTGGCGCCTCCAGGTTGACCGAGGCCCAGTTCGCCGCCGTCGATGCGGTGCGTGCGGCCTGCCTCGCCACGACAGCGCAGGACGTGCTGTCGCCGGTCCAGCGGGCTGACCGCGAGGACGCCATCGCGGACTGGCTCACGAGTCACGGCCTCGATGCCGCCATCGCGGAACCACTGGCCGAGACCGCCGTCACGCTGGACGCGCTCAATCAGATTGCGCAGGCTGTTGACGGCCCGCCACTCGACGCCGTGCTTCGGTGGGCCGCTGCGGGGTGTTCGGTGCGCGGGCTGGCCTCGGAAATTCAGGAGGCCGCGATGCGGATCGCCGGCCTGGTCCAGGCCATCAAGGGCTTCACGCACATGGATCAGGCCACGGTGGCCGAACCCGTGGACCTGAGGCTGAACCTTGGCAACACGGTCACCGTACTGAAGTCGAAAGCGCGCGCGAAATCAGTTGCCGTGACGGTGCACGTGGAGCCCGACCTTCCACCTGTTCGCGGCTTCGTCGGCGAGCTCAATCAGATCTGGGCGAATCTCATCGATAACGCCCTCGATGCCGTGTCTGACGGGGGCCACGTCGAGGTGAGCGCGAGCCGCGAGCGGCAGCAGGTCGTCGTGCGCGTGATCGACAACGGCGCCGGCATCCCCGCCGAGGTCCGCGCGCGCATCTTCGAACCGTTCTTCACCACCAAGCGGGTCGGACAGGGCACTGGCCTGGGCCTCGATATCGTCCGGCGCCTGGTCACCCACAACGATGCCGAGATCGACGTCGAGTCGCGCCCGGGGCGCACCGAGTTCCGCGTCTCGCTGCCCCTGGCCGACGCGGCCGCGGCTGGAGGACGCCAGTGACGAAGCCGGTCATCCTCGTCGTCGACGATGACGCGCAAGTGCTTGCGGCCGTGCGCCGCGACCTCCGTACCCGGTATCGGGAGTCGTACACCGTCATCAGTGCCTCGTCTGGTGAAGAAGCGCTCGCCACGGTCCGCGAGTTGAAGGCCCGAGGCGACGCGCTGGCCATCGTCATCAGCGACCAGCGAATGCCGGGGATCCACGGCACCGAAGTATTGGCGCGATCCCGTGAGGTGTACCCGCTGGCGCGCCGCGTGTTGCTCACGGCCTATTCCGACATCGATGCGGCGATCAAGGCGATCAACGAAGCGCATCTCGACCACTACCTGTCGAAGCCCTGGGATCCGCCGGAGGAGCGCCTGTTTCCCGTCGTGGACGATCTGCTCGACGCGTGGCAGGCCGAATACCTGCCCGAGGCAAAGGGGCTGAGGCTGGTGGGGCACCAGTGGTCGCCGCGGTCGCACGCCATCAAGGACTTTCTCGCGAGCAATCTCGTCCCGTATCGCTGGCTCGACATTGCGCGCCAGCCGGACGCGCAGATCCTGTTGGACGCGGCCGAGGTGAGCGCCGACCAGCTTCCGGCGCTGTTCTTCGAGGATGGGTCCGTGCTGCGCGGCCCGGAGCCACGGCAGGTCGCAGAGCGTCTCGGTCGCCCCCTTTCGGCGGCCTACCAGATGTACGACCTGGTGATTGTCGGCGCCGGGCCCGCTGGCCTCGCAGCGGCGGTGTACGGCGCCTCGGAAGGCTTGCGGACGCTGCTGCTCGACGAGCACGCGCCGGGAGGCCAGGCCGGGAGCAGTTCCAGAATCGAAAACTATCTCGGGTTTCCCGCGGGCGTGAGCGGCAGCGAGCTGACGCGTCGCGCGGTGACACAGGCGCAGCGGCTCGGCGCGGAGTTTCTCGTGCCGCTCGAGGTCACCGGCGTGTCGATCGACGCGGGATACAAGCGCCTCTCGCTCGGCGATGGCCGCGAGCTCGTGACTCGCACCATGCTGGCCGCGACCGGGATGGCCTACCGCGAGCATTCGGCGCCAGGCGTGTCGGAGCATACAGGCGCAGGCGTCTACTACGGTGCGGCCACGACGGAAGCACCGGTGTTCGCCGGCCGGCGCGTCGTCGTCATCGGCGGGGGGAACTCGGCCGGTCAGAGTGCGATGCATCTGTCGCGCTACGCGACGGAGGTGCACATCGTGGTGCGACGCGATTCGCTGCGCGACACCATGTCGCAGTACCTCATCGCACAAATCGAAAAGACCTCGAACATCCGGGTGCGAACCCGCACGGAAGTCGAACGTGTGGACGGGAGCGGCCGCGTGGAACGGGTCACGCTCACATCGCTCGACGAGGGGACGAGTCAGGTGGAGCAGGTCGACGCGGTGTTCGTGTTCATCGGCACCAAGCCGCGCAGCGACTGGCTTCCCGCGAGCGTGTTGCGCGACGCCCGTGGGTTCGTTCTGACCGGCCGGGATCTGATGGCCGACGCGGCGTACGCCAGGACGTGGAAGGAACTCCGGGAGCCGCTGTCGCTCGAGACGGGCGTGCCCGGCGTGTTCGCGGCTGGCGACATCCGCGCCGGCGCGATGAATCGTGTGGCCTCAGCGGTGGGCGAAGGGTCGATGGTGGTGCGGTTCGTTCACGAATACCTGGCGTTGACCTGAGTCCCGTATCCTCGCCTACCTGGCTTCAGCCAACGTCAGGGCGAAGCCGTTGTCTTTCCACTGGCCGGCCACGCTGAAGCCGGCGCGCCCGAGCATCGGCGCGAGATCGTCGACACGGTACTTGTAGGAGCTTTCCGTCCAAATCGGTTCGCCGGCGTCGAAGGCCACGTCGATCGATGACGCGCGCACCTGCACCCGCTGTCGCTCGGTGCTCACGAGGTGCATCTCGACGCGAGACGCGTGCCCGTTCCAGACCGCGCGGTGCGCGAAGCGGTCGATGTTGAAATCGCCGCCAAGCTCCCGGTTCACTCGTACCAGCAAATTGCGATTGAACGCGGCCGTCACGCCGAGCGGGTCGTCGTAGGCCAGGAGGAGCTCGCGCTCGGGTTTCACCAGATCGGCGCCGACGAGCAGGCCGTCGCCGGGACCGAGCACGGCACGGATGCCGAGCAGAAACGCGTCAGCGCCTGGCGGATCGAAGTTGCCAATATTCGATCCCAGGAAGACCACGAGGGTCCGGCCAGTCGCCCCGTTCTGGCTCCTGCTCGCCGACAGCCCCGCTTCGTACGTCGTCCCATGCGTGACGACGGTGAAGGACGAGTTGGCCAACGCTCGGGCCGCTGCCTCGAGCGCTGCGGACGAGACGTCGACGAGGTGAACCGTGACGGCCCGCTCGGCGTACGCCGTCATCAGGGTGCTGAGCTTCTCGCCGCTGCCTGGTCCCAATTCCACGACCGTCGAGAGCGGCGTCAGCCGGGCAAAGACAGCGCTCGCGTGCCTCCTCAGCAGCTGTTGCTCGGTTCTGGTGATGTGGTACCACGGGAGGCGACAGATCGCCTCGAAGAGCGACGAGCCGAGCTTGTCGTAGAGATAACGCGACGGGAGCTGGCGCGGCGCCAGCGTCAAGTAGTACGCGACGTCCTCCGCGAACGCCGCGTGGGTGGCTTCAGTCGGACCGAACGCAGCGGAAGGTCGCATAGACATATGGATAGCGCATGCGGAACCAGTTGCGGAACGTCGGTCGCACGAGCTCCCGCGCCGTGGCGGGCGACGCCCCCTTCAGGACGAAATGGTGTCCGTCGAAAAAGTCTGCGGAGTACTCGGGATACGATGCCGTCGCGCGGAACCCGGGAAACGGGGCAAACGCGGTGCTGGTCCATTCCCATCCGTTGCCGACAAGATCGGCGACGCCCCACGCGCTGGCCCCGTCCGGGTGGCTGCCCGCCGGTTCGGGATCCCAACTCGCGAAGTCGAACACGCCGTGGCGAGGACTCGGATCGTCACGACCCCACGGATGCTCCCGTTCGCCAGATGGGGACCCGTAGGCCGCGCGATGAAACTCGCCCTCGGTGGGAAGCCGCGCCCCTCGCCATCGCGCGAATGCCGAGGCTTCCGCCAGGCTGACGTAGGCGGGCCACGACAGAGGCAGCGGGACGAGTCCGAACATCCCGCGCCAGAACCAGGCGTCGCCGTTGCGCTCCCAAAACACGGGGTGCGCGAACCGTTCGGTCTGAAGCCACTGCCAGTTGTCCGCGGTCCACCATCGCCGGTCGCGGTAACCGCCCGCCTCCACGAATTCGAGAAAGCGTTCGTTGGTCACATCGTGGCGCTCGATGGTGAAGCTCGGCACGAAGGCCGACCATGCCGGGCATTCGTTGTCCCACGCAAACGGAATCGCGGTCCGATCGACGCCGAGCGCCACGCGCCCTTCGGGGATCTGGACCCATTCCGCTGGTGGGGGCGTCCCTTCGGTGCGCGGATGATAGGCCACGGGCGCCTTCTTCTGCGCGAAGGGCAGCCGATGCCACATGTAGAGGAGCGTCTCCTGGTGCATCTCCTCGTGCTCGAGAATGGCGAACACCGCCTCGGCCCGGTCGAGGAGTGGGTGTCCTGGCACATCGAGGTCCGCGTTCAACAGCGCGTCGATGACAAGGCGGTCCGCCTCGGCGACAAACGTTCGGACGACGTCGCGAGACGGCCAGCGTGTCTCGGGGCGCGGGGTGTGCGATGGAGTATCGGTTGATTCAGGCGGATCGATTCCGCGAGCGAACAGATCCTCCAGCCGCGGATCGATGCGTGCGCCGCCGAGTGCCTTCTTGACCAGGGTGTTGAAGCTGAAGCCGGCCAGGTGGCCTTCGTAAAACACGATCGGATGGCGGAGGGCGATCGGCTGGGCGTAGTAGGCCTCGTCCGTCAGCAGTGCGAACAGATCGCGAGATCGTGTCCGGTTCCTGCGATATCGGTTGACGAGATCCGCCCGTGCTGCTCGCACGAGGGCCAGTATATTCGGCGGGCGCCTCTCAGGCGACCAAGCTCAAGGCGCGCCGCGTCGGTCGTCGGTGCTGTCAGGGCTCGGTAGGATGCCGGCGGAGATCGTGGCCGCCGAGTGCGCGGGATGCTGGCGGGCGGCCCAGTCACCGAACCGGATCGCGTCGGTCACGCGCTCGACGCGGATCGTCGCCGAGTCGGCGCGCACGGCCACGACGATGGCCTCGCCGACCGTGGTTGGCATTCGATCGCCGCGCTTCCTCCGGCGGAAGATCGTCAGGCGCTGCCCGGTCCGGATGCTCTGGTCGCTCCCCTGGTCGACCACCATCAAGCGGCGCGGCACGCCAAGCATCTGCCCGGCATCGGCAAATAGAATCCGAGCCGCGCCCTCGTAGTCCGGCGTCCCGGCGAGATCGGGAATCCGTGTCGGCTCAGGCAGAAACGACGCCAAGAAGTCACCCTTCATGATTTCGTCGCAGGCATACACGACGACTGCGGTCGACACGCGCTCGCCGGCCGCGACGATCTGCAAGAGGCCGGAGGTGTGCTCGCCCGTGAGAAGCGTTCCTCCAGCGAGTGTCGCGCGCCTGTCCCCAGGCCCGCTCACGCGGTAGTGGCGCCGGACCACGACATTGCGCCCGACCTCGAGACCGTTGACCGTACCGCCATCGACGATGAGCTCATCACCCTTCCCGTAGAGTCCTGGCTCCGCTTCGCGGCTGCGCGACCGGATCGTGCCGAACGATTCCGGTGCGGCGTCAGCTTTGGCCGGTCCGCAGACCGACTCCTGGTCGTGTTCCGGGACCGGCACGAGCACAGAAGGAGGAGGAGGCGACGGCCGCGGCGGAGCAACAGGGGCATGGCCCCGGACGACGACCGTCTCTGTCAGAGGCGCGAGGTCCAGACGCTCGACGACCTCCAGGTCGTCGAGCGGCCGGATCGTCAGTCGCACGACCCGGGTGGCAAACCCATCGATCTGAAACGAGAGATCCAGGGGGCCGTTGGGCACGGCCGTGAACCGATACTCCCCAGCCTCATCCGTGATCGTCGTGGCGAAGACGCGGCGATCTGTGCCGCTCGCCACGACCGAGACACCGGGCAGCACTCCGCCGGAGCTGTCGATCGCGGTGCCGTGAACGACGGCGGTGGCGCTTCGCGCGATCTGAGTCGTTTGAGCCGCACCGGGTGACGGGTTGGTGCCGGCGACGGTAACGGTTGCGAGCACGAGGACTCGAACTGACAGGGGCATCGGCGGACGTGTACCTCCGACTGCCTATCGGCTTCGAGCGCCCGTAACTTCATCGAGAGGAGTTGGCGGCCCGCAGGGCCCGCGCATTGCCCAGGTAGTCACCGCAACAGGGCCACAATGCTGGGACAAAGTCCCATGTCTACAGGACTTTACTCCTCCCCTGGCTTGAACCTGGCGGAACAACCAAGGGAAAACAACCCCGGACCCGAGCCCGCGCAGCTGGCAGGTCGCTTGCTCCGGCAATGGCCAGGACTAGTGACAATAATGGAATCAGACATCGAACGCCGACAAGCCATCTACGAGCTGATGGCCCAACCGGACCCGCCGGACCTGCGTCGAGGGTTCGTCAAGCGCCTGGAAGGCAAGCCCGATCGTCACGAGCTCGTGCCGCACCTGGCGGCCATGTTCGTGCAGTCGAAGCTGCTCGAGCTTCGCGAGCGCGACGCGGCGTACGAGCACTAGACCGGGTTCTCGAGTTGCTCTGGTGCGCTGGTGCTCACGCTCCCCACGCAACCTGAGAACGTCGCCACGTACGCAGTCCGGGCGCGAAGGGTGATCGCCGACCTCGAAGGCGTGTATCATCTCGCCATGAAGAACCAGATCCTGCTCACCGCTGTCGTGGTCGCCTCCATCTCGAGCGCGGCTGATGCCCATTTCGTGCTGGTGTCACCGGCCGCATCCCTGGTGCAAGACCGCCTGGGGGATCCCCAGAAGATCGCCCCGTGCGGCGGGGTGTCGGCCAACCCGGGCCGAGGGACGCTCGCCAATCCCGGCGTGCCCAGCGGGGCGGTGACAAGTGTCACCGGCGGGACCGAGTTGCCGCTGCTCGTGCACGAGTCGATCTTCCACCCGGGACACTATCGTGTCGCGCTGGCACGCACGCCGGCGCAGCTGCCGCCCGACCCGGTCGTGACCACGGCCCAGACCGAGCGCGGCGTGCGGTCGCAGTCGGCTGTCATCCAGAACCCGCCCGCGGCGCCGGTGCTCGTCGACGGTATCTTCGCGCACACCGAACGATCGACGCAGAACTTCCAGGCCATGATTCCCATCCCGAACATCAACTGCCAGAACTGCGTGGTGCAGGTCATCGAGTTCATGGCCGACCACCCGGGCATCGCCGTCGATGGCGGTCACTCCTATCACCACTGCGCCGTCGTGAACATCACGGCCGACCCCGCCAAGCCGATCGACAAGGGTTGGTAGAGGGTGCTCTCGGTAATGCAGAATTCAGAAGGCAAAATGCAGACACAGTGTTGCTGATCAACGCGATGCATGGCGCACCTTCAACCGGCCCTGCGTCACCAGGTTCTGTCTGCATTTTCAATTCTGAATTCTGAATTACACGCCGCCAGCTCTGGCCGTGGGCGTGCTCCCGCTGCCCGCGCGCACTTTGGCGGCTCGCAGGTGGGCTATCTGGTCCTCTTCCACGCAACAGGTTGAGACACCTTCGTGTTTCCGGCGGCATCGTAGGCTTTCGCGGTGAGTTGGTGGGTTCCGAATGCGTAAGACTTGGCGCTGACACGGATCGAATAGGGAGCGCTTGTGTCGGTTCCCGCCAATTTGCCGTCGATGTACAGCTCGACTCGAGTGACGCCGACGTTGTCCGCCGCCGAGATGGTCACCGTAAGATCCAGTTTCCGTTGCGAGACGGTGGTGATCGAGACGGTCGGGGCCGTGGTGTCCGTGTTGTTGTTCATCGACACCACCGCCTTGGGTAGCAGGGCCGTGTTGCCGGCGGCGTCGGTGGCGCGCACCTCGACGACGTGCGAACCGTTCCCGTAGCGCCGAGTGTCGAGACTGTACGCAAATCCAATTTCGGTCGACGCATTCGGGAATACCGAGGCGACGTCGGGTCTGGACGACCCGTAGGTGGCTGTGCCCGCCGGGGCTCCGTCAACCAGGACCTCCATCGAGGCGACCTGCGTATCGTCGAACCCCCAGCCGTACACCGTCACCGTTCCCGTCATGTTCTGTCCTGTGACGGGCCAGTCCATGACGGCGAATGGTGGCAGCTCGTCAACTAGCCCGCCCGTGTCTTGTGCCTGCAGCTCGTAGACTGTCTGTCGGCCTTCCCAGTAAGGGCCTGCGATGAGGTAGATGTCTCCTTCCATGACGGCGCCAGGTCCGAACGTGAAGGGGCTGAACGGCAGAAGATAGTTCGCGGCAAACCCGTACTCGCCACCCGTGCCGCTCACGGACCAACCGCTGACATAGGGATGTTGGTGGGGAACGTACACAGTCAGACCGTTACCGGTCCCATCAACAAGCGCTGCCCAACGTTCCGGGACGTAGCGCTGAGGAGTCAGGGAACCCAGCGATTCGGTCGTGACTGAGTCACCCTCCCAGGGACGCGTTCCGGAGTAGTGCACGAACTGGTTGTAGTCCAGGTTGAGGTAGACCGCGGGAAACTCCTGGACAGTGTTTGCGTGCGTGTCTGTTCCAAGATGCGTAATCTTGTAGTGAAGCATGATGGCGTAGGGGCTCGCTTGTGTGAAGGACAGCCACTGTTCGACAAGCAGATCCGACTGAATCGGTCGCCCTGGCCCGCCGCCTTTGCCGTCCGGGAACCACTCATACGGACGAGTGGCAACATAGATGGAGTCTCCATCGAGACTGAGATCGGTGACGGGGCTGCCGAAGTTGTACCGGTCACCACCCTGGACCGGGCCCCAACCCCACACTCCGCCGCATCCGGCGCAGGCGTCGTAGATCTGATTGCCGTCGTAGAAAGCCGCCTGGATCTGCCGTCCGGTGCAGTCGTAGTTGTTCACGAGATTCGGATTCGGGCCACCAACGAGCACCCGAAACTCCGTAAGGGTCCCCCCGCAGCGTGGATTGATCCCTAGCTGTACAAAGCCGTTGTCCAACCGCACGACCGTGGAATCCAGGGTGAACGTCAGGGGCGAGCTTGACAGCTCGAGGTTCTCGGATCCGATACCGGATGTGTCGATGCCATACGCGTAGAGGAGGTGCGACTGACCGTCCAGATAGCGGTCGGGGATGGCGAACCGGAATCCGTGGGAGCCGGGATACGGGATGTCCGTTCTGGGAATGCTCGCGTCGATGGATCCGGCGAACTGTCCGGACCCTGGCCGGCCGTCGAGGTAGAAGTGGACGAGGATGGATCCCGAAGGGGCGTCCCGGTCCAAGGCCCAACCGGTCACGATGCCTTCGTCGTCGATCGCATCGAGGGTCCCAACTACCGGTTGGCTGGCGTGCGCGGGAGCTACGCTGACGAGAAGCGCGACGACAATCGCACGCACCGTCGTGGACAACGACGCCTTGTGTTGAAACATGCTTGTACCTCGGGTCGACCGTCTCCCAATCTCGGTGAACACACGACGCCATCACGGACGATGTTCCTGGCCGATGTGCCCGTGAATCTCGCCCCGCTCGTCCCAAACGATGTCCCGGGTGTTACTTGGCTACCCTGCCCAACACCGCCGCGATCACGCCGCCGGCGATGCCGCCATGCACCAGCTCGACCAGGGGGTCCACGATCGTCGCCGCCAGATTCGAAAGGTTCATCACGCCATAGAACGTGAAGTCGACGCCTGCCCACGCTAGGAAACTGACGGTGGCGGCAACCATCGCGCCCCCTCCGATCGTGACAGTTCCCGCGCGCGTGCCAATCGCCAGCGTGAGGAGCGCTCCATGGGCAAGAGCCCCGATCGCGACCGACCACACCACCCAAGCGTCGCGGTTCACACCAGTCGCCGACCCCACGTTCGCGGCGTAGAAGTCGGCGAACAGGATGCCGAAGAAGAGGTAACCCACAGCCGAAAGCGTGATAGCTCCGACGAGCGTGCCCGTGACAAGTCGCTTGGTGTCCACGTGGTCCTCCTATCGGACTGGCGCCCGGTCGGTGAATCCGAGGCGAGCGGGCGGATCTTACCACCGGGGCCGTCTGGGCCTTCGGCTCGGGGCCTTGGGCCGATTGACGCGGCCGACCCGGGGACCTATCACGTAGAATGCCCACGCGTCGCTTTGGTTCGAGGGTCTGTTTCTGGAGGAAATGGCATGAACACCCGTGGCCGTGTCGCGATGCTTGGTGCGACTCTCGGCGTCGGCCTCTCCATGGCGACCGGCGGTGCGCAGTCGCCGAATCCATTCGGCAGGCCGTCGGCCGATGTGCCGACACCGGGCGCTGGAATCCCCGCCGTGCCCGGGTCGCGTGCACAAGGCTGGTTGGGGCAGGGCCGCTCAGAGGTGTTGGCTCGTCACGGCATCGTGGCGACGAGCGATCCACTCGCAGCGCAAGCAGGGCTGGACATCCTGCGCCAGGGCGGCAACGCCATCGACGCCGCTGTGGCCACCGGCGCGGTGCTCGATGTCACCTCGCAGAACGACACCGGCATTGGCGGCGACTTGTTCGCGCTCGTGTGGGTGGCGAGGGACAAGAAGCTGTACGCGCTCAACTCCGCCGGCGGGGCGCCTAATGGGTGGACGCCAGAATACTTCACCAGCGCGCTGGGCGTGAGGCGCGTTCCGACGAGCGGCGTCAACTCGGCAACTGTGCCTGGCGCGATCTCCGGATACGACGCCCTGCTGACGCGCTTCGGCACGATGAGCTTCAAAGAGACGTTCGAGCGCGCCGCGCGGATCGCCGAGGAGGGCTGGGGCCTGGCGGAACGCCGCCACGCCGATCTGCGCGGCGCGGCCACCAGTCTTCTGGCCGACCCGGATTCGAGACGGACGTTCCTCGTGGGTGACCAGGCGCCGAATCTGTACGACATCATCCGCAACCCCGGGTTGGCCAACGCGCTTCGACTTCTGCAGGCGCAGGGCCGCGCCGCGTTCTACACCGGGGACATCGCGGCGGCGATCGTGGCCAAGGTGCAGGCCAGCGGCGGTGTGATGACCCGCGACGATCTCGCGCGGTTCCAATCGGAGTGGGTCGAGCCGATCTCGACCAACTACCACGGCTATGACGTGTTCGAGCTGCCACCGCCCGGCCAGGGGTTTGCCGCGCTGGAGATGCTCAACATCCTCGAGGTGTGCGTCCCGAGGCTCGGATTCAACCTCGCGACGCTGGGTCCGTCAGATCCGATGTACTGGCACCTCATGGTCGAGGCGAAGAAGCTGGCGTACAGCGACCTCCTGGCTCGTAACGCCGATCCCAAGTTTGCCGCCGTCCCCGTCGAGCAACTGCTGTCCAAGTCCTACGCCGAGGGTTTGTGCAGCAGGATCGATCCGAATGCCGCCTCGACGCCGGGTGCCGCCGGAGGAGCCGGTGGCGGCACGATCTACCTGACGACGGCCGATCGCTGGGGCAACATGGTGTCGCTCATCCACAGCGTGTTCAGCGTGTACGGCAGCCGCGCCACCGTGGGGCCGTATGGCTTCGTGCTCCACAACCGCGGAGCGGCCTTCTCGCTCGATCCGAAGAGCCCGAACGTGGTGGCCCCGCGGAAACGACCGTTCCACTCGATCATCGCCGGCTTCGTGATGCAGGACGGACAACCACTGATGACCTTTGGGAACATGGGAGGCAGCGTGCAGCCGGAAACGCATGCCCAGCACATGGTCAATCTGATCGATCTCGGGATGAACGTGCAGATGACGACCGATGCCGCGCGCTTCACGCACGACCAGAGCGACAACGTGCTGTCCCTCGAGCTCAACCTGTTCACCCTTGTGGCCACGGCGCTGCGCCAAAAGGGACACGAGGTCCAGGCCGTTCATGGCGGCGCGGTTGGCGGCTATCAGGGGATCTTGTTCACACGCGATCCGCGGCTCGCCCCGCCGTCCTTCGACGAGCGAAGTATTCTCGAGGACGCGCCGGTGAACGGCGTGTATCGCGCTGGCTCTGACCATCGAAAGGATGGTCAGGCCGTCGGCTGGTGATCCCATGATTGACCCCGTGTGCGGCATGACGGTGGCCGCCGATTCGGTGCATCGGTTCGACCACGAGGGCACGACCTACGTGTTCTGCTGCGCCGGCTGCCTGACCAAGTTCCGGGAGGATCCCGCGCGGTATCTTCTGGGTGGCCAGCGGGTTGAATTGGTGATGCCGCTGAGGCCGACGCAGCCGCGGAAGGGGCAGCCTCGCACCGCCGACTACACCTGCCCGATGCACCCCGAGGTCCTGCGCAACGCGCCCGGCGCCTGCCCGATCTGTGGGATGGCGCTGGAGCCACGCACGTTCAGCGCGGAAGCCGAGCAGGAGAGTCCCGAGCTGCGCGACATGACCCGGCGATTCTGGGTCGCGACCGCCTTCACGCTTCCCGTGGTGGTCCTGGCAATGAGCCACCTGCTGCCGCACGAGCTGATGTCGAGCTTCCCCACACTGCGGGCTCAGATCTTGTGGCAGCTGGCACTGGCAACGCCCGTGTGCATCTGGTCGGCTTGGCCGTTTTACGTGCGTGCCCTGCAGTCCCTGGCCCACCGCAGCCTGAACATGTTCACGCTCATCGGGCTGGGCGTCAGCGTCGCCTATCTCTACAGCGTCGTCGCGGCGCTCGTCCCCGAGATCTTCCCGGCTTCATTCCGCGAGGGCGGGGACGTGGCGGTCTACTTCGAAGCCTCAGCCGTGATCGTGACCTTGATTCTGCTCGGCCAGGTGCTCGAACTGCGGGCCCGCAGCCAGACCAGCGCCGCGATCAGGCAACTGCTCGGCATGGCCCCTACCTCGGCGCGGCGTCTGAAGCACGATGGCAGCGAGGAAGACGTGTCGCTCGACCTGGTGCACGTGGGCGATCGGCTGCGGGTCCGGCCGGGCGAAAAAGTGCCGGTGGACGGCGTGGTGCTCGACGGCCACAGCCCGGTGGACGAGTCGATGGTGACTGGTGAATCGATCCCGGTCGAGAAACTACCCGGAGACCGCGTCATCGGCGCCACGCTCAACGGTACCGGCAGTCTCGTCATGCAAGCCGAGAAGGTGGGTTCTGACACGCTGTTGTCTCGCATCGTGGCTATGGTGGCCGAGGCCCAGCGTAGTCGGGCGCCGATCCAGAAGTTGGCCGACCTCGTCTCCGGCTACTTCGTGCCGGCCGTTGTCCTGACTGCGGTCGCCACATTCGCGGTGTGGGCGAGCATCGGTCCAGAACCGCGGCTCGCGCACGCGCTCATCAACGCGGTAGCGGTGCTGATCATCGCGTGCCCGTGCGCACTCGGCCTGGCCACGCCGATGTCGATCATGGTGGCCACTGGCAAAGGCGCCACGATCGGCGTCCTCTTCAGGAACGCCGAGGCGATCGAAATCCTCCGAAAGGTCGACACGCTCGTCGTCGACAAGACCGGAACCCTCACTGAAGGGAAGCCCCGGCTCGTCAGCGTCACGCCGATCGCCGGCGTTGAAGAAGCAGACCTTCTGCGTCTCGCTGCCAGCCTCGAGCGGGGTAGCGAACATCCCTTGGCCGCAGCCATCGTCTCGGGGGCGGAGGCGAAAGGGATTGCCTTGTCGAACGCCGACGCGTTCGACTCGGTCACAGGCCGTGGCGTCACCGGCCGCGTGGACGGGCGCGCGGTAGCGCTGGGGAACCGCGCCCTGCTGGATAGCCTCCGCGTCGATCCTGGTGCGCTCGCCGAGCGCGCGGAAGCGCTTCGGCGCGACGGGCAGACGGTGATGTTCGTGGCGCTGGACGGCACGGCAGCGGGCCTGATTGGAGTTGCCGATCCGATCAAGGACAGCACACCTGAGGCGATTGCGGCGCTGCACGCGGACGGCGTGCGACTGGTGATGCTCAGCGGCGACAGCCGGACGACGGCACAGTCGGTTGCGGGCAAGCTCGGCATCGACGAGGTGATGGCCGAGGTCCTGCCCGATCAGAAGGCCGCGAAGATCAAGCAGCTCCAGGCAGAAGGACGAATCGTGGCCATGGCGGGCGACGGCGTCAACGACGCCCCCGCGCTGGCCCAGGCCCATGTGGGGATTGCGATGGGGACGGGGACCGATGTCGCGATGGAAAGCGCGGGCGTCACGCTCGTGAAGGGCGACCTCCGCGGCATCGCGCGAGCCCGCAGCCTCTCGCGACACACGATGCGCAACATCACGCAGAACTTGTTTTTTGCGTTTGTCTACAACGCGGCCGGTGTTCCCGTTGCGGCCGGGCTGCTCTATCCTGCGTTCGGGCTGCTCCTGAGTCCGATCATTGCCGCCGCGGCGATGAGCTTCAGCTCGCTGTCGGTGATTGGCAACGCGCTGCGCTTGCGGCGCGCGGTGGTGTGAGAATCTCTCAAGAACCCAAAGGCCCAAAGCCCAAAGCCCAAGAGCCGTCACATACGACGCCACGGCGTAGGCCGGGATGCCGGGGGGTGCGAAGGTGCGAGGGTGCGAAGGTGCGAAGGTGCGAGGGTGTCTTGTGGGGACTGGTTCGGAGGACTGGACAGGCGTAGTCTTATGTCGATTCACAAAGGAGGTTGGCATGCGGCTTCGTTCCATCGTTTGCTGGGGAGTAACTGCGCTCGCGATCCTCGTCGTCATCGCGGCTGGACGGGTCCAGGCGCAGAATGCGCCACGGCTGCCCTGGGGCGATCCTGACCTCGAGGGTGCGTGGACGAACGCCACGTTGACGACGCTCCAGCGATTGCCGGAGCTGGGAGACAAGGCGTTCTTCACCCCCGAGGAGGCGGCGAAGTGGGAGCGGGAGCGCGTGCAGGCGACCAACGCCGACCGTCCGGCGCGTCCCGGGGAGGTGGGCGCCTACAACGACGCCTTCTTCGAACGGGGCAGCCGAGGCGTCAAGAGCCGGCGCACTTCGCTCATCATCGATCCGCCGAACGGCAGGCTCCCAGCCCTCACGCCTGACGCGCAGAAGAAGGTCGAGGTGCGACAGGCGCGCGAGGCGGCGAGCCCGGCCGATCGACCGGAGGACCGCTGGCTGACGGAGCGGTGCATCCTGTTCGGTGCGACCGTGCCGATGCTGCCCGAGCCCTACAACAACAACTACCGCATCATGCAGAGCCCAGGCTACGTGACGATTCTCGTGGAGATGAACCACGATGCGCGCGTCATCCCGCTCGATGGACGGCCCCACGTGTCGTCGAAGGTCGAGCAGTGGACGGGTGATTCGCGCGGGCGTTTTGAAGGCGCCACGCTGGTTGTGGAAACAAAGAACCTGAAGTTCAACGAGAAGAGCCGCTTCGGCGTCGGTTACCTGAACGGTCTGAGCGACGAGAACCTTCGGGTGATCGAGCGGTTCACGCGCACCGACGCGAATACGCTCACATATCAGGCGCGGATCGAGGATCCGACCGTGTTCGTCCAGCCCTGGACGGTCGAGGTCTCGATGGACCGAACCGACGGCGAGTTGTTCGAAGTGGCCTGCCATGAGGGCAACTACGGGATGGCCAACATCCTGTCGGGGCATCGGGCGGAGGAACGCGCGGCGGCGGCACGCTAATCGGCGATTGATGATCTTTGATCGTTGATTCGTTGGTGATTGGTGATTGATGACTGGCGATTTGTCAAAGGCTCGAGGATGCACGTCATGAATCGAAGTCGATCGACCGCCGCTCTCATGGTGGCATGCGTGCTCGCCGCCACGGCGATCGGGTACGCGCGGCAGGGCTCGCCTGGCGTGGCGCTGAAGCAGACGGTGTTCGACACCTACACGCCTGGGCCGTGCTCGGCGACCGGCGCACCACACGGCGGATGCAATCCCGGGACGCTCGTTCGGATTCGAGTGGTGCCGGTTGCCACTGGCCTCGTCCGGCCGTGGCACATCGCGTTTCTGCCAGACGGGAACATGCTGGTGACCGAGTTGCCGGGTCAGCTGCGGGTCGTGCGAAGCGGGAGTCTCGAGCCGCAGACGGTGTCGGGTTGGCCGGTTCCCTCACTCCAGTCGCGCACTCTTCATTCGGTTCTGGTCCATCCGCAGTTCGCGCAGAACCGCTATGTCTATCTCTCGTATGCAAAGGGATCCGCTGCGGCGAACACCACGATCGCGTTGGCGCGGGGACGATTGAACGGCGCCACACTGACAGACGTTCAGGAACTGTTCGTCGCTGACGCCTGGGGCAGTGGAGCGGCTGCAGGACGCGCCGAGTTCGGGCCCGACGGCATGGTGTATCTGACGGTCGGCGATCGAGACCGGCTGGTCTTCACCGACGACCAGAGCGCACGCATCCTGGCGCAGGACCTCAACTCTCATGTGGGCAAGGTGCTGCGCCTTCGAGATGATGGGACCCCAGCCCCGGATAATCCCTTCGTCGGGCGAGCGGGAGCCAAGCCCGAGATCTACACCTACGGGCATCGCAACGTGCAGGGCCTCGCCTGGCATCCCGAGACGCGGGCGCTGTGGGCAACCGAGATCGGCCCGATGGGTGGCGACGAGCTGAACGTGCTCGTCGCCGGCAGGAACTACGGATGGCCGCTCGTGTCGTTCGGGAGGATCTACACCGGGAACACGGTGTCCGAGCAGTCGTGGTGGCGGCCCGGCATCGAGATGCCCGTCATGTTCTGGATGCCCGCGATCAGCCCGTCGAGCATTGCTTTCTACACCGGCGACCGGTTCCCGCTGTGGAAGGGGCACCTGTTCATCGGCGCGCTGAGCGGTCAGCAACTGCTGCGCGTCGCGTTTGGTCAGCCGATGCCGCAGCAGGAGCGGCGCGAGCCGATGCTCACTGAGCTCGACATCCGCTTCCGGGATGTGCGCCAGGGCCCGGACGGGTATCTGTATGTCGCAACGGAGAAGACGGGGCAAGGTGGCCCAGGCAGCGCCAAGGAGGCCCCCGACGGGATGATTCTGCGTATTGAGCCTGTGGGGTAGGCATCACCGCCTACTGCGCACTGCTTACCTTCGCGCGGGCTAAAGCCCGCGCTCTACACTGCCTACTGCCCACTACCCCCGCACGTACTGATTGAACCACGCGACGGTTCGCTTCCACGCCTCGTCGGCGGCCGCTTTGTTGTAGCGCGCCGGCGTGGCGTCGTTGTTGAACCCGTGCACGGCGCCGGCGTAGATGTGCCCTTCGTACTTCACGCCCGCCGCTTTGAGCGCCGCTTCATACTCCGGCCAGGAGGCAACCAACCGGGCGTCCTCGCTGCCGTGATGCACGAGCACCGCGGCCTTGATCTTCGGGACGTCTGCGGTGGGCGCTGCGCCGCCGTAGAACGGCACGGCAGCTGCCAGGTCGGCTCCCATGCGCACGGCGAGTGCGTTGGAAATGCCGCCGCCGAAGCAGAAGCCGGTGACGCCGAGTTTGCCAGTGCTGTCCGGCCGCGACTTCAACCACACGGCCGCGGCGTAGAGGTCCTCGCCCATCTTCGCGCGGTCCACCTTGCCGAACAGCTGTCCGCCACGCTCGTCGTCTCCGGGGTAGCCGCCCACCGACGTCAGGCCGTCGGGTGCGAAGGCCATGAAGTTCTCGAGCGCCAGGCGGCGTGCGACGTCTTCGATGTGCGGGTTGAGTCCGCGGTTTTCGTGGACCACCAGGACGGCTGGCAACTTGTTGGTGCCGGCGCTGGCCGGCCGCGCCAGGTACCCCTTGATGCTGCCGTTGCCCTGTGGGGAGGGCACGGTGGCGTACTCGGTCTTCAGACGCGGGTCAGTGGGAGCGACCTGCTGCGCCGCGGCGTAGTTGGGCATCAATGCGTCCACGATCGCGCCGGCTGCGACGGTCGAGACCGCCACCTTCTTCACGCGGTCCATGAACGACCGGCGGTCGATCTCCCCATGGATGTACTGGGTGTAGGCTTCGATGGCCTCGGCGGGAATCTGCGGGGTTGGTTCCATATCAAGCTCCTCAAGGGGTTCTCAGGTTGCTCTGGTGCACAGGTGCACAGGTGCACAGGTGCAGGTTCGCAGGTGCACGTTCGCAGGTGCAGGGTTCAGTTCATCGCGCGCTTGCTATGAGGGCGGTCGCGTGGAACCTGAGCATCTGCGCACCAGAGCACCTCGAGAACCGGTATAGTCCGTGTAGTCCGTAGTCACAGCTTAGACCGTGCAGGCCATGTCCTGGCCGCAGCACATCGGCGACTTGACCTTGCCGTGGCCGCTCGGGCACTGCGACACATGAACAGAGCTGCCGTCGGGCCGAGTCAATGTATCGTGGACGAGTTCCTTGCCGCACTGACCGCAGGTCATCGAGCCGATGCTCATCCCACACTTTTCACACTTGTAACCAGCCATAAGTACTCTGCTCCTCCAGGGCCCAGAGCCTATCATAGTGAGGTTCGATTCTTGTCCTTGCGCCTCACGACATGAAATCCGTCACAGCCCTTGTCGTCGCCCTTGTCCTGGCCCAGACCGCCACGGAGGGCCAGGCGGTCGGGCCCGTTCTGGCCCGCGTCAAGCAGGAACGGACGCCGTTCATCGAAACACTGCGGGAACTGGTGTCGATCGAGTCCGGCAGCCGGGACATCGAGGGCTTGACCCGCCTCTCCGAGGTGATCGCCAACAGGTTACGCGCTCTTGGGGCCGACGTGCAGTTTGTCGCGCCCGGGGCCGACGTGGTCCGCTTCGAGGACACGCCGGCCGAGATTGGCCGGGCCGTGCTCGGGACCTTCAAGGGCACCGGCACCCGCAAGATCCTGCTGCTCGCGCACATGGACACGGTGTACGAGAAAGGCATGGGCGTCCGCCAGAGGTTTCGCATCGATGGCAACCGCGCGTACGGCCTCGGCATCGCGGACGACAAGCAAGGTGTCGCCCTGATCCTCCACACGCTGGCGACGATCAAGGCGCTGAACGTTCGGGACTACGGCACGCTGACGGTCCTCATCAACGCCGACGAGGAGATCAGTTCGCCAGGATCGAGGAGCCTCATCACGCGCCTCGGACGCGAGCACGACGTGGTGCTCTCGTGCGAGGGTGGGGGCCCTGAGGGCAGCGACCGGGTGCAGCTTGCGACGACGGGGAACGGCGACGTGCTGCTGAAGGTCACTGGCCGCGCGTCACACGCCGGCGCCGCTCCCGACGAGGGCCGAAACGCGCTCTACGAGCTGGCTCATCAGATCATGCAGATGCGGGACCTCTCGGGTTCGGCCCCTGGTCTGACGATGAACTGGACCGTGGCTTCGGCGGGCACGGTCCGAAACATCATCCCCGCGTCGGCTGAGGCCATGGCGGATGTGCGCGTGCGACGCGCGTCGGACTGGGACGTCATCGAGCGGAGGGTTCGTGAACGCGTGAAGAACACGCTCATCCCCGGCACCAAGGTCGAGGTCGTCGTCGAGCGCCGACGGCCGGCCCTCGAGCCGACAGCGGCATCGCGCCTGCTGGGCGATCATGCCAAGCGAATCTACTCCGAGATTGGCAGGACACTGAACGTCGTCTCGGAAGGGACCGGCGGCGCCACCGACGCGGCCATTGCTGCGCTCGACACGCGCGCCGCGGTCGTCGAAAGCTTTGGCCTGCAGGGCTACGGGGCGCATTCAAACGACGCCGAGTTCGTCTACCTCAGCTCCATCGAGCCGCGTCTCTACCTCCTGACGAGGATGATCATGGACATCGCCTCGGGAGCCGCTGTGGTCCCGGGACGATGACCTACACCGGAACTCTCAGGAGCTCAGTTGTGTTGGTGCGGTGAAGCCCTGTGGAGGCCGAGCGGACCGCGCGAGAAGGCTGAGGGGATCCGCCAGCTCACGGAGCTGGCGTCACGCGGCCGGTGGCGCCATCGCAGCGCGGTCCGGTCGCCGGAACCGGG
>Ga0209640_10001437_pt1 | contig 20152 bp, 16 predicted proteins | sample RifCSP10_1_FD_184018 | JGI IMG/M metagenome (GOLD analysis project Ga0209640, IMG submission 184018) | Soil microbial communities from Rifle, Colorado - Rifle CSP2_sed 10_1 (SPAdes) (version 2) | ecosystem: Environmental > Terrestrial > Deep subsurface > Rock core/Sediment | place: Rifle...
GAAGAAGAGCGTAATGGATAGCCCGATGCGGATTGTCAGGGCCCGCACCATGCGTTTCGATTCGCCCCTGTAATCGTGCACGAGATGCACCATGGCCGAGACCAGGCTCAGGACGATCGCGAAGAAGATGACCAGCACCAGCCACTTGATCCCCGGCATGGCTCCGCCCCAGCGCTTGTTCGGATGCGGAAGTATAGCCCGGTGCTGATTGGGCGCCGCCTGCGATTTGCGCCACGGCCATTTGCCACGGCCGCGGCCACCGGCGCCGTGCTGCTGTTCGTCGTGCTCGGCAATTGGCAGCTCGGCCGCGCCGGGGAAAAGCGTGCCTTGTACGACGAATTCGGCCACGCCGGTCCGGTGTCGCCATTGCCACGCGCCACCGTCCCGGCGCCGCGCTACCAACACGTCAGTGCGCGGGGAATCTACGACGCGAGCCACCAGTTCCTGCTCGACAACATGACGCATGCAGGACGGGCAGGCGTGCATGTGCTGACCCCGCTGTTGCTCGCCGACGGCAGCGCGGTGCTGGTCAATCGGGGATGGGTTCGTTTTGGCGCCACCCGCGACTCATTGCCGGACATTGAAGTCAGCCAGGATTCGCGCGCCGTCAGCGGGCGCCTCGACCAGCTGCCGCGTCCACTGATCAGGCTGGAGGCCGCGCCACTGGGCGGCTGGCCCCCGCTCATCAGTTATCCGCGGATGGAAGATCTCGGCGCCGCACTGGGCCGGGAGCTGCACCCACATTTGATCCTGCTCGATGCAGAGGCCCCCGACGGTTATGCGCGTGAATGGCGCGTGCCCGGCACGACGCCCGATCGGCATCTGGGCTATGCGATTCAGTGGTTCGCCTTTGCCGCGACCGCCGTTGCGATCTGGTTTGCGCAAAGCCTGCGGCGCGCCCGCGAATCAGGATGACGGAGCCGGGATCCGATCGCCGTTCCGGCCGCCGCGACCACTGCCGGAGGTCGTGCTGATACTGCCGGATGGCCGCGCTGCCCCGGCGCAAGTGCTGCGCGGCGCCTGCAGAGAACCATGCCTCGCGGCGCTCGCGGAAATGCACAGGGTCCGGCTCGCGCTCGACAAGGACGCCGCGCGCATCGGGCCTGCTCAGGGACCTCAAACGCCTGCTACGGCTCTCGAGTATCGGCTAAAGTTCGCGAATGCCCACCCCCTCCCGGCTGAAATGGTTTCGGCGGGCCGCGACGCTCGCCGCGGTTCTGTGCGCCATTGTCGTGGTCGTCGGCGCCTGGGTGCGCCTGACCAACGCGGGCCTCGGATGCCCGGACTGGCCCGGCTGTTATGGCCAGGTCCATCCGGCGCAGGTCGCCGCGCGCCTCGGCGAAGTCAATGCCGCCTATCCGGAGCGCCCCTTCGATTACCAGAAAGCGCTCAACGAGATGGTGCACCGCTACATCGTGGGGGCGCTCGGGATCGTCGTGCTCGGACTCGCGGCGTTCTCCGCCTGGAACCGCCGCGATCCCGCGCAATCACGGGTGCTGCCGTGGGTCGTGGTCGTGCTGCTCGTCGTGCAGGCCCTGCTCGGCATGTGGACCGTGACACTCCTGCTGAAACCGCTGATCGTCACGCTGCACCTGCTGGGTGGCCTCTCGACCCTGGCGCTGCTCTGGTGGCTCGCGCTCTCCCCCGAAAGGCGCGAGCTGAAGGCGGCCGAACGGCCCGTGCGGCGGCTCGCGATCGTGGCGATGGTCATCGTGATCCTGCAAGTCTCGCTCGGCGGCTGGACCAGCACGAACTATGCGGCCGCAGCCTGCGCGGATTTCCCCGCCTGCCACGGGCGCTGGTGGCCCGACATGGATTTCGCGAATGCCTTCGTGTTGTGGCGGGGGCTCGGGATCGACTACGAGGGCGGCGTGCTCAACGCGCCCGCACGCGTTGCCATTCACTACACGCACCGGCTCGGCGCTTACCTGACGGCGCTGGTGCTGCTGCTGCTCGTCACCGGCGCCTGGCGGCGCGGCCAGACGGTACTGACCCGCGCGGCGGCCACCGCTGTCCTGGTCGCGCTCGGCGTGCAATTCACGATCGGCATGAACCTGATCTGGCAGGGCTGGCCGCTGTCACTCGGCACGCTGCACAACGCCGGCTCCGCCGCACTCGTGCTCGCGATGGTCACGCTGCTTCGTTACCTGAGTCCGCGACCAAACGGCGGGCCGGTTCGACTGCGATAGGCAGCGGACTACAGGTACTGCAGCAGGACCGGTAGCGCCGCGACCACCAGCGCCAGACTGACCGCCAATCCGGAACGCTTGAAAATGAACACGTCGGCTCCCTCCTGTGGATGATGGGAGCCAAGCTACGCCGGGATATTGTTCCGATAAATAGCTCAATATTGACTTTATTATTCAATGGTATGATCCAATCGTCATATGGATCCGCTCCAGGCCATGCAGGCGTTCAGCAAGGTCGCCGAACTCGCGTCTTTCACGCGGGCTGCCGATGAGCTTGGCCTCTCGCGCGCGATGGTCAGCACCCATGTGCAGCGCCTCGAGAAGCGCTTCGGACTCAAGCTCCTGAACCGGACCACCCGCACGGTCGCGCTGACCCCGGCCGGCGCCGAGTACCTCGGACACTGCCGCCGCGTGTTTCACGAGATCCGCGCCGCCGAAGACATGCTGCGCCGGGCGCAGGAGCAGCCGGAGGGACGCCTGCGCGTGGACGTGCCCGGTTCCTTCGGCCGCCACATCCTGCTGCCCGCACTGCCCGAGTTCCTCGCGCGTTACCCGCGCATCAAGCTCGAGTTGCAGCTCAATGAACGCATCGTCGACCTGGTACAGGAGGAAATCGACCTGACGGTGCGCGCAGGCACCGTCACGGACCCGAACCTCGTCGCGCAGCGCGTCTCCGGATCGCGCTGGATCACCTGTGCATCGCCGGCCTACCTCGCGAAGCACGGCCGGCCGCGCACGGTCGCGGATCTCGCGAACCACGTGCTGATCGGTTCGACCCCCGCCGATTCCCGCCAGCCGCGGCCATGGCTATTCGCCGCCGACGCCGGCGCGCCGGCCGGGCAACCCGAATACCAGATGACGATCAACGAGACCGAGGCCTCGATGCTCGCGGCCGCGCACGGCGCCGGCATCACGCAGACGATGGACCTCCTCGCGGCGCGCGCACTGGCCGACGGCACGCTCGTGCTGGTGCTGCCCGAAACCACATTGCGGGGGCCACCCCTGTCCATCGTCCACACACCTGCCGCGCAGCGCCTTGCGCGGGTGCGCGTCTTCTGCGACTTCCTGCGCGTGCTGCTGGAAGGTGTTGTGCGCCGCACAGCGGCGGTGACCGGACTGCCGCCGGAGCCCTGAAGGCGGGCTGTGCTAGCATCGCCGCACCCCGATGACCGCCAAAGACCACAGCGCCGGCAGTGCCGTCCCCGCCCGGTGGGCCAGGGCCCGCGATTACTTCGAGCTGACCAAGCCGAAGGTCGTCTCGCTGATCGTATTCACCGCCGTGGTCGGCATGTTCCTCGCCGTGCCCGGCGCGCCGCCTGCGGGCGCACTCATCTGGGGCACGCTCGGCATTGCGCTCGCATCATCCGCCGCCGCTGCAATCAACCATGTCCTGGATGCGCGCATCGACGCGGAGATGGCGCGCACACGGCAACGCCCGCTGCCGCGCGGCACGGTGTCCGAGGCCTATGCCTTGTCATTCGCCTTCGTGCTGGGCGCCGGTTCGATGCTGATCCTCGCGCTCCTGGTGAATGCCCTGACGGCGATCCTGACCTTCTTCTCCCTGATCGGCTATGCGATCGTCTACACCGTGTGGCTGAAGCGCGCCACGCCGCAGAATATCGTCATCGGCGGGGCGGCGGGCGCGGCGCCGCCGGTGCTCGGCTGGACCGCGGTCACGGGCAATTTGCACTCGGATGCACTGCTGCTGTTCCTGATCATCTTCGCCTGGACCCCGCCGCATTTCTGGGCGCTCGCGATTGCGCGGCGCGATGAGTACGCGCGCGTCGGCATCCCGATGCTGCCGGTCACACACGGCGTCGAGTACACCAAGCTCTACATCTGGTACTACACGATCCTGCTGACAGTCGTCACCGTGATGCCGTGGCTGACCGGAATGGCCGGGCTTTTCTACCTTGCCGCAGCGCTCGCGCTGGACGGCGTGTTCCTGCGCTACGCCTGGGCACTCAGGGTCTCGGATCGCGCCGACCTGCCGATGCGCACCTTCCGGTTTTCGATCAATTACCTGGCGCTCCTGTTCGCCGCGCTGTTGATCGATCACTACCTGCCACACGCCCCGCTCTAGACAGCCGCGCCCGCATTAGCCTAACGGGCACCCGCGCGCTATGGTTCCTTCGGGAGGAAAGCTGACATGGGCGCTCGCTGGGCATTCGTGACCGAGTTCTACACACAGGCACTGACATACCTGCGGCAACCTGACTACTGGTGGCAGGTCGGTGTCGTCGTGATGGCGGTCGGGTTCTCGTGGCTGGCCGCGCGCGCGCTGCGCAAGTACTTCAGGAACGCTGGCAAGACAGGAACCGATTCCCCACTTGAAGTCGTCGCCACCCTGAGCAACCGGATCGCGTTTCCGGTGTCGCTGGGACTGGCCACCGTCGCTGCGGCGGCGGTGTTGCAGCAGATCGGGCTGCCGCATGGAATCGCGTCGATCATTGCCATACTCGCGCTCGCGCTGGCCGCGATCCGCGTGTTGATCGGCGTGCTGAAGCGCGTGCTCCAGCCGGGACCGCTACTGGCCGCATCGGAACACCTGATCACGTGGCTCGCCTGGCTGCTCGTCGCCATGTACTTGCTGGGCTGGATCGGGCCGGTGACTGCCGCGCTTGACGGCGTCGCGATCCCGCTCGGCAAGGAGGGGTTTTCCCTGCTCGACGCCCTGCAGGCCATCCTGACGATGTTCGTCTTCCTGATGGCAGGCGGATATCTCGGCACGATCGCGACCCGCGGCCTGATGTCTTCGAATCAGGTCTCGATCGGCCTGAGGGTCGGCATCGCCAAGTTCGTAAGGCTGTTCCTGCTGCTGATCGCGGGCCTGCTCGGCCTCAATGCGATCGGTATCGACCTGGCCGCACTGGCCGTGTTTGGCGGCGCGCTGGGCATTGGCCTCGGCTTTGGCCTGCAGCGCATCGCCGCGAATTTCGTCAGCGGTTTCATCCTGGTCGGCGATCGCTCGATACGTCAGGGTGACGTCATCACGATCGGTGAGCGATTCGGGGTCGTCAAGGAACTACGCGCCCGCTATATCGTCGTGCGCGACCGCGATGGCGTCGACACGCTTATTCCCAACGAAAACGTCATCAGCACCGAGGTCGTGAACTGGAGCTACAGCGACCGTGCGATCCGGCTGAAGCTGCCGGTGCAAATCAGCTACCAGGACGATCCTCGCAAGGCCCTCCAGTTGCTGCTTGACGCCGCATCCGGGCACCCGCGCGTATTGAAGGACCCCGCGCCCGCAAGCCGGGTAATGGCCTTTGGCGACAATGGCATCTCCCTCGAACTGCGTTTCTGGATCCGCGACCCGGAGGACGGCATCAACAATGTGCGCTCCGACCTGCTGCTTGCGATCTGGGACCTGTTCCAGGCGGCCGGCATCACGATTCCCTATCCCCAGCGCGAATTGCGCCTGCGCGATGGCTGGCCGGGCAACGGCACGGATTAAACGCGGGCCGCCGGCTCAAGTAAACTGACCGCGTGGACCTCGGCTTCGTCGCACTGATCGACTGGCATGCGGGTGCGGTGCTCGCGATTACCGTCGTGACGTTCTGGCTGTTCGCCAATGAACGGCTGCCAGTACAAAGCACGGCGCTGCTCGCCTTGCTTGCGCTGATGCTGGTCTTCGGCCTGTTTCCCTATAACCGGGGCGAGCGGCCACTGGGTCCCGAGCAGTTTCTCGCCGGCTTCGGCAACACCGCGCTGGTGACGATCTGTTTCCTGATGGTGCTCGGCCAGGGGATCGTGACCACCGGGGCGCTCGAGCCCATCGTGCGGCGTCTGGCGCGATTCTGGTCGTTCGCGCCACAGCTCGCATTCCTGCTGCTGCTCGTGTTCTGCATGCTGGCCAGCAGCGTCGTCAACGACACGCCGGTCGTCGTCTTAATGATGCCGGTGCTGGTTGCGATCGCCACCCGCACTGGCACGAGCTCGACGCGGACGCTGCTGCCGATGAACTACGCGGTGATCATCGGCGGTATGGCGACGACGATCGGCACCTCGACGAACCTGCTGGTCGTCGGCATCGCGGAGAAGCTCGGTGTCCCGGCCATTGGCCTGTTCGACTTCGCCCAAATCGTCGCGACCGCGGCCGCCGTCGCGCTGCCTTACTTGTGGCTGGTCGTGCCGCGACTGCTGCCGAAGGACAGCGGCAATCGGCCGCGCGTCTCGCTCACCTTCGACGCCGCGCTCGAGATCCATGAACGCGGCTTCGCGGGCGGTCGCGAGCTGCAAGAAGTCGTGAAACGAGCCCGCGGGATTCGGCCGCTGCGCTTGATGCGGGGCGACATCGCGATCGCGCTCCTGCCGGACGTGCGCCTGGAGCCCGGCGACCGGCTGCTCATCCAGGACACGCCGGAGGGCCTGCGCGAGCACGCTGCGGCGCTCGGCGCCCGGATCCATATGCGCGAGCACCACGAGGCTCCGGGCGGTGCCGGGCGGACGATGGCGCAGGCGCTTATCACGGCGGAGTCCGATCTCGCTGGCACGACGCGCGGCGCGAGACTGTTCGCCGACCAGCATGGGCTCGCGGTCGTCGGCATCCACCGGCCCGGGCGCGATAGCCCGCTGAATCCGGCGGACGCGACGCTGCGCGCCGGCGACGTCGTGCTGCTGCAGGGTCCGATGGACCGCGTTGAGGCGCTGGGTACCGTACCAGGCGTGCTGATCCTGGATGCGATGATGGAACTGCCGCACACGCGGCGCGCGCCTCTGGCGCTCTTGATCCTGGCCGGCGTCGTCGCCGTGGCCGCCACGCGGCTCCTGCCGATGGTACTGGCCTCCGCGCTCGGCGTCGCGGCCATGCTACTGACCGGCTGCCTGCGCTGGCAGGATGCGACCGACGCGTTGTCCTCCAAGGTGATCCTGATTGTCGTCGCGAGCCTTGCGATCGGCGAGGCAATGACCGCGACCGGCCTGATCGCCTCCGCCGGCAACGCGCTCGCATTGCTCGGCAACTACGTGCCGGCAGCCGCGATGATCGCGGCGTTGATGCTCTTGATGGGTGTCGTGACGAATTTCGTGTCGAATAACGCGGCCGCGATCATCGGTACGCCGGTCGCGATCGCAATGGCTGCGTCGCTCGGCGTGGACCCGCGCCCATTCGTGCTGGCCGTGCTGTTCGGCTGCAATATGTGTTTTGCGACGCCGATGGCCTACCAGACTAATCTGCTGGTGATGTCCGCGGCCGGATACCGATTCCGCGATTTCATGCGCGCCGGTCTGCCGCTCACGGTGATCATGTGGATCACGCTGACCTGGCTGCTGGCCAGGGAATACGCGCTGATCTGATCACGCGGAGGAGGCAACATGCGCTGGCGTGGACGCAGACAAAGCGACAACATCGAGGACCGCCGCGGGCTGCGCGTGGGCCGCGGCGTCGGCATCGGCGGCATCGGCCTGGTCGCGGTCTACCTGATCAGCATGTATTTCGGCGTTGATCCTTCGGTCCTGCTGGGAGGCATCGAGACCTCGCAGGTCGGCCCCGCGTCCGGGGAAACGGAACCGTACAACGAGACGGCTCCCGAAGCGGAGCGACGCGAGCAGGTGGCGGTCGTGCTGGCGGATACCGAAGATGTCTGGCGCGCGGCGTTCGCGCAGATGGGCGGCAGCTATCGCGAGCCGAAGCTGGTGTTGTTCGTCGGCGCTGTCGATTCCGGCTGCGGTTTCGCCGAAGCGGCCGTCGGCCCATTCTACTGCCCGGCTGACGAGCGCGTATTCATCGACCTGTCGTTCTTCGACGACCTGGAGCGGCTGGGCGCCGGCGGTGACTTCCCGCGCGCCTATGTCATCGCGCACGAGATCGGCCATCACGTGCAGAACCTGCTCGGCACCTCCGGTCGCGTCCAGGATTTACGAGGCCGCATCGACGCGGCCGAGGGCAACCAGCTGAGCGTCCGGCTGGAATTGCAGGCGGACTGCTTCGCGGGATTGTGGGCGCGGCAAGTCGAAAAGGTCGCGGCTGTCCTTGAGCCGGGGGACGTCGAGGAGGCCCTGGGTGCCGCGAGCGCCATCGGCGACGACCGGCTGCAGCGCCGTGCCGGAGGCCAGGTCGTCCCCGACTCCTTCACGCACGGAACATCGGCGCAGCGCGTCGGCTGGTTCCGGCGCGGATTCGATGCCGGCACGATCGAAGCCTGCGACAGCTTCCGGGAAACCGAACTATAGCCGCTGGAGTCAGAACGTCGCGCCGAACTGCAGCCAGAATTTCCGCGTGTCCGTGAACAGGCCGTCCGCAGAGTAGTCCGCGTACTTGATCAGGAGCTCGTAGCGCTTCGCGAACTTCCGGGACACCGACAGGTCGAGTTCCGTCCCGTAGTCGAGGCTCGTCGCCTCCGCCTTGAAGTCGTGCCAGACGGCCTGGCCGTTGAATCCCGCAATGCTTCCATTGAGCCCGATGTAGGTGTCCTCGATGCCGGCGCCCGGCGTCGTCAGGAATTTGTCCGCCCAGCCCTGCCATTTGTGCAGCGTCGCAAGCGGCGTCTGGAAAGCCGGGTTGGTCGTCGCCGTGAAGATGCCGCGCTCGCCCGACAACACCTCGCGTCCGACGACGACGCCGGCAGCGGAGCCCTTCAGGCCGAGTTCGATCAGGCTGTAGGCGGCATCGATGCGGGCCTGGTTGTCCCCGGCGTCCCGCTGCCGCGCGTATTCGAGCGCCCAGCCGAATTTCAGCCGCTCCCCGAGCGCGTGGCTGCCGTCGTAGCGGGCTCCATAGGTATCCGATGACAACTGCGGCGCGTCGTCGAAATCAAGGAAATAGCCATAGAACGTCAGCGCGCCGACCGGCAGCTTGCCGAACTTGAGATTCAGGAGATGGCTCGCGCTGTCGAAGGTCGCGGGCGGCGCACCGGAATCCGGCCCGAACACGCGCCGCACTTCATCAAGGTAGGCGTAGGTCACCGTGGCACCCGGCAGCGCCTTCGTCTCCACCGAGAAAGCATCATAGGTCTGCTCGTTCTGACGCCACCCGACGGGACCGATGAATCTCTCGCCATCCAGCCGGATGCGCTGCCGGCCGAGACGCAGGGTCGTGCCGGCAGGCCCCGCGTACTGCAAATAGGCCTGATTCAGGTCGGTGCCCTCGGGATCCGCGACCACGGGATAACGCGTCAGGCCGTTGCGCGTGCTGTCGTAATGCTCATCGCCGACAACCTGCACGTGATCGAATTCCGCAAAACCGGAGAATCCGCCAACGGCGCCGCTCGCCAGATTCAGCCGCAGCCGGAGGGTGTTGGCCTCCGCGGTCGCCGGCCTGTCGGACTGCTCGACACTCTCATACCGGTAGCGCAGGTCGAGCCCTGCCTTTCCATCTGAAACGAGCGTGTCCAGTCCCGCGCCGGACGCGGCGCGCGCGACCAGCATCAGTGACAACAGCATGACCCTGCGCATAGCTTGTTCCGATAACCCTGTGTGCAGGCTAGCTGCTGACGCGACCACCGCCATGACCTGCATCAATGCCGCCCAATCTCCACGGCCCGCCGTTGGTTAGAATGAGTCCCCATGAAAGTACACAAGCACCCCGTGCCGGCGGCTTTCGCCGCAGGCGCCGTCGTCAAGGCCGCCGATTACGAGGCGATGTACCGGGAATCGATGCAGGACCCGGACGGATTCTGGGCGCGCATCGCGAAACGCATCGACTGGATGCGGTTCCCGACGCGCATCAGGGACGTGTCCTTCGACCCCGATGACTTTCACGTGCGGTGGTTCGAGGATGGTGAACTGAACGTGTCCGTCAGCTGCCTCGACCGCCAGCTCGCCGCGCGCGGTGACCGGACTGCGCTGCTGTTCGAAGGAGACGACCCCGGCGTGTCCCGCGCCATCACCTATCGTGAACTGCACGCGGATGTCTGCCGTCTCGGCAATGCGCTGCGCACCATCGGCGTGCGAAAGGGCGACCGCGTCACGATCTACATGCCGATGATTCCGGAAGCTGCCGTCGCGATGCTGGCCTGCGCCCGCATCGGCGCCATTCACTCGGTGGTGTTCGGTGGCTTCTCGCCGGAATCCCTCGCTGGTCGCATCCATGACTGCGAGTCGACGCTCGTCATCACGGCCGATGAAGGCCTGCGCGGCGGCAGGAGGATTCCGCTGAAGGCGAACGTCGACACAGCGCTCGCCTCGCGCCAGCTGCCGGTCAGGAATGTCGTCGTCGTGCGCCGCACCGGCGGCCAGGTCCCATGGGTGGCTGGCCGCGATCTCTGGTACCACGAGTTGACGGCCACCGAGCCGGCCGTGTGCGAGCCCGAACGCATGAACGCCGAGGATCCGCTGTTCATCCTTTACACCTCGGGCTCGACCGGCAAGCCCAAGGGCGTGCTGCACACTTGCGGCGGTTACCTGGTTTACGTGAATTTCACCTTCGCCTGCGTCTTCGATTACCGCGATTCCGACATCTTCTGGTGCACGGCGGACGTCGGCTGGGTCACCGGCCACAGCTACATCGTCTACGGCCCGCTGTCGAACGGCGCGATCAGCCTGATGTTCGAGGGCGTGCCGAATTACCCGGACGTATCGCGCTTCTGGCGCGTCATCGACAAGCACAAGGTGACGATCTTCTACACGGCGCCGACCGCGATCCGCGCGCTGATGCGCGATGGTGACGCGCCGGTTAAGGCCTGTTCGCGCGCGAGTCTGCGGCTGCTCGGCACGGTCGGCGAACCGATCAATCCGGAGGCCTGGGAATGGTACTACCGCGTGGTAGGCGACAGCCGCTGCCCGATCGTGGATACCTGGTGGCAGACGGAGACCGGCGGAATCCTGATCTCGCCGCTGCCCGGCGCAACGGCACTCAAGGCCGGATCGGCCACCTTGCCACTGCCGGGTGTGCGTGTGGCGCTCGTGGACGGCGGGGGCCGCGAACTTGCGGGCGCCGCCGACGGCAATCTCGTGATCTTGGACAGCTGGCCCGGCCAGATGCGCACGGTCTACGGCGACCACCAGCGCTATATCGACACGTATTTCACGACCTATCGCGGCAAGTACTTCACCGGCGATGGTGCGCGGCGCGATGAGGATGGTTACTACTGGATCACCGGCCGCGTGGACGACGTCATCAACGTCTCGGGCCACCGCATCGGCACGGCCGAGGTTGAAAGCGCGCTGGTCGCGCACCCGAAGGTGACGGAGGCCGCGGTTGTCGGCTATCCCCATGAGATCAAGGGCCAGGGCCTGTACGCCTACGTCACGCTGAAGGCTGGCGAGGAGCCGTCGGAGGCGCTGCGCAGCGAGCTGATGCAATGGGTGCGCAAGGAAATCGGCCCGATCGCGCAGCCGGAATTCATCCAGTGGGCACCGGCCCTGCCGAAGACCCGTTCTGGCAAGATCATGCGACGTATCCTGCGCAAGATCGCCGCGAACGAGCACGGGCAGCTTGGCGACATCTCCACGCTCGCGGATCCCGCGGTGGTCCAGGACCTGGTCGCCGGCTGGCACAAGGCCAATGGATGATCCGTCTTGCCACGTTCGCGCTTGCCTTTCTGCTCGCGATGCCGGCAGCCGGCGCCAAACGCCTGCGGCTCGGCACCTGGAATCTCGAATGGATGATGCTGCCTACGACATTCGATGCGCTGGCCGGGCGTTGCATCGCCCCAAAGCGGCGCGCAGGTGGCCGTGAACGCGCGATACCCTGCGACCTGGTGCCCGATGGACGCTGGAGCCCGCAGGACCTGGCGCGGCTACGCGCCTTCGCGGCCGGTGCGGACCTCGATGTCGTCGCGCTGCAGGAAATCGACGGCCGCGAGGTGGCCAGACGGATCTTTCCGGAATACGTCTTCTGTTTCACGAACCGGCATCATGTGCAGAATGTCGGCCTTGCGATCCGCCGCGGCATCCCGCATCGTTGCGATCGCGATTACCGGGCGCTCGGGCTCCCTGACGACGACCTGCGCCGCGGTGCCGACCTCACGCTCTATCCGGGCACGGATCGCGCCATCCGCCTGCTGGCCGTGCACCTGAAGTCCTCCTGCAACAGCGATCCACTCAACGAACCCCGGGACGCCTGCCGCCAGTTGCAACAGCAGGTACCGGTACTCGAGGACTGGATCGACCGGCGCGCGCGTGCCGGCAATGCCTTCGCCGTGATCGGCGACTTCAACCGCCGCTTCGACCTGGAGCGCAAGCAGGCCCGCGATGCGCGGGGCCGGACCGTGGCGCTGTGGCCGGAGATCAACGACGGCGAGCCGCCCGGAGCCGAACTCGTGAATGCCGGCGCCCGGCATGGCGCGACCGCCTGTGGCAATGGTCATGGGCCCCGGCAACCAGTTGACTATTTCGTGCTCGGCCGCCGGCTGTCACGCGCACTGGTGACCGATTCCTACCACGTCTGGAATTATCCCGCCGGGCCGCGCTGGCCCGATCACTGCCTGCTCACGATCGAACTTGAACCGGAGCGCCTCGATGAGCTATGACGCCGACAACGTCTTTGCCCGCATCCTGCGCGGCGAGATACCCTGCTACCGCGTCTACGAGGATGCGGACACGCTTGCATTCATGGACATCATGCCGCAGACCGAAGGCCATACGCTGGTGATCCCGAAGGCCTCCGCCGAGGACATTTTCAGCGCGCCGGCCGCGGTGCTCGCGGCGACGATGCGCACGACGCAGCGCATCGCCGTGGCGGTCAGGAAGGCTTTCGATGCGCCCGGCGTCATGATCGCGCAACTGAATGGCCCGGCCGCCGGCCAGACCGTATTTCACCTGCATTTCCACGTGATTCCGCGTTACGCCGGCAAGGACTTTCACATGAAGAGCGGGCCGCCGGCTGACCAGGCGGTACTCGCGGCCCACGCGGCGCGCATCCGCGCGGCGCTGTAGCGGACACCGGCATGCGCACCGGTGAATCCGCGGGCTCGGGCTCGACGCCGGGGGGCGACGCGCGCTTTTACGAGCGCCTGGTCGCGATCGCGGGCCTGGCGCTGCTCGCCGCGCTGCTCTACCAGATTCTCGAGCCTTTCTTCGCGCCGCTGGCCTGGGCGATCTTCCTCGGGTTCCTGCTGCAGCCGGCGCAGGCGCGCCTGACCGGGTGGTTACGCGGCCGTGACTCGATCTGTGCGTTCCTGCTGACGATCCTCGTGCTGCTCCTGTTCATCGGGCCACTGACCGCACTCGCCGTCGCCTTTGCCCGGCAGGCGGCGGACCTCGCGGGCCTGCTGCAGCAATGGCTCACGCAGCATCAGGGGCGGGGCCTTCCTGAACTCACCGACCTGCCGGTGCTCGGCCGCCTGCTGGAATGGCTCGACCAGTACACCCGGGTCAGCACGGCCAAATCCCAGGCCTTCCTGCTCGAAGGTGCGAAGCGGCTTTTCGAGCAACTCGCCGCGAGCGGCGGCGGCGCGCTCCTTGGCGCAATCGGCACGGTGCTCTCCTTCACAATCATGCTGTTCCTGCTGTTCTTCTTCATCCGCGACGGCCACTCGATGGCAAGCGCGGCCATCAACCTGGTGCCGCTCGCACCGTCGCGGCGCGACGAGCTGCGGGATCAACTCGCTGCCGTGACGCACGCCGTCGTGCGCGGCACCGTGGTAACCGCGGCGATCCAGGGCCTGCTGCTCGGCATCGGTTTCGCGGTCGTCGGCCTGCCCGCGCCGGTGGTGTTCGGCGTCATCGCCGCGGTGCTCTCGGTCGTGCCATTCGGCGGAACCGCGCTGGTCTGGATGCCGGCCGTCGGCGTGCTGCTGTTCCAGGGCCGTTACGTCGCCGCCATCGCGCTGATCGCCATCGGGGTGCTGGTCAGTACCGTGGACAACATCCTGAAACCACTCTTGATCTCGGGACGCGCCACCTTGCCGACGCTTGCCGTTTTCATCGGCGTGCTGGGGGGCATCGTCGCCTTCGGCATGATCGGGATGTTCCTCGGACCGGTAGTCATCGCCCTCACGCTGGCGCTGGTGAATTTCGCCCAGGACACGCAGCAACCGACTCCTCGGTGAGCCACGGCGCGCTTGCTAGAATGCGCGCCCCATGCCTGCGCACGCCCTGCTTGAATCGCTGAACGACGCCCAGCGCGAAGCGGTCACCGCACCGCTCGGCGCGATCCTTGTGCTAGCCGGCGCCGGCAGCGGCAAGACGCGCGTGCTGACGCATCGTGCCGCTTGGCTGATCCGCGAGCATGGGGTGTCGCCCCACGGGCTGATGGCCGTTACTTTCACGAACAAGGCGGCCGCCGAAATGCGTGGGCGCATCGAGTCGCTGCTCGGGATCCCGGGCGGCGCGCTGTGGGTAGGCACATTTCACGGCATCGCGCACCGCCTGCTGCGCCGCCACTGGCGCGAGGCGGGACTGCCGCAGTCCTTCCAGATCCTCGACGAGGAGGACCAGCATCGCCTGGTGCGCAAGATCATCCGCGAGCAGGGCCTCGACGAGCAGCGTTGGGTGCCGCGCGAGGTACAGGGATTCATCAACGCCAACAAGGACGAGGGCCGGCGGCCCAGGCGCCTGGAGGACCGCAACGACCCGACACGCCGTCAGTTGATCAGGCTGTATGAGCTTTACCAGGCGCGCGCGGAGCAGGCCGGCGTCGTGGATTTCGCAGAACTGTTGCTACGTTGCTTCGAAACGTTGCGCGACGTTGCCGATCTCGGCGCGCATTATCGGGAACGTTTCCGGCACCTGCTCGTGGACGAGTTCCAGGACACCAACGGCGTGCAGTACGAGTGGCTCAAGCTGCTCGCTGGCAAGGACGGCGCGCCATTCGTCGTCGGCGACGATGACCAGTCCATCTACCGCTGGCGCGGCGCGCGGGTCGAGAACATGCAGCACTTCCGCCGCGACTTCTCCGCCACGATCCACCGGCTTGAGCAGAACTATCGATCGACGGCGGTGATCCTCGCGGCCGCCAACGCGATCATCGCGAAGAACACCGACCGCATGGGCAAGGAACTCTGGACCGCGGCACGGGGCGGCGATCCGATCCGCGTCTACGCGGCATTCAACGAACGCGACGAGGCTGATTTCGTGCTCGAGCAGATTCGCGCACACGAGCGCCGTGGCCTGCCGCTGGCCGCCGCCGCCGTGCTGTACCGTTCGAACGCCCAGTCGCGCGCCTTCGAGGAAGCGCTGATGGCCGCGCGGATCCCGTACCGGGTTTACGGCGGATTGCGGTTCTTCGAGCGCGCCGAGATCAAGGACGCGCTCGCTTACCTGCGCCTGACCCAGGCCCGCGGCGATGACCTGTCATTCGAGCGCGTCGTCAACCTGCCGGCACGCGGCATCGGCAACGCGACGCTCGATCAACTCCGCGCTGCTGCCCGGGAAAAAGGCCAGACCCTCTGGGACGCCGGCCAGTCGCTTTTGCAAACACTGCCTGCACGGGCGGCCGGCGCCCTGAGGGGATTCTTCGCGCTGATCGAGCGCCTGACGCAGGAGATCGCGAACCTGCCGCTGCACGACCAGGTGCGGATCGTCATCGAGTCCTCGGGCCTGCGCGCGCATCATGCGCGCGAGAAAGACAACAAGGGCGAGGCGCGGGTGGAGAACCTGGACGAGCTCGTCAATGCCGCCGAGGGTTTCGTTCCGGAGAATGACGACGGGCTGGCGCCGCTCGCCGCGTTCCTCGCGCATGCAACGCTCGAATCTGGCGAAGCCCAGGCAGTGCACGGGCTCGATTGCGTGCAGCTGATGACGCTGCATGCGGCCAAGGGACTCGAGTTCCCGACCGTGTTCATCGTCGGACTGGAGGAGGGGCTGTTTCCGTCGGAACGCTCCGCCTCCGATGCCGACAAGCTGCCGGAGGAGCGGCGCCTGTGTTACGTGGGCCTGACCCGCGCGATGCAGCGTCTCTACCTGAGCCACGCCGAGAGCCGGCGCATCTTCGGACACACTTCCTACCGCGACCCGTCGCGATTCCTCGGTGAGCTGCCGCCGGAGGCGATCGAGGAGATCCGGCCGCGGATTTCGGTGAGCCGGCCGCTTTACACTGCGCCCGGACCGGCCATCGTCCGGCGCGGAGCCGATCCCGCACCGCCACCGTCGCAGCGCCGCTCGCGCGCGACCGCTCCGCCTGCCGGCGAGGAAATGCCCATGCGCCTGGGCACCCGGGTCCGGCACCCCAGGTTCGGCGAGGGCACGATCCTGCGATTCGAGGGCAATGGCGAGAATCGTCAGGTCCACGTCAACTTCGAGCAAGCCGGCCAGAAATGGCTGATGTACTCGCTGGCGCGGCTCGAGCAGATCCGCTGATCTGCCCGTCTAATCGCGTGATCGGTCGATCGGGACGCCGGTTCGCTCGCGCCGCCGGAACTTACGCGCTCGCTCACCGGGTCCCGATCGCCCGGTGACGCGAATCCACGAGGTCCCGGCTCGTCTGTCCCCGCCACCTCGCGGGCACCGGGCGCAAGCACCGTCGTTCTCGCGGCCGAGACTGCCGCGCTGCGCTAGAATCTGCCGCCACGCGTCATAGGCGGCCCGGCCGCCGCGACAGGAGCGGTCTTGAAAATCATCATCCTCGGCGCCGGTCAGGTCGGCAGCACGGCTGCTTACCAGTTATCCCGCGAACAGGCCAACGACGTCACGGTCGTTGACACCCGCGACGAAATCCTGCGCGACCTTCAGGACCGGCTCGACATCCGGACCGTGTCCGGAAACGCCGCGCACCCGGGCGTGCTCGAGGCGGCTGGCATCGGCAACGCCGACATGATCGTCGCACTCACCAGCAGCGACGAGGTCAACATGATCGCCTGCCAGGTCGCCTGGACGCTGTTCCGCACGCCGACCAAGATCGCACGCATCCGCTCGGGCGACTATCACCGCCGCCCGGAACTGTTTGGCGAGGTGGCGATCCCGGTAGACCTCGCGGTCAGCCCGGAGCAGCTCGTCACCGACTACGTCGAACGGCTGGTACGTTATCCCGGCGCACTGCAAGTGCTCGATTTCGCGGACGGCCGGGTGCGCCTGGTCGGCATGCGTGCGGTCAAGGGCGGCAAGCTGGTCGGCCACCAGCTCCGTGAGCTGCGCGCGCATATCCCCAACCGCGAAGTGCGGGTCGCCGCGATCTACCGCAGTGGCCAGAACATCAAGCCGAAGGGCGACACCACGATCGCCGAACACGACGAGGTGTTCTTCATCGCCGCGCGCGACGACATACGCGCGATGATGAAGGAACTCTCCACCGAGGAGGCGCCGGTGCACCGTGTCGTCATCGCCGGCGCCGGCAATATCGGCTTCCGGCTTGCCCAGGCGCTCGAAGACCGCGCCCAGGTCAAGCTCATCGAGCGTAATGCCGAACGATCGCGCCGCGCCGCGGAAACCCTGCGCAATACGCTGGTGCTGACCGGCGATGCGGCCGACGAGGAGCTGCTGCTGGAGGAGAACATCGACGACACGGATGTGTTCGTGGCCCTGACCAACGCCGAGGAGGCCAACATCCTGTCAGCGATGCTCGCCAAGAAGCTCGGCGCACGGCGCGTGATGGCGCTGATCAACAAGCCTTCCTACGCCGAGCTGATGGAGGGCGGCTCCATTGATATCGCGATTTCTCCGCAAACGATCACGATCGGAGCCCTGCTCGCGCATGTGCGCCGCGGAGACGTTGTGCGCGTACACTCGCTGCGGCGCGGCGCGGCGGAGGCGATGGAAGCGATCGTCCACGCCGACAACCGCAATTCACCGGTGGCCGGCAAGCGCATTGACCAGATCAGCCTGCCGGAGGGCACCACGATCGGTGCGATCGTGCGCGGCGAGCAGGTCATCATGGCGCATCACGACACGGTCATCGCGGTGGACGATCACGTGATCCTGTTCCTGACCGACCGACGTCACGTCGAGGAGGTTGGCAGGCTGTTCCAGGCCGGTACGCGCGCATGAATCTCCCGATGGTGCAGCGAATTCTCGGGCTGATGCTCCTGATCTTCAGCCTGACGATGCTGCCACCGGTCGGTGTCGCGCTTTTCTACGGAGACGGGCATTGGCAGCCGTTCCTTGCCGCGTTCCTGATCGTCGCCACCATCGGCCTCGTGTTGTGGTTCCCGGTCCGCCGGGTGCGCCGCGACCTGCGGCTGCGCGATGGCTTCCTGGTCGTTGCCGTGTTCTGGATCTTCCTCGGACTCGCGGGCGCGACGCCACTCCTGATCACCGACGTGCCGGCGCTCAGCTTCACGGACGCGGTGTTCGAGGCTGTATCCGGCTTCACGACCACGGGAGCCACGGTAATCGTCGGTCTCGATGCCCTGCCGAGGGCGATCCTGTATTACCGCCAGCAGATCCAGTGGCTGGGTGGCATGGGCATCATCGTGCTGGCGGTCGCGCTGCTGCCGATACTCGGCATCGGCGGCATGTCGCTGTACAAGGCCGAGACACCGGGACCGATGAAGGACCAGAAGCTGACGCCGCGCATCACGCAGACGGCCCAGGCGCTGTGGACCATATACGCGACTTTGACCCTCCTCTGCGCGGCCGGGTACTGGTTCGCCGGAATGAGCCTTTTCGATGCGATCGGACATGCATTCAGCACGCTTTCGACCGGCGGTTTCTCGCCGCATGACGCGAGCTTCGCGTATTTCGATAACGCGGCGATCGACCTGATCGCGACGATATTCATGTTCCTGGGTGGCGCCAGCTTTGCGCTGCACTTCACTGCGATTCGCGGCCACGATCCGCGCGCTTACTGGCGGGACACGGAATTCAAGGCCTATTTCTGGCTGGTGGCGACGGTGATCGGCGGCTCCGCTGTCTATTTGTGGCTCATGGGCGAGTTCGAAACCTTCGCGCTTTCGCTGCGGCACGCCGCCTTCCAGGTCGTGTCGATGCAGACCAGCACCGGGTTCCTGACCACGGGCTTCGCGCACTGGCCGGGCGCACTGCCTGCATTCTTGATGTTGCTGACGCTCGTGTGCGGTTGCGCCGGTTCGACCGCGGGCGGCATGAAGGTCATTCGCTGGTTGATCGTGTTCCGGCAGGGTGTCGCGGAGCTGAAGCGCCTGGTGCATCCGAGCGCGGAAATTCCTGTCAAGCTCGCCGGCCGCCCGGTGCCACAACGGGTCATCAGCGGCATCGCGGGCTTTTTCGCGATGTACTTCGTCGTGTTTGCGGTGCTGATGTTCCTGCTGATGATGTTCGGTCTCGACCAGGTGACGGCCTGGTCGGCGATTGCAACTTCCATCAACAACGTGGGCCCCGGTCTAGGCGACGTGGCGTTGACCTTCCGCGATGTGCCGGATTCGGCCAAGTGGGTCTGCACGGTCGCGATGCTGGTGGGTCGGCTCGAGATCTTCACGCTGGTGCTCCTGCTGACACCGGCCTTCTGGCGGCGTTGACGTGGCGCTTCGCGACAATCTTCAACTGATGCTCGAGCGCGGCCAGGATTCCCCGCTGCTGCGTTTCGCGCTCGGCCAGGAATGCCTGAAGGCCGGCGAGCTGCTGGCCGCCATCGATCACCTGCGCCAGGCAGTGGAGCAGAATCCCTGCTATTCGGCCGCGTGGAAGGCGCTCGGCGAGGCGCATCACCTTGCAGGCTCGCCCGAGCGTGCCGCCGAAGTCTATGTGCGCGGCATCGCCGCGGCCCGGGAGGCTGGAGACATGCAGGCCGCCCGCGAGATGGCCGTTTTCCTGAAGCGGCTGCGCCGCGGCCGCGGGGCCGTTCGGTGACGACTGGCGCAGGGGCTGCACCGGATCGCCTGACCGCCGCTCTCGACGCGTTCGCCGAACACACCGGCCGGCTGATTTCCTGGCTTACGCTCGCGATGGTCGTTGCGACCGTCGCCGTCGTCGTGCTGCGCTATGCCTTCGGCCAGGGCCTGATCTGGCTGCAGGAATCGGTCAACTGGATGCATTCGGCCGTGTTCCTGCTCGGCGCGGCCTACACGCTGAAGTCCGACCTGCACGTGCGCGTCGATGTTTTCTACCGCGGCATGAGCGAGCGGCGCAAGTCAATCATCGACCTCGCGGGCACGATTCTCTTCCTGCTGCCGCTGTGCGCATTCCTGATCGTCGAGAGCTGGCCATACGTCGCGAGCTCGTGGCGGGTC
>Ga0209640_10001438_pt1 | contig 20151 bp, 16 predicted proteins | sample RifCSP10_1_FD_184018 | JGI IMG/M metagenome (GOLD analysis project Ga0209640, IMG submission 184018) | Soil microbial communities from Rifle, Colorado - Rifle CSP2_sed 10_1 (SPAdes) (version 2) | ecosystem: Environmental > Terrestrial > Deep subsurface > Rock core/Sediment | place: Rifle...
GCCACGGGGGAGGCGGGCACGCCGGTCAACACGATCTCGCCGGCGTGCGCCTCCTGCGACGCCACGGGGGAGGCGGGCACGCCGGTCAACACGATCTCGCCGGCGTGCGCCTCCTGCGACGCCACGGGGGAGGCGGGCACATCGCGCCATTTCTGCCGCGGCGCGGGGCGCACCGGCACGGGCGGCGTCCGTGGCTCGCGGGAGCGACGCGGGCGGGGGGACACCTCGGCGGCGTTCCCGTTCGGGTCGGCGGCGTTCCCGTTCAGGTCGTCAGCATGCAGGAGCGTCGGATCCGCGGCCATCTCGCCGCCGGTGGCGCCGAGCGGGCGCCCGCAGGATCGACATGTCGACGGCCACCCTTGGACCGGAGCAGCGCACGACGGACAGCGGCCGGGCGGAGCGAGGGCGAGCAACGCGAGTGCGAGCGGCCCGATGAGCGCGCCGAACACGAACCAGACGACGGGCGGTCGCGAGCGTTGGGCGGCGAACCATCCGCTGAGCGGTGCGAAGACACCGGCGGCCAGCGCGACCAGAACGAGAAGGTTGTCGGCTACCAGCTGCACGCTTGACTCCGGTCGGGACTGGCGGGTCGAGCCATGCTACCCGAGGTCCCCGGAGGGTCTGCGGGTGCCTCGTCGGGGGGTCGGAGGCCGGCATCGGGTCGCAGTGGTGCGGGCACGCACCGGAACTAGTGCCGAAATCGGAAGCAGACCCCGTAAACAGGGTATTTGTCTCCGGTTCGCAAGTGTAAATGACAGTCCGGGGTACTAAAGTACGGTGGGGTGCAGGCCCGTTTCCGCCAGCCCCCAGGGCGCGCTGGTTGGGGGACCGGCTCACGCCCGGGCACCTTGGGCTCTTGCGATCGGCGCTCGCGCATGGGAGGGAAGGGTCGTCGTGCTATGTCGTAGCTGTGCTCGCTGCGGGCGCGGTAGGAGTCGGGCGTGCGCGTAACCGTGGTCGGTCTCGGTTACGTGGGCCTGGTCACGGCAGCGTGCCTCGCTGAGTGGGATCACGACGTAGTCGGTGTCGATGCCGATCCGCGGCGTCTGGGCGCCCTTCGTGAGGGCCGGATGCCCTTTCACGAGCCCCAGCTGCCGCAGCTCGTCGCGGGTGGCGTCGCCAACGGTCGCCTGACCTTCACGGCGGACCTGCGAGCCGCGGCGGCGGACGCCGATCTCGTCGTCGTCGCGGTCGGAACCCACGACGGCAACGGCGGTTGGCAGACCGACACGGTCCGCGGCTGCCTGGCCGACCTCGTCCCGGCGATGGCCGAGGGCGCGACCCTCGTCGTCCGGTCCACGCTGCCGCCCGACTTCATCCGCCAGCTGGCGACCCTGGTCAACGGCTTCGGAGCCGCCGCTGGGCGCGTCCCGATGCCGCTGATGCTGAACCCGGAGTTCACCCGCGAGGGCCGCGCGGTGCGCGACTTTCAGGCGCCGGACCGAGTGGTGCTGGGGATCGTCTCGGACCCGGACGGGCGCGGCGAGGCGACGCTCCGCGAGCTCTACGGGCCGGCCGCCGCGCCGATCGTCGTGATGGGCGCGATCGACGCGGCCATCACCAAGCTCGGGGCCAACCTGTTCCTCGCCACCAAGATCAGCTTCGCCAACGAACTCGCAGAGATCTGCGACGCCTTCGGCGCGGATGTGTCGACCGTCGTCGACGGCATGTCGTATGACGCCCGCATCGGCGGGGCCTTCCTCAAGGCCGGCGTCGGGTTCGGCGGCTCGTGCCTACCAAACCAGGTTTCGATGACCATCCGCACGGCAGCCCGGGCCGGCGTCCCGACGCCACTGCTCAGCGCGGTCGACGAGGTCAACCATCGACGCCGGTTGCAGGTCGTGGAGCGAGCAGCCGCGTTGCTCAATGGGACCGTCCGTGGCCGCCGCGTGGCGCTGCTGGGCCTGACCTTCAAGCCCAACACCGACGACCTGCGCGACGCTCCGGCCCTCACGATCGCCGAGGCGTTCATCGAGGGCGGCGCGTCGGTCGTGGCCTTTGACCCGATGCCGACGGCCCGAGAGCGCTCGGTGGGGCTCGTCCCTGGCCTCGGAGCCGTCGAGACCGTTGACGACGCCGTCGAGGGCGCCGATATCGCGGTGCTCGTCACCGAGTGGCCCGAGTTCCTCGACCTCGACTGGGGTGTCCTGGGCGCCAGGATGCGCCAGCGGATCGTCGTCGATGGTCGCAACGTGCTGTCCGGCGAGCGGCTCACGGCGTCCGGCTTCGCCTACTCGTCGTTCGGTCGTGGCACCTTCATGCCTGGCGAGGTGGCCTCGGAGAAGCATGCCACCGGCCCCGCCTGGAGCGCTACGCCCCAGGGGGCCGAGGGGTGAGCCCCGGGCGACGGCCGTCATTCACGATCGCGGCGGTCGCCGCGATCACCGGCGGTGCGATCGGCCAGCAAGCCGGCGTCTCCGGGCTCGGGTTGGATCCGGGGCTCGCGACGGTGGTCGGGCTCCTCGGGTTGGGGGCGCTCGTAGCGCTGCTCGTATCGGCGCCCGCTCGCTCCACCCCTCCACTGGCGACCTCGGACGACACGAGCTGGACCGAGTTCCGACGAGAGCTCCGCCGTGCTCGCCGCACCGGTCGGCCGCTGACGTTGCTCCGCATCGCGAGCGAGGAGTTGCCCAGCGGTGGGGCCGGTGGGCCGAGCGATCTCTTGGGGCGCTCGCGGCAGCTTGGGCTTCACCTCCGCCTCGTGGACCGCACCTGGGTCGACGATGCCAGCATCTACGTGTTGCTGCCGGAGTCCCCGCGAGCCGCCGCGGACGCCCTCATCGGGCGCATCCGCGCCGCCTCGCCCGCCGAGCTGCCCGCTCGTGTCCACATCGCCACGTTCCCCGAGAACGGGCTCACGAGCGGTGCCCTCCTGGCGGCCGTGCACAACCGGTTCGTCGATGCGATCCCGATCCCGATCCGCCCGACGACCGCCGAGGGCGTCGAGGTTTCCGCGTTCGAACCGGACGAGGAGCTCCTGGTCGGCGAGGCGGCCCGGCGGTGACCCGCTCGCCGGGCGTGATCGGCACACCCGCGCACTACGCGGTCACGAAGCGGGCCCTCGATGTCCTGATCTGCCTCGCGGCTCTCCCGGTCGTGGTGCCCCTGGTCCTGGTCTCCGCCCTCCTCATCCGGGTCGAATCACCGGGACCCACCATATTCGCCCAGATGCGGACAGGCCAGCACGGTGTGCGCTTCCCGATGTTCAAGTTCCGAACGATGGTCCAGAACGCGGAGGAGCTCAAGGCCTCACTACAGCATCTCAACATCCTGCCCGCGCCCGACTTCAAGATTCCCAACGACCCCCGGATCACGCGCGTCGGGAAGTTCCTGCGCAAGACGAGCCTGGACGAGCTGCCCCAGATCCTCAACGTGCTCCGCGGTGAGATGACGATCGTCGGCCCCCGACCGACGTCCTTCGCGGCGAGCACCTACCAGCTGTGGCACTCCGAGCGCCTCGAGGTCGTCCCCGGCATCACCGGGCTGTGGCAGATCAAGGGTCGCGGCTCGATGACGTTCGATGAGCGGTTGCGCCTTGATATCGAGTACATCGAGCGCCGCTCGATCGCGCTCGACCTGCGGCTCATGGCGTTGACGGCTTTTGCCGTCTTCCGCGGCTCCGGGACCTGACGAGCGCGTGGCTTCCCGCGTCCGCGTTGATCCCGAGAAGGCGTCGGCCACGACACCCACGATCCGTCGTACCCGATCGAGCCGCGCCGCTGTTCCCCTTCCCTCCCGCCCCGCCACCATCACCATGGCTCATCTCCCCACGTCGCGCTCGGACGCCTGGCGCCGGCGCCTCGGTCCGGAACGCGTCGCTGCGATGGTCGCGTCGGTCGTCGTTGTCCTCGGCGGCCTGGGTGTCGCTTCGACGATGGGTGCCTCGGAACCCGGCGTGCCGCGTGCGAGCGCAGCATCGGTGGCAAGCGCGACGCCGAGCATCCAGGCCGCTCCAACCCCGGCCGACGCCACCCCGCAACCCACGGCAAGGCGGACGCCCTCGCCAACGGCGCCGCCCGCCACGGTCCCGCCGAGCATCGTGCCCCTCGACGGTCAGGTCCGGAACCCAGGTTTCGAAGCCACGGATCCGAGCCCGTGGGCCCTGGTGCTGGAAGCCCCCGCGGCCGCGTCGATGACCATCGACGACACGGCATCCGCGTTCGAGGGTGAACGGTCGGCGCGGATCGACATCACGGTTCCGTCCGACGCTCGGACCGGCATCTCCCTTCGCCAGGCCGGGATCAAGGTCGCGCAGAGCCAACGGTATGTCTGCCGCGTCGCCCTTCGCGCCGCAGCCGACCGCGAGGTCCGGGTCCGCGTGGCCTCCGCGTCGGGCGCGACGTACGGTACCCGCCTGGTGACCGTGGGCCCGACCTGGACCCTCGTCGAATTCGAGTTCGGGTCGTTCGTCGAGGACCCGTCGGCCGTCTTCGAGATCGACCTCGGGCGCTCCGCCACCACGACGTGGGTCGATGCGGTCCAGATCACGGACGGACCTGAGTCCGCGCCTTGACGAACCACCGAACCTGCTCGCGCAGGCCGACGTCGGGGTCCACGGTCGCTCGATAGCCGAACGCCTGCCGGGCGCGGGTCGTGTCGGCTTGGGTGTGTCGCTGATCGCCTCCGCGCGCCGGCCCATGCTCGATCGTCGGGGTCACGCCGAGCTCGTCGGCGATCGTCGCGATGGCCTGGTTGAGGGTGATGCGGCGGCTGCCGGCGATGTTGTAGATCCCCCCGACCTGGGCCCCGGTGATCGCGGCGATCGTGCCGGCGACCGCGTCCGCCACGAACGTGCTCGAGCGGCTCTGCTCGCCGTCGCCGAAGACGGTGATCGGACGACCCTCGCTGAGGGCCACCGTGAAGATCTGGTAGGCCATGTCCGGTCGCTGGCGGGGGCCGTAGATCGAGAAGTACCGCAGGATCGCCGCCGGGAAGCCGAGCGTCTGGACATAGGCCATCACGAGATGCTCGGCGGCGAGCTTGGTGACGCCGTACGGGGAAACCGGGTTGGTCGGCATCTCCTCGTCGCCGACCGCGTCACGGCCATAGACCGATGAGGTCGAGATGTGGATGAACCGGGCGACGTCGCGCGCGCGGCAGGCATCGAGCAGCCGGCCGGTCGCCGCGACATTGCAGGTCAGGTACAGGTCGAGATCGGACCAGCTGCGGTCGAGCCCCGGCATGGCGGCCATGTGGACGACGGCATCGATCCCTTCGAGGAGTGGCTCGATCGGCACTGTCCGCAGGTCGACCTCGTGGAACCTGAATCTCGCCGCGTTGCGCAAACCCTCGAGATTCCGCTCCTTGAGCGAACGCGGGTAGTACGGGATGAACGCATCGAGGCCGACGACGTCATGACCCCCGGCGATCAACGCTTCCGACAGGTGCGAGCCGATGAAGCCCGCGGCGCCCGTGACGAGGACCCGCATCAGGCGGCCACGCTGATCGGGCCGTCCAGGGTGGACGCGACGGCGTGCGGACGATGGGACAATGGACCTCCGGGCGGATGGCGGGCGAAAGCGGCCACACGATAGGCGAACGATCCGTCAGGCGACAACCTCAGCCGCCCCCGTCGATCACGTCGATCGCATCGATCGCCACGACGGCTCGACCGGCGGTCCCGACGACGCGCAGGCCGACGCGGTGGCGACCGTCGCTCGCCCAGGCGCGTTCGAAGACGATGACCGACCCGACGAATCGGTCGGCACCCAGATCGATCCGCCCGACTGTCTCGCCGTCCACGATCACATCGACCTCGCCGCGCGTGGGGCCGATGGGCCCACGGATGGCCACCGCCCGGCCGGTGAACTCCAGGGTCATGCTGGCACCGCGAATGGTCGAGAAGAGAACGCGGCCATCGGAGTAGGCCGAAGCCGAAGCCGAGGACCATCCTGAACTCGTCCGGATGGCCGAGTGGGAGTCCTGGTATCGACGCATCTTGACGACCAGCTCAGCGCTCCACGGTCCTGCGCCGGCGGCCTCCGTCGAGGCGCGCACCCGGAAGCGGTGCTCGGAGCTGGGGGCGAGGGTCGTCTCGGCCAGGCGGCGCGACCCTTCCGCAATCTTGAGGTATTCACCGCCCTCGACCTTCGACTCAACCCGGTATGACAGAGCCGAGCGGTCGTCGTCGGCTCGTTGCGCTGCCGGCCACGACAGGCGGATGCGCGCGCGGTCGGCGTCGACCGGGCCGGGGACGAACTCGATCGTCGGCGTCTGCGCCAGCAGGGCGGGTCGCGGCGTGGCCGTGGGGGTCGGGGTCGGTTCGGGATTCGACGTGGGCGTGATGCCGGGTAGGGGCGTGCCGGGGGCTGTCGTCGCCCCACCGGCGACCGGCCGGGTCGTAGCGACCGCCGTCGTCACGCCAGCCTCGAAGAGCGTCGACCACCGAAACGCGACCAGGGCACCGCCGCCGCCCGACCGATACATCGCCCGCAATGGCACGTAGCGGGGGTCAGGCCACAGGGCGTAGGCGATCTCCCAGAGCGGTCCGGCGGGCGGGCGGCTCGTCGCCGGCCAGGATCCCGGATCCATCCAGTCCTCGGCGAGTCGATCGACAGCCGTCCGGATCGAGGCGCTCGAGGTGCCGGTCGCGCTCAGCGCGACTCGCCCGTGGTCCTCGGCGATGCGGGCGGCGAGCAGTCGGTAGGTCAGGGCCTCCTGGGTATGCGCGATCGGGGACTCGGCCGTTGCGGCAGGCGTCAGACGGCCGTCGGTCTCGAGCAGGTTGAGTCGCGCACGCCATTCGCCGACGGCTGCGTCGAGCGTCAGTTCATCGTCCAGGTAGGCGCTGATGACGACGCGGGCAAGCACCTCGGCGTCACCTTGAAAGCCATCCGACCGGGCTGCGCCCGGGCGCATCGCGACCAGCCAATCGGCGAACCGGCCCTCCTGCTCATCGGTCATGAACGGAGAGCGGCGGATCAGGTCGGCGGCGAAGACGAACGCCGGCAGGTCACGAGCGATCCGCCATGTCCGGTCACACTCGGTCTCGAGACAGATCGGATCGAGGGTCGCTTCGGCTGCCCACGCGTCGAGGTACTTGACTACTCCGCGGCCGTGACGGGAATCGCCGCCGAGCACGAATGCTGCCGCGAGGCCGAGCGCGGCCTTCCCGTCGTCACGAAGGTCCCCCAGCGCCTCCGGCAGCGGCCCGGGTCGCGGCTCGCGTTGCAGAGCATGCCGAGCCTGCGAGAGGACGTCGTTTCGAAGTGATTCGAACGGCTCCGTTCCGAGCTGACCCAGCAGTCCGTTCGCGGCCAGTTGGTCGACATGGATCAACGTCGCGCTGGCCTCGATCGGGGGCGGGCTCGGTTCGGGGCGCGGCGGCAGCTCGTGGCTCACGATCAACGCGATACTGAGCCCGGCCAGGACGGAGAGGCTCACGAGCACGGCGGCGAGCGGCCGAGGCGAGGGCAGGGAGCCGCGGCGCGACCGACCCCTCATCGTGATCGCCGGGCGAGCCTGAGCACCGCGAGGTCAGAGCGGCCGATCGGCCCGCAGCGGGCGATTCGCATGGGGTGCCTCGGCGACCATTGTACGGTCGCGACATTGTATCGTCGTCTGCCTTGCTGGCCCGACGCGGCCGTCCTGATCGCAAGGACCAATACCAGGAGCGTCCGTGCCGCCACCCGAGCCGTCGCTCCCGAGCCCGTCGAGTACGACGGCTCGCCACGTCCGTGGCTCGAGCCTGCTGCTCCTCGGCCGGGCCATCGCGATGGTGGTCAACTTCCTCGTCCAGGTCCTGATCGTCCGCTATCTCTCCACGGCGGCATACGGGGCGTTCGCCTATGCGCTCTCGCTCGTGACATTGGGCGAGACACTCGTGACACTCGGGATCGATCGGGCCGTCGGCCGATTCCTGCCGATCTATCAGGAGCGCGGCGACTGGGCGAAGCTCTTCGGAACCATCGCCCTGGTCGGCGGCACGATCGTGTCGCTCGGACTCGTGCTCGTCATCCTCGTCCTCGGGCTCGCCGGGACACTTGGCCGCTCGCTTGTCGACGACGATCTGGCGATCTCGCTGATCGTCATCCTCGTCCTGCTGGCACCGCTGCAGGCCGCGGACACGATGTTCGCCAACGTCCTCGCCGTGTTCGCCAGCCCGCGGGCGATCTTCCTGCGTCGGTTCGTGCTCGCGCCCGTGCTCCGACTCGCCGTGGTCGGCCTGCTCGTCCTCGGGCACCTGGATGCGACGTTCCTCGCCGTCGGCTACGTCGTGACCGGCGCCATCGGGGTCGCCCTCTACGCGTTCCTGCTGTTCCGCGTCCTGGGCGCCCAGGGGATGCTCAATCACCTCGACCTCCGCCGGCTCGACCTGCCCGTGCGTGAGATCCTCGTCTACACGGTCCCGCTCCTCACGACGGACCTTGTCTTCCTGCTGATGAACACGACCGACGCCGTCCTTCTTGGTGCCCTTCACGGCGTCGACGAGGTTGCGGCGTGGCGAGTCGTCCAGCCCCTTGGCGGCCTCAATCAACTGGTGCTCTCGAGCTTCACGCTGTTGTTCGTGCCCGCGGCAGCGCGCCTGTTCGCTCGAGGCGCAGGTGACGAGATGCGCGACCTGTACTGGCAGACGGCGATCTGGATGGCCGTTTCGACCTTCCCGATCTTCATCGTCACCTTCGCCCTGGCAGAGCCGGTGACCGTCCTGCTGTACGAGCCCCGCTACGCCGCCTCGGCTATCTTCCTCAGCCTGCTGGCACTGGGGCGGTATGTCGATGTCGTGCTCGGATTCAATGGCCTGACGTTGCGCGTCTTCGGCAACATGCGTGCCATCGTCGCGGTCAACCTGTTCGCAGCGGTCGTCAACCTCGGCCTCAACCTGCTGTTGATCCCACGGTTCGGTGCGCTCGGCGCGGCGGTCGCCACGGCTTCGACCCTCATCCTCTACAACATCGCCAAACAGGTGGCCCTCGCGCGCGCGGCGCGACTCCCAGCGTTCGAGCCGCGCTACCTGCGGGTCTACGTCGTCATCATCCTCTCCGCTGTGGGCTGCTTCGCTTTCCAGTCGATCGTGCGACCGCCTCTTCCGGTCGGGCTCGCCGTGGCGGCCGTGCTCTCCCTGGTCGTGCTCCTCGTGAGTCGGGAGCAGCTTCGGATGGCACAGACGTTTCCCGAGCTCATGCGCCTGCCCTTCGCTCGCCTCATCGTCGGAGGCCGCCACCGAGCGGATCCTCCGACGCCGAAGTAGCATCCGGCTGCGATGCTGCGGCGTCGAACGAAGACCATCGGGCTGGTCCTGGTGGCCGCGATCCTGGGGCTGGGCCTCGCAGCCGATACGGGCTCGCTGAGCGGCCTGGCCGGAACGTCCCCCACCCATCCGCCGCCTCCCATCCCGCCCGTGGATGGACTGTGGCTGTCACCCGCAGAGCTCGCCGCGCTACCGACCGACGGGTCGGCCTGGGAGGCGCTGTCGGCGATCGCCCGTGATGGCCCCGGAGACCCGGTCGACGTCAGCGACCAGGAGAGCCAACACGCGCAACGGACCTTCGCGACTGCGCTCGTGGCAGCTCGGGTCGGGGGCGATTTCGTCGGTACCGTGCAGGATGCGATCGAGGGCGTCATCGGCACCGAGTTCGGCGACGACGGCGGCCATGGCGATGCGAACCGGGTGCTCGCCTGGGGACGCAACGTAGGCGCATACGTCCTCGCCGCCGACCTCATCGATCTCCAGACGGTCAATCCCGTGCTCGACGGGCGCTTCCGCGCATGGCTTCGGACGATGCTGACGGCCACCAGCGTGCCCGGCTCCGTCGATCGATACTCCCTGCGCGGCGCCGACGCCACCGACCCGGGCAACTGGGGATCGTGGAGCGGCGCTTCGCACGCCGCGATCGCGGCATACCTCCGCGACCCAGCCGAGCTGGAGCTCGCGCGATCGTCCCTCGAGCGTTTCCTCACGACCGGTGCCGGCTTCCTTTACCGCGACACGTGGGCGATCTCCCGCGACGAGCACGGCTGGTCCACTGCCCCCGATCGCAGCGGACCGATCCCACCGGTCAATCCGCCAGGCGCCCGCATCGAGGGCCACGACGTGGACGGGATCATGGTCGCGGACATGCGTCGGGGCAGCGAGCGGTTCAGTTGGCCGCCCGACTTCACCAGGTATCCGCGCGAGGCGCTATCGGGCCGGGTGATCCAGGCGGAGATCATCCACCGCCTCGGCAGCGACCCGTTCGCGTGGGGCGGTGAGGCGCTGCGACGGATCGCCGTCCGCCTCATCGCCCTCGAGGCCGAGACCGGCGACGACTGGTACGAGGCCGACCAGGCGCCCATGTGGATCCTGCGCGAGCGCTATCCGGCGGCCGACCTCGAGGTCGGCGAACCCGTGGTCGGGCGGATGATCGCGGGCACGGACTGGACCCATCGCGGGGCTCCGTGACGTCCGGCCACGCGTGGACGCGTCGCCTCGGCGCACCGGGAAGCTCCCGCATCGCACGGATCGCCACGACTTCACTGCTCCACAACGAACCCCACCCAACTACAATCGGCGAGCACTCGCTTCGGTGGGGGGACTCTCTATCGCCACGACCAGCAGTTCGACGTCCAGGGCACGAGGGCATCGGCCAGGCCCTCGGCTTCGCCGTGCCGGTCTGACGGCACTGCTGTCGGTCGGACTTCTCGCCGGCAGTCTGCCCGCCGCCGCGCCGGCATTCGGGGCCACCCTCAGCTTCACGTCGACCGCTGATAGCTACACGAACTCCGCCCGCCCCACGAGCAACTACGGTACCCAGACATGGGTGCGGGTGCGGAAATCGAAGACGACCCATCGCGCCTACCTGCGCTTCGCCGTCGCCGGGCTCGACGCTGCGGTGCAGTCGGCCACGCTGCGCCTCTACGTCGTCGACGCGTCCCCGCAGGGCGGCACGGTCCACCGCACGTCCGGGGCCTGGACCGAGTCGGGGCTGAACTGGAACAACGCTCCGGCGCTCGAGAGCACCGTCCTCGCGACGGCGGGCAAGGTCGTGGCGGGCACGTGGATCGAACTCGACGTGACGGCGGCTGTCACCGGCAACGGTGAGGTCAACCTCGGGATCCAGACGACGAGCTCCAACAGCACGCTGTACGCCAGCCGCGAGGCGGCTGAAGAGCCGACGCTTGTCGTCACGACGGCGAGCGCCCCACCGCCGGCGCCGGTGGCGAGCTTCAGCGGCACACCCTTGAGCGGAAACGCACCGCTGCAGGTGGCCTTCACCGATCTGTCCACGAACACGCCGACCTCGTGGGCGTGGGACTTCCAGAACGACGGGACGGTCGATTCGACGAGCAAGAACCCGACGTTCACCTATCCGAGCGCCGGGTCGTACGACGTTCGCCTCACGGTCGGAAACCCGGGCGGCACCGATACCAGGACCGTGGCGGACTACGTGGTGGTCTCACCGGGGGGCGCCGGACCGGTCGCGCAGTTCACCGCGACGCCGACCGACGGCATTGCACCGCTGCAGGTCACCTTCACGGATCATTCGACCGGCGCGCCGACGAGCTGGGCATGGGATTTCCAGAACGACGGCGTGACCGATTCGACCGCCCAGAATCCGATCTTCACCTACTCGGCCCCCGGCTCCTACCACGTCCGGCTCACCGTCAGCAACACGGGCGGCTCTGACAGCCTGGTCATCGCCGACTTCATCGTCGTTGGTGCGCCCCCTCCGGCGCCGGTAGCGGACTTCTCGGCGACGCCGACCTCCGGGCCCGCGCCGCTGGCGGTGATCTTCACCGATGCCTCCTCGAATGCCCCGACGAGCTGGGCATGGGATTTCCAGAACGACGGCGTGACCGATTCGACCGCCCAGAACTCGACGTTCGTGTACAGCTCGCCCGGAACCTACACGGTCCGCCTCACGGCGACCAACGCCGGGGGGTCGGACGCGGAGACGAAGACCGGCCTCGTCGTGGTCGGTGGCGGCGGAGGCGGGGGCACCCTGACCTTCGTGCCCGACGCCGACTCCCAGGTCAAGTCCACGAGCCCGAACGGCAACTACGGGACCGCGGTTTCGCTCCGTTTGCGCAACTCGTCGGAGATCTACCGAAGCTATCTGAAGTTCACGGTCTCGGGCCTGACCCAGGCGCCGACCGGCGCCAAGCTCCGCCTTCTGGTGGCCGACAGCAGTCCTGACGGCGGGCGGATCCACACCGTCGCGAATACGTGGACAGAGACCGGGATCACCTGGAACAACGCGCCGGTCATCTCCGGGACCGCGCTCTCGAGCGTGGGCGCCGTGACGATCGGCACGTGGATCGAGTTCGATGTGAGCGCGGCCGTCACCGGCAATGGCACCTACAGCTTCGGGATCCTGAACAACAGCACCGATAGTGCGCTGTACGCGAGTCGCGAGAGCGCCGATTCGCCCGAGCTCATTGTCGCGACGTCGCAGACCACGCCGCCGCCGATCGCTGGGTTCACCGGGGTGCCGACGAGCGGCTCCGCGCCCCTCAACGTCCAGTTCACCGATACGTCCTCCAACGGTGCGAATGCCTGGGCATGGGATTTCCAGAACGATGGCATCGTGGATTCGACCGTGCGCAACCCGCGCTTCACGTACACCAGCGCGGGAACGTACTCGGTCAAGCTGACGGCGTCGAACTCTGGCGGCTCCAACGCCCTCGTGCGGACGTCGTACGTGACGGTCGCGATTGGGCCCGTCGCGGGACCGGATGACGTCACCTTCGTCGGAGCTGGCGACATCGCCGCGTGCGGTTCGACCGGGGACGAGGCGACCGCAGCCCTGATCGACGACATCGCGGGCACGGTCTATACGACGGGCGACAACGCCTATGAGACGGGGACGGCGAGCGAGTTCGCGAACTGCTACGAGCCGAGCTGGGGCCGATTCAAGGCTCGGACGCGGCCGTCTGTCGGCAACCACGAGTACGGCACCCCGAACGCGAGCGGCTACTTCGGGTACTTCGGCGCAGCGGCCGGCGATCCGACCAAGGGCTACTACAGCTACGACCTCGGGCAGTGGCATATCGTCGTCCTCAACAGCAACTGCTCGGAGATCGGCGGCTGCGGCGTCGGTTCCCCCCAGGAGACGTGGCTCCGCCAGGACCTGGCCGCGAACACCGACAGTTGCACCCTTGGGATCTGGCACGAACCGCGCTTCAACTCGGGCGTCGGCGGCGGAGCTACCTTCATGGTCCCGCTGTTGCAGGCGCTCTACGACGACGGCGCGGAGATCGTCCTGAATGGCCATATGCACTTCTACGAGCGGTTCGCCCCGCAGACCCCGGCCGGCGTTCCAGATGCGACCACGGGCATCCGGCAGTTCACGGTCGGGACCGGTGGCAAGAGCCTGGCCGGGTTCGCGACGATCGCCGCGAACAGCGAGATCAGGGACAACCAGACCTTCGGCGTGCTGCGCCTGACGCTGCATGCCGGTGGCTACACGTGGCAGTTCGTCCCGATCGCCGGGAAGACCTTCACCGACACGGGCAGCGGGTTCTGCCACTGAGGACCGCCTGCGGCGGCGGTTCAGTCCTCCGGGGGCACTCGCGCCACGCTCAGGACATCGAATTCGAGCGACGGCCGAGCAGCGCCGGCCGACGCCTGGAAGCAGATCTCGTCCACCGATGTCGCCTGGCTCGGCCACGTCGCAGTCGTCCGGCGGAGCACGGCGGCCCCTTCCTCGCTGGCGATGGAGAGCGTCGTCGACCGGGCGGCCACACCAAGCTCGATGGTGACCCGGTACCAGGTGTCCAGCTTCCAGGGCGCCGAGGTGATCTTGCGTTCGCTCCCGTCGACGTAGGTGAACGTGCCCCGCGAGCCGAACCGGACCTGCGCCGCGTCGCCGCCCGCGCCCCGCACGAGGGCGAGGACGGCCTCCGTCCGGCCCGTGCCACGCGCTCGCACATCGAACGTGACAAGCAGGTGCCCCGCGCTGATCGGGACGAAGTGGCGGCACACCCGTGGTGGGGGACCATCGGAGAGGGCGACGACCTGGCCCACCCGACCCCGGTCGCCGCGATCCTGCACCGTCGCTCCGCCCGGGACGACATCCCGGCCGACCCAGCTCTCCGGCAGCGGCTCGCCGTCGCGCCAGCTGTCGAAGGTGTCGTTGACGACGAGCTGCGGCTCGGCGGCTGAGGGCGCAGGCGAGCTCAATGGGCGGACACCGAGCCCGCCGGTATCGAGGACTGCGTGGAGGTAGCGCGCAGTCGAGTTGTCCGAGGCGAGGACGACAAGCCCACTCTCGGAGGTCAGTGACTGTTTCGTCGAGGTCGCGTTGCTGATCCTCGCGTCTTCTGCGCTACCGATGAGCAGCCTGCCGACGCCCGTCTCGAACGACACGTTCTCGCGCGAGCTGCGTTTGTAGTAGATGGACCCGCCGGTCGCCGGTGACGTCGCGACGACGTACACCGCGTCGCGCTCCTCGTCGATCAGCACGATGGGGCGTGTGTGGTGGTCCTTGACTCGCGCGACCACGTGCTCATGCCAGGTGCCCTCGCGATCGCGCACGACCAGGAGGATCTGCGGGGCGAGTGGATTGACGTTCGGAAGGGTGTCGAGCGACGTCTTGAGCGCCGCGTAGACTCGTCCGTCGTCGTCGGCCTTCATGTTGATGTGGTCGTCCGGCTGCCGCTCGCCACGGGACACCACCTCGGTCGGGCTCCAGGCATCGAGGGGGTCCTGGTCGCGATGGGCGGCGAAATAGACCGTGTCCTCGTTCTGGTTGCTCCACATCAGGCCGATGGAATCCCGGAACGGCACCACCGCGGCGATATCGTCGGCGGACACCGCCGTCCCGTCGACGGCCGGCGTGAAGGTCTCGCTCCAATGATGGTCGTCACCCTCGGATGCACGAACCCACACCCGCCCCTCGAAGACGTACGCGAGCCACAAGCGATCGATGGTGTCGCGCGCCAGCACCACCGATTCCACCCCGCTGTCGTTCAACCGGATCGGCGTGTCGGGATCCAGCCGGTACAAGCCATCCCGGAACGTGAAGCGCGAGAGCGCGATCGCGTCGCGAAGCCGAGCTCGCGGACCTGCGGTCACCACATAGAGCCGGTCTCCCACGGCCAGGGCGTCCCCTCGAGCGAACGGCCGTTCGTCGACGAGCGTCCCAGTGTCGACCCAGGTCGATCCGTCAGGCTCAAGCCGATAGATATGGAGCCCATCCGACTCAGGCTCGTTGAGGAGTCCCCACCAGGATCCATTCGCATACCACAGCTTCGACTGGGACTTGCTGGCGGTCGGGGACGGCACGTCCCTGGGGTCGAACGCATGGTCGCGATAGGTCACCGCGTCGGCGACCCCCGGTGGCCCGACCTTCGCGGTCGGAGACGGCGATCGCCCGGGGCCTCGGGACGACGAGGGCGTTTGCGCGTCATCGCGGATCACCGCGATGGCCGTGACGGATACGACCACGATCGAAACGAGCAGCGCGATGCGCGCGCGGGCGCTCACGACGGCGGCCTCGCGGAACGGGTGGGCGCCGCGGACCCGTCGGTGCCCGCCGGTATCATCGCCACATGCAACAGCTGGAGATCGCGGCCATCGTCATCCTCATCGTCGGCGCGGTGGTCACCGTCGTCCTCGCACTCGCCCGTCGAGGTGGGTCCGATGACGCGCCCCTGACACGGCTGATCATCGGAAGCGTGCTCGGCATGCTCGGCGCCGTCGTCTTTCTTGCCCCCGTGCTGGACGTCGTACCCGATTCCTGGCAGGGTCCGATCGAACCCATCCTGATCGGCGGCGTCACGCTGCTCCTGCTGCTCGGCTCCGTCTACCGGGTGGCAAGGTGATGCTAGCCGATGGTGAGGCCGGCTCTCTGCCCATCGCCCGTGTGGCCGGCGGCGGGGCAGCCACGAGCCGGACCGTGCACCGCCGCACGTGACCGATCCACCGATCCTGGCGCTCGCGAGGACCACGCGGTACGACGTTGGAGGGAATCGCAAGGGCTCGGCCACCGGCGCCACCTGGTCGTTCCTCCTGCCAAATCTGTCGCCCGGACGGGTCGCGCGGCTGGGCGTCCCGAACCCTGCCTCACGCGAGCGACTTGATGTACCAGCTCACCTGTCGGTCGACGGCCTTCCAGACGATGGACGCTTCGATGTGATCTGGATCGCGCCCGGCGGCGATGGGCTGGTGCCCGATCGAGCGACGCTGCGGGCCCGCCTGACCGACGGTGGCCTGGTCGTGGACGAACGGCCGGACCTCGGAGCAGCCCACCTGGAGGACATGGCTCGATTCCGCGTCCTGCGCCGGGGCGGGGACACGGTGGTCGCGACGCCCGTGGGGCAGCCGGTTGTCGATGCCTGGCTCCGTGGACGCGGCCTCGCCGGGCCCTCGCGGCCCGGTCTCCCGGGTCGACTGCGACGCGTTGCGTCGGTGCTCCGCCGCGGCGGCCGGCGGTCTCCGTCGATCGCATGGGGATTCCTCGACCTGGTCGGTCAGCCGGGCCTGGACCGCCCGCCGCGCTACCTCCGCGAACTTGCGGCGGCCGGCGGATACGACATCGCCGACCACGCCTGGGCCCTGTCCGCCACGGGGTCGTATCGCACCCAGAAGATCCTCGTTCCCCTGTTCGCGCCAGGCGCTCCGGTTCCGGAGTTCATCGTCAAGCTGGCCCGCCACTCGTCGGTCAACCGGCGTCTCCTGGTGGAACTCGACGGATTGCACCTGCTGGCCACGTTCGGCCCCACGATCGCCGAGCGGGTGCCCGCCATCCGGTTCGCCGGAACCTGTGCCGGGCTGCTCGTCGTCGGCGAGTCCGCGCTTGACGGCGGCACCTTCCGCGCACCCGCGATGCAACGCCATCCCCTGGCGGCCGACGCCGTCGCCTGGCTGACCGAGCTCGGTGTCCGGACGGTAGCGCCGGTCGATACTGGCGAGGCCGCAGCCGCCCTGGACGAGCTCGTGGATATGTATGTGGCAGCCGAGGGCCCAGGCCGCGCCCTGGCCGGCGAGCTACGCGCTCAGGTCGAGCGAATCCGCCGCCACCCCGACCTGTTTCCGGTGGTCGTTCAGCACGGCGATCCCGGGACCTGGAACCTGATCGCGATGCCCGGCGATCGCGCCGGCTTCCTCGACTGGGAGAACCTCGAGGCGCGGGGCATGCCGCTCTGGGACCTGTTCTACCTGCTGCGCTCCCTCGCGGTGGGTAGCCTGCCCCGACGCGCGCTCGAACGGCGGCTGGGACATGTCCAGCGCACGTTCCTCGATGCCTCGGAGCTCACGCCATTCATCGTCGGGGCCGTGAGGCGCTACTGTGCCCAGGTCGGCTTGGCCGACGACCTCGTGGAACCCTTGTATCACCTGGGCTGGATGTATCAGGCACTCAAGGAGGTGACGCGGCTGGCTCCGGGACACCTCGGCGAGGGCCATTTCTACGCCCTGCTCCGACGCGGCCTCGAACGCCGCGGGAGCGGGACGCTCGATTCGTTGTTCAGGGGGACGCGCACATGACCGCCGGCGCACCGGAGACCATGCCTGCTGGCCCGGAGGCCCACGATCGCCAGACTGTCGATTTCGACCTGCACGGCCTCGCCCGGATCCGGCTCATCGAGGCCACGCCGAAGGACATCGCGGCCGTTGTCCGCCAGGTGGGGCCGATCGAGGCGCCGGTCAGGGGTGTCGCCGACATCACGATCCGTTTCGTCGATGAGATCCCCCTCCATGGGCCGCTGCGCATCGTGGGGCTGGACATGGGCGGCTACACGGACGACTCATTCATCGTGCTCCGCAGCAAGCACAAATCGCAGGGCCGAGTTCGCATCCCACTCGACGAGATCGGCGGACGGTTCGAGATCGAGTGCGAGCGGGGGGCGGCCGCGGTGCCCCAGCTCATCCCGATCCTCAACCTGACAGTCCTCGCCCGCGGCGCCCTGCCGCTGCACGCCTCGGCGTTCGTCATCGATGGCATCGGCGTCGCCGCCTGTGGTTGGTCCAAGGGCGGCAAGACCGAGACGCTGCTGTCGTTCATGCGCCACGGCGCGCAGTACGTCGGCGACGAATGGGTCTACGTGACCGGCGACGGGAAGTGGCTGCACGGGATCCCCGAGCCGATCCGGCTGTGGGACTGGCACCTCGGCCAGATCCCCGAGTATCGGTCGCTCGTCTCCCGCAAGGATCGCGCCAAGCTCTCGACGATCGGGGTGCTCGAGTCCGTTCATCGTGGGCTGCCGCGCCGTGCCCGGCGACGCCTCCCCGGTGTCCATGCCTTCGACCGGGTGATGACGCTGCTCGAGGGCCAGCGCCACGTCGACCCGCCGGCGGAGCGGCTGTTCGGTCGCGAACGGTGGGTCCAGCGGGCGCCGTTCGACCGCCTGGTGTTCCTCGGCAACGCGCAGGTCCCGGACGTTCGGATCCAGCCCATCGACCCGATGGAGGTCGCCGAGCGGATGACGTTCTCGCACGTCCATCATCGGCTGGGATTCCTCGACTACTACTGGCAGTACCGATACGCCTTCCCGGACCGGCCGAACCGGATCGTTGACGAGATCGAGAGCATCGAACGACAGCTCCTCCGACAGGTGTTCGCCAACAAGAGGGCGTTCGAGGTCCTGCATCCCCATCCGGTCGACATCCCGGGCCTCTTCGACGCCATCCGACCGCACCTCGGCTGACGCCGGTGGCTCGATGACCGATCCCGGCAGGCTCGCCTCCATCCGGCGGGTCGACTGGCGCTTCCTGCTGCCGCCCACCGCCTTCGGGACCGTGGCCATGGTCGGAACGGGCGACGACGAGGTCATGTCGGCGCTCAGGCAGGTCGCCGGGCGGGTCGTGGGACCGGAGGGCGCCGGCCGCACGGGCGACGAGCCCGCGGCCGAGCTCGTCGTCACGATCGCCGCCAGCCGCGACGTGCTCGAGCGTGCCTTGCGGCGGGTGCCCGCCGGAGGCTGGATCTACGCGGGGGCAGGTCCACGGCGCGCCCCGGGGCGGGCGCCTCTGCGGGAGGTCGCCGCCGCGCTCCAGTCGGCCGGTTTCGTCGACATCCGGCGATCCTGGCACTGGCCGAACGAGCCTGCAGCCCTCGAGATCGTTCCACTCGACGATGCCCGGGCCGTCCGACTGACGCTGGACCGCCGGCGAAGCGGTCGCGCGGCGCGGGTCAAGGCGGCGATGGCCAGCGTCGCGCTTCGGCTGCACGTCCTCGGGCGCGTCGTGCCCGGCTGGAGCATCGTCGGCCGGCGACCGTCTGGCGCGGCGGAGGATCCGGTCGCGAGACCCCTCGACCCCGTCCGCGCGAGCGTTCACGCAGCTGGCGTCGTGGGGGGCGGCGTCGTCCTGCTGACCCCGCGGTTCCGAGCCTCGCGGCACGTCATCGGCCTCGTGCTGCGGCCGTCCGGCGACGGACTGGCGGCCGTGGCCAAGCTGGCGCGGCTCTCCGAGGACGACGGCGGCCTCCGGCGCGAGGCCGATGCCCTGCGTCGAGCGGGCGAGCTCGGCGTGTCGGGGGTCCCGGAGGTTCTCGCGTTCCGCGGCGGCCCCCGCCCCGTGCTGGTCGAGTCGGCTCTCGGAGGAGTGGCGCTCACGGGCCGGGACGTGCGGGCCAGTCCGGTGGCGGCGATCGCCGAGGTCGAGGCATGGACGCGCGCGCTGGCGGATCCATCGAGCGACGGCACGATCCCGTTGCGAGCCTTCTGGACTCCGGCGCTGGAACGCATCGCGGGCGAGCTCAGGCCCGGGGCCGCGCCGCACGGGGTGGCCGTCGCCCAGCTCGCGGAGCGCACGACACGGATCCTCCGCTCGTATGACGACGTAGCGGTCCCGGCCGTCCTCGAGCACGGCGACCTCGCACCGCCCAATCTCCTGCGCCTGCGCGACGGCCGGCTCGGCGTCGTCGACTGGGAGGTGTCCGACCCCCGGGGCCTGCCGCTGGGCGACCTGCTCTTCTTCGCCGCCTTCGCCGCGGGCGAACCCCCGAACCGTGGCGCCGCCTCGGGCTCGACCGCCCTCCCACCCGCGCTGGGATCCGCCATCGAGCGGCAGGCGATCTACCTGGGCATCGACCCGGGGCTGATCCCGGCCCTTCGCCTCGCGATGTGGGCACGCTGGGTCGACCGCCAGCTTTCCCGGTTCATCGATCCGGGGGTCGCGTTGGAGGACCGCCTGCCTGCGCGACGCGTCTGGTCGTGGGCCGCCGCGGCAGCCGATGCCGAGATCGGGGTCGCTGGCTGACCGGTCTCGCGGCGAAGCTGCTCCTGCTC
>Ga0209640_10001439_pt1 | contig 20151 bp, 16 predicted proteins | sample RifCSP10_1_FD_184018 | JGI IMG/M metagenome (GOLD analysis project Ga0209640, IMG submission 184018) | Soil microbial communities from Rifle, Colorado - Rifle CSP2_sed 10_1 (SPAdes) (version 2) | ecosystem: Environmental > Terrestrial > Deep subsurface > Rock core/Sediment | place: Rifle...
GGCCAGGTCGCGGGCGGACGGGGCGCCCGGCTCGGTGCTGGCAGGCGGGCTGTACTTCTTGACCTCGGCCTTGAGCCGCGTCCCGCTCGACAGCACGACCGAGACCTGCGGGGTGATCGTCACCTTGACGGTCGGCAGGACCTTGTCGAGGAGGCGCCGCTTGAGCGCCTCCTCGGCGGCCGGCTGGTCGCCCGGCTGCATCCGCGCCGCCTCGAGCGCCGGGCCCAGGCAGGCCCTCGTCACCGCTCGCTCAGCCATCTGGTTGATGAGCCAGCGGGGCGGCTCGTGGGCGGGCTGGACGACGTGGCCGTTGGTGATGACCCATCCCGACGGGTCGATGAACCATCCCGTGCCCGTCTCGCGGAAGGCCGCCGGCTTGACGGTCTGGGAACCGCCGCCGCAGTTGAGCGTTACCTCCGCGGAGACCTCGGAGATGATAAGAACAGTGGCGGGCTTGGCTCGCAGGACGGTTTCCTGGACGGAGAGCCCCTGCTGCGCGTGGGCCGGGAGCGCCCCGCCCACCCCGATCAGGAGGCCGAGGGACAACGAGAAGGCGAATCGGCGTATCATGGGGCCACTGCCAGCCATTCTATACCAAGAGGGAAGCGTATGAGCCGCCAGAGCGGAGAGGTGCCCAGCCGGACGTTCAAGGCGGGCGACGTCATCTTCAAGGAAGGCGACGACGCCAAGGGCGAGGCCTTCCTGGTCCACGAGGGCAAGGTGGAGGTCAGGAAGCAGTTTGGCGGCGAGTCGCGACTGCTCGTCGTGCTGGGCAAGGGGGTGCTGCTGGGAGAGCTGGCGCTCTTCACGAACGCTCCCCGCTCCGCCACGGCCATCGCGGCTGAACCCGTCACGCTCCTCCTCATCCCGGCCCACCGGCTCGAGGCCTTGATGCGGACCAACCCCTCGCTGGCCATGGCGATCGTCAAGGACCTCTCGGGGCGCATGCTGGCCGCGGAGGCGCGGGCCCGGGACGCCGAGAAGCGCGCGAGCGAAGCCGAGAAGCGCGCGCGCGAAGCCGAGGGCGGGTCGGAAGGGAAAAAGGGCTAGGCCCCGAGGCGGAACGTGTCGGCCGCCAAGCCGGCGATGTGGCGCCCGATGGCGAGCGACGCCGTGGCCGCCGGCGAAGGCGCATTGACCACGTGCACGGCGCCCTCGGTGACGCTGATCCGGAAGTCGTCCACCAGCGAACCGTCCGGGCTCACCGCTTGGGCACGCACGCCGGCCCCGCCCCGCTCGATATCGCCCTCACGGATATCCGGCACCAGTTTCTGGAGGGATCGCACGAAGGCGGCCTTGCTCGCCGAGCGGTAGAGCTCGTAGGCGCCCATCTTCCAGTAGCGCCGCGCCATGTGCCAGAAGCCCGCGTAGCCAAGCATGCCCAGCGTCTCACCGGGACGCACGGTGCCCAAGGTATAGCCCTCGCGGGCGAAGGCCAGCACCGCGTTGGGCCCGGCCTCGATATCCCCGTGGACAGTGCGCGTGAAGTGCACGCCGAGAAACGGGAACTCAGGATCGGGCACGGGGTAAATGAGGTTCTTGACGAGCGAGCGGCGCTCGGGGTGCAGCATGTAGTACTCGCCGCGGAACGGGATGATGCGCACCTCGGGGCGGATGCCCATGAGCCGCGCGACCTCGTCGGAGTAGAGCCCCGCGCAATTGACAAGGAAGCGGCTCTCGACCCCGCCCTGCGCCGTCTCGAGCACGAGCCCCTGCCCCGTGCGGCGGATGGCCGTGACGCCCGCGCCCAGCATGATCTCGACGCCGTGGGTTTTCAGCAGCTCGCCCATCTTCCCGGCGACCTGGACATAGTCCACGATGCCGGTTTCCGGCACGAGAAGCGCACGCACGGCCCGGCAGTGGGGCTCGTAGTCTTTGATCTCCGGCTCTTCCAGCGCCTTGAGCCCGCTGAGCCCGTTGGCCTCGCCGCGCTCGTGGATGCTCTGGAGCCTGCCGATCTCGCTGGGGTCCGTCGCGACGATCAGCTTGCCGCAAGGCTCCCAGCGAATGCCGTGCTCGGTGCAGAAGGCCTTCATGAGCCGGGCGCCCCCGACGCAGAGTCGCGCCTTGAGCGAGCCCGGCTTGTAGTAGATGCCCGAGTGGATGACCCCGCTGTTGTGCCCGGTCTGGTGCGCGGCAATCATCGGCTCCTTGTCGAGGAGCACGAGGCGCGCGCGCGGGTAGCGGTCCGTCAGGGCAAGCGCGGTGGCGAGGCCGACGATGCCCCCGCCGATGATCGCGATGTCTGAGACCTGAGTCACGGGCGGCAGGATATCAGCCCGCGACGGGTTTGGCCAGACGGTGGTTGGAGCAGGAGTGCCGCCCCGTGCTGAGGTCGCCACTCGCTGGCCTCTCTCATTCTTCCCGCGCTCGCCGCGCCCAGCCGGGGTATATGGCCTAACTGGGGATATGCCGCGGGGGACATGCCCGCAGCCGTAGCTCTCTCGGGTGGGGCAGGGCATCGCGCAAGACAATCGCGTTGCTCTAACTCCTGAATTTCTCGCCCTTCTCGACCCAATGCGCACCCACAGCACGTTCGCGGCACACTGCTTGCACCCTTGGGCTCTCACATAGAGGCAGCGATCCGACAACAAAGTATGTGAGGACATCATGGCGAACAAAGTTCTGGCCTTGGCGCTGCTTCTGAGCTTCCTCGGACCGAATCTCGTGGCCACCGACGCACTGGCGAAACGCCGGTGCCCGCCCGGCACCGACGACAACGGCACCAACATCTGCACGCCGAAGAAGTAACGAGGCCCGCAGTTACCTCACCCCGCTGGTGGCCGGGTCACGGGTGCCGGCCGTCGCCCGCAGGAACCGGGAGAAGATCCGCGTACGTGCCGAATCAACCTCTTCTCGCGATAAGCGGGCCCCACGATGAACCGACGTTGACCCGTCGTCCGGTGGCTGTCATAGTTGGCGCTGCGATGCGTGCCGATGGGCGTTCGATAACGGCGGCGGGCTCTCGACTGACCCGGCAGTTCGGACTGCTGAGTATGGCGGTCATCGCCGGGATCACGCTGACGCTGGCGCTCGTCCTCTCCTTCTCCCTCCGACGAGACCTGCTGGAACGCGAATGGACCGTGACCGCCGACTTCGTCCGGACGGAAGCGGCCTATCACCTCACACCGGCGGATTTCATGGAGCCGGGCACCCCCGTTGCCCAGGCCCACTTTCGTGACTTCTATGAGCAGACGGTGTTGCTGCCCGAGATCGTGCGCGTCAAGATCTACGACGCCAACATGACCGTGGTTTGGTCCGACGAGCCGCGGCTGATGGGCCAACGCTTTCCGGACAACTCGCAGTTGCGGGGCGCGCTGGCCGGACGTACGACGGTCGATTTGCCGGCAAGCACGGCCAAGGACGAGCACCAGTACGAGCGCGGGCTGTCGTCCGAGCTGGTGGAGCTCTATGTGCCCATCACCTTTCCCGGGACGGATCGAGTCATGGGCGTGGTCGAGACGTACAAGGCGCCGACGCGCGTGTTTGCCGGAATCCGGCAAGCGTGGATCACGGTGTTCGCGACGGCTCTGGCGGGAGGTGTGGTGCTCTACGTATCCCTCTTCTGGATCGTTCGCCGCGCCGCCCGGCGAATCGACGACCAGCAGGTCCGCCTGATCGCCGCGAGCGAGCAACTCCGGAGCATGCAGTCTCAGCTGGTCCAAGCCGAGCGGATGGCGGCGATCGGCGAAGTCGTGGCCGCGGTCGCACACGGGATCCGGAACCCGCTGGCCAACATCCGAGCCACGGCCGAGATGGCGACGATCCGGTGCGCAACGTGTGAATTGGCCCCCAAGAGCGCGGGGCTGATCATTGGGGAAGTGGACCGGATGGATGCACGAATCCGAGAACTCTTGCAGTTCGTGCGGCCGGGCGAGCGCCCGCGGCAGGCCGTGGATCTCAACGTGGTCGTCCTGGAGACCGTGCAGGGCTTGGACGGCCGCCTCGCGCAGACGGGTGTCACCCTGACCACGCATCTGGCGCCGGAACTTCCGCCGATTTCGGGTGATCCGGTGCTACTCGAACAGGTCTTCGTGGGCCTGATCGGAAACGCGATCGAAGCCAGCAGCGGACAGGACGACTCGATTACCATCACCACGGGGACTGAACGCTCCCCCAGGGGCGTGCCCAGTGTGTTTGCCGAGGTCGCCGACACCGGCGTCGGGATCTCGCCCGAGAGCCTGCCCAGCATCTTCGAACCGTTCTACACCACCAAGGCCCAGGGCACGGGCCTGGGGCTGGCCGTGGCCAAGAAATTCGCCGAGGCTTATGGGGGCACCATCACGGTCGCAAGCCGGCCACGCGAGGGTGCGACGTTCAGGGTGACGTTTCCCACCGTGGCGACGGTAGTCGGAGGCGCGTGACCCGTGCCCCCCCTCGTGCTCGTGGTGGAAGACGAGGCGATCCTGGGTGATTCCATAGGCCAGTACCTGGCTCACCACGGGTATGCCACCGCGGTGGCGCGGTCCGGAGAGGAGGGACTGCGGCTCATGGCAGAGGCGGGCCCCGACGTGGCCGTCATTGACCTCCGGCTTCCGGGAATCGACGGCCTCGAGGTGTTGAGCCGGATCGCCGAGACCTCACCCGCCACCGCGGTCATCATGATGACCGCCCACAGCTCCGTCACATCCGCCGTGGAGGCCATGAGGCGAGGGGCCTTTGACTACCTGACCAAGCCGCTGGCTCTGGAAGAGCTCCGGATCGTGGTCGACAAGGCGCTGGCGCATTTGCGGCAGTCGCGGGAGTTCGCCTATCTGAAAGCGCGCAGTGCTGCCGGCGGGCACCTGTCGGAGATGCTGGGCGAGTCGCCACCCATGCGGGCGTTGCGGGCGCAGGTGCGACAGGCGGCCGCGCTGGCATCGCCGGCCGATGGCCGCGCGCCGACCGTACTGATTCTCGGCGAAACCGGGACGGGCAAGGAGTTGGTGGCGCGCGCTCTGCATTACGAGAGTCCACGGGCGGCGGGACCCTTCATCGAGATCAACTGCGCGGCCATTCCGGCGGCGCTGCTCGAGGCGGAGTTGTTCGGGTACGAGAAAGGGGCCTACACCGACGCCAAGACCGCGAAAGCGGGGTTGTTTGAAGCCGCGGATGGGGGCACCCTGTTGCTCGATGAAATCGGCCACATGGACGTGACCCTCCAGGCGAAGCTCCTCAGGGTGACCGAGGAGATGACGGTGCGTCGGGTGGGAGGCCTCCGATCGAAGGCCGTGAATGTCCGGATCGTTGCCGCGACCAACCGGAACCTGGAGGCCGCCGTCGCGGAGGGCGCCTTTCGCGCGGACCTGTACTACCGGTTGAACGTCCTCACCATCGAGGCCCCCCCGCTTCGGGAGCGGGATGGGGACGCCATTGTCCTCGCGCGATACTTCATGGAGCGGACGGTTCAGCGGTACGGGCTCTCGACAAAGACACTGACGCCCGAGGCCGAGGCGGCGCTTCTGCAATATCCATGGCCTGGCAACGTTCGGGAGCTGGCGCACGTCGTGGAACGAGCCGTCCTGCTGCACAAGGAAGGTCCGGTGGACACCGAGATGCTCCGATTGTCTGTGCCGCGCTCCGAGGTCCCCGTAGTCGTGGAGGCGGGCGGACGGGTGCGCGTCGACTTTTCCGCGGGGAACATAGTCCTGGACGAGGTGGAGCGCGAGCTGATCAGGCAAGCTCTCCAGGCGTCGGGATGGAACCGGACCGAGGCGGCACAATGCCTGGGGATGTCGTACGACACTCTCCGGTATCGGATCGAGAAGTACAGGCTCGAGGTCCCGCCGGCCGGCGCGTAGACGGCCCACCCCAGCTTCTGAAGTACCTGCCGAACCTCCATGGGCTGCCCCTGGGGGAGGACCCTCGGAGCGAGGCGGGTCAGGACTGAGAACGGGTATTCTCTGCGCTCCGATTTTCGGCTCCTTGTCGAGGAGGACGAGGTGCGCGCGCGGGTAGCGGTCCGTCAGGGCGAGGGTGGGCTGCCCCTGCCTGGCTGTCAAGGGTACGCCGCGACACGCGATCACCCCGATCGCGCTTGATCGCCTCGCGAGGTGCCGGTACCCTCGATCTATCCCAAGGCGCCGTCCAGGAGGTTCGCGTGTCCGTCCTGCGTCCCACCGTGCTCTTCCAGATCCACAACCGCCGCGGCCTCGGCCACCTCGTGCGCGCCCTCAACATCGCCCGCGAGATCCGCGCGCTGGCGCCGGCGACCGAGGTCGTCCTCTACACGCGCAGCGAACCCGCCGACGGGTTCCGGCATCCCGGCATCCGCTACGCGGTCGAGACCGATCCCGAGGCCCCCACCCACTGGCCCGAGGTGGTCCGCGCGGCGGCCCCGAACGCCGTGGTCTACGACACCATCCTGCCCAGGCACCCCGGCGCCGAGCCCGTCCACCCGCCCACTCGCGTCGCCTACATCATGCGCCGCTGCCAGGAGGCGCAGCAGCGCGCGGTGTTCGCCCATCCGTGGCTTGACCGCGCCGCCGCCATCCTGGTGCCCCACGAGCCGGACGAGTTCGGCTACGAGGTGCCGGAGCGGCTCCGCGCCCGGACGACCTTCGTCGGCCCCATCGTCCGGCTGCCCACCTGCGATGGGCAGGTCCGCCTGCGCGAGCGCTACGACCTCCGCGAAGGCGACTTCGTCCTCACCTCCACCGCGGGGGGCGGGGGCTTCGCGGAGCAGGCCGACGCCTTTTTCGAGACGGTGTTCGCCGTCCATCGCCACCTGGCCCCGGGCATGCGGCGCCTCCGGCACCTCGTGGTCCAGGGGCCTAACTTCCGGCGCGCGCTCGAGCCGCTGCCGGGCATGACCGTGGTCGCCGTCGAACCCGAGATGATCGATCTCCTCGCCCTCTCGGATCTCGCCATCGCGGAGGGCGGCTACAACACGGTCAACGAGGTGCGGGTGACGAGGACACCCGCGGTCTTCCTGCCCGGCCGGCGCGGGGTCGACGACCAGGGGGAGCGGGTGCGCGCGCTCGAGGCGCGGGGGCTGGCCCTCGTGCTCTCGGGCTTCGGTGCCGACGAGGTCGCCGCCCGTGTCGCGGAGCTGTGCGCATCCGCCATCGCCCTTCGCGAGATGCGCCGCCGATACGCCGAGGACCACATGCAGGTCGGCAACCGCGTGGCCGCGGAGCGGATCCTGGGGCTCTGCGGGTGACACCGGCGCGCATCGCGCAGGGGGCCCGAGCGCTCGTCGGGCTGGCCCCGGTCGAGGGTTTCGCCCGTCCGGTCTGGACGCCCCGGGTGATCGACCGCGTCGCCGGCGAGCGCACGGTCGTCGAGTACACGCTCTCCGAGCGCGGCCGCCGCGCGCGGCGCCCCGCGCTCCGGGTCATCGGCAAGTTCTACGCCGGCGACACGGGCCGGCGCACGTACCGGGTGATGCGCGAGCTATCGGCGCGACTGGCCGGCACACCGGGGAGCCCGCTCGCCATCCCCCGCCCGCTGGCATACGATCGGTCCCGACGCATCCTGCTCCAGGAGCGCGTGCCGGGCGTTCCCTTCACCAAGCTCGTCGGGCGCGACGGGGACCGGCGTCTCTGCCGTCTCGCGGGAAGTGCTCTGGCCTGCCTGCACGGGCTGCCGCTCCGGCTCGGCCGCCAGACCTGGCTCCCCGATCATCTCCGCGAGCTGGTCCGGCCGCATCCGCGCCGGCTCGCCGAGGCCTTTCCCGAGTACCGTGGCCTCGTGGAGGCGGTGCTGGCAGAGATCGGCGAGCGCGAGCGGAGCTGGCGAGGCCGCGTGGCGATCGCGCCGCTCCACCGCGACTTCCATCTGCGCCAGCTCTTTCGGGACGGCGAGCGCAGCGATCGCGCCTGGCTGATCGACTGGGACTGCTACGCAAAGGGCGATCCCGCCTTCGACGTGGCGTACTTCACGGCGTATCTGCGGACCCACCTGGGCGGCCGCGCCGAGCCCTTCGTCGAGGCGTTCCTCGATGGCTACGCCGCGGGGCGCCCCGGGGCGGCCCTGCTCCGGCGCCTGCCGACGTACGAGGCCTTCAACTACCTGCGGCGAGCGTGCCGCCGCTTCCGGCTTCGGGACACCGGCTGGCAGACCGAGATGCGCGCCATGCTCGCGCGCGCGGCCGCCCGCCTGTAGGCGCCGGGTCGGCCGTCACCACCAGACACGGCCCGCGAGCGCCGCCTGGGCGTCGTCGACCATCGCCCCGATGTGCGCGGACCAGTCCGGCTGCTGGCGCTGGAAAAAGTGCAGCGCCCTGTTGATCGCCGCGCCGGCGTAGCACCCCGGCAGCCGCTCCCGCCAGTGCGCGGGAGCGTGCCGGAAGTACTCCCCGATGAGCGCACCGGCCGCGGTCCGCGCGCCGGTCGCGCTCAGCCGGCCCTCCCCACGCAGTCGCGCCACGTCGGCGAGGAGCGAGGCGAGGTCGATCACGGGGTTGGCGAGGGCCAGGCTGTCCACATCGATCACGTTCACCCGATCGCCGTCGAGGAGAAGGTGCTCGGCCTTGAGGTCGCGGTGGGTGGGCCGCGGCGGGACGACGTCCAGGCCGGCGGCGAGGGCGCCGGCAATCCCGTCCAGGTCGGCCTGCCGGCCTGGGCATGCCCACCCGAGGAGCCGGGCCGCGCGCCGGGCCGTCGCGATCTCGTCGGAGACAGTGTGGAAGGGCGCGATGTATCCGGCGGGCCCGACATCGTCCAGATGCAGGCGCGCCAAGGCCTGGGCGACGCGCTGGGTCGCGCTCACCGGGTCGCGCCCGTGACAGAGCAGCTCCTCGAACGAGACGCCGGGCACCTCTGCCTGCACCACCGCGCCCAGCTCCGGGAACCAGGCGATGGGCCGCGCCACGAAGGGAGCGGCGCCGCGCTCCTGCGCCCGGCGCCAGAGCGCCGAGAGAGCTGCGTGACCCGCCGCCGCGCCATTGTCCGGGTATACCTTGACGTAGAAGCACTTCCACCGGGTGCGGCCCGTCTCGGTTTCGCGCGCGTGGGCGGCGTAGCGCAGGGTGGCACCCAGCTCGGCCCGGTAGCGAACGGTCTCGATCGTCCAGCCCTCGGCCCGCCAGCGCCCCGGCCCGAACTCGCGCAGGAGCGCAGCCGCCATCTCGGGAGGTGGCGCAGCGGTCAGCCGTTCGAGAGTGGGCAGGCGCCGGTCGTGGGGGAAGAAGTGGACCACCATGCCGAGGTCGGGCATCAACGAGACACCGGCGCCCGTGCGCTTCACGCACGGGCCCGCGAGGCTACCGCGCTGGACCTTCGTCCAGACCTGCTGCAGTCGGTCGCTCGCGTACATCCCAGCGGCCGCCCAGCCCTGCCTGGTGAGCCCGGTCTCCGCGTCTCGCAGACTCAGCGCGTACTGGAGGACACAGCGCTCGCCGCGCCGGTAGCGGACGCGGTCCACGCGGCACGCCTCCACCTGGAGCCCCCCCTGGCCGAGCGCTGCCATGTGCTCGCTGAAGACGCGCCCCATGCGGGCGGGGTCCATGGCGAGGCCGAGCTGGTGGAGGACCGGGTCGGCGGGGAAGGCCTCGGGAGCCGACCGGCATTCGCCCTTCGGGCTCTCCGACGTACATTCGCCCTTCGGGCTCTCCGACCAACATTCGCCCTTCGGGCTCATGATCGCGCCACTCCGAGGCGGGGGCGGGCGGTGGCGAGCTCGTAGATGCGGCGGTAGAGGACGCTCGAGGTCAGAAGATCTCGGTGGTGGCCCTGGGCGGCGATGCGACCGCCGTCGAGGAGCAGGACGAGGTCCGCGTCGGTCACCTCCCGGAGATCGTGGGTGATGAACAGGCACGTTCGCCCGGCGGTGAGGCGGGTGAGCGCGTCCCGCACCTGCACCTCGCTCTCGACGTCGAGCCCGCGCATGGGCTCGTCGAGGAGCAGGATCGGCGCGTCGCGGATGATCGCGCGGGCCATGGCGATCCGCTGGCGCTGACCGCCGGACAGGGAAGCCCCGCGCTCGCCCACGATGGTGTCGTAGCCGTGATCGAGCGCCATGATGAACCCGTGGGCATTGGCCGCCCGGGCGGCCGCGGCGATCTCCTCCGGCGCGGCGTCGGGCTTGCCGTAGGCGATGTTGTCCCGGATCGAGGCGCCCCACAGCATGGCCTCCTGCAGCACGATGCCCACCTGCCGCCGGACGGACTCACGCCGATAGCGCGTGACGTCGACGCCGTCCAGCCGGATCCGCCCCGCCGTCGGCTCGTACAGGCGCAGGATGAGGTTCACCAGGGTGGACTTGCCGGCCCCGGAAGCCCCCACGATCACCACTCGCTGACCCGGCGACACCCGGAACGACACGTCCGTCAGCACCGGGCGCGCGGGGCCATAGCCGAACCCGACCCCCTCGAACGCGATCTCGCCCCGCAACCGGCCGGCGTCGACCGCGTCGGGCGACTCCCGGACCTCCGGCTCCTCGTCCAGCAGCTCGGCGATGCGCTGCGCGCTCACCGCGGCCTTGGAGAACTTGGCGGAGAGCTTGGCGAGGCCGCGGACGGGCTTGTACATGCTGGCCAGATAGGAGGCAAAGACCAGCAGGTCACCCGGGGACAGGGCGCCGCCGATCGCCTGGAGGGTCCCGAAGCACACGACGGCGGACGTGCCGATGGCGCTCGCGAGCTCCACGCTCCGGGCCGCCGCCGCCTCCATGCGGGCGACCCGCTGGCCCTCTGCCAGGTTGACCGCGCTCTCCGCCTCGAACCGCTCGGTCTCCTCGCGCGCGCGGGCGAAAGCCCGGACCAGCGCCATCGAGGCCAGCATCTCCGTCAGGCGCGCGGCGATGCGCTCCTCCTGCTTGCGCTGCCGTCTGGCCGAGCCCTTGAGCCGCCGCTGGAGGACGGACAACGTCCACCCCAGGAGCGGCAGCGTCGCCAGCGCGATGGCGGCGAGGCGCCAGTTGAGGGCGAGCATCACCACCCACATGCCGAGCACGGTGAGGAGATGCCCGGCGAAGCTTACCGCGGAGTCCGAGAAGACGTCGCGGAGCGTCTTCGTGTCGGCGGTAACCTTGCTCAGGACCTCCCCCGATCGGCTCCGGGTGTAGAAGCCGAGCGAGAGCCGCTGCAGGTGGGCGAACAGCTCCCGCCGCAAGCGGTCCACGAGCCCGTAGCCGACGCTGGACGTGAGATAGACCTGGCCATACGCGAGCGCGCCGCGCACGGCGGCGATGAGCAGGAGGGTGGAGGAGAGCGCGATGGCCGCGGCGGCCTTGCCACCGCCGAGGATGACTCCGAGGGTGGCCAGCGACGCCGGGAGCGGCCGGTCAAGCAGCACGTGATCGACGATGAGCTTGAGGGGCCAGGGCGCGAGCAGCGCCGTCAGCGTGGTGCCGAGCATGCAGACCGCCGCCAGCATCAGGCGCCAGCGCGCCTCCCGGAGGTGGCCTGCGATCACGGCGCGCAGTCGCTGTCCCCGCGCTGGGCCGGGAGCGAGGCGGGCGCCGCGGGCCGTGCTGGCACGGGCCACGCCGGCCGATAGCGGTTCCGGACTCACGACGCCGCGCTCATTCATGGATCGCGGCGCCGTTGGCGGCCCTGCCGGGGAGCGCCGCGCTGACCTCCAGGGTCTCCTCGGCGCACTCGAGGAGCCGTTCCGTGAAGGCTCGACGCTCCGCGAACAGCGTGCTCAGGTAGATGTGCCGGACCAGCGTGAGGACGGCGTACGCGCGCACGACCGGTCGGACGGGCTCGCCCGCCAGCTCCGCGAAGCGATCCTCGAGCGCCCGCTCCACGCCTGACAGCGCCTCCGGATCGCCGTGGATGCGTAACCCCTGCTCCCGCAGGTGGCCGATGAAGTTGCCGATGTCCAGCGCCGGATCCCCCGCGCAGTAGAGATCGAAGTCGGTCAGGTGCAGCCGCTCGCCATCGACCAGGACCTGGTCCGCGTAGAAATCGCGGTGGATGCCGCACGGCGCGGGCTCCGGCACCGATCGGGCGAGCCGGGCGCACGCCCCGAGGACCCGCTCGACGCGCCGGCGCCAGCGGGGCTCGGCCTCGGCCACGGCCGGCAGCCGGTTGGCGAGGATCGCGACCTCGTCGGTCATCGCGTGACGGTGACGGGTCGCGACGCGGGCATGGTGTACCTTGTGCGCGGCCTCGGCGATGCGCTCGGCCAGCCCGGCGCCTCCGGGTTCGGCGAGCAGCTCGGTCGCCTGCCGCCCGGGCACGAACCGCTGGAGCCAGAGCCCGAGCTCTCGCACCACCCCGATCGGCTCCGGCACCGAAATGCGGTCCGGGCTGTCCGCCCCGAAGCCCGCCCGCCAGAAGTCGTCGAGGAGCCGGTGGGCGATCACGCCCGAGCGGTGGCAGCGTATCTTCCCGATGAACCGGACGACGTCCACGTCCTCCGCGCCCCGGCTTCGCAGGGCGGTGTACTCGATCAGGCACCGGCGCCCGGGCTTGTAACGCACGACGCAGATGCTCGCGAGGCGCATCGAGACCTCCGGCCCGCCGAGCCGCGGCAGCAGAGCCAGGTGGCGCTCCATCTCTTCCGGATCGAGCGCGCGGGGGAGCGAGGTCAGCACCGGGTCGCCGCGCACGCCGAATGGATCGCTGACGAGCGCGCTCACCGCGCCTCTCCTGCCCCGAGCGCGCGCGCGATGTCGGTGACCGTCTCGGCGTTGTGATCCCACGTGCGAGAGCCGTGGATGTCGGCGGCGGCCGCTGCGCCCAGCCGGTGGCGGAGCGCCTCGTCGCAGAGGAGACGGTCGCAGGCCGCGACCAGCGCTCCCACGTCCCCGGGGCGGTACAGCAACCCGGTTTCCCCGTCGCGCACGACTTCCGCGATCTGACCCACGGCGGCGGCGACGACGGGAACGCCCGAGGCCATGCACTCGAAGAGCTTGAGCGGCGAGAAGTAGAACGCGTGCGGCAGAACGCCATAGGGCACGAGGCCCACGTCGAAGTGGGGGACCAGACTGGCCACACCGGCGTGCGGGAGCCATCCCGTGAACACCGCCACCTCCGCGAGCCCCCGCTCGGCCAGCTCGCGCTGCAGCGGCTCCCGCGCCGGACCGTCCCCGACGACCACCAGACGCAGGCCCGGGTGCCGCGGGGCCAGCGCCGCGAGCACCGGGCCGAGCGCCTCCACGCCATGCCACGGGCGAAGCCCGCTCACGAACCCGAGCACGGGGCCGTCGCCGAGATTCCAGCGCTTGCGCACGCCGGGATCGCGGAGCCGCGGGTGGAACAGCGCCGGGTCGACGCCATTGGGGACCACGTGGACCCGCGCAGGGGCGGCGCCCATCGCGACGGCGTGGTCCTTCGCCGGGGCGGACACGGCCAGAACGGCGTCGGCGCGCGTGAGCACCCAGCGTTCGGCCTGGTCGGCGAGATTCCCGAGGCCCGGGGCCCGATACGCGCTCTGCTCCGCGGCGAGCGGGGCGTTGACCTCGAGCAGCAGCGGCCGCCCGAGATCGCGCGCAAGCTGCACTCCGGCGGTGCCGTAGAGCGATGCGCGCTCGTAGACGAAGTCGGGCGGGGCGGCCTCGAAGCGCCGCAGCAGCGCTGAGCGCAGCTCATCGTTGAGCAGGATGCGGCGCACGGCGCCGGGCACCGAGCCCTCGGCCCCGACGACGTGGTTGAACGCCTTGAGCGCCTGGTGCGACCGCGAGGTGCTGCCGCTCGGCCGAAGGGCGACGGCGCGCCCGGCCAGCGGCTCCCGCGGCTCCCACGGCCCCGGCTCGACCTTCGGCGCGGCGACCACGACCGAGTGTCCCGCCCGGTCGAACGCCGCGACGAGCGCGCGCACGTGGACCGCCGCGCCCTTGGCGCCGCGGATCCGGATGCCGGGATCAGCGCACAGATAGAGTATGTTCATCGATGACACGCAACCGCCCCGACGCGGTCGAACGGGCGAAGAGGTCCAGCAACCGGCGGGTGTTGCGGCTGACGTCGAAGGCCGCCTCGGCCTTCTCCCGCCCCAGCGCCGCCAGGTGCCGCCGGAGGTCGGGGTTCGAGAGCAGCTCTGCGATGCCGTCGGCCAGCCCCAGGCCGTCGGCCGGGGGCACCAGCAGACCCGTCCGACGGTGGTCGATGATCTCCTCGATCCCCGGCAGGCTCGTGGAGATCGCCGGGAGCCCGAGCGCCAGCGCCTCCAGCAACACGGTCGGCAACCCGTCGCGGTCCCCGTCCTCGCTGACGACGCACGGCAGCGCAAGGACCGCCGCCCGCCGCATGATTCTGAGCAGCCGTTCCTGCGGGAGGGGGCCGGCCAGAGTCACGGCGCGGCCGAGACCGAGGCTGTCGATCTGCCGGGTCAGCGCCGCGCCCTCGGGGCCGTCGCCCACGACGACGCAGCGGAACGCGACGCCACGATCCCGGAGCACCGCGCACGCATCGACCAGATGCCGGAAGCCCTTCTTCTCCACCAGCCGCCCGACGGCAAGCACCAGCTCGGGGTCAGGGGAAGCGGCAGGATCGGGCGCCAAGCGCTCCAGATCGAGCCCATTGTAGAGCCGGGCGATCTTCGCCGCCCGCCCTGCGCCGAACCGTTGCTTGAGGTACCGAAGATTGTAGTCGGACACGGTCACGACGAACCGCGCGTCGCGGATCTTCCTGGCGAGGGCGGCGTGATCGACGCTGGCGTGGAAGATGTCCTTGGCGTGCGCGGTGAACGAGTAGGGGATGCCGGAGACCCGGCTCGCGATCCGCGCGACCGTCGTCGCCCCGGTGGCGAAGTGGGCGTGCAGGTGCGTGATGCCGCGGCCCCGCGCCAGCGTCGCAAGCGCCACGGCCTTGATGGCGAGGACCGCCTCGTCGGCGGCGTCGGGCAAGAGATCGGCCAGGGACCGCTCGGGACCCATCTGCCGCCCGTCGCCCTCGCGGAATGCCCAGCTCTCGAGCGCGGCCCGGCCCGGCAGATACGTCACCGGCGCGCGCAGGGCGGACACGAGTTGATGGCGATGCTCCTGCCGCGGCTCTTTGAGGGAGAAGATCTCGACGGCCAGGCCCTGGCGTTCCAGGGCGAGCACCTCGTTGACGATGAACGTCTCGGACAGCCGGGGGAAGCGCTTGACGACGTACCCGATCTTCGGGGCGCCGGTGGACGGGGTCGCGATCGCTCGCCGGGCCATGGCTCACTCGTACCGGAGCGCTTCGATGGGATTGAGGCGAGCGGCCTTTCGGGCCGGATAGAAACCGAAGAAGACACCCACGATGCCGGCGAAGCCGACCGCGAGCCCGATCACGTCCGGTTGGATCACCGTGCTCCAGCCGGCGAAGTGCCCGATGGCGAACGACGCCCCGATGCCCAGGGCCGCGCCCAGGCCGCCGCCGAGGAGCGACAGCGTGACCGCCTCCAGCAGGAACTGGGTCAGGATGTCGCGACCCCGCGCGCCGACCGCCATGCGCAGGCCGATCTCCCGCGTCCGCTCGATCACCGAGACCAGCATGATGTTCATGATGCCGATGCCTCCCACCACCAGGGACACCGAGGCGATCGCAGCCAGCAGCAGCGTCAGCACCCGGGACGACTCCTCCTGTGCCTCGAGCACGTCCGCGAGGTTGCGGAGCCAGAAGTCGTCCTCCTCGTTCGGCTTGAGGCGGTGGCGCTGTCGGAGGAGCTGCCGCATCTGTTCCTCCGCCTCCGTCATGTCGCCGGCTTCCCCTACCTTGACCGTGATCGCGTGCACCGCCCCCGGATTGCTCCGGCTCGTGCCCAGCACCTTCTGCTTGGCGGTGGTGATCGGCACGAGGATCACGTCGTCCTGGTCCTGGCCGGAGTTCGACTGCCCCTTGGGTTCGAGCTCGCCCACCACGGTGAACGGCACCTTGTTGACGCGGATGATCTGGCCCACGGGGTCGGCGCCGGCGAAGAGGGTCTGCGCGACACTCTGGCCGACCAGCGCCACCTTGGCCGCGCCATCCGCCTCCTCCTTGGAGAACAGCTTCCCGGCGGTCACGTCCCAGTCGCGCGCCTCGAAGTACTGGAGCGTCACCCCGTAGACGGTCGTGCCCCAGTTGAGATTGCCGTACTCGACCTGCAACGACCCGCGCACCATGGGCGCTGCGGCGACCGCGCCGGGCACTTCCTTCTCGATGGCGCGGGCGTCATCCTCGGTGATGGTCAGTCGCGTGCCGCGGCCGAGCCGGGCGCCTGCCTTGGTGACCGCGCCCGGGCGGACCATGATCACGTTGGCGCCCAGGCTCTGGATCTGCTCCGCCACCCGCGCCTGCGCGCCGGCGCCGACGGCGACCATGGCGATGACCGCGCCCACGCCGATGATGACGCCCAGCATGGTCAGGAGCGTCCGCAGCAGATTGACGCGGAGCGCGTGAAGCGCGCACTGGGCGATGAGCCAGGGGTTCATGCCGCGGCCTCCGGCTCCGCGGGCCACGTCCCGAGCAGGTTCCTGGCGTCGACGGCCGCACCCCGGGCCTCGTCGCGCACGAGTCGACCATCGCGGAAGCCGAGCACGCGGCCGGTGAAGCGGGCGATGTCCTCCTCGTGGGTGACGATGACCACCGTGATGCCGCCGCGGTTCAGCTCCTGGAGCTGTGCCATCACCTCGATGCTGGTGCGCGTGTCGAGATTGCCCGTCGGCTCGTCGGCCAGGACCACGACGGGGTCGTTGACGAGCGCCCGGGCGATGGCGACCCGCTGCTGCTGCCCTCCGGAGAGCTGGGCCGGGTGATGGTCCTCGCGGTCGGCGAGACCGACCAGGTGGAGCTTGGCGCGCGCCTGCTCCCGCCGCTCGCCGGAAGGCCGGCTGGTGTAGAGCATGGGCAGCGCCACGTTGTCCAGCGCGCTGTGCCGGGCCAGGAGGTTGAAGCCCTGGAAGACGAAGCCGATCTTGCGGTTGCGGATCCCCGCCAGCTCGTCGCGCGAGAGGCCGGACACGTCGCGGCCCTCGAGGAGATACTGGCCGGCGGTGGCCCGGTCAAGGCAGCCCACCAGGTTCATGAAGGTGGACTTCCCGGAGCCGGACGGCCCCATGACGGCCACGAGCTCGCCCGCCTCGATCCGCACCGATACGCCGCGCAGCGCGTGCACCACGTGGGTGCCGACCCGGTAGTCCTTGCTCAGATCCCGCACCTCGATGACCGCGGTCACCCCGCCCCTCGCCATGTCGCGGGCGCCCCGGTTCAGAACTTCGCCTGCGCGCCGCGCTGGCCGGCTCGGGCGGGTCGCCGGTCGGCGAGCCCGATCACGAGCTCCTGCCCCTCGCGAAGATCGCCGGCGAGGACCTCGGTGGCGCTGCCGTCGCTGATGCCGAGCTGGACAGTCGCCGGCCGGGGATCGCCGCCGGGGGCGAGCACGTGCACGCGCCCCGCCACACCACCGGCGGCGCCGTCTCGACCCGCCGGGCGCTGGGCCGCCCACTGGTCGTAGCGCACCCGCTGATCGGCGGTGAGGAGCTCGCGGATGCGCCGGTCGGCGTCCTCGCGCACCTCCTCGCGCCGGGCCCGGCGCCCCGCCCGCTCGGCCTTGGACAGCTCCTCGCCGCCCGGGAGCGCCTCGAGCTTGTCGCGCCGGTCGCGGACGATGCGCTCGATCGCGCCCCGCTGGTCCGCGCCGAGCCCGAGGTCCTGGGCCAGCCGTGCCCATTTCTCGTCGCCCGTGCCCTCTGCCGTTCCGCCGCTCCGGTCACCTGCTGGGCCGTCGGGCCAGGTCGTCCTCGCGGCATCACCGTCGCCTCCGCCCAGCCGCACGCGCAGAGCGGCATTGGGCACCTTCAGGACACCGGCCTTCTCGGCGGTGACGACCCGGACATTGGCAGTCATGCCCGGCAGCAGCTTGAGCTCCGGGTTCTGCGCGGACACCACGACGTTGTAGCTGACCACGCCCTGACTCACCTGGGGGGCGCGGCGGATCTGCACCACCTCGCCCTGGAACGTCTTCCCGGGGAAGGCGTCCACGGTGAATGTGGCGTGCTGGCCGACCTGGAGGCGCCCTATATCGGCCTCGAGGACGTTGGTCTCGACCTGCATGCGCGAAAGGTCCTGGGCGATCGTGAACAGCGTGGGCGCCTGCAGGCTCACGGCCACCGTCTGCCCGACGTCCACGCTTCGCGACACGACGATGCCGGCGACCGGCGCGCGGATCACCGTATTGTTCAGGTCGACCTGCGCCTGGGCGAGAGCCGCCCGTCGCTGCTCGACCGCCGCGATGGCTGACTGGAGCTGGGCCTGAACGGCTTCGACCTGCGCCTCGGCGGCCCGGATCCCCGCGGCGAGCACGCGCTCCTGAGCCCGGACCGACTCGGCCTGGGCGAGCGCGGAGTCGTGCATCGCCTGCGCGGTGTCCCGGTCACTCTTAGCGATGAGGTTCTTGCCGATAAGCTCGAGCTTGCGCTCGAGGTCGCGCCGCGCATCCACCAGTGCCACCTGCGCCTTCGCGGTCTGCGCCTGGGCCACCGCCAGCGTCCAGCGGGCGTTCTCCACGTCGGCCCGGGCGCGCTGGACGAGCGCGCGCTGAGTCAGCACCGCCGCCTGCGCGTTCTGCACGTCGGCGCGGGCCTGATTGACCTTGCTCTCGAAGAGCTCGGGTGCGATGAGGGCGATCTTCTGCCCCCGCTGCACCGCGGCGTTGTAGTCGACGTAGATCGCCTTCACCTGTCCGGACAGCTGTGAGCCCACCTGGACGGTCACCACCGGGTTGAGCGCGCCGCTGGCCGACACCGCGGCAGTGAGGCCGCCGCGTTCCACCCGCGCCATGCGGTACCTCGGCGTGCTCCCTGTGCCGTGGCCGTAGAAGTATCCACCCGTGATGAGGGCCGCGAGACCCGCGATACCGATCGCCGTGACCAGGCGCTTCATCACACACCGGTCCGGACCGCGGCCAGATCGAGGAGATGCTCGGCCGCCCGGCCGGCCCCGTCGAAGTCGATCGCCCGGCGGGCGCGCTCGAGCAGCGCGCGGCGCGGCACGGCCAGCGCCAGGCCGACCTCCGCGCGCAGCACCACCGGCGTGAGGTGCTGGGGCTCGACCACGCGCAGCAGCCCGAGGCGCTCGAAGGCCCGGGCACGGATGAGCTGCTCCACGCGTGGCACCGTGCGCGGGACGCAGACCGTCGGCAGCCCGGTGCTCACCGCCTCGGTGATGGTGTTGTACCCGCACATGCTGACCAGCGCGTCCACGGCGCCGAACCACCGGCCGAGGCCCGGCACGGAGGCGTAGCAGGCGATGCCCGCCTCCGCCGCAGTTCGCCGCAGCTCCTCGTGATCGTCCCGGGACGCCATCGGCCCCGTCACCACCGCCGCGTCCCACGGCGCCCCCGCCGCCGCCTCCACGAAGTCACGCAGCAGCGCGAACCCGTCCTCGCCGCTGCCCGCCGTGGCCAGCACGAGCGGGCGGGTCCGTCGTGTGGTCAGAAAGGCGGGAGGCCGCTCCTCGCGCCAGTCCTGGGAGTCGAACCGGCTGACCACGTAGCCGCAGAAGTGGATGCGCTCCGCGACCGCTCGCGGCCAGGCGTACTCGCGCACCGGATCGAACACGCGGCGCTGGCCGTACACGAAGACCCGGTCGTAGTAGCGGGCGATCCCCGCGTGAACCTCGGGCGTCCACTCGCGTTGAACCGCGTCCCGATCGTCGAGGATGTCGCGCACACCCAGCACGGCGCACCGCCCAAGGTCGCGCAGCGCCTCGAGGGCCGGCACCAGCTCCCCGCTGGCCCCGAGCGGGTGCTTGTCGACCACCATCACGTCCGGCCGATACGAGCTCACCAGGGTCTCGAGCACCGCCGCGCGGAGCGCCAACACGTCCGACCCGGAGATCGATAGGTAGCGCGACCCGTAGCGCTCGTTGGCGACCTTGCGGAGCCCCGGGAGCTTGATCACCTCGACGCTCGGCGGCACCCCGACCCGGTTGACCTCGTCGGTGCCCACCGCGAGCAGTACCGAGGCGCCGGGCGCGCTGTCAGCCAGGCGCGCCGCCAGAGCGAGGTTGCGACGCATGTGGCCGAGCCCCACCGCGTCGTGCGAGTAGAACAGGAAACGCATCTTGCCCTCGCTCGGCGGTAGCTCTCGGCGCCGCGCCGCGAGCCCCGCCACCGACCGTCACCCCGTCGACCGGAACCGTCCATACGGTTCCTCACGTGGGGAGTGACAGAGCAAGGGCCGTGCCGCGAGAGCGCCGGTGAAGAGCTCGTGACGCCCTCGCGCTCCGCGAGAAGAAAAACGCCCACTTGTCGAGAGGTGTCGAGCGCGCAGAGCGGCGGTGAAGCGACGCGACCCCGCTCCGGCGGCTGGCGCGGCTGGGCATTTGCCCCT
>Ga0209640_10001441_pt1 | contig 20131 bp, 27 predicted proteins | sample RifCSP10_1_FD_184018 | JGI IMG/M metagenome (GOLD analysis project Ga0209640, IMG submission 184018) | Soil microbial communities from Rifle, Colorado - Rifle CSP2_sed 10_1 (SPAdes) (version 2) | ecosystem: Environmental > Terrestrial > Deep subsurface > Rock core/Sediment | place: Rifle...
AACTGCCGCCGAAGGTCGGACGCGTTGCCGCGAGGCTGCGGTTGTCCATGTCGATATTCAATTCGGTGCAATCGGCGGTCAACCCGGTCTGCAAGGTGGTGGCGACACTGCCGGCGAGATCCCGCCCCAAGGTGGTGGCACCGAGTAATAAGATTTCCGGTTGAAAGGTATTGACCAGATCGGTCAGGCCCTTGGTAAAGGGTTCATTGCGATAATTACTGAGGATCGGATCTTCGATCAGATAACACCGATCCGCGCCGTACTGAAAGGCCTGGTTGCAATAGTGTTTGGCTGCATCACCGGGGGCGGTCATCACCACGCCGGCGAGTTCCACGCCGAGTTTATCGGCGAGCTTGCGGCCTTCACCGAGTAATTCCCAGGAGACCGGATGCACCACGCCACGTTCGGCTTCAATGAATACCCACACGCCTTTGTAAACGCGCAGACGTTCATCGAGTTCCACTTTACGCCGGCCGGCGGGTTTCTTGGCGGGAGCGGTGGTATTGTCTTGGCTCATAGTGAGTACCTCATATTAATACTGTCAGACGGCACGTTTGTTCAATTCATCACGGACGATCGGAAAGCGCGTCACCAGTTTGGTCACCAGCGTCAGGGCCAGATCCTTGGGACGGCGACCCTCGGTATCAATCATTTCCGCTTTTTGCGCCCGTGGGGTGGGCGCAAATACCTTGCTGACGATGGTGGGTGATCCCTTCAGGCCGATCTTTTCAATATCCTCGATGCCGGCAGCGGCCCGATCCCACACTTTCAACTCATGGCGGGCGGCGCGAAACATGTTCGGCATGGTGGCGAAACGGATCTCGTTAACGCCTTCCAGCATGGTGATCAAGCACGGCAGGCGGGTTTGTAGTACCTGTACGCCGCCCTCGGCGCGGCGTTGTACCACGATTTCGCGTTTGTCCAGATGCAGCGCGTCGATCTTCGACACATAGGTCAGCAACTGCATATTCAGGCGTTTGGCGATGCCCGGACCCACCTGGGCAGTATCGCCGTCGATGGTTTGTTTACCGGCAAACACGATATCGATCGGCATGTCTTTCTGAATTTGGGTGATGGCCGAGGCCAGCGCAAACGACGTCGCCAGGGTATCCGAACCGGCAAAGGCGCGATCGGTCACTAAAATCGCTTCATCGGCACCGAATGACAGCGCCTTGCGCAACGCGGCTTCCGCCTGTGGCGGCCCCATCGACAACACAGTGACGCGGCCACCATAATGATCCTTCAAGCGCAGGGCCTCTTCCAGGGAAAATAGATCATAAGGATTGATGATGGCCGGCACACCTTGGCGCATGATGGTATTGGTCACCGGGTGCACGCGGATCTGCGCGCTGTCTGGTACCTGTTTTATGCAAACAACTATGTGCATGACATTAACCTCCGTTACCCTGCGATGGCAGGGTCGCCCGCAATTTCTCCAGCGACACCTGGTGTTGTCCATCGGCATCCTGAAATACTTTAAATACTTTTTCCTGTGACGGTGTGGAGCGGATGAAGTCAGTATAAGCGCGTGTCAATAAATCGCGGCACGTGGCCTGCTGGCTGGCAGTATCGAGTTGCCATACACTTTTATTGGTTTGCAGGTACTGGTTAAACCGCTTGAGGATGTGCAGGCGGTTGACATGCACCACCGCGGGCTGATAGTCGATTCCGAAGAAGTCTAGAAATTCCTCGGCGGCGGAAAATTTACTCAGGGTATCTCGTAAGTCGTTCATGGCAGCTCCACGGTAGTAGTCGTCATTGTTGGTGCCTGCGGCGGCATCTCGCAGGCTTGCGCGCAGGTATTGCAGTGGTTATTACTCGCTGCCGTTGTGTTAGGATTCTGCGCCAACCTGGTTTCCAATTGATTTATGCGTTCCAGCAGGCAACCGATGGCCTTGCCGACCGGATCGGGCATCAAGTGATGATCCAGATCGATCCCTTGCGCGGTAATGCGCCGGCGGTTTGTTGGTAACACCACCCGGCCGGGAATGCCGACCACGGTCATGCCACTGGGCACGGCTTTGGTGACCACCGAGTTGGCGCCGACACGCGCATTGCTGCCGATCACAATCGGTCCCAGGATTTTTGCTCCGGCCCCAACCACCACGCCATCGTGCAGCGTGGGATGGCGTTTACCCGGATTCCACGAGACGCCGCCGAGGGTCACGCCGTGATACAGCGTGACATCGTTGCCGATCTCGGCAGTTTCACCAATCACCACCCCACAGCCGTGGTCAATGAAGAAGCGCCGGCCGATGCTCGCGCCGGGATGGATGTCGATGTGCGTGAACATGCGCGTCAGAAAACTGATCAGGCGCGCGCTGTAACGCCAGTGGCGCAGCCATAAACGGTGTGCGATGCGATGCCACAGCAAGGAATGCACGCCGGGATAGGTGGTCAACACCTCAAACCACGTGCGTGCCGCCGGGTCGCGCTCAAACACACAGCGAATATCTTCGCGTAGTGTCCCATAGAATCCCGGCTTGCCTTCGTGTGGCGGTGCGCTATCGGTGGTCTGTGTCAGTATCTTCATGCAAAATCTTCCTTTAACAAACCTGTTGGTGGGCGGCTTGAGGTATCGCCTCCAGAAAAAAACGTTTTAAATCCGCGGACGAGGGTGTGGCCTTGGTTAACACCACATGCGCACGGATACGCTGCAGCATCGCATGGGTCTCGGCCTTACTTAAAAAAATGCCCAATTGCGCATACGCCTGCTGCACGGCTTTGCCACCCGAGTGTTTTCCCAGTACCAGGCGATGTTCGCGGCCCACGATGGCGGGATCAAACAGCTGGTAATTCATAAGATTCTTAAGCAAGCCATCGACGTGAATCCCGGCTTCATGGCTGAACACCGCCTCGCCGACGATACTTTTGTTGGCGGCCACCGGCCGCCCCGATGCCTGTGCCACCAGCTGCGATATGGCTGGGAATTGCGCGGTGTCGATACCGCAGTCCACGTTATACAGCAGTCGCAACGCCATCACGGTTTCTTCCAACGGCGCATTACCGGCGCGTTCGCCCAAACCATTCACCGTGGTGTTGACGTGACTGGCACCCGCCAGCGCAGCCGCGATGGTGTTGGCCGTGGCCATGCCCAGGTCATCATGCGCGTGCATTTCAATTTCGATATCCACGGCCGCGGTGAGTTGTTGAATGCTTTTGAATGCGGCAAAGGGGTCCAGCAAGCCGAGTGTATCGGCAAAGCGAAACCGACCTGCACCGGCGTGTTGCGCGGTTTCTACCACCTGTAGCAGAAAATCCGGCGCGGCGCGCGAGGCGTCTTCGCCGCCGACGCAAACATCCAGGCCGGCGTCCATTGCTTGATTCACCATGCGGTAGATCGTTTCCAGTACCCATTCGCGGTCTTTACGGAGTTTATGTTGTATCTGGATATCCGAGACCGGGATGGACAGATTGACGAGTTGTACCGGGCAGCGTGTCATGGCTTGCAGGTCGGTGGCACACATGCGCCCCCATACCATTAAGCGGGCAGACAAACCGGAGCGGGCGATGGCGTCGATGACCTCGCATTCGGCCTCGCCCATGGCGGGTATGCCGATTTCCAGTTCCGGTACACCCGTGGCGGCAAGTGCCCGGGCAATCGCCAGGCGTTCTACCAGGGTGAAGGCGACGCCGGCGCTCTGTTCGCCATCGCGTAATGTAGTGTCATTGATGATAATCGTGTCGCGCATCGTGGTCATATTTGTGAGGTTGCTTTAATCAGGCTAGAGCAAGCGACATGCCAAGGAGGTTTTTTAAATCAATATCAGCAAGTTAATTAAAAAATAGAGGAGATTACTGGAGTTTGGAATGCGCCAATTGTCTTGCTGGACGCCGTACATTGTAGGGTTTGCGACAAGACAGCGAATCAGCTGTGTTCACTGACCACGTTAAGCGTATAGCGGGGAATTTCCACTTGCAGGTCGGTATGGTTGAGCACTACTTGACAACTCAGGCGCGAGTGTGGCTCCAGACCCCAGGCCTTGCCGAGTTGGTCCTCTTCATCATCGGTGGCCGGGCGCAGTGTGTTGAAGCCACCGCGGATAATGACATGACAACTGGTGCAGACGCAGGATTTTTCACAGGCATGTTCGATGTCGATATCGGCGCGCAGCAGTGCATCGCACAAACGTATTCCGGGAGGCGCTTCAAATACGCTGCCCTGCGGGCAGAGATCCTCGTGTGGTAACACGGTGATAGTCGGCATGCTCAGGTTCCTACTTCGGCCAGCGTACGGCCGGTCAGTGCGTTGTGGATGTTGCGGTTCATGCGCCGCGCCGCGAACTCGGTTGTGCCCTGGTTTAAGTTTTCAGTTGCGGTACGAATGGCAGTGCGATCTGCCTGGGTTAAGGCATCCTGCAATGAGTGGATCGTAACGCCGATCTGTGCCCGTTCCGCCGCACTCAGAAGTGTCTCACCGTCTTCCGCCAAGGCGCTGAGCGTGGCATCCAGCAGGCGTTGTGCGTCGATCTGCAATTCACGCAAGGCGCGGGCCTCGGCGTCAGCATTGGCAAATGCCTGCGAATCCTGCAGCATGCGGGTGATCGCCGCATCGCTTAAGCCATATGAGGGTTTAACGGCCACCGAGGTCTCTACGCCGGTGGAAATCTCCCGCGCTGAAACACTCAGCAAGCCATCGGCATCTACCTGGAAGGTGACGCGGATACGCGCGGTGCCGGCGGCCATTGCGGGTATGCCTTTAAGTGAAAAGTGCGCGAGCGAACGGCAATCACTTACCAATTCGCGCTCACCCTGCACGGCATGTATGCTCATCGCCGTCTGGCCGTCTTTAAAGGTGGTAAACTCCTGTGCCCGCGCCACCGGGATGGTGGAGTTGCGCGGAATGATTTTTTCCACCAGTCCGCCCATGGTTTCAATCCCCAGGGACAACGGGATGACGTCCAGCAATAGCACCTGATCCTCGCTGTGATTTCCCGCGAGGGCGTTGGCTTGAATTGCCGCGCCCAGCGCCACGATCTGATCGGGATCGAGATCCGTCAGCGGCGGCTGACCGAACAATTCCGCCACGGCCTGGCGCACATGCGGCATGCGCGTGGCGCCGCCAACCAGGACGACGCCCTTGACATCAGTAATCGCCAGGCCGCTATCCCTTAAGGCGCGGCGCGTCGGCGCCAGGGTTTTTTGCACCAGGCGTTGGGTCATTTTCCAGAACTCGGTTTGCCGCAAGGTCAAGGACAATGGATTTGAATTGGCGAGCGCGGTGGTGATCATGACTTCGGGTTCTGCACTGAGACTTTCCTTGACGCGGCGGGCCAGTGATAACAACTGGCGTGTGTCCTGCGCGGGAAGGGAATGCAGTTGTGCCTGTTGCAGAATCCAGTCAACAATGCAACGATCAAAATCATCACCGCCCAGTGCGGAATCACCGGCCGTGGCCAGTACTTCAAAGACACCGCGGTGCATGCGCAGGATCGAGATATCGAAAGTACCACCGCCCAGGTCGTAGACCGCATACACGCCTTCAGTGGCGTTATCTAGCCCATACGCAATCGCCGCCGCCGTGGGTTCATTCAACAAGCGCAATACTTGCAAACCGGCCAGTTGCGCGGCATCGCGTGTAGCCTGGCGCTGGGCATCATCGAAATACGCCGGTACGGTAATAACCGCGCCGCTGAGTTCACCACCCAGGGATTCCTCGGCACGGGCGCGCAACACCTTGAGAATTTCCGCGGAAACCTCCACCGGTGATTTCTCGCCGGCAACCGTATTCAGCGATACCATTCCCGGGTTATCAATAAATTGATAGGGTAACGCCGCGGCATGACCGATATCGCGAAGGCTGCGCCCCATGAAGCGTTTTACCGAAATGATGGTGTTGGCGGGGTCGGTTTGTGCGTCCGCCAGCGCTGCATGGCCGACTATTGGTGCGTCGGCGGCGACATAGCGCGCGACCGACGGCAGCAAGACGCGGCCTTCCGCGTCGGGCAACACCTTGTTGGCGCCGTTGTGGATACTTGCCACCAAGGAATTGGTTGTGCCCAGATCAATGCCGATGGCGCGGCGGTGCTGATGCGGCGCCGTGCTCATCCCCGGCTCGGCGATGTGTAATAAGGTCATGATCCTGTATCCGCAATCTCATCCAGTGAAGTGGTGATCTCGCCAGCCAGTTTCTCCAGGAATTGGCCTTGCTGCACCAGTCCGGCGGCGGCGGTGTAATCACCTTTGATATCAAATAAATCTTGTAACTGTAGCTCCAGTGTGGCTGCCTGTTGTTGTACGACGCAGTACAGTTGGGTCAGGCGATCCGTGTCACGATTAGCTTTTGCTTGTTGCAATGACTCGCGCCATTCCAGTTGTTCCACCAGGAAGGCGCTGGGCAGCGAACGTGGTATGGCGGTCACTGGCTGCAACTGCAATATATATTGCGCGCGCCGCAACGGATGTCTGAGCGTTTGAAATCCTTCATTGGCCAGACTGGTCCACTGTGCCGCCAGGCGCCGCTCATTGTCGCTGCCCAGGGCATGGCGATCGGGATGGACGCGTTGCTGAATCTCACGATAGTGTTGCTCCAGCCGCTGCCGATCGAGCGCAAACAAGGGCGCTAGGCCAAACAAGTCAAAATAGTTCCGGCAGCTGCTGGAGTGATCAGACATTGAAACTCTCACCACACCCGCAATGGTTCTTGGCATTGGGGTTGTTAAACTTGAAGCCTTCGTTGAGGCCTTCGCGGACGAAGTCCAGTTCCGTGCCGGCCAGCATCACCAGACTCTTGGGATCAACCAGCACCGTCACACCCTGGGTTTCAATTAAGATGTCATCGTTATTGGCGCTATCGGCGAATTCCAGTACGTAGGCCATACCCGAACAACCGCTAGTGCGTACACCCAAGCGCAGGCCGATGCCTTTGCCGCGGCTCTGCAAAAATTGCCGTACCCGGTTAGCAGCCGCCGGTGAGAGAGTGATCGACATAGGATCTCCTCTAATGGTTGAGATTAAATTGAGAAGGAGCTGCCGCAGCCACAGGTGGTGCTGGCATTGGGATTTTTGATCACAAAACGTGAGCCTTCAAGCCCTTCCTGGTAATCGATCTCCGCCCCAACCAGGTATTGATAACTCATCGGGTCGATCAACAACGTTACCCCGCCTTTTTCCACACAGGTATCACCATCGTTGATTGTTTCATCGAAAGTGAAACCATATTGAAAGCCGGAACAGCCGCCACCGCTGACGAAAATACGCAGTTTCAGTTGCAGGTTGTTTTCATCGGTAATCAGTTGTAACACTTTGTTGGCGGCGCTGTCGGTGAAAATTACCGGGCTCTCGGCGACTGTGTTAGTTGTCATGGTTAGTCTCCTTGAATGAATACGCTGGGGTTATGCCGTTGCCTTGACAACGTAGGGTGGATCACATGCCACATAACCCTCGGCAGCAGTGCTTTGCTTGGATTGATAGTCGGCGATGGCGGCGCGAATGGCATCCTCAGCCAATACCGAGCAGTGCACTTTAACCGGTGGCAGGGCGAGTTCTTCGGCGATCTGACTGTTTTTGATTTCCAGCGCCTGGGACAAAGTCTTACCCTTTACCCATTCAGTGATCAGTGAGCTGGAGGCAATCGCGGAACCACAGCCGTAGGTCTTGAAGCGCGCATCTTCGATGCGCCCGTCGTTGCCTACTTTGATTTGCAGCCGCATCACGTCACCGCACGCCGGTGCGCCGACCATGCCGGTGCCGACATCCAGATCGGCCGTATCCAGTGTGCCGACGTTGCGTGGATTTTCATAGTGGTCCAATACCTTGTCACTGTAAGCCATCGTTTTCTCCTTTGGGAATTAGTTTGCTCAATGGGCTGCCCATTGCACGCTGTTGATATCGACCCCGGCCTTGAACATATCCCACAAGGGCGAGAGGCCGCGCAGTTTTTGAATTTGAGTCTTGATTACGCCGATGGCGTAATCGATTTCTTGTTCCGTGGTGTAGCGGCCGAGAGTGAATCGAATCGAACTGTGCGCCAACTCGTCCGGCCGTCCCAGGGCGCGTAATACATAGGACGGTTCCAGGCTCGATGAGGTACAGGCCGAACCGCTGGAGACGGCGATGCCTTTCATCGCCATCATCAGGGATTCACCTTCGACATAGTTGAAACTGATATTCAGATTGTGCGCGATGCGCTGTTGCAGGTCGCCGTTGATAAAGACTTCTTCCAGATCACTCAGACCTATCAGCAATTTGTCACGCAAACGTCCAATACGGGCGTTTTCCAGATGCATTTCCTCGCGCGCGATACGGTAAGCCTCGCCCATGCCGACAATTTGATGAGTTGCCAGCGTACCGGAACGCATGCCGCGTTCATGGCCGCCACCGTGCATTTGCGCCTCAATGCGAATACGGGGTTTACGCCGCACATACAAGGCGCCGATGCCTTTGGGGCCATAGGTCTTGTGCGCCGAGAAGGACATTAAATCCACCGGTAGTTTGTCAAGATTGATTTCAACCTTGCCGGTCGCCTGCGCCGCATCGACATGAAAAATCACCCCGTGTTGGCGGCAGTGCGCGCCCAACGCGTTGATGTCCTGAATCACACCGATTTCATTATTCACAAACATAACGGATGCCAGTATCGTGTCGGGGCGCAAGGCAGCCGCAAATTTTTCCACGTCCAGCAGGCCATTGCTTTCCGGGGTCAGATACGTTATTTCAAAGCCTTCGCGCTCCAACTCGCGCATACTATCCAGCACGGCCTTGTGTTCGGTTTTTACTGTTACAAGATGGCGGCCTTTTTTCAGATAAAAGCGCGCGGCGCCTTTGATCGCCAGGTTGTTGGATTCAGTGGCGCCGGAAGTCCAGATAATTTCCTTGGGGTTGGCGCGCACTAGCGCCGCGACTTGTTCACGCGCCGTTTCCACCGCGGCTTCGGCACTCCACCCAAAGTGGTGTGAACGGCTGGCGGGATTACCAAAGTCCCGGGTAAGATACGGGATCATTTTGTCCGCTACGCGCGGGTCAACAGGTGTGGTGGCGGAGTAATCCAGATACACCGGTTGCTCGCTGGTCGGTTGCACAAGTTTGATCGTCTGCATGATGATTTCGCTTCCAGAGTTAGGTTCAGCCAGAACTTCTGAAATAGTGCATGGCAACTGCTGTGCCAGTTTCAAAAAAAATAATAACTGCTTGAATTCCCGCGAAGTATTGAATAAGGAAACTGAATATAAGCGATATATATTCTTGTTTGGTTTTGTCGTGTTTATTACAACTCCCGACAATCTGTATGCCACAGCTGGCAACTAGGTTTTTCCAGAAGTAGCGAGGTAATTCGCGGATTTTCAGCGGTCTGAACTGCCATATGCAGTTTGGTATGGCACTTGCTCTTGCATTATTAGCAAGTCAGTCGTATGCATGACTGACGGTTTTTCTTTTAACCGCGATGCAGGAGTACAGCGGTATTTATGAAAAAGTTGATGAAGCATGAAAGCCCGCTCGAGCTGGGCGCCATCTATGAAATCAGCAAGATACTGAGCTCATCGCTGGATTTACGTGTCACTTTGCGGGAGTTGTTGGGTGTCCTGTCTTCGTATCTGAATATGCGGCGCGGTATGGTCAGTTTGGTGCAGGACAGTGGTGATCTGCAAGTTGTTGGGGCATCCGGCTTATCCACCGATGAAATTGAACGCGGCCGTTACCAGCTGGGCGAAGGTATTACCGGGCGTATCATGAAAACCGGTCTGCCGATGGTCGTACCCGATATTGCCAAAGAACCCCTTTTTCTCAACCGTACCGGCGCACGCCGGCTGGCCGCTGGCCAGGTCGTATCGTTTATTGGAGTGCCGATCAAGGTTGGGCGCGACACCATCGGAGTACTCAGCGTCGATCGCGAACCCGGCGGCGGCACCGGTAATTTCGAGTCCGATGTCCGTTTCCTGGCGATGATTGCCAACCTCATTGGACAGACCGTGCGTTTGCATCAGCGCGTGGCGGCTGAACGCGAACAGTTGTTAATGGAGAAACAGCGCCTGCAAAAAGAACTGCGTTGCAAGTACAGTATCGAGAATGTCATCGGCCAGAGCAAACGCATGCAGGATGTGTTCGCCGAAGTACACCAGGCGGCGCCGGGGCGTTCGACGGTATTATTGCGAGGTGAAAGCGGCACGGGCAAGGAAGTGATTGCCCGCGCGATTCATTATTTGAGTCCGCGCAAAGATGCGCCGTTTATCCGGGTAAATTGCGCGGCGCTGTCGGAGACAGTACTGGAATCGGAATTGTTTGGCCATGAAAAAGGCTCGTTTACCGGGGCTACGCAGGAGCGCAAGGGCCGCTTTGAAATGGCGCATGGTGGCACCTTGTTTTTAGATGAGATCGGTGATATCTCGCCCACCTTTCAGACCAAGCTGTTACGGGTGTTACAGGAGCGGGAGTTTGAACGGGTTGGTGGCAATAAATCCATTCATGTCGATGTGCGGTTGATTACGGCGACGAATCGTAACTTGGAAGAAGCGGTGGCAAACGGTGAGTTTCGCGCGGATCTCTACTACCGAATCAATGTGGTGACGATTTTTCTGCCGCCGTTGCGTGAGCGCCGCGAGGACATTCCGCCATTGGTGGAATATTTCCTGGAAAAATTCAATAAGGAAAATAAACGCAAATTAACCATTTCCGCCGAGGCCATGAGTATCATGCTTAACTGTTACTGGCCTGGTAATGTGCGTGAGCTGGAGAATTGCGTTGAACGTACCGCCACGATGACCCGCGGCAAAATGATCCATGACCTGGATCTGCCTTGTCAACAAGGTAAGTGTTTTTCACTCGCGATTCAGGGCATAATAAAATCCGCCAACGTTATTCCGCTGGTGTTGGAGCAGGACACCGCTGTAACTCAAGCGACGCACAACGAAACGCCGGCTGAAACCATTCCGCCAAGCTCAGTTGTTTCAGAACGCGATAAACTGATCTGGGCGATGGAACAGTGCGGCTGGGTGCAGGCCAAAGCCGCACGCTTGTTACATCTTACACCGCGGCAGATTGGCTACGCCTTGCTGAAATACAATATTCCGCTCAAGCGTCTTTAGCTCCGGCGTTACTCTACGCATTTACTATTGTCCGTAGTTCCCATTGTCGGATTTGTAACAATCCTCCTACATTGCGCTATCCATGGTCGCGTTCGCGACAAACCTGTTAGATCACTAACCTAATGTTTCTTCTGAAATTATCCTCGAATACCGCGCTGGCACAATTGTTGAAAACGGTCAGTTAACGCGCCGCTGTTGGTTAGCACCTCGGTAATGAAAACATTGCGGCATCTTCATCCGGTGAGCCGTACGGCGCATTCGATTGCTATAGGAGCTGAGAGATCATGCAAACACGTTCTGAAATAAAAGGCATTCCAGTACAGGAGCTCAAACCACCCGAGGCGCTGATGCAGCAGATCGCCGAACACAAAGGTTGTGGCACGTCCGGCGGCAGCGGTAAGGCCAGTTGTGGCTCGGCCGCAGGGCAGGGTGATTTGTCACCGGAGATCTGGGAAAAGGTCAAGAATCATCCCTGTTACAGCGAAGAAGCTCATCACCATTATGCGCGCATGCACGTTGCCGTGGCGCCCGCCTGCAACATTCAATGTAATTACTGTAACCGGAAATACGATTGCGCCAATGAATCCCGTCCCGGCGTAGTGAGCGAGAAACTTACGCCGGAACAGGCCGCCAAGAAAGTCCTGGCGGTGGCGTCCACTATTCCGCAGATGACTGTGCTGGGGATCGCCGGCCCCGGCGACCCGTTGGCCAATCCGGAAAAAACCTTTAAAACCTTCGAGCTGATTTCCAAAACCGCGCCGGACATAAAATTGTGTCTTTCCACCAATGGTTTGGCGCTGCCTGATCATGTCGAGACCATCAAGAAGTTTAACGTCGACCATGTCACCATCACTATCAACATGGTTGATCCAGAAATCGGGCAACACATTTATCCGTGGATTTTCTGGAAGCACAAACGTATCACCGGCATTGAAGCCGCCAGGATAATTACCGAACGGCAGTTGCTGGGATTGGAAATGCTGACGGCGGCCGGCATTCTTTGTAAGGTCAATTCGGTGATGATCCCCGGCATCAATGACAAACACCTGGTCGAGGTCAACCGGGCGGTCAAATCGCGTGGCGCCTTCCTGCATAACATCATGCCGCTGATCTCCGCGCCGGAACACGGCACGGTCTTTGGCTTGAACGGTCAACGTGGCCCCTCGGCGCAGGAACTTAAAGCCCTGCAAGACAGTTGCGAAGGCGAGATGAACATGATGCGGCATTGCCGCCAATGCCGGGCTGATGCCGTGGGCTTGCTGGGTGAGGATCGTTCGGCGGAATTCACTACCGACAAGATCATGGCGATGGACGTGAGATACGATTCCGCCTCGCGGCAGGCCTACCAGGAAAAGGTGGAACAGGAACGCCAGGACAAAGCCGCGGCCAAGCAGGAAGAGCTGGCGCAATTGGCCGGTGAGCACAGCGACATCAAGGTGCTGGTGGCGGTGGCGACCAAAGGCTCGGGGCGCATCAATGAACACTTTGGTCATGCCAAGGAATTCCAGATCTACGAGCTCAGCACCGCCGGAGCGAAATTCGTCGGGCATCGCCGCGTGGATTTGTATTGCCAGGGAGGCTATGGCGAAGAGGATGCACTCGACACCATCATCCGCGCGATCAATGATTGTACCGCCGTGTTTGTTGCCAAGATCGGCGGTTGTCCCCGCGACACGTTAAAGGCCGCCGGCATTGAACCGGTGGATGACTATGCGCACGAGTTCATCGAGCAATCGGCGATCGCGTATTTCAAGGGTTACCTCGACAAGGTCAAGTCGGGTGAGATCATGCATCAACAACGCGGTGATGCCGACATCCGCCAAGGCGCGTTTGTTGCCGCATGAAAAACAGTAATTGAAATCAAATCAAAAACAGGAGTGAACCATGGCATATAAAATTATTTCCTCGCAATGCACCGCGTGTTCGGCGTGCGAACCCGAGTGCCCCAATAATGCGATCCGCGAGAAAGACGGAACCTATATTATTAAACCGGAAAAATGCACCGAGTGTATCGGCTACTTCGATGACCCGCAATGTGTCGCAGTCTGTCCGGTGGAAAACACCTGTGTGATCGATAACGCCTATCCGCGCTATCAGGCCGCGGTATAGGAGATGACCATGAATGTCACAATTAGCCCTGCCGCGGAAAAATTCATTCGCCGCATGATTCGTTTTAATGGAGGCGGCGCCGAGAGCGGTTTTCGCCTGGTGGTTACCGCTGGCGGTTGCTCCGGGCTGGCTTCGGAATTCAGCGTGGAATCCGCACCCCTGGCCGGTGACAGTGTGCTGGAGTGCAATGGCATTAAATTATTCCTGCCCGCCGAAAGCCGGCTGTTGCTGGATGGTGTGACCATCGATTTTGCCGACACGCTGATGAATAGCGGTTTGAGTTTTATCGATCCCAAGGCCACCGGTTGCGCCTGTAGTAGCACCAGTCCCGCGATTGCTTCTGTGAATATCGGCGATATCGGGCGCAAACACTAAGCTGCAGCAGCGCTATGCATAACGACAACGAGGTGATGATTGCCGGCGAGGCGTTGCTGGAAACCGCCTGCTTCGGTGCTGGTATCCCAGCCGAGGCCGAGCAGGAATTGCGCCTGGCTGGGCAATTTTATCAACAGGACGACAAGGCGGAGGCGCATTTGTATCGCGCGCTGGAACTGGCGCCCCGGCATATTGCCGTGCATATCGGCCTGTACCGGTTTTATTTCTACAAAGGCCGCTTAGCGGAAGCGCTGGACATCGCGGTGCAATGCCTGGAGCAGGCCGCGGCGTGTATCGGAGTTACGGCGGATTGGCGCAGCGTACAGCGGGGCGACGCCGAGTTCGATAGTTACATTTCGATCCTGCCACGATTTTATTTGTTTACGCTCAAGGCTTACGGTTATTTGCACATGCGGTTGGGTAATCTGGACGCCGGCCGCGCGATTACCAATAAATTATTGGAACTGGACCCGCAGGATAAACTCGGCGGCCGGGTGTTGATACAGGTGCTTGATCGCATCGGCAAGGATGAGTATGACGATTGATCTCGACGAGGCGCGCGACTATCAAGGTGACACGATTAGCTGTGAGGCGTGCGCCTATCAAACGTTGCGCGCCAAGGGGCAGTGCGAATTATTGCGTGCCTGTGTGCAAGATCGTTGTGCAAGGCGCATCGATCGTTTCTTCGCCTGGAATCCGGCCCTGGCTAATGGCTGTCTGACACATCCGTATTTCGAAGTCCGCGCCGTTGCCGCCAAGTATGCCGATGTATTTCAACTGCCAGCATTATTGGCGGATGAGGATGACACCGTGCGCTGGAGCGCGGCGCAACGCCTGCCGCGGCGTTACCTATTACAGTTGCGGCAGGATCCAAGCCGCGAAGTGCGCATCCGTGTGGCGTCGCGCCTCGGCAGCGGTGATCTGGTAACGATGCGGCACGATCCGGATTACTACGTGCGCATGACCGTCGCTAAACATCTAACTCCGCAGTTGCTGACCTTATTGTTGCATGACCCCGAAGCCGAAGTACGCCGCATCGCCGCAATCCGCATCGGCACGGAATGGCTGATGTCGCTGGCGGGTGATCCGGATGCCGGTGTGCGCCTGGAAGCCAGCCGGCGCATGACGTCCGCGCAACTGACCTGGCTGCGGCACGACGCCGATTGGCGCATCCGCTATGAAGTAGCCGGACGTATCAGTAGCGAGTATCTGGCGGAAATACGCCAGGACAGTGATCCCCTGGTGCGCGAGCGGGTGCTGCAACGCTTACAGGATGCAACAAACTTTGAACTCAATGATAACGGTAAACCGCAATGAGGGTTAAGGCATGGGTATGAATCGTGATGGTGATATTGTGGAACTGGAAAGCGCGCCTGTGTTTAATTACGGCGAAAAGGTGCGCTCACGCAAGAGTATCCGCAATGACGGGACGTTCCCCGGTAAGGAGGTAGGCGAGATCCTGGTGAAAAAAGGTGATGAAGGTTATGTGGTCAGTATCGGCACGTTCCTGCAGCAGTTTTATATCTACGGTGTGGATTTTGTGTCTCATGGTTACCGGGTTGGCATGAAGGCCAAAGAATTGGAATCGGCTGAACCGGTGGAAGATGAACTTGATGATCTGGAGGCAGCGTCATGATCGATCTAGCTGGACCAAAATATCAATGGGGGCAACGCGTCCGCGCCAGCATCGATTTGTATAACGACGGCTCTTATCCCGATCAACCAGTGGATGCCTTGTTGATTGAGGCGGGCGCCGGCGGCGAAATTGTACAAATCGGCACACATACCGAAACCAATGTCCCGGTATATATGGTGGAGTTTGGGGGGATCCATGTGGTGGGATGTCTGGAAGAAGAAATTGCACCCGAGTAGCACGGCCAGTATGAGCGTCGGGTTCGCACGGCCGCTGGGCTCAGTAACCGCACTGCCATTGCATCCAAATGATGTGGATCGCAAACGCATCGAGCGGGCCTTGGCGGCGCGTAAGCGCTATCGTTATGTGGAACCCCGGGTGTTACCGGTGCACGGCGGTTATCGCATCACCAGTCCGTGTTGTTCCCGTAACGTGGATCACAATGGCGGTGTCATTGATATCGCTTTGCTGAAGTATGACATGACGGCGCAGCGATGGCGCCTGTACCGCCGCGATCACGCTGCCCAGGAATGGATACTGAATAACGAATTGCAGAAGCTCAACGACTTGTTGCAGCGCTTGAATGAGGATCCGTTCCGGATATTCTGGCAATGACCGACACAACCGCGATTTATCTTGATAATAACGCCACGACCCAACCGGCAGCGGAGTGTATCGACGCGATGTTGCAGGCGCTGCGGACCAGCTACGCCAATCCTTCCAGCAAACATCAGGCAGGTGAACACGCCAAACAACTATTAATGCAGGCGCGTGCCCAGGTCGCCAAGCTAGTGGGCGCTACCCCTGCTGAGATCGTGTTCACCAGTGGCGCCACCGAGAGTAATGCCATGGCACTGCACGGTGCCGTGGCACTGCAACTCGGCAAGCGGCACATTGTGACGAGTTGCGTGGAACATCCATCGGTGCTGGCGGTGTTACGGCAACTGGAAAGCCAAGGCATAAGGGTAACGTACCTGCCGGTTGACCGGCATGGCCGGATCACGCTAGCGGATTTACAGGACGCCGTCACCGAACAAACCGCCTTGGTGTCGCTGATGTGGGCTAACAATGAAACCGGGGTAATCTTTCCGATCGAAGCCGCGGCGCAAATCGCTCATGCCCAAGGCGTGCTGTTTCACACCGATGCGACGCAGGCCGCCGGCAAGCTGCACATCGAACTGGATAAATTGACGGCGGTTGATCTGTTGTCGTTCTCCGGCCATAAACTGCATGCGGCCAAGGGTTGCGGTGCGTTGTTTGTCCGTAAGGGCCTGCAATGGCCGGCACTATTACCCGGTCATCAGGAACGCGGCCGGCGCGCTGGTACCGAAAATGTACCGGCGCTGGTGTCGCTGGGTGTGGCCAGCGCGCTGGCGGCGGAGAAACTGATTACAGAACTTCCCCGTATCCGTTTACTGCGGGATCGCTTCGAATCCGAATTACTCGCACGGCTGCCGCAGGCCCGTGTCAATGGTGCCGGTGCGCCCCGCGTGGCCAATACCAGCAATATCAGTTTCACGGGACTGGAGGGCGAGGTCATCCTGCAGCGTCTGGATCGTGCCGGTATCGCCGCTTCTTCCGGTGCGGCGTGCAGCGCGGGCGGCGATGAACCTTCGCATGTGTTAGCGGCGATGGGACTGGAAGCACGCGCGGCCTTGGCGTCACTGCGCTTCTCGCTGAGCCGTTATACCACTGCGGCGGAAGTCGATCGTGCTATAGAAGTCATGAGCGGGATAATCAATAGTGACTGCGCCAGGGTAGCCTGATGCAACTGATGCAACTAAAGTCAATCCAAATGAGGTAAACCATGAAAGTCATGATACGCAAAGATTCACGCGGCCAGTTATCCGCGTACGTCCCCAAAAAAGATCTGGAGGAACCGATTGTTGCCATGGACAAGCCCGGAATGTGGGGGGGTTGCGTGACCCTGGCCAATGGCTGGCAATTGGAGCTACCGCAATTGGCGGCGGATACACCGCTGCCGTTAACCGTTGAAGCACGTAAAGTCGGAGGTTAAGCCATGGCACTGACGCCGACCGAACTGGATCGCATTGAGGAATTCTTGACGGCGCGTAGCTCCGCAGAACATCTGCCGGCGTTTCGCGCCTGTTTTCCGGGGGTTTCCTTGACGTGGTGTGACGCCGCTGATATGGATGGCGATACCGCACCGTATAAAGTTTTCGCGGATTATGAGTTGTTCCTGGTGGACGGACGCGATCATTGTTGGCGACTCACGCAGGATCCGGTTTGTGCCACCGGCATCGTGCTGGCAATGCGCCGGGCAGGCCGGCCATGAGTCAAGACTGGATTCCGCTCTCTGATCCGGATATCAGTACCGCAGAATTGGAGGCGGTGATGGCGGCACTTCAGGCGCCGCAGTTATCCAGCGGGCCGATGGCCGAGCTATTCGAGAAAGAATTTGCCGCTTATATTGGCCGCAAGCACGCCATCGCGGTCAGCAGCGGCACCCAGGCAATACTGCTGTGCCTCCGCGCCTATCATATCGGCCCAGGTCATGAGGTAATTCTTTCCGCGTATTCCTGGCACCAAATTGGTCACGCGGTCGCGCTGGCCGGTGCGACGCCCGTGTTTGCCGATATCGACTACTGGTCCGGCACCCTCTCGCCGGAGAAAGTAAAAAGCAAGATTACCGCCCACACCCATGCCATCCTGGCGGGAAATACCAATGGGCATCCTGCGGCATGGCAGGAGCTACGTGATGTTAGCAATCAACACGGCTTGTTGTTGCTGGAGGATTCTACCGAGGCGATCGGTTCGCGTTATCAGGGCAGCCGCGTGGGCAGCTTTGGTGACTGTGCGATTTTCGATTTTTCACAACCAGGACTCTTGGTATGCGGCGAGGGCGGCATGATCGTCACCGATGATGACGACATTGCCAGTGCCTTGCGTTATCACCGCCATCGCCGGATCGACACGCGTTTTTCCGTGAGCATCACCGCGCACTTACCTTATCAGGCGTTACTCAGCGATGTCACTGCGGCCCTGGGACTGGCGCAGCTGCGGCGTATCGATGCCATCCTCGCGCGACGCAAGGTCGTGGAGGGATATTACTACGAACACATCAAGTCATTCGAAGGTATCAAGGATCCCTATATCGCGCCGGGAGTCGATGAGGTGAATTGGTTCGTGTACCTGGTACATCTGGGGACGCGATTTACGCGTAGCAGCCGTGATGCAATTGTCGAGGATCTACATACGGAATCCATCGGTGCGGCCGCGTATTGCCAGCCTTTGCATGTCCAACGTTATTACCTGGACCATGGTCATCGCAAAGGCGAATGTCTGGTAACGGAGAAGGTCGCGGACCGGGTTGTGGCGTTGCCGTTTCATGCGCATTTAACGGAAGAGCAAGTGGGCTTTATCGTACAAACCGCCAAGGATGCCTCGATCAACGTCGGCGCCGGTTCGGCGATCTATTTGTGATTAGGTAGGTATTAATTTTATAAAGGAGAAATGTTATGCCAATGTTAACTATCATGCCCTCGGGCAAAACCTTGCAAGCCGAAACGGGCGCGCGCTTATTGGACGCGATCCTCACCAGTGGCGCGGACATCGCGCACAAATGCGACGCCAAGGCGGAGTGTGGTTCGTGTCATGTTTTCGTGCATGACGGCCGCAAGAGCCTGTCCAAGATTCAACGCACGGAAAATGACAAGCTTGATACGCTCGTCGGAGTCAGTTCCAAGTCCCGTCTGGCGTGTCAGGCGATTATCGGTGCGGAGAATATTACGGTGGAATTGCTCGATTTCATTTAGGATTTTAATTGACTTCAACTGGAGAGTCGTCATGCAAACTGACAATGTTATGATTCATGTGCGTTTCGCGCCTAACGGTACCGTTACTGAAATCGGTGAACGACCTTCGGGCATAAGCGCGCAAGAATGGTTTAATCATTTGAGCAACACTACGCTCAATACCTATGAGGGTCTTTCCGGTGGCCGCGGTCTGTTCCGTCTATCACGCGAACTATTGAACACCGCGAAGGCGCCGTGGAATAATGGTAAGGGAGCGCCGTCATGACCGCGATGACCGGTGAGATGGCCAAAATCGCAGAAGGCCTCGTGGCGGGACAGATTATCCCGTACCTGGGGCCAATGGTCCTGAAGCTCGACGCGGCCAATGCCGTCGTGCCGGGCACACCGGAAGAACTGGTGTTACGCCTGGTTGCCAAAGCGAGCGTGCCGCACAAGATCCGTAATAACCTCACCGCCACCGCACAGTTTATTGAAAACTTCAAGCATCGCAAGACCGTGGTAAATTTAATGAACGAGGCCTTTGCGGTGCCGGCGCAGCCCACGCCATTGCACCGCTGCCTCGCTTCGTTACCCAATTTGCCATTAGTGGTGGATGTGTGGTATGACGCGGCAATGGCTCAAGCATTACAGGAAAAAGCCGTCACTTGGGGGCAAGTGCAGGGGTTAAGTCAGGCTGAACACTTCGGCAACTGGGCGCAATTCTATAATGCCGACGGCAGTGCCGCCAACGCGGCGGAGGCGGAACACTGGGTGACTTTATTGTATAAACCCTTGGGTGGCATACAACCGAAAGCGAACTACATCGTCTCCGATTCGGACTATGTCGAGGTGCTCACCGAGATCGATATCCAGACGCCGATTCCGAATATCGTGCAGGAAATTCGCCGGGATCGGCAATTCTTATTTATGGGCTGTCGTTTCGCCAATCAGCTGGAACGTAGCTTTGCGCGGCAGATCATGAAACGCTCTTCCGCAGCGCATTGGGCGGTATTACCGGAAGAGCCTACCAAGAACGAGAAACGCTTTATGGCGGAACAAAACATTCAGCGCCTCGAGATGCCGTTGGCGGAATTTGCCAATGCACTCATGCATGCTACGCCATTAATAAACCGCTCCGCGGTTGCGTAGCTTTGGCGCAGCCGGGTTTTTTTCCAGAAAATAATGTCTGCCATACTCGTATCCAAGCATTAAACATCATCACTATGTTTATCGTTGTT
>Ga0209640_10001442_pt1 | contig 20127 bp, 20 predicted proteins | sample RifCSP10_1_FD_184018 | JGI IMG/M metagenome (GOLD analysis project Ga0209640, IMG submission 184018) | Soil microbial communities from Rifle, Colorado - Rifle CSP2_sed 10_1 (SPAdes) (version 2) | ecosystem: Environmental > Terrestrial > Deep subsurface > Rock core/Sediment | place: Rifle...
CATGCGCCGGCATATCGACCTGTCCCAGATGACGTTCATGAAGGGAGGCGACTTCAAGAAGGCGACAGCGGGATCCACACCGCCAAAGCCCTAGACCCACAGCTTCCCATGTGGAGAGACCTGCGAATCGCTCTTCGGACCGCGGCGCGTCACCCCTCGCTCGCCGCGGTCCTCACGTCACCGTCGCGCTCGGGATCGGCGGAAGCACGGCCGTATTCCCGAAGTCGAGTATCTTCACGACCCCTGCCGGTGTGATTCTGATCGAAGCGTTTCGAGAACTGTTCCCTCGAGACCTTGATCGCGACCAGCCGCTCGAGGCGCGTGTCCCTGGCGGTGTAGACCTCGCCCATTCCGCCGCTGCCGAGCGGCGAGATGATCTCGTACGGCCCCAGTCGTGTACCCGAGGTCAGGCTCAGAGGCAGCTCCCTCAGCGTGGGATGACGTGGTCGCGGCAGGGCGATTATAGACCGGAGGGCGGGCCTCACCTTCGGCCGCGCGCCGATGCGATCGATGCAACTATTCGGAGACGCGCAATGCAAGATGCAAAATTCAAGATGTAAAACGGCAACGTAGGGGAGAGGGCATTGTTTGCATTCTGCATTGTGAATCTTGCATTACGAGTTTCTGTTTAGACTGGGATCGGTCGACACCGGCACAGAGGAGCACGCCATGCGAGACACCGCGGTGATGATGGGCGTCCTGGTTCTGACGACAGCCTGCGCAGCTCCGCCGCCGCGGACGGTCGCGTTCCCGCCAGGCGAGATCGTCGATCTGTCGCACGTCTACGACTCACAGACGATCTACTGGCCCACGGCGGAAGGCTTCCAGCTCCGCAGGGACGCCGAAGGTGTGACCGCGTCCGGCTACTACTACACCGCAAACAGCTTCTTCACCGCCGAGCACGGCGGGACGCACATCGATGCGCCGGTGCATTTTGCCGAGGGCCGGCAGACGGTCGACAAGATTCCGCTCGAGCGCCTGATTGGCTCCGCGGTGGTGATCGATGTGGCGGAGCAGAGCGAGCGCGACGCCGACTACCAGGTGTCGGCCGCCGACTTCCAGCGCTTCGAGCGGGAACACGGCACGATTCCAACAGATGCCATCGTCCTCCTCAGAACCGGCTTCGCGCGCCGGTGGCCAGGTGCGGAACGGTATCTCGGCACGACCGAGCGTGGCGCCGACGGCGCGCGGAAGCTGCATTTTCCAGGGCTGCATCCCGACGCCGCGCGGTGGATCGTGGCCAACCGGCGGATCCGCGCCATCGGCATCGACACGGCGAGCATCGACTACGGACCGTCGACGTTGTTCGAGTCGCATCGCATCCTGTACGAGAGCGACTTCCCGGCCTTCGAGAACCTGGCGGCGCTCGATCGACTGCCGCCGACGGGGGCGCTGGTGATCGCGCTGCCGATGAAGATCGGCGGCGGCAGCGGCGCGCCGCTGCGCGCCATTGCCGTGCTCCCGTGAGGCCGTCTCGGGCCGCGCGCGGTTTGCGCTGACCGAGCGTGACTACACGGCCCAGCCGTTCTCCCAGGACGACTGGATGCCGATCGATGGCGCCGCCGACGCCAGGACGGCTCTCGACGCCTATCTGGTGCTGCGCCGCCTGAACCTCGCGATGTGGCCCACGCTCACACCGGAGCAGATCGACCGCCCCTTCTCGCACCCGGAGTACGGTGCGCTGACCGTCGGCTGGATCATGGTCCAGATGGCGGGGCATGACGTTCACCACCTGCGGCAGCTCGAAGCCGTCAAGGACTAGCCGAGAGCTGAGAGCCGAGAGTCAAGAGCCCAGAGCCCAGAGCCCAGAGCCCAGAGCCCAGAGCCCAGAGCCTCTAGAGCCGAGAGCCTAGAGCCGAGAGACCCCTTTGGCGTACGATGGCTGAGCTTTCAAGGAGGGAACATTGGCGAAATCATCCAGGGGTCTTACTGCCGAGCGCATTCGCGAGCTGGCTCGGAGCGGTGCCGAAGCCATGCTGCGGCAGCTTCGAGCGGAAATCGTGGCCATCGAGCGGACGTTTCCTGAACTTCGGCTGCCTCAGAAACGCCGCGCCGTCCGAGAGGCGATTCGGAGGGCTCGAACGCGCGTGCGGAAGATGACGGCAGCCGAGCGCAAGGCGGTCTCCGATCGCATGAAGAAATACTGGGCCGAGCGCAGGAAGGCAAGAGCCAAGGTGAAGTGATGTCAAGGTGAAGTGATCGGTCGCGTCACACCGACCGGAGGAGGCCGCTCACGAGCAGATGCCGGTCGCCGGCCCGCGCAACCCGCAGGTCGAGACCGGCGGACGCCAGTTGTTCGTGCAGTTCGTTCACGGTGAACGCCGCCCGCAATGAGTTGTAGAAGTCCAGGCGCAAGAGGGGATCCTCCGCGCCGGCCACGGTATCCACGATCCGACGCGCTGCCTCCGGCGTCGGCGGGCGGACGAGATCCATCACGTAGACGGCGGCGCCATGCCTGCCCAGTCGTACGACCTCCCCCCAGAGCACCGACGGATCCGGAAGATGGTGGAGCATGTCCTTGGAGAGGACGGCATCAAAGGCGTGCCCGCCGAGCGGCACTCCCGGCACGCGAGACTGAATCAACGTGATCCGGCGATCGAGCCCCGCCGCCCGAACGGCACGTTCCGCCAGCGCGATCATCGGCCCGGACCCGTCGACGGCCGTGATGGCCGCGTCGGGTGCGGCGCGCGCGAGCCTGATCACGACGTCTCCCGGTCCGCACCCGAGGTCGAGCGCCTCGTGCAGGTGGCGTGGGAAGTCGCGAACGAGCCCGTCCACGAACATCTGATTGGACGCGCCGAAGTCCGCTCCGGCATACGCGAGCGCCTGCCGCTCGTCGTCCATCAGCTCGGGCTCGAGAACTCGCTCCATTGACGATCGCGCTGCCCGCATAATAGTCGAACGGTCCAGTCGCGACATGCAGCTCTGCACGTTCCTCTTCGACGCGTTGTGGCAGCAGGGCGTCCGACACATCTTCGGCATCCCCGGCGACTTCGCGCTCAACCTGTACGAGGCGCTCGAAGCGGACGGGCGGTTCGAGCTGGTCACGCTCAGTCATGAGCCGTCGGTCGGCTTTGCGGCCGATGGCAGCGCCCGAATCACCGGCGGGCTCGGCGTCTGTCTGATTACGTACGGCGCCGGCGGGCTCAACATGGTGAACCCGGTTGCCTGCGCCTACGCGGAGGAATCGCCGCTCGTCGTCCTGTCCGGCGGGCCCGGCCGGGCCGAGAGGCGTGCCGGCGTCCACGTCCATCATGAGGTGAAGTCGTTCGAGTCGCAGTTCAAGGTCTACCAGGAGGTGACCGAGTACTGCGCGATTCTCGACGACCCGAAGACCGCCGCCTCGCATATCCGCCGTGCGATCGAGGTCGCCGGAACGTTCAGGCGGCCGGTGTATCTCGAGATCCCGCGCGACATGGTCACCGCCGACATCCTGCCGCCGGACGAGGCGCCGATCGAGCGTGCGACCGACATGGGCGCGGTTGACGAGGCAGTCGCAGAAATCGTGTCGCGCCTCAGCGGCGCCACTCGTCCCGTGCTCATCGTCGGAGTGGAAGTGCACCGGTTTCGCCTTCGCGAGCCGGTGGTTCGGCTGGCCGAGACGCTCGGCATTCCCGTGGCCTCCTCGTTCCTGGGTCGTGGGGTGTTCCCGACGCGGCATCCCCAGTTCGTGGGCACGTATCTCGGGTTGGCATCGCCGCCCGACCTTCGTGAGATCGTGGAAACCTCGGACTGCGTGCTGCTGTTCGGCGAGCTGATCAGCGAGACGAGCCTGGGCGTCTCGGCGCACTGCCTCAGCGAGGCCAACCTGATCATCGCGGCTTCGCGCGACGTGTTCATCGGCCATCACCGCTACCAGAACACGCCGCTCGACGCCGTCATCACGCGGCTGATTGATGCACCGGCGCTTCGCTCGATCTCCACGAGAGCGGGCGTTGCGCGCACGACGGCACGTACCGAGGCGTCCTCCGAGCCGAGCGACGATGATGCCCCGATCTCGATGGCTCGCGTCATCGACGTCATCAACGAGTTCGTCGAGCAGCATCCCGAGGTGCCGCTCGTCTCGGATACGGGCGACTGCCTGTTCGCGGCCGTCGAAATCCGGTCGAACGAGATCGTGGCGCCGGCGTACTACGCCACGATGGGGTTTGCCGTCCCGGCTGCGCTCGGCATTCAAGTGTCGAGCGGCCGGCGGCCTCTGGTGCTCGTCGGCGACGGCGCCTTCCAGATGACCGGGCCCGAGATTTCTCATGCACCGGCGTACCGGTGCAACCCGATCATCGTGCTCCTGAACAACAACCGGTGGGAGATGCTGCAGGCGTTCTTTCCCTACGCCAGGTACAACGACACCGTGACGTGGCCGTTCGCCAGGCTCGCCGAGCTGTGGGGCGGCCGCGGCTTCGAGGTGCTCACGGCCCGGCAGCTCCGCGACGCCCTGGCCGCCGCATGGCGCGACGAGCGCCACACGCTCATCGAGGTCAGTCTGGCCAAAGGCGACATCTCAGTCGTCCTGCGTCGTTTCGTCGACGCGATGAAGGCGCGGGCGAGGGAGCCGCGATGACGCCGCCACGCGCCAGTACACGACGAGGTTGAGAACGAGCACGAGACTGCCCAGAAGGATCTGCGCGCCGCGCGTGAGATCGGCGGGGTAGAGCAGCGGGAGGATGTAGTGCTCGACGAAATCGCCGCGATACACGTGGGAGCCCCCCTGGGCCCGGAGCCAGTTCTCGAGCGGCGTCAGCGGGCACACCCACCCGGCGAGCTCGACGACGATGCCCCAGATGGCCGCGGGCACGTGGACCCACGCGACCCGCCGCCACCGGAGCGCCAGCACGCCTCCAAGGACCACGAACAACACGAACGCCACGTGCAAGGCGACGATGCCATCGGCGGCGATACGGGACAGGGCGGCCACGGCTTCTCCAGCTCCGCGAGCATCAGATACCAGAGGCTGCGCGAGGTTCAACCCTGCCGGCCGCCGTTGGGGTACGCTGATGCGTGCACAAGCGGTCCGTGTCGGCGCCCGCCTACCGCCGGGCGCACGCCGCCCTCCGGGGCCGCGACCTGCTCTCGATTCGCGACCTCACGTCCGACGAGATCGCGTCCCTGATCGCCTTCGGCGCCGACATCAAGCGCGAGCCCGATCGGTATCGGGGAGCGCTCGCCGGGGCGACGCTCGCCATGCTGTTCGAGAAGCCGTCGCTGCGCACGCGCGTCTCGTTCGACGTCGCGAGTCATCAGCTCGGCGCGCACGCGATCTACCTGGCGCCTCAGGAGGTTGGTCTCGGCCGGCGCGAGACGGCCGTCGACGTCGCCAGGACGCTGGAGCACACCGTCGACGCGATCATGATTCGCACGTTTGCTCACAGTACGGTCGAGCAGATGGCCCAGGCGGCCTCGATCCCCGTGATCAACGGCCTGAGTGACTTCAGTCACCCCTGTCAGGCGCTCGCCGATTACCTGACCATCGTCGAAGCCAAAGGGTCCTTCGACGGCCTGACGCTCGCCTTCGTCGGCGACGGGAACAACGTCGCGAACTCGCTGATCTTTGGCTCTGCGCTCCTCGGCGTGCGGATGGTGATGGCGACGCCGCCAGGCTACGAGCCGCGTCCCGAGGTGTTGCGGTGGGCGCGTGAGCACGAGCGGCAGCCGGGCACGGCCTGCCGCGTGACGTCGGTTCCGGGGGAGGCCGTGGAAGGGGCGGATGTCGTCTACACCGATACGTGGGTCAGCATGGGCCAGGAGGCGGAAGCCGACGCCCGGCGTCGCGCCTTTGCCGGCTTCCAGGTCACTGAGGCGCTCTTCGCGCGAGCCCGGCCCGACGCCGTCTTCATGCACTGCCTGCCGGCGCACCGTGGTGAGGAAGTCGAGGCAGCGGTGATCGATTCTCCGCACTCGATCGTCTTCACGCAGGCCGCCAACCGCCTGCACACCGAGAAGGCCCTGCTCATCGCGCTGCTTCGCGGAGATCACGGAACGTCCTAGCCGCGGGCGGCCATGCAGCGCACCCTCCTCATCGCGATTGGTGGCAACGCGCTCCTGCGACAGGGCGAGACAGCCTCGATCGCCGCCGAGCGCACCCGCATCGCCGAGACGTGCCGCACGATCGCAGCGGTGCTGGCCCAGGGATGGCGCGCCATCATCACCCACGGCAATGGCCCGCAGGTCGGTGCCGCCCTCTTGCGCTCCGAGCTCGCCGCTCTTGCCGTGTACCCGATGCCCCTCGACGTCTGCGTGGCAGCGACGCAAGGCGAAATCGGATATCTGCTCCAACAAGCGCTTCTCGCAGAGATGGCGTCGAGAGACCTGCATCGGCCGATCTGTACCGTGGTGACCCAGGTGGTCGTCCGGCCCGACGACCCGGCCTTCGCGCATCCGACCAAGCCGATTGGTCCGGATCGGCGGGTCGTTGCCTCGCCCGAGCCGTGTGAGGTCGTCGAGGAAGCAGTGATCCGCCAGATCGTTGATACGGGAGCGGTCGTGATTACGGCAGGCGGCGGCGGGATACCGGTGGTGCGGGAAGGGCACCGGCTCACCGGGATCGAGGCGGTGATCGACAAGGACCTCTCATCGGCGCTGCTCGCCACGCGGCTCGGCGTCGACCGACTCGTGATGTCGACCGATGTGGACCGCGTCTACCTCGACTTCGGGACGGCGCGGGCGCGCGGTCTTGACCGCGTCGCGCCTGCCGAGCTGCGTCGATACGCGGCCGACGGGCACTTTCCACCGGGCACGATGGGCCCCAAGGTCGAGGCCGCGCTGCGGTTCGTGGAAGCCGGCGGCGTCGAGGCGATCGTGACCGCGCACGATGGGCTCGAGGCCGCGCTCGAAGGCCGGGCCGGGACGCACGTCACTCGAACGGGGGCGGGGTCGCCGGCGGACAAGGAAATCGGGAACTGAAACAGGTTCGGAAATGGAGCGCATTCGCACACTCATCATGGGAGCGGCCGGGCGTGACTTCCACAACTTCAACGTCGTCTACCGTGATGACACACGGTACGAGGTCGTGGGGTTCACGGCGGCGCAGATTCCCAACATCGCGGGGCGGACCTACCCACACGAGCTGGCCGGTACGATGTATCCGGACGGCGTGCCCATCTACGACGAGGACGAGCTGGCTGCCCTCGTCCGACGGCTGGCGGTGCGGCAGGTCGTCTTCTCCTACAGCGACGTGTCGTACGTCTACGTCATGCACCGCGCCGCGATTGCCAACGCCGCCGGGGCGGACTTCGTACTGCTCGGGTCGGACGCAACGATGCTGAAGAGCCGGAAGCCGGTCGTCTCCGTGTGTGCAGTCCGGACGGGGGCGGGCAAGAGTCAGACGTCCCGTCGCATTGCCGGGCTGCTGCGGGACCGTGGACTGCGTCCGGGGATCGTTCGTCATCCGATGCCGTACGGCAATCTGGTCGAACAGCGCGTGCAGCGATTCGCCACGATCGCGGACTTCGATCGGCATCACTGCACGATCGAGGAGATGGAGGAATACGAGCCGCACCTCGTGGCCGGCTCGGTCGTCTACGCCGGCGTGGACTACGCCGCGATCCTGACGGAAGCCGAGTCGGACGCGGACGTCATCATCTGGGATGGCGGCAACAACGACCTCCCGTTCTATCGTCCCGATCTCCACATCGTCATGGCCGACCCGCTGCGGCTCGGGAACGAGCTGACCTACCATCCGGGTGAGGCCAACCTGCGGATGGCCGACGTCGTGATCATCAACAAGATCGACACGGCGGACGCCCAGGCCACCGAGGAGCTTCGCACCCACATCCGCGCCGCCAACCCGGCAGCCGTGATTGTCTCGGCCGCCTCGCCGGTCACAGCCGACCATCCGGAGCTCATCACCGGTCGCCGCGCGCTGGTCGTCGAAGACGGGCCGACGGTGACGCACGGCGAGATGCGCTTTGGCGCCGGCACCGTGATCGCGAAGAAGGCCGGCGCGAGTGAGATCGTCGATCCGCGGCCGTTCGCCGTCGGGTCCATCGCCGAGACCTTCCGGACGTATCCGGGCATCGGCACCCTGCTGCCTGCGATGGGCTACGGAGACGAGCAGGTGCGCGATCTGGAGGCGACGATCGATCGGGTGCCGTGCGACGTGGTCGTCGTCGGGACGCCGATCGATCTCGCGCGTATCGTCACCATCAGGAAGCCCGTGGTTCGGGCGCGATACGAGTTGCAGGAGATCGGCCAGCCCACTCTGGCAGCAGTCGTGGCGGATTTCGTCGACAGGGCGATCTCACGTTCGCGGCCGTGACCCGGCGACCCGGCGAGGGGGGCCGAGGACCCGGAGTTGTGCCGTACACTCGTTCCATCGATGCGCGTGCTCATGGTCGAAGACGACGCGACCATCGCCGACTTCGTCGCCAAGGGACTGACCGAGGCCGGCTATGCCGTTGACCTGGCTCCGGACGGGGAACGGGGCGTCGCGCTCGCCGTCGGCGGGAACTATGACGCCGCGATCGTCGATCTCATGCTGCCGCGGCTGGACGGGCTCACGCTCCTCGACCGGATCCGCGCCCGCGGCGTCCGCACACCCGTGCTGATCCTGAGCGCGCGGCGCACGGTCGACGATCGCGTGAAGGGGTTGCAAGCGGGGGGCGACGACTACCTGACGAAGCCCTTCGCGTTCGAGGAGCTGCTGGCGCGGATCCAGGCGCTCATCCGGCGATCGACGGGACAGACCGAGCCGACGAGGCTCTCGCTGAGCGACCTGACGCTCGATCTGCTCAGCCGTCGGGCGGAGCGGGCCGGCCGCGCGATCGAACTGCGCCCGCGCGAGTTCACGCTCCTCGAGTACCTGATGCGCCACCAGGGCCGCGTCCTCACCAAGACGATGATCCTCTCGCACGTCTGGGGGTACAACTTCGACCCCGGCACCAACGTGGTCGACGTGCTCGTCTCGCGGCTGCGGGAGAAGATCGATCGCGATTTCGAGCCCAAGCTGCTCCACACCGTGCGCGGCGTCGGCTACGTGCTGAAGGCGGGTTGAGGGTGGCCATCGATCCGCCGTCCGAGCCCATCGACGTGCCGAGCGGGCGATTCGGCCTCCGGCTGGCGATCTGGTATGCGGCCGTCTTCGTCGTCACGTCGCTCGCCATCGTGCTGCTCACCTACACGCTGCTCGCCTCCTCGCTCGAGGAGCGCGATCGACAGATCGTCACCTCCACGTTGAGTGAGTACTCGGCAAGATACGCGGCGGGCGGACTCCGCTCGCTCGCGCAGGCGGTCGAGATCGATCAGCGGTCGGGCCAGGAGGAGCGGCTGTTCGTCCGGGTCGTTCGCGGCGGGTCGGAGACGCTGTTCTTCAGCATGCCGCCGGCGTGGACCGACTTCGACGTCGACCGGCTTCGTGGCAGCGGCGGGCTCTGGGAACAGGTGCTCTCGGCCTCTGGCGAGGCGCGGCTCGAGGTGGCGACCGCACGCTTCAGCGACGGCACGCTCCTTCAGGTTGGCAGGAGCAGCGAGAACCGCGAAGCGCTGCTCGCGCGCTTTCGTACCGTCCTGACGATCGTGGCGCTCGTGATCGTCGCCGCCGGCCTGGTGGGAGGCGCCATCGTCACGCGCTCGACGCTCCAGCCGATCCGGCGGCTCATGACCGCCGTACGCGACATCATCCGCACGGGGAAGCTCGACGCGCGGGTGCCCGTTCGGGCGGAGCGCGACGACGCGATCGACGAGCTCAGCGCGCTGTTCAACGAGATGCTCGATCGCATCACGACGTTGATTCGCGGGATGGAGCACGCGCTCGACAACGTCGCCCACGATCTCAGGACCCCGATGACTCGCCTGCGCGGCGTGGCCGAACGAGCCCTCCAGTCGGGTGACGCCGAGGCTCAGCGTGAGGCGCTCGTCACCAGCCTCGAGGAATCCGAGCGCATTCTCGCGATGCTCGACACGCTGATGGACATCTCGGAGGCGGAAACAGGCACGATGCGGTTGGACCTGAGCCCGGTCGGAATCGAGGCGATCCTGAGAGAGGTGATCGACCTCTACGAAGACGCCGCGGAAGACAAGCACATCGACGTCGCCGCCGAGGTCGAGCCGGGCCTGACCGTTGTGGCCGATCCCAGACGTCTGCGGCAGGTCCTGGCCAATCTCGTCGACAACGCGGTCAAGTACACGCTGTCAGGGGGAAAGGTCGCGGTCCGGGCCCGGCGCGAGGGCTCTGACGCCCGGATCGACGTGGTCGACACCGGGGTCGGCATCGCGGCGCACGACGTTCCGCGGATCTGGGAACGTCTGTACCGAGGCGACCAGAGCCGAACCGCACGGGGATTGGGTCTTGGCCTGAGCCTGGTCAAGGCCATCGTCCTGGCGCACGGGGGCACGGTGGACGTCATGGCCGAGCCGGGTCGGGGGTCGACTTTGACCGTCCGCCTGCCTCTGGAGCGCTGACGTCATTCCATTACACACATGTAATGCTCGTGTCACGACTCGGACAGCTTTCCGCTCGTCCAACTCAGTGTGAGCGGACTCCCTCCGAGCGGCTCTCGAGCAGCGCCGCCGTGGAGACCGCTGAATTTCACGAAGGAGATGACGAGCCATGTTCAAGCTTTCCCGGCGTCCAGTTCTGGCCAGTGCCGGCCGCGGCGCCGTGATCGTCGCGCTGGTCGCGATCGCGGGGTACGGCATCGGGTTGACGCATTCACCAGACGCCGCTGTGTCGGCGGCCTCCCCTGGGGCCAAGCCTGTCGACGCGCCTCAATCGAGGGGGCCTGACACCGCCTCGTACGCGCCGATTGTCGACGCGGTCGCGCCGGCGGTCGTCACCGTGCGCGTGGAGAAGCGCGCGTCGGTCATGCGGACGCAGTTCCCCGACGATGACCTGTTTCGCTTCTTCGGGCGCGAGCTCCAGATCCCACGCCAGCAGCGCACGCCGCGTCAGTCCGGGCTGGGATCGGGAGTCATCACGACGGCCGACGGCTACATCCTGACCAACAACCACGTGGTCGAAGGGGCGGACCGTGTTCGCGTAGAGCTGGTGGACAGGCGAACGTTCGATGCCAAGGTCGTGGGCACCGATCCGGCGAGCGACCTCGCCGTGCTCAAGGTCGACGCCCGGGACCTGCCGACTGTGACGGTGGGCGACTCGAGCCGCGTGCGCGTGGGTGACATCGTGCTGGCCATCGGCAACCCGCTCAACATCGGTCAGACGGTCACGATGGGCATCATCAGTGCGAAGAGTCGCGCCACGGGCTTCGGTGAAGGTGGCTACGAAGACTTCCTCCAGACCGATGCGCCGATCAACCAGGGCAACTCGGGCGGCGCTCTGATCAACCTCAATGGCGAACTGGTCGGCATCAACTCGCAGATCATGACCCCGACCGGCGGCAACGTCGGGTTGGGGTTCGCCATCCCCTCGAACATGGCGCGCGAGGTCATGGGCCAGTTGAAGGCGAACGGCGTCGTCCGGCGCGGCAAGCTCGGTGTGTCGGTGCAGAGCCTCACGCCGGACCTCGCTGCGAGCCTGGGGTTACCCGACACGAACGGCGCGCTCGTGGGCGGTGTCGAGCCGGGCAGTCCCGCGTCGCGGGCCGGCCTCGAGCAGAGGGATGTGATTACGTCGCTCGATGGGGAGAAGGTTGCAGACAGCAACGTGCTGCGCAATCGCATCGCGGGGACGAAGCCCGGATCCACGGTTGCGCTCGAGGTCGTCCGCAACGGACGAACCCGGACTCTCAACGTCACGCTGGGCGAGCTGGAGGCGTCGCGCGCTCGTGACTCCAACGGCGAAGCAGAGCCGAGCGGTCCGGAGTTCGGCTCGACAGGCATGTCGGTTGCGCCGCTGACACCTGACGTGGCGAGGGAGCTCGGTTTGTCGGGCCGCAAGGAGGGCGTCGTCGTGAGAGAGGTCAATCCCGACGGCACGGCGGCCTCTGCCGGCCTGAGGCCCGGCGACCTCATCACGCAGGTGAACGGCCAGGCGGTGAGGACACCGGGCGACCTGAGGTCCGCTCTGAGCGCCTCGGGCGATCGGCCGGCGCTGCTGCTCGTCACGCGCCAGAACGCGGACATCTTCCTGGCGCTCAGGCGTCCGAGGTCCTAGCTAGACGCAGATTACGTGAGTCGAGAATGATGAACGGTCGTTCACACTTCTCGGCTTCTCGCTTCTCGGGTTCGTGTTCACGTTCGGAGGCTGTAAGCGCGCGGTCAGCACGGTAAGCTTCGGAGTCGATGCTGATTCCCGCGACGATCTGGGCCGCGCTCGTCGCCTACTCCGTCGGCGAGCGCGGTCGTGTCACGCCGCTGCGCACACCGCGCGAGGGATGGGCCCGCGTCGTCTGGTCGGCTGGAGCGCTGCTCTACCTTGGTCACGTGGCGGCGGCGTTCGAGTTCGCGTACGGATGGAGTCACGACGCCGCGTACGCGCATACTGCCGAACAGACCGCGGCCCTCGTCGGCCTCGACTGGGGCGGCGGAATCTGGGCGAACTACTTCTTCACAGCCCTGTGGCTGGCCGAGGCGGCCTGGTGGTGGGCGGCGCCGGTTCGGTACCGGGCCCGCCCGCGTGGGCTGGAGCACGCAGTCCGCGCGGCGTTCCTCTTCATGATCGTGAACGGCGCCGTCATCTTCGTGACCGGCTGGACGAGATTGATGGGCGTGGCGATTGTCGCCGTCCTGTGCGCGAGCTGGCTCGCGGCGGACTCCCGCCGGCCCGGCTGAAGCGGCAACAATATTAGACTCACCGGAGCCCGTTCTGCTACTGTCCAATGCCATGGCCAACACAAAACCATTTGTTCAGATAGCCTGCGTTTGCGAACAGGCGATGGTTGAATCTGACAATGTGGTCAGCGTGATCCGAGTGGTTGACACCTTCGCAGTGCATCTACCTGAAGAGTCGCCAGAAGGGGTGAAGCTGGCGATCACGCTGAACTTGGTTGTGATGCTTAAGTCTGGTGACATCAAGGGCGAGTACGAAGTCGCCTTGATTCTCCGACAGCCGAACAAGAAGAGCGGTGAACTCAGAAAATGGCCCGTTGTATTCGAAGGTGGCGAACACGGCGTGAACGCCAAAATCCAGTTCAATCTAGTCCAGCCACAGTTTGGACTGTACTGGATCGACGTCGTCTGGAAGGATGAAACGCTAACCAGTATCCCGTTTCGACTCAAGCCGGCTGAGACGCCCAGCGAGAGTGAGACATAGAGCGGTACGGCAAAGCCCGTGGTGAGGGAATGCTGACTGGTAGTCTGGGCTCAATTATCCAATACGCCTTCGAGACGTTACGGGCAACCGACGAAACATGTAGATCTGGGCTGACCTCGATTGATTCGTTGATGTTGTTGATTAATGGAAGCAATTCGGATCGGAATTGCTTGTAGTCGATGACCTCATCATGCAACTCCGACACGAGAAGACTTATTGCCGCAACGAGACGGATAGCTTCATCGGCGCTATCACTGAACATGTTCTGGCTCTCCGCCGCAAGCCAACGCTCAAAGGACGACAGAGAAATATCGCGCCGAAGAAATGAGGCAGCTCTCTCTCTGACTTCGTGCGCGTGAATCATGGCGGCTCCCAGAGCACCTCTATGGGCGTTGTTAGTGTGGGTCGATTCTTGGACTCTGCGATGCCTCTACAACCGCAGTGATTACAGTGCGCGCATCTACTCTCGTGAGTTTATCGAACTCCACCGCGAACAATCCAAAGTCCGGCAAGACGGAAGCAGGACAGTTCAAGTCTACTACGGCCTAGAAGCGGGGAGGGCTTTTCGGGTGAAACTGCAATGGTTCGAAGGGAACTCAGGGGAAATCTTGAGAAGTGGGCTCCGGGATCCTAAGCAGATGTACGCGGATGGAGCGGACTATCACCTTCATCCCGGCAATCGGTTGTGGGAACGTATCCGACGAGATCCAGAAAAGGCACTACCGATCGTTTTCGCACAGCGCGCTTATGGGCGTTGGCGAACCTATAAGTGTGAGCGGTGGGGTCCGGTTGAGGCCACTCGAAAAGTCTCCCATTTCTTGGGGGTACGACGATTCGATGTGTGAAATCGATCCTCAGACCCCTTGCGATTGTTGAAACCGGAACGCTTGTGCATCGAGATAGCGGAAGAGATAAAGCGGTTCGACCGACACGTTAGTGCCTTTCAGGGCACGCTTCAACAGCGACCAGAAGTCTCCGAGGCCGTTGGTGTGGATCTGCCCACCAAGAAAACTAGCGGTTAGTCACGTATATTGTCACCGCTGAGCCGCACATACATACCGGACCGGGCGCGCAGCACGAAGAGATCCGAGCTGAACGTCACTCGCATCGGCTGCAGCGAGTCCACCCGCTCGGCCGCGGCGCGTCGCGCGCCACGGTAGGTGGCGCGGAGGACGTTCAGCAGCGAATCGCGATCGATGTCCAACGCCTCGCGAATCGGCAGGCGTTCGACCAGCGTGAAGAAAGGCTCGTGCTCGACGAGCATCGCGTCGCCACGGTCGCGCTCGACGCCCTTGCCCTGCACGAGCGTGCGCAGCTCGATCAGATCGTCTGGCGCCGGCAGGGCGACCAGCAGGGAGCCGTTCGGGCCGAGCACACGTGCGCACTCGGCCGCGTTGCGCCGGCCGTGGAGTGAGAGGACCAGATCGACTCGCCGGTCCAGCAGCGGCAGCCGGCGGTCGGCGTTGGCTACGACCCACGTCAGGGCGGGAAAACGGCGCGCCGCGTGTTCGCACGCGGCCGTGGACACGTCGATGCCGACGCAGGTGAGCGGCCGAAGGCCCGCCAGCACAGCGAGCCCGTCGCCGCAGCCCGAGCCGAGGTCGACGGCCACGCCGCTATCAGCGGGAGCGAGCTCCGCAGCTCGCGCGACGAGGGCATCCACGATCCGGCGCCCGATGCGGGCCTGTAGGAGGGAGGCACGCGCCTCGATGGCGGGCTTCGAGTCCCCCGCCAATGGCGAGCGGCGGTCCTGTGGCTGCAGCAGGTTCACGTAGCCGCTGCGCGCGATGTCGAAGGAGTGACCGGCAGGGCAGGCGAATGTGCGATCGCGGCGGGCCAGTGGCAGCCCGCAGTCGCGCACGCTGCAGGCGAGAGGCGCCAGGGACACGGTGCCCGAATCGTACCTCTACGCCAGGTCTTCGGACAGGCCCGCCTCGTTCGGGGCGCCTCGAGGACGCATGGCTCGTGCAAGATGACGTCCCAACACCCGCCACGCCAGGACGAGCGACGTCACGCCCAGCGCCGTGCCGCCCAGCATCAGCGCGATCACGACGATGTCCCAGAGCGGGCGGTAGTTGTACAGCCAGGGGAAGTTCAGCGAGTGGAGGCCGTTGTACAGCCATCGGTTGACCCAGTTGCTCGAGTCGTAGGTGCGGACGACCCGGGCCGTCCTGGGATCGATGTAGTAACGGGTCTCATGACCTGTCGTGAGCTGCGCCAGCACGACGGGGAGTGGCAGGGCGCGGGTACGATCCAGGTAATACCTGTCGTACTGATCGAGCAACCGTGTCGTCACGCGACCCTGCGCGGCCGCTGAAACCACGTCGACGATCCGCTCGTGATCGAACCCGGACATCGGCTCACCACGGACCGGCACAACTCGCGTATCCCCGTTTCCCAATCGGGCCAGGTAGACGGGATCGCCCTCGAACGACGTCAGCTCGAGCTCCTTCACGGGCGAATTGCCAAGCTGTTCGAGCGCCACTCGTGGATGCTTGGCGTCAAACGCCGTGGAGTCGACGCGCCCGCGCAGCGCTCGGGCGATGTTCGGCTGCTCGCCGCGCCTGAAACTGCGCGGTCGATCGGTGAGCGATGGGAACGGATCCATCGACAGCATCCCGCTGAACGTGTAGGTCGCTGTGGCAACGCCGAACACGAGGCCGAACACCATGTGCCACCGCTTCTGGCCGCGATAGGGCACGCTCGTCGGCGTGCCGGCATGCCGGTATCGCTTCGAGGGCGAGTACCTCCACACGCCGACGACGAGGCCGAGGAGTGCTGAGATGGTTCCGATGGCGGAGGACCAGATGACCACACGACTCCACTCGAGGCCGTGCCTGCGAAGCGGCGTGAAGTAGAACCAGTGGGGAATGGGCCCGAGATAGGCGCCGACTCGCGAGGCCCTCGTCGTGTACTGGACGACGTCTCCCGTGGCCTGCGATACGTAGACGTGCTCACCGCTCGGCCACGTGTACTTGAACACCGGGCTGAGCGCTCCCAAGGGAATCTGGAGCGTCCACTGATCGACGTCGGTGACTTCCTCGACAGTGGCGCTGCTCGCCGGCTGGCCCGTCCACGCTGACGCGATGCGCCGCACCATCTCCGTCGAGACCTCCACCTGCTCCTTGCCCGTGTCTGCGTAGAGGATCAACCCGCCGCCGCGGCCGCCACCGGTCTGATACGCGGGGCGCCCATCGAAGGTGCCGAGGCGCAGCGCGGTGGGGGAGACGCCGAGCGTGCTGGCCGCCTCCGATGGCGACAGGACGACCGTGGACGGGATGAGCGCCGGTGAGCGCTCGAGTCGGTCTACGGGGCTGACGTCAGGCATCGGGAAATACATCATCCCGATCCCCGAGGGGAACCAGAGAAGGAAGAGCAGGCACAGCGCCACGCCCAGCCAGCGGTGGACGAAGATGAGCGAGCGTGTGAGCATGTCGCGTCTCTGCGCGAATGCTACCCCGCGCCCGAGTGCCCTCGTTCTGAAGAGATCCTGAATTCTTCGTCAGCAACCCCGGAATGCTCCGGGGCTTTCGATCAGCGCGTACGCTCAGTACCTTCCGGCCGATCCGGCGGTCGCGGCCGCTCGGGGCGGGCGGCGGGCTCGGGCCGCGTGGCTGTCGGTTCCGGCCGTGCTGCGGCGGGGCGGTCGGGCGTCCTCGTGCGGCCGTCTCGGAACAGTTGATCGGGGCGTGCCCCACGGGCGATCGCCTCGCGCAACGCCGGTAGACTGGCGCGGCCTTCCCGGTAGTCCCGCTCGCGACGCTTGATCTCGCGGCCGAGGTCGACCATCTCATGCGAGCGGAATCCCCGGCCGGCGGCTTCGGCCATCACCGCCGTGCCCTCGGTCACCGGAAGCCGGGCGTCCTTGACGAACGACAGACCCTTGGCCGCACCGGCGAGCCCGTCGGGTGACAGCGCCGGCTTGCCTGACGCCTGCGACAGCCGTCGGATCTCGGCCACCTCGTCGGCCGTCACGCCGCCGCCAAGCGCGTCGGCCAGCAGCGTGACGGGCGCCTCTCGGCCCGCGCCACTCGATGCCGGCTGCAGTTCGCGGACCATTCGATCGGCCGATTCCAGGTGACCGGCCATCTGCTTGATCACCGACTCGATTCGCGGGACGTCGTACCCCTTTGCGAGCCCTTCGCGGATCTTGTTGGTGAGTGGCGTCATGGGAAGCCCTTTCGCTCCGGCCTCGTTGGCGTGGCGGATGAGCGCGTCGACCTCTTCCGGCCTCCCACCCCGATCGACGCTCAGACGCACCAGCGCCTCGCGCTCCGCCGCCGGCACGGACTGGGCGGCGCAGAGAGCGGGCGAGGCCAGGCCGGACGCGATGACGAGAAGCGCCGTCACCACCCGGCTAACGTTCATTCGGCCGTACAACCACCACTCCATTTTTCGCCCCAAACCCATCGTCCACGTAGTCCTCCGCCAACGGAGGACTGATCCACTGCGCGCCGTCCACGACGTACATGAAGAGATGCTCCCCGGGCGGCAGCGCCACGACCGCCGTCCACGCCCCAGATGACTGCGCTCTGGACATCGGATGCGACGAGGTCGACCACTGATTGAAGCTGCCCACCAGCGTCACGCTGCGCGCCTCTGCATGCACGAACACGAACCGCACGCCAGCCGGCGTCGCGACTGGTGTCGTGGGCCCCGTCGTCGTTGCGCACGACGGACTCGTGGCGGCCACGGCGGCGGCCATGAGCACAATCGACAACGGCACACGCATTCCCGCTGGAGACCCGGCCCTGAGCTCGCGCACGCGAGTCGAAGGGTAAACGACCCCCGGCCGCGATGCAACGTCTCACAGTGATGCCTCCGCGGGCGACCGCACGTCGAGGACGGCGTTCCGCGACCCGAACCCGTCGTCGCTCTGCTCGACCGCGAACGGGTCCGCGATCCACTGCTTGCCGTCGACGACGAACATGTACTCGTAGCGTCCGGGCTCGAGTGGGATGGTGACTGCCCACGCGCCGCTCGTGGTCTGCTCCAGCGGCGTGCGTCTGGGATCCCACCCATTGAAGTCGCCGGCCAGTTCCACGGTCGTCGCGTCAGGCTGCACCACGACGAGTCGCACCAGGACCGGCGCGGACGCATCGAGCGCGGTGGCCACGGCCGGCGCCGGCGTCGACGCGCGTTGCCAGAACAGCTCTCGGCTCACGAGCGCTCCCGCCACGAGCAGCGCCAGCGCGGCCGTGGCGCCGGCCAGATTCCAGTGGAGCGCGTGCGGCGTCCAGAGCACGTCGAAGACGCGGCGCCAGGCTGCCGGCGTGGGCGCGGTCAGGTCCATCACGCGTGCGACGAAGGTATCAGGCACCATGGGACGGGGCAGACGCCTGACCTCGAGCATCAGCTTCTCCAGGTCAATCACGTGCTCGCGCAGCGCGTGGTCGCGTCCGAGCCGGACGAGCAGCTGCACTCGTTCGTCGCCGGAGAGCTCCTGGTCGAGATATCGCTGAACGAGCTCGTCCGAGCCGGCCGGGTTCATTTCGTGGTCTCTCATCTGCGCACTCCGTCCAGGTGGGCCAATGACTGACAGAGAATGTTTCGAGCCTTGTAGACGCGCATCTTGAGCGTATCTCGATGGACGCCCAGGATGGTGCTCATCTCGTCGTACCCCAGTCCTTCGATGTGCCTCAACACGAACGACTCACGGTAGAGGGGCGGCAGCGCCTGGATCCCCTGGTCGAGCTCCCAGGCCAGCTCGCCCTGCTCGAGCGCCCGGTGCGGTGTGTCCTCATCGGCGGGCTCCCACGAGGTGACACCGTCCTCGTCGGTCGCGTCGAGTGACACCGTGCCCGGCCGGCGCGCGCGCAGAACGTCGGTGCACTTGTTCACGGCGATCCGGTACAGCCATGTCGAGAACTTCGCCTCGAACTGGAACCCGTGAAGCGCCTTGTACGCCGCCACGAACGCCTCTTGCGCGACGTCTTCTGCGTCGGCCGTCGGTCCCAGCATCCGCGTCGTCACACTCAGAACGGACGTCGCGTGACGGGAGACGAGGATGCCGAACGCGTCCCTGTCTCCGCGCTGTGACGCTCGGACGAGCGCCGCGTCGTCGGCAGCCCCATCGAGCGCCATCAGGTGCTAGAACCTTCGGCTCGCCCCGAACGTGAGCCCGTGATCGGGGGCCCCGTCCGACAAGCCAAACTCTCCGGAGACCTGGAGGCGCCAGCCACCGGCCCCCTTCATCGTCACCGCGGCCAGCACCTCACGAGCGTTGTCGAGGCCGGGCACGATGGCGCTGTACTCCTCGAAGAACACGCTCAGATTGACCGCGCCGCCGGCCAGGTCCTGGCCGACTCCGACGTCGTACCACCAGCTGTTTCTGAACTCGGCGCCGGCCGGCTTCCCGATCACGGTGTAGCCCGCGTCGACCATCGTCATGAAGCCGCCTCCCAGCATGCGACTGATCTCGATTCCGGCGCCTTCGTCCGGCCGGCCCGTGCCGAGACCCTTGTCGGCGTCGGCCGTCGGCGCCTTGACGTGCGCGCGAAGAGCGATCGTCGGCCACCAGGCGCGCTCGTCGAGAACGTAGTAGCGGCCGCGGACAACGACGTCACCCGCGCCGCACGCGGTGCTTCTCGGCGCGAGCGCACCGGCGCCAGACGATGCGTCGACGGCCGTGCTCGTCGTCTCTGTACCGGTACGAGTGCTGGTCGTGGTGGTCCCTGTACGCGTCGCCGTGCCGTCGGTCGACGTTCCACCGGTCCGGGTCAGGTCGGTCCGCGTCGGCGATCCGTCGACGACCGTCACGGTGCCGTCGCCCCTGATGCAGGTGAACGGGAACACGACCGTGAGATCGCCCTCGCTGAACAGCCGGCGCGCGGTGACAGGCGTGTAGAACACCTCCGTGCGGGAGTCGGTCCCGTACTTGCCGCTCGAGAAGCTCGGCGCGCTTCCCACCTGCCACTGCTCGTCCGCAGCGAGAGCGGCGGCTGGCGTGAGCAGCAGGATCAGCGTCGTCCGGAGCATGTATG
>Ga0209640_10001443_pt1 | contig 20125 bp, 22 predicted proteins | sample RifCSP10_1_FD_184018 | JGI IMG/M metagenome (GOLD analysis project Ga0209640, IMG submission 184018) | Soil microbial communities from Rifle, Colorado - Rifle CSP2_sed 10_1 (SPAdes) (version 2) | ecosystem: Environmental > Terrestrial > Deep subsurface > Rock core/Sediment | place: Rifle...
CGAAGCCGAAACGCCGGACGGCCGAGGCCATGGAAGAGGGACACTGGCTCGATCTCCCGAACCTCGTCTTCGCCGGCACTACGATCCTGTCAGGGCACGGACGTGCCGTGGTCTTTGCCACCGGTATGGCCTCAGAGTTCGGGAAAATCGCCAATCTCACCACCACGGTCGAAACCGGCCTTAGTCCTCTCCAGAAAGAGATCATCAAAGTCACCCGCATCGTCGCTGCCATTTCTTTGGTGATGGGAGCCACATTTTTCTTGGTCGGTTTATGGACAGGACTCGGCTTCTGGATCAGCGCGATTTTCGGCATCGGCATCATCGTAGCCAACGTGCCCGAGGGACTCCTCCCGACCGTCACTCTGGCCCTCGCTATGAGCAGCCAGCGCATGGCGAAGCGCAATGCCTTGATCAAACACTTACCCTCTGTCGAGACGCTCGGCTGTACGACGGTGATCTGCACGGACAAGACCGGGACGTTGACGGAAAATCGGATGAAGGTGGATCGGTTCTACGCCGACGGACTCGTAATCGAATCGCGAGAAGGCTGTTTCTTTACCCGAGGCCGCCTGGTCAGCACCACCGATGCCGAGCAGTGGCAGTCTCTCTTCGATGCGCTCCTCCATTGCCACAACGCAAAGCGCGTCCGGCGCTCCGACGGACGCTCCGTGGTCACAGGAGATCCGACTGAAGTGGCGCTCCTGGAATTTGCCATCGAGCATGGACTCGCCCACCGACGTCCGTTGCGGCGCATGGGAGAACTGGCCTTCGACGCTGATCGGAAACGGATGAGCACGCTGCACTGGGTGGAAGGGCGGCTGGTTGCGTTCACCAAGGGCGCTCCCGAATCGGTGTTACCGCTCTGCACCCGCACCCAGATCCACAGCAACGCCGTCACGATGACCCCCGATGAGCGCACGCAGATCCTGAGCCAGAGCCGGTCCTTCGCTGAGCAAGCCTATCGCGTGCTCGCCGTGGCCATGCGCGACGTGGCCCATCAGCCCGAGCACATCGAAGTGGAGACGATTGAAGAGGATCTGACCTTCCTCGGTCTCGTGGCCATGATGGACCCGCCCCACCGGGAAGTACCGGAGGCGATCGCAAAATGCCGGCGGGCCGGTGTGCGCGTCGTCATGGTCACCGGCGATCATCCGCTCACGGCCTTGGCCATTGCGCGCAAGATCGGCCTCGTGCCGGCGCAGACCACCCCACGCCCACCCGGCTTCGTCCCGGTCATCGAAGGACCTCAGCTCGACCGCATGACCGAGGAACACCTGCGTCAGCTGCTGACACCGACCCGGCCCGACGAGCCGGACCCGGTCTTTGCCCGCATGGCCCCGCGCCACAAGATGCGGATCGTGTCCACACTTAAAGAGATGGGGGAAGTGGTCGCGGTCACCGGCGATGGCGTGAACGACGCGCCGGCGCTCAAGAAAGCCGATATCGGCGTCGCCATGGGCATCGCCGGCACGGACGTCGCCAAGGAAACTGCCGACATCATTCTGCTCGACGATAACTTCGCGACAATCGTGAGCGCGATCGAAGAAGGCCGCACGGTCTACGACAACATCAGAAAGTTCACCACCTACATTCTGGCGAGCAACGTGCCCGAAATTGTGCCTTTTCTTGGCTATGGCTTCGTCGGCATGCCGCTGGCGCTGACGATTCCGCAGGTATTGGCGGTCGATCTCGGAACCGACATGATCCCGGCCCTCGGTCTCGGCACCGAACAGCCTCATTCCGATGTCATGGACCTTCCGCCCCGCCCGCGGAAGGAACGCCTGCTGAGTCTTCCGCTGTTGCTGCGGGCCTATCTCTTCCTCGGTATTGTCGAAGCCGCCGTGGCAATGTGCGGATTCTTTCTGTACCTCTACAGCCAGGGGTGGACGTGGGGAACCCCGCTGGACTGGTCGTCTCCTTTATATAAACAGGCGACGACGGTCACCTTTGCCGGCATTGTCCTGGCACAGGTCGCGAACGTCTTTGCCTGCCGATCCGATCGACTGTCGGTGGCGAAACTGGGATGGCTCACCAACCCGCTGATCCTTTGGGGAATCCTCACTGAGCTCACCATCCTCGCACTCATCACCTACACACCGATAGGAAACGATATCTTTGGAACCAGCCCCTTACCTCTTTGGATCTTTGGGCCGCTCGCTCTTGGCGCCCTCGTGCTGTTATTGGCCGAGGAGGGTCGTAAAATGATCGTGAACCGGTTCGTAAGCAGACCGGCCTACGGGCCCGCGCAAGAGGTGCATTGACTATGCCCACCGACCCCCAAGAACCCACCTGGGATGTTCCCGTGACTGAGGTGGTCCCGCGCCCTGCCGCCACTCCGCCAGCGCATCGTCATTCCGACTCATCACCGGAACACGAGCTCGCGCTTCCGGCTTCCGTCATCACACTCCCCCCGCGCCAGAAACGATCTCGTTTTCCTTGGCTCATCGGCATCGTGATTGTCCTGGCCACTGTCGGAGGGGGAATGTGGTACTGGTGGATCTCCGGCACTCCACCCGTCCAGTACAAAACGGCCTTCGTCGATCGAGGCCCCATTACCGCCATCGTCACCGCGACCGGCACCGTCAATCCCGTCGTCTCCGTCCAGGTCGGCAGCCAAGTATCGGGCAAGATCGCGAAGCTCTTTGCGGATTTCAATTCTGTCGTCAAGCAAGGACAAACCTTAGCACAAATCGAACAACAACCGTTCCAAGCCCGAGTGAGCCAAGCCCGCGCCTCGGTAAAAAGCGCCAAGGGGAATCTCGAAAAAGCAAAAAACATGGCGGCCCAGCGCAAACGGGAGCGTGACCGTATGGCCACGCTTCGACAGCAAGCATTCGTCTCGCAGGCCGATCTCGATCTTGCCGAGACGAATTATCGCGATGCTGCAGCCCACGTCGATGTGACGCAGGCGCAGCTCGACCAAGCGCAGGCGACGCTGTCCTCGGCAGAATTGGATCTCGGCTATACGACAATCTATTCCCCGGTGAATGGCATCGTGGTCTCGCGCAACGTGGACGTCGGCCAGACCGTCGCGGCCAGTTTCCAGACGCCGACCCTCTTTGTGATCGCCCAGGACCTGACCCAGATGCAGGTGAACGCCAATGTCAGCGAGTCGGATATCGGCGGCGTGGCTGAAGGGAAAGCCGCGACGTTTCGCGTGGACGCTTATCCAAAGCAGTTCTTTGAAGGGGTCGTCACGCAAGTCCGCAATGCGCCCATCAGCATCCAAAACGTCGTCACCTACGACGTGGTCATTACGGTAGACAACCGGGAATTGAAGCTCAAGCCCGGGATGACGGCCAACGTCACGATTGTAACCGCCAAGAAAGAAGATCCGCTGCGCGTCCCGAACGGAGCCCTGCGGTTCCGCATGCCGAACGTCCCCATTGACCGCAAGATCACACAGCTGTGGGTATTGGACCAGGCAGCGCCGCCGAGACAGACAACGATCACAACCGGTATCACCGATTCGCTGTTTACCGAGATCACCGAAGGACCGCTGAAGGAAGGCGACACAGTGATCATCGGCATTGAGACAGCGGAGGAGCAGGCCCAGAAGAAATTACCGCCGGGATTTGATGCAACTCCGAGGATGAGATAAGGCAGAAAACGGTTTGTTTTGTTCGTCTGGTTTATTTGGTTTGTTTGGTTCTTTAAACCAGACAAACGAGACAAACCAAATCAACCAAGAAACATGTCTTTTCTCTGGCTCACCTTTCTTTCCGCCCTCCGCATCCTCCGCCGCAATCCGTTGCGGGCCGGGCTGACAATGCTCGGCATCATCATCGGGATCGGCGCGGTGGTCGCCATGGTCAGTCTGGGCCAGGGTGCGACCGCCTCGGTCCAGGCGGAAATCTCGAGCCTCGGCACCAATGTGCTGATCATCGTCCCCGGAGCGACCACTGTCGGGGGCGTGCGCGGCGGACTCGGCTCAATTTCGACGCTGACCGTCGATGATGCGGAAGACATCGAGAAGAAAGTCGCGAGTGTCGCCACAGTGATGTATGCGACACGCTCGGTTCTGCAAGTCATTCATGAGAACAAAAATTGGAGCACGATCGTCCTAGGGACGACCCCTGTCTTTCCTGATATTCGGAGTTGGCCCATCGAGCAAGGGAACTTTTTCACGCAGTCGGACATGGATTCAGCCGCCAAAGTCGTCGCCTTGGGAAACACCGTCGTCCAAAACCTGTTTGAGCCTGGGGAAGAACTGGTGGGAAGTGAGATCCGTATCAGAAATGTCCCATTCCGTGTGATCGGCGTTCTGGCATCAAAAGGCCAGTCCATAACGGGCCAGGACCAGGACGATTTCGTCGTCATCCCGTTCTCAACCGCCGAACGCAAAGTCCTGGGGACGAAATTTCTCGGAACCGTCGGGATCATCCTGGTCGCCACTCACACGCGGCACGAAATCCCCGCCGTAGTGGACGACATCAAGGATCTCTTGCGAACGAGGCATCGGCTGCACCAATCTGAAGAAGACGACTTTACCATCCGCACCATGGAGGACATCGCCAAAACCATCGCCGGGACGAGCCGAACGATGATGCTCATGCTGATGGGCATTGCGTCGATTTCACTGCTCGTCGGCGGCATCGGAATTATGAATATCCTGCTCGTGTCGGTCACCGAACGAACGAGAGAAATCGGACTACGCATGGCCGTCGGCGCAAAGCGCGCCCATATCCTGCTTCAATTCCTGATCGAAGCGATCATCATGACCGCGATCGGCGGAGCCCTCGGCATCGGTGCCGGGATCGGAATCGCGCGCCTGCTGACCACCATGATCGGCTGGCCGACCATTATCAACACAGAAGCCGTGGTCGCCGCCTTTCTCTTTTCCCTCGTCGTCGGACTGTTCTTCGGACTCTATCCGGCAAACAAAGCCTCGAAACTGAATCCCATCGAGGCCCTCCACTACGAGTGAGGCGAGTATATGGCCGTGTCGGCCATCCCGCAGAATCGAGAGATCGCTCATAAGTTACGGGAGGTCGCACTCCTCCTGGACGAACAGGGCGCGAATCGCTTTCGCATCCAAGCCTATCGGACCGCTGCAGAGAAATTGGAGCGCCTGCAATCCCCCGTCTCCCAGATTATCGAGCAACAAGGCACGGACGGACTCCAGGCCTTGCCTGGCATCGGTGTGAGCCTGGCGCGGTCGATCCATACACTTGTCGTCACCGGACGGCTGCCGATGCTGGATCGCATGCGTGGCCACATGGATCCGATCGCCCTCCTGACTTCAGTCCCCGGCATCGGGTCAGCCCTAGCCCACCGGCTGCACGACGATCTGCATATTGAAACGTTGGAACAACTTGAAATGGCGGCACACGATGGTCGACTGGCGGACATCGAAGGGGTGGGTCCCAAGAAACTGCAGGGGATCATCGACTCCCTCACCGCTCGCTTAGGCCGTGTTCGCAGACCAACTCAAACAGTCGGGAGTCACCCGGCCGGAGAGCCTTCAATCGAGGAACTTCTGGATGTCGACAGGGAATATCGAGAGTCGGCCTTGGCCGGCAAACTACAGAAAATCGCCCCACATCGGTTCAATCCCAAGCGGGAGGCCTGGCTGCCCATCCTTCATACGCAACGGGGTAGCCGTCACTACACCGCGCTATTCTCGAACAGCGCCCTGGCCCATCAACTCAAGAAATCGCGCGATTGGGTCATCCTCTACTACGACGATGACCACGGTGAACGTCAATGCACGGTGGTCACAGAACGGAGCGCACCCTTCACAGGGAAACGCATCGTCCGAGGGAGAGAAGCGGACTGTGCCGCGTACTACGCAGGCATCTCGAAAAGGGCAATCCTTGATTGACCACTGCCTCCTGCTAGAACCCGCCGAGTTCATGCCGATAAGATCAGCGTCACTGCAACTTGCCGCCAGCGAGATATTGCCCGCTCGCTCTCAGCTCGTAATCGCCACCTAATGATCTCACTGAGGTATTAGGGTCAGCTGGTCAACTCACGCTGTGGAAACACTTCGGCATCGGCGCGCATGACCACATGAGATGCCGTTCATTTTCATTCTGTCCAACAGGCTGCCCCCACCATTCCTTCGTCGTGACTGCCGGAAGATATCTCACTCGAGATGGATTTGCACATTGGTTGCTCGCTTGTCCTCGCTCGAATGATGTATATTTTTGCAGCAAGCTCGGCTGCTCATGAGCCGCCTGTACGCAACCTACCCCATTCCTCACCGCGGAGGGACTCTGCATGGCTGTGAAACAGATCGCCATATTTCTCCTGCTCGTATCCATGCTCGCCACGGGATCTCTGCTCGCCGAGACACAGAAGCCCGCTCCAACAAGTAGCCAAGCCGTTTCTGCACAACCCCCCGGCGCCCCCGTCATATTCGAGGGCGAAACTCTCTTCGTTCTCTACGACAAGCTCGGCCCATTCACGCCACAAGAACGGACTCAAGCAATTGCAGAACGCCTCGCACGCTTGGCCAAGGATCCGTTCGCCAGAATCTATCCGGTCACAGCCGTCGATCGAGAAACGACGAGCGAACTCGTCTACGGGGAGACGGTGGTGATGACCGTGACGGATCGTGACGCCCAGCCTACCGGAAAGAGTCGCCAGGAGGTCGCGGCGGAATACGCGCAGAAGATCCAAGCGGCCCTCGCGAAATCCCGTGAGCAGGTCACATCCCGGGCCTTAATTATCGACGTGGCCCTGGCCCTGCTGGATACGGCCATCCTCGTCATTCTACTCGTGTTGTTCGGCAAGACCTTCCCGAAGCTCTATGCCAAAATTGACACCTGGCGCGGCACTGTCATTCACCCCATTAAGATTCAACGTGTCGAACTGTTCACGGCTGATCAGATCGCCTCAACCCTGACCGCAGCAGCCAGGGCCATCCGGTTCGGCGTGACTCTGGTGCTGCTCTATGTCTATCTGACGACGGTCCTCGGTATCTTTCCCTGGACGCGCGGCATCTCTGCCTTGCTCTTCGGTGCCGTGCTTTCGACCGTGCGGGCCATCGGTGAGGCTTTCGCCGCATACGTCCCCAACATCGTGTCCATCGCGGTGATCGTCGTCGTCACCCGCTACATCATCAAGCTGATCCATCTCGTCTTCGACGGGATTGAGCGGGGCGCGATTACCTTCGCCGGATTTCACCGGGAGTGGGCGACGCCGACCTATAAGATCGTACGGTTCCTGGTGATCGTCTTCGCCGCCATCGCCATCTTTCCCTATATTCCCGGTTCTCAGTCCGATGGCTTTCGTGGCATCTCGGTCTTTTTGGGACTGCTCATTTCACTAGGATCCGCTGCCACGGTCGGAAACGTCGCCGCCGGTGTCATCTTGACGTACATGCGCCCATTCCGTGTCAGCGATCGCGTGAAAATTGCCGATACCACAGGCGATGTGATGGAGAAAACGCTCCTCGTCACGCGCGTACGCACGATCAAGAACGTGGACGTCACGATTCCCAATGCCATGGTCCTTGGCAGCCACCTCATCAACTTCAGCTCCTGCGCCAGAGAGCAGGGACTGATCCTCCACACCAGCGTGACCATCAGCTACAATGCCCCTTGGCGAACGGTTCATGAGCTGTTGATTGCGGCCGCTCGCGCAACGGCTCACATTCTCAAGAACCCGGAGCCCTTCGTGCTGCAAACGAGCCTGAACGATTTTTACGTGACCTATGAGATCAACGCCTACACGGATCAGCCCAATCTCATGGTGACGACCTATGCCGAACTGCATCAGCACATCCAGGACAAGTTCAATGAGGCCGGGGTCGAGATCATGTCCCCGCACTACACTCAACTGCGCGACGGCAATAGGACCGCGATTCCCGACCAGTATCTGCCGAAGACCTATCAGGCACCGGGCCTGCGGATTTGGCCATTGGGTTCGTCTCCACCACATCCGGAATCCCCGTCGTCCGGTGGGAGTAACAGTTGATCGTAGTCCTGCCGGCCGGAATCTTGGCGGCCCTTGTCCTCTGTGTCGAGCAAGCTCTTGGAGAGGAAACGCCTTCCTCGGACTGGCACTATGGGGGGACGACCGATGTGAGTTACGCCGTCGACTTCAACTTTCCGGAGAATCATCAATGGCGGAGCAAGACGACGACACTCCGCGTCAATGAGCCGGTTCTTAATATGGCGATGGGTTACGTCAGAAAAGGATACGACTGTGCAATCCCGTTGGGGTTTGGAGTTCGGCGTCCAAGGCGGCTACGATAAGAACCCCTTGGTACCGGCGTCCCGGCCCGGCAGAGACAAGCCTGTCGACGGCGCCGACACACTCCGCCATGTGTCGCGGGCCAACGTGTCGTACCTCGCGCCGGCAGGCAATGGGCTGACGCTGACGGCGGGTCTCTTCAACAGCTATATTGGCTATCAATCGTTCTACGCGAGGAACAATCTGAATCACGCTCGATCGTACCTTGCCGACAACGCGCTCTATTTCATGTTCGGCCTGGGCGCGACCTATCCGCTCAGTGACTCATGGCAGGTCGGGCTATACGCCATTAATGGATACAACTATCTGTCCCATGCTGTTGGGTTCAATCCAGCATCCCGCAGGAAGACATGCTCGAACACGGCCATGACCAACGGCGGGGCAGATCCCATTAACTATCCGGCATCGCCTTCATCCAATCACACGTTGAAGAGGCGTCCAGTCAGCGGATCGCACGTGGGTACGAGCCAGCCAATCCCTCGGCATGCCGCGGCACCCATGAACCCGCGCTCCCACGTACTGTGCGGCCCGAAATCCTGCCACAATTTTTCGTAGAGCGCGGACTTCTTCCTGAGGGAGTCAAGACGTTTCACGAAGTTCTCGAAGTACGGCTCGTGCTGCCGCACGCCGTTGAACTCCCAGCCGAACCGTCGCTTCATCAGTGATTCTCCGGTAACCGATCGCTGAAACCGTGCAGACCGTTGAACTGTTCGAAACTCTTGGCCCGCTACATCGTGTGTCCTCCTTCTTCTATCTCCACGACAACCATCCTGTCGGTCTACCGGATCCCTTCCGCAATGCTTTTCAGGTCCTTCGGGTACAGAGCGATCTCAATCCGGCGGTTTTGTGAACGACCCTCCTCTGAGTCGTTTTCAGCCACCGGTTGCGTATCGGCATGCCCTGCTGCCGTCAAAAGCTCCGGGTCGACGCCGCCTTCATCGATCAGGTAGCGAACCACGCTGGTCGCCCGCGCCGTCGAGAGCTCCCAATTTGTCCTAAAGCGTCCCCGCAGACTCGGTCCGATCTGTATGTTATCGGTGTGGCCGCTGATATGAATCTGCCTGTCCCTCACATCCTTTAAAGCAGCACCGACCTTGTTCAACACGTCCATGCCCTCCGGTGTGATCGTATCGCTTCCGGACTCGAACAATACACGATCCACCACGGTGATCCTGAGGCGATCGCGGATCTGCTGAATCGTGATCTTGTCTTTTTCAATCGTTTCCAGCTGGGCTGCAATTCGCTCGTTTGCCAGACGTGCTTCGGCGAGGCGCTTCTCATCTTCGACGGCTTTTTGAGCCGCCTCTTGTCGAACCTTTTCGAGTTCGGCCAGCGTCTGCTCATGGGTCCTGGTGGACACACATCCGCTGAAGACGATCCCAAGAACTAAACCGGCGCTGAGCACACTCACTTTTTGTATCATTGACGAACCACTCCTCATTTCGGTTTCAGTTTGAACCGATCCATGTCCATGCATCTCATCATCCATACCTCCGTTCCAGGTGGTCAACTTCAGCGGTCTGACACTGCTTGCGCAATGTCTCCCAGGTCCTTCGGATACAAGGCTATTTCGATCCGTCGGTTTTGGGATCGGCCGGCCTCCGAGTCGTTGGAGGCCACCGGTCGTGTGTCGGCATGTCCTGCTGCGGTCAACACCTCCGGGGCGATACCGCCTTCATCGATCAGGTAGCGAACCACGCTGGTCGCCCGCGCCGTCGAGAGTTCCCAGTTCGTCTTGAAGCGGTCCTGCAGCCTCGCGCTGATCGGCACGTTGTCCGTGTGGCCGTCGATGCGGATCTGCTTGTCCGTGACCGTCATCAGTACTTCGCCGACGGTTTTCAGCACCTTGTGTCCGGCCGGTTTGATGGTGGCGCTGCCGGAATCGAAGAGAATGCGATCGACGACGTTGATCGTCAGGCGATCCCGTACCTGCTTGATCTTAATGTCGCCTTGGGCGATCTCGGACCGTAACGAAGCCTCCAGATCTTCATAGGTTCCTGCGAGGCGCTTGATCTCCGCCTCCTTCGCCGCTTTTTCCTGCTCCAAACGCATGGATTCCGCTTTTTGGGCCTCCAGCGAGGCAAGGGTTTCCTCATTGCTCTTCTTTAGAGATGCCGTCTCCGCCTCGAGCTTGGCGACTTGCCCGGCCAGATTGTCTCGTTCACGCGTGAGGGCCGCCGATTCCTCGCTCATCTTTGCAAGTTCACCGGTCAGCTGATCCACTCGCTGTTTGGTGTTCTTCAATTCCTCTCCCTGGGACACCAGGGCGGAGGCAACTGTATCGCGGTCGGCGACCGAACGCCGCAACTGGCTTATGTCTTGATCCCGCTCCTTCAACTGCTCCTCCAAATCCTTGACACGGGCCGTCTCTGTCTCTAATTCACCAGCCCGTTTCTGCAAACGCGCCATTTCGCTTTGCGCCGTGGTAGTCCCGCCCAACAACCGTTGTTTGTCCTCTTGCAACGCGGCTACCTGGGCCCGTTCAGCCTCGAGCCTGGTCGTTAATTCACGAGTTTCAGCGCGAGCCTCACTTACGGCCTGAGTCAGATCCTCCTCTTTCTGGGTTAAGGCACCAACGCGTATCAACGTCTCGCTCAGCGCGGCGTCACGGTTGGCGAGGTCCTGTCGAGCCGTTTCAAGCTTCCGCCCCAAGTCATCCGCTTTGGTCTTGAGCTGGTCCCGCTCGAGGCGGACCGTTGCGGACGATTCATTGACCTGCCGAATCTCTCCTGCAAGCTGTCGGTTCTTCTCTTGGAGCTGCCCGTTCTCCTCTTGACTCTTGGCTACCTGATCCCGCAGCTTGCGGTTGTTCTCCTTCTCACGTTCAGCCAATTCTCTCGTTTTGGCCAACTGGTCCCGCGCAGTGGCCAGCGCGAACCGGTCGCCGCTCATTTCGATTTCAAGCTGCTGCTTCTTCTTTGCGTCGGCCTCAGCTTGCTGGGCCGCCTCTTGTCGAGCCTTTTCGAGTTCGGCCAAGGTCTGCTTATGGGTTCCGCTAGACACGCATCCGCTGAACCCCATCCCGAGGAACATGACAATTCCGATAAGAAGCAAAGAATTCTTCATCAATGTTGGCATCGTCTCTGATCGTCTCATCCGCACTACATCCTGTTTCATTGGCAATGCTCTCCTTTTCAACTTCGCTTGCTGCGAGCCTCCGATCGGAACTCGTTGCCGGTTTTCAGCAGTGCCCGGAGGCTCCGCTCAAGTACCTCCACAAAGTGATCGCGCTTACGCCTGACCGCCTCCTGCCCTTCAAAGAGCACGTGGTAGGTCAGGAGCCCTGACGTATAGGCTGCGATCGCAGTCGCCACATCACGAGCGCTGACGACCATACCGGGTCCCATAGAAGGCCTGATCAACTGCGCAAGACGGCGAAGATGGGCATCATAGACCTCGCGCAAGTCTTTGGCGGTCTCGCCCTGAAGTTGCATCAGACCACGGACTTGGTGAAAGAGGAGCAAATAGTCCGGGTAGGTCAGAAAAAAGTCCGCGCGCGCGCCGATCACCGCTCCCAGGATCTTCGAATGAGAGGAGACGTTGCGAACGGCGTGGTCCGTCTTTAAGAGTAACTCGTCTAGCCCCTCCTCGAGGAGGACACGGATGATCGTCTCCTTTGAGTCGAAGTACTTGTAGAATGTGCCTTTCCCGAGATCGGCCAGCTCCGTGATGTCTTCGACCGTGGCCCAATAGATCCCTTTTTCTGAAAAGAGCCGTCGAGCGACCTCCAACAGCTGGCGTTTTGTCCTCTCTTTCCGTCTTGCGACACGAGACAGCGGAATATCAGCGAGTGCCGGCGTTTTTATCATGTCGAGTTGCGAACTCCTTTCCAATGGCAGGGCTCCCGTCACGAACTCCCCACCTTTCTGATCGAATTGAAGGTTCCATGCTCGTTGGGGACTCGATGTAGATTGAGCGGATCCTCCTCCCATCGCTCCCCATTAACCACAAACTTATACTGATAGATTCCTGGCTCCAATCGAACCGTGCCTTTCCAGAGCCCGCCGGGATCGCGCTTGAGAGGACGGGCCTTCGGATCCCACTGATTGAAATTCCCGACGAGCGTCACGACGGTCGCTGATGGGTCGAAGTACTCAAACGTCACAGCTTTCTTCGTCGATGCTTTCCGCACGGAGCGGGACAATGACGTCTGCTTGCGACCCGGCTGTTTCATTCGAGAGTCCTCCTGGAAGCAGCTGGTTCTATTGTTGTTCACCGCCGATCCTTATGCAACTCCGCTCAATTCGGGAGGGAAGACCGGAGACTTCCCGATCCGCCGCAAGCTTTCGGCAATCCGTTCAGGTCGTCCCCAATCGCTCCACATCACACCGCTCACTTCGAGGTCTGCCACCTCCTGCGGGACCTGCTCAAGGAGATCGAACGAGAAATTACGAACCGGCATCCGTTCATAGAGCCGTCCAAGCACCTGGAGCTCGCGCGATGAACCAATCGCCGGTTGGAACGTTTCAAACAGCCGCATCATCGAGGGCAGAACCTTCGTTCCCAACCTCCAGAGTGTCTCAACCTTCGCGATGATGACCATGGTATTCCACAACACATCCTCGCCGAGGGCTTGCACCATCTGTGATCCGGGCTTCTCGATGAACTGTCCCATCGTCCATAAGGCATGGGCTCTGTACGCGCCGAGATGCCGGTCCAGTCTAATATGGCCATACTCTAACTCCTTCCCATCAGGCCGCATTCCTAGCAGCACGAGTCGATCTTCCAGCAGGTCGACCGCTTTCACCGCGTGGCGAACGGCTTCGATGAACGCCTCCTCGGGATGAATGAAATGATCGGACGGATAGATCACCACGGTCGCATCTGGGTCCATTGCCCGCACATAGGTGAGGGGCAAATAGATGCCGGCGGCGGTATCACGATTAGCCGGCTGAAGCACGAGCTTGCCGCCGCGTTGGTGCAATTACCTGGTGGCTTCTTCTTGATAATGGGCTCCCACCACCGTCACCCGTTGCTCAGGAACGGTCAAGCAATCCGCGCGGTCCACCGTATGTTGCAGCATGGATCTCGTCCCTGTGAACGCGCAATACTGCTTCGGCCGCTCTTCTCCCAGCCAGCGCTTGATCATCGGCGCCAACCGTTTCCCTTCGCCCCCCGCCAGCACGATCGACCAAAGATGGGGATTGATCCTATCTTCCTCTACTGATTTCCGTTTCTCGATGATTTTCTCAGCGGTTGTCATAGCGCCCTCCTCATCTGCCAAACGTCCACTTTTCCATTCCGAGATCTGCAGAAGGGGCAGAATTTATTCAGGCTACGAGCAGGCAATCTGCAGGGGCACAACCTAACCCACGATCTCTTGGCGGTACATGTGCTCGTCAGGCTTGTCGAGATGTCGCGTCTTGAGGCCCGACCTGAGGAGACCCGGTTCCTGCAGCGACCGGTGGCGCCGGAGCCGCGACGGATTCCGGCTGGGCTGATATCGTGGAAGGCGATCCTCCTTCGGGCGCACTCGCATCTTCGACCGTAGGCTCCGGCTCATTGACGGATCGCTTGAATCCCTTGATCGCCTTCCCGACTCCTTCACCTAACTGAGGCAACTTCCCCGCGCCGAAAACAATGAGAACGATAAACAGAATGAGGAGCAGTTCCATCCATCCGAATGAGCCAAACATGAAAGCCCCTTTCCGAGGACGACAAACCCCATCGGCTTTGTCAGCCCTCTGCCGGGTCCATCAGGCTGCGACGAGACGTTCCCACATGCGGCGATCGCGTGTTCGTCCTTGATAGGGTCCTGTCGGTGCATCGACCCGATGCGTGAGGACCACCGGATCAACCACTTCGCCGCAATTGAGGCAGCGCCACCCCAGAAAATCCAGGTGACCCGTATCATCCCGTAGATCCATGAATCGATCTGGCACCATAAGACCTCGACATCGTGTGCACGTCATGATCAACCTCCTCAATTGCGGTTATCGCTGCTCCGTGTATGTCCTTCTCATCCTCACCACACCCACGCCATGAGCAATGTTTGGTGAGTTTCTCGTCAGGCGACCATCTGCCTTCCGCGTTCGATCACTTGATCGACCTTCAAACACGCATCTGTGGCTATGTCGCCGATCTCTTCTCCTAAGTCCTCGGCCATGGCTCTGAGGCGACGCCGGGTTCCCGCGCCGGAAGCAGGCGCCAGCAACAGACCTGCTCCCGCTCCAACAATCATTCCGAACAAGAACACCAATCCTCCCGTGACGGCTCCGTACATTTTGTCGTTCATGGCAATTACTCCTTTCTATCGATCCCGGACTAGTCATTCATTGCTTCTGCGATCCCGCCTAGCCAGCAGGCGGCATGCGCGCCGCCTGCTCGATGTCTTGAACGAGCCGGTCTTCCGAGAGGCACCGTCTTGGTTCATGGCACCGGCTGCACCGAGCGGCCAACGAGGTTCCTTGACTCCACGCACTCACACGCAGGACCAAATAGTAATGTCTGGCTCCACAAGAGGCGCAAGCCAAACCGGTCAACTCCTTGAAAACTTGCGTCGACAGCAGAGGCGTCCCTCTCCATCTTTGGCCCACAAGTCGCTCACTGTCCCGACAGGGGTTCATGATTCCTCCTTCCTTTTCAGCGCCATGGATGTGTTCCTCCTGGCACCGTACATCAGCCCAGCCCTTCGAATCCCTGGGTCACGGAAACCCCGATTCCAGGGGGAAACCCGAACTCGTCCGCCACCGGAAAGACCGAAGTCACTCTCCCTGTTATCGTCTGGGCCACGTTCGACGGAGCCTCTTGGCTTGCATCCAAAATCACGGAAGCTCCCAGGGGTAATATCGACGGAGTGGCGAGAAAAAGCCTGTTGTTTGCCGTCATATATCCGGGCGCTTCGCCTTTCATCCCTTCATCGGTGTGATAACGGAGCTGGATCCCCCTGCAGCCGTGGATGGACCCAATGGGTTCGTGGATCTCAGCTCGCTCAGGATGTTCCGGCTCGATCGCCTTCTCGCTTTGGCGCGAATCGCTCTGGTACGCGACGCCGCTTCGGACACCCAAGGAACTTGCAATCACGGCACGGCTCGTTTGTCCCGTACGTCTTTTCCGGACTCCGACTACTCCCATGACTCTCGCTTCCATACCGACACCTCCAGAAAAACAGGTTCACATAATGACCATACGACCACTAACGACTATATAGTCGTATATGACTATACGGTCAGTTTATAGCAATGCGCTCCCCTTGTCAAGGGGCCTCAATTAACTTCTTCGATAGGCGTCGGAGCCTTTCGCCCCGGTATCTGCCGACATCGAGGCGACGTTTGACTCATTTTCCCCGGCTTGTTACTGCACCCCCTCCCATGCGGCGACCCCTCTCTACCGCTCGGCATCCGTGCTCCACAACCCGGACGATCTCCTACCGGTCCGCAGGCTCCTGGCGCGGCTAGGCGTTGTCCTGTTCCTCCTCTGCGTGGTCATCGCCATCCTCTGGTTCGATCGAGACGGCTTGCGCGACCACAGCGACGGCTAGATTTCGTTCAGCGACGTTGTCTACTTCAGCATGGTTACCTTGACCACGGTGGGCTACGGCGACATCGTTCCCGTCACGCCTCGGACCAGACTCATCGACACGCTCGTGGTGATGCCGGCGCGCATCGCGGTCTGGCTCTTGTTCTTGGGCACGGCGTATCAACTCATCATCCGGCGATACATGGAGGACTACCGCATGGCTACGTTGAAGACCGCTCTCGGCCGACTGGTCATCGTCTGCGGCTTCGGCAATACGGGAGCGGCGGCGGTCAAAGAACTGTTGGCGAAGGGAACCGATCCGAAGCAGATCCTCGTGATCGACCACCAGGAGAATCGGGCCCGGGCCGCGGCCGGCTGCGGGGTGGCCGCACTTCAGGGGAATTGTACTCAAGAGGCGACGTTGAGAGACGCCGTGTTGGAGAAGGCGAATGCCCTCATCATCGCAGCTGGCCGGGACGACACGAGCGCCTTGATTCTTCTGACGGCGCGGCACCTGAATCCCTCGATTCGGATCATCGTCAGCGCCAAGGAAGAAGAGAACATCAAACTGTTTCGCCAGGGAGGCGCGAACAGCATCGTCGCTCCCGCCACGTTCGGCGGCTACGCTTTGGCCGCCGCCGTGGATCAGTCGCATATGGTCCAGTATCTGGAGGATCTGTTGACATCTGGGGGACGAGTGCATCTCATCGAGCGCCAGATTCGAGAAGAGGAGATCGGCAAGACTGCGGCGGACCTCAAGCCGGCGATCGTTCTCAGGGTGTATCGCGGAAACACCGTCATCCATCTCGCTGACGGAAGTCCAAGAAGGCAGGCAGCTCCAGGGGGGGAGACCTGCTCGTGTTGCTGAATCCCGTTGCCTAGCGCGCTTCAGCCTGGGCCTCTCGGAGTTTGCTCTCACCCCCGAAGGACAACGCGTGTTCGATGAACGGTACGCCCCGCTTGCTCAGTCCTCCGCGATGATCGTTCGACGCACCCGATCGGCTCCTCGATCCGACAACCCTCGAAGCTTCTCTGGAGAGCTGCGGCAAACGAGCCCTTGAGGAATCGATCGTGCGACAGTCTCCTTGACGAAGGGTTGCGTAAGCCTTCCGGCGCGCAGTATGGTGATAAAAGGATCGTGACATGGCTAAGGCCTGCAACAAGATCGTAGCTCCCGGTGTGAAAGTCGCCGGATTGGATTGTGAAGGGGAACAGGAAAACCGGCATCGGGAAGATCTTCGTACCCTGGCCGGGAAGCTGCTCACAGTCCAGGACGAAGAGCGGCGTCGCATCTCACGCGATCTCCACGACGATGTGAACCAGCGTCTTGGCGCGATCGGCCTGCAACTCGACTCGCTCAGCCGAAATCTTCCGGGCTCTCCGACCACCGTTCGCCAACGGATTCGCGCCATCCGCCGACATGTCAGCGAGTTATCGGACGATGTCCGTGAACTCGCCTATCGGTTCCATCAGACGACGGTGGAGGATCTTGGACTTGTCGTGGCGCTCCAACGCTATCTCAACGATTTCGTCAAACGCACCGGCATCAACGCTCGATTTACGAAGCCTCGGTCGGCCGCTCCCATCCCGCTGCGCCTGGCAACCTGCCTGTATCGGATCGCACAGGAAAGTTTGGGGAATGTCGGACTGCATGCCAAAGCCTCACAAGTAACCCTGGTGCTTACCGTATCATCCGATACAATCTCGCTGACCATTTGGGACAATGGGATTGGAATGGACCTCGAGGAAGTCAGGAGTCGCAAGGAAGGGCTCGGCATGCTCAGCATGCAGGAACGGGCTCGGTTATTGAATGGATCAGTGGTCTGGCATTCTTCGCCCGGCGAGGGGACTAGAGTCACCGCGAATTTTGTTCTGGGAGCGGAGTCGTCATGACCAAGCCGCGGATTCTCTTGGCCGACGACCATACCCTGTTTGTGGAGGCGCTGCATAAAGTGCTGGAACCGGAGTTCGAACTGGTTGGCGAAGTCGGAGATGGCCGCGCTCTGCTCGAGGCAGCGCCTCGTCTCCAGCCGGATGTCATCGTGTTGGATCTCTCGATGCCGCTCCTCAACGGCATTGATGCGGCCCATCAGCTCAGGCGTCTGGTGCCCGACGCGAGATTGGTGTTTCTGAGCATGCATGGGGATGCCACATATGTCACCGAGGCATTCAGAGCCGGTGCCGCAGCCTATATCCTGAAGCGATCCACCGCGACGGAGTTGCTCCAAGCCATTCGAGCCACCCTGCGTGGACAGCTCTACGTGTCTCCCATGCTGGCCAAGGGCGTGCTGGATCCGCTCTTACACGGCAAGCGCTCTGTCGGACAGGCGCACGCCCAATTGACGCTTCGCCAGCGAGAAGTCTTGCAACTGGTCGCCGAAGGCCGATCATTGAAGGAGATCGCATCGATTCTCTGTGTCTCGGTCAAGACCGTCGAATTTCATAAGACACGCATCGTGAAACAGCTTGGCGTTCATACGACAGCCGATCTCACCAAATATGCGATGACGCACGGATTAGTCTCTTCCTGACCCTTCCTATCAGGCATCCTCAAGCAGACATCTCCGGGGATCGCAAGAGCTACAACCAGGTATTTCCCCAGTTCCCCGCCGGCCTATTCTCTCGGACAATGCCGCACATGTTCATGAAGAATATCGGAGATCCGGCATGTCTGATTCTTCTCCTATACAGCCGCGGCTGCTCCTCGCCGGGCTACACCCGATGATCCTTGAAGACAGCCGTCTACAGTTCTGTGATCGGTATCGCATCGACACGGTAAATGCCAATGAACACTCCCTGCTGTCCGGCGTGGTGCGTCTTCGTCCTGACGTGGTGTTGGTCGACTTTCTATGCGCTGGCAGCCTCAAGACTATCACCCGCATCAAGGAGATCAGACCCAGCTGCCATGTCCTGGGTGTGACGGGGATGCGGCGCGCAGAGGTCAGAGAGGCGATCCTCTCAGCAGGAGCAGAAGGTGTGCTTTATCGATACGACGCCGCAGCAGAACTGGCACCGGCAATCGATGCGGTCCTGTCCGGCCAGCCGTACGTCTCACTGGCCGTCACAAGGGCGATAGAAAACAGCCGCACAAATCGGCTTAAACAGATGGCTGACCTGACGGATTTGGACAGGCGCGTGCTCCATTTGATTGTAAGAGACTATCCGGCTTATCGGATCGCCATGGTGCTAGGGCTGCCGATCGGAGCCGTCCGGTTGTCAATCGCCCACCTCAAGCGACGGTTCAACGTGCGGACGAAACAAGAACTTAAACACTGCGTGGTGACGCATGCGTTGTTCTCAGTTGTCCCGTAAGACATCCTCTGCACGTTCCAGATTGCGAGCAGGTGCTCGCAGTCGAATCATTGGAAACTCACGCCGAGCGTTGTAAATCATGCCAGGGATGCTCTCGAAATGTTCTGAAATATCCCTAGTTCTCCAACCCAAGACGGTGGAACAGACCATCCATGGTCGTTACAGAACCATACCTGTTCGCCTCACCACCACGACTCCGTGAAAGGAGGAACAAGAATCATGAGCGCCTCTCGCATGTCCAAGCTCCAGACCCATGATCTTGCCGTCCGTCGTGTCCGAGTAGGAGATACCGTCCGTGTGGATTTTCTCGCCTGGTCTGAAGAGGGGACTCTGGTCGACTCGTCGCTGTTTGGCGAACCGCTGGTCTTTACGATAGGGCAACATACCGTCATGCGGGGGGTGGAGAAACTGGTCATCGGCATGACAGTCGGTGAATCCAGAACCGAACAAATTCCACCTGATCTGGCTTTCGGCCCTTATCGCCCCGAGCTCTCCTGTCAAGTGAGTCGCAGCTGGCTGGAGGCTCAAGGTGTCGTGCCGATAGTCGGATTAGGGCTCGACGTACGGAAAAAGAACGACACGTTGGTCCGCATGATCATTACAGGATTGGACCGTTATCGAGTCACCCTCGATGCCAACCATCGGTTGGCAGGCAAGAGTATCATGGTCCAACTTGATCTTCTCGAAATTGTGGACTACCCCAACTCGGACATTCACTGTGCCTGATCGCGGTGGGGCAAGGGAGGAATCGCCTGTGATGGAACTTGCACTGTTGGTTCTCGGTGCGCTGCTTTGGGGTCTGTTCAGGTGGAAGAAACGGCGTCGGTGGTCGGCCCGCGGGAGGAAGAACAGGCCGCTGCGGCATCTTTCACTCCATTGAACAAGGCGACGGTCGAGTAGCCTTGTGACAACCGTTCAAGAGCACGCCAGTATGGTGGGAAGCGAACCCGTCACCTGTTGAAGAGGGAGGCACTGATGATCCCTACGGCGGTATTTCCCGTGAACCGAGCTTTCCTGGTGATTCCGATAATCGCAACCGGCCTATGGTTCCTTCCCCAGAAGGGTTGCGTCCCTGATGGGGATCTCCATCCGGACCCTGCTTCGGCAATCGCGGGGGTCCCGCAGCCGTCACACCTCGGTCTGCAAAAGGAGT
>Ga0209640_10001444_pt1 | contig 20122 bp, 16 predicted proteins | sample RifCSP10_1_FD_184018 | JGI IMG/M metagenome (GOLD analysis project Ga0209640, IMG submission 184018) | Soil microbial communities from Rifle, Colorado - Rifle CSP2_sed 10_1 (SPAdes) (version 2) | ecosystem: Environmental > Terrestrial > Deep subsurface > Rock core/Sediment | place: Rifle...
TGCTGAGCTCGCTGCCTCAGATCCGAGCTCCCCGCAGCTTCACTCTGCAACCGCAGGCCGTGCGCCGACGGGGTGGCTACCCGCTGTTGCAGCTCGGAACTGCCCTAGCGACGCTTAGCTTCTTGGTCGTGGTTGGCACGGATCTGCTGCTGGCCCGCGCAGGTTCACCGATGCTGGCGGCAAGCCGACTGTCCGCTGCACCCGCCGCTGAGCCAGAGGTTGCGGCACAGGCCCCCGCCCTCGATCAGCCGCTTGAGCTGGTGCCAGAGGCGACCCCAGCCGCGGAGGCGGCCGCCGGGGCGGACGGTGCTCCCGAAGATTTTTTCCAACCCCAGGCCGAATCAGCCCTTCCAACCGGGACGGCCCAGCCAGACACGTTGAAGTATCGAGCAGGTGAGGAAGCGACCGCCGAACCGGGGGCCGGCGAGCCAACCGCGGCAGTCACTGCGGCGGCGGGAGATGCTGCAGAAGCTCCTAGCGCGACCGAGGCTGATCGCGAGACACAGCTGCAGGCGAGTGGGGAGCAAGTCGGCGAAGCTGCCCCCCGAGTAAGCCCGCTTCTCCGGGGCACCGAGATCGGGCTGGGTGCCACGGCAATAGTCCTGGGAGTATTGACGGTTCGGGCTCGGCGGCGGCAGTCCTAGTGGAACGAGAGGGACGGATAGTGCCCCGCTGATGCCGGCAATGACCTCCGATGCGGATTGACATTTTTGGTTTGTTCCCCGATGCAATGCGGCCATACCTCGCCTCCAGCGTGTTGGCCAGGGCTCAAGCTGCGGGCCTGGTTAAGATCCAGCTGCACAACATCCGGGACTACGCCACCGACCGTCATCAGACGACGGATGACGAGCCCTATGGCGGAGGCGGGGGGATGGTGATGAAGCCCGACCCGATCTTCGCCGCAGTGGAGCAGGAATTGGGTGCGGAGACCCGGGCTACCCGGATCGTGCTGCTCACCCCCCAAGGAAGAGTATTCAACCAGGGTCTCGCCGCCGAACTGGCCAATGAGTCGCGGCTGGCGCTGCTCTGTGGGCGGTATGAGGGGGTCGACGAGCGGGTGGGACAATACCTGGTCACCGACCAGATCTCGATCGGAGACTACGTGCTGACCGGTGGAGAGCTCCCGGCCTTGGTGATCGTCGATGCAGTCGTCCGCTTGCTGCCTGGCGCATTAGGAGATGAGACCGCCAGCGCGCGGGACTCGCATGCCAATGGGTTGTTAGAGGGTCCTCATTACACCCGCCCGGCCGAATTTCGGGGCTGGGAGGTCCCGGCCGTACTTCGGTCGGGAGATCATGCCAAGATTGCGGCCTGGCGGCGAGAGCAATCGCTGCGCCGAACCCTGGAACGGCGACCCGACCTGCTGGCTGAGGCCGATCTCTCGGAGCACGACCAGGAACTGCTGCGTCGGATCGGGAAAGACGATGAGGCCCCCGATGGACTTTGACACGCTCAGTCGGCGTGGGATCGCCGTTGGCATCGTGATCCTGCTAGCGGCTTGCGCCCGGCCGATCGAGCTGGAGATACCTTTCACCCCGCGGGCCCCGGCTGCGCCCGGCCCCACTGAACCGGTCGCAACCCTTGAGCCACAGCCAACCACCCTGATCGTTTGCCTTGGGCAGGAACCGGAATCGCTCTACCGATACAGTGCCGAGTACCTGTATGGTGACAGCGGCCGGTCGGCGGAGACCGTCCTGCAGGCAATCTACGATGGGCCGTTTGACGTGCGGAGTTATCAGTATGAACCGGTCATCCTGGAGAAGATTCCAAGCCTGGCCGATGGCGATGCGCGGATTGAAACAGTATCGGTGGGGCAGGGTGATCCGTATTTCAACCCCGAGCGATTGCAGCCGGCCAACCTGACTCGGGGCGATCGATACCTGCCGGCCGGCTGCAATTCACCGGAATGCATGCAGGCGTATACGGGCGGGCAAGTCTCCATGGATCGTATGCTGGTTGACTTCCGGTTGCGGCCGGGTGTCGAATGGTCTGACGGCCAACCGCTCACCGCACAGGATTCGGTGTTTTCCTTTGAGTTGGATCGCCAGGTCGACACCCCGACCCCGAAGACTCAAGCAGATCGGACCGCGGCCTACGAGGCACTCGATCCTCAGACCGTTCGGTGGACCGGGATCGCCGGCTATACCGACTCGGAGTACTTCTCCAACTTCTGGAGCCCGCTTCCCGAGCATGTGCTCGGGGACCAGAGTGCCGCGGACCTATTGAGGGCGGAGGAGACTGCGGTGGCCCCGATGGGCTGGGGCCCGTATGTTATTGAACAGTGGAGAGCCGGGGAAGACATTCAGCTGCGCAAGAACCCCAGTTACTTTCGGGCAGGCGAGGGGCTACCCGCCTTCGATGCCTTGCTCTTCCGATTCTTGGAAGAGGGAGCGGGCGGCAGCATCGAGCAGTTGCTGACCAGCGAGTGCGATGTGTTGGACGAATCGGCGGTCGCCGATGCCTTGGACGTCGAGCTGCTCGACGAGGCGGCGCTTTCGGTACTTGTGGATCTGGAAGCCGGCGGCCGCATCCAACTTTCCACCGGCATCGGTCCGGAGCTGGAACGGCTCGAATTCGGTCTGGCCCCTGTGCCGGGCGCGGGACTTCCCGCCATCTTTTCCGATCCGCGCACCCGGGCCGGGATCGCGGCCTGCCTCGATCGGGAAGGCTTCGTGAGCGAGGTACTGCATGGGCTCAGCGCGGTTCCGGCGACCTACCTGTCCCCCGAGCACCCCTTGTACTCCAGCGAGACGGTGCCGGTCGAATTCAACCCTCAGGAAGGAATCCGGCTCTTGGAGGAGGCGGGCTGGATAGACGCCGACGGGGATCCGGCCACCGCCCGGGGGGCGCAGGGGGTGGCGGGAGTGGGGGCGGCGACCCAGCTCACGTTTGCTTTCCTGACCTCGCCGGATGGATTCCACCGCAGTGCGGCCGAGCACTTCCGGGCCGATCTCGCCGCCTGTGGCGTGGAGCTCAGGGTCGAGTTCCGGCCGGCGTCCGAGCTCTTCGCGCCTTGGCCGGACGGTCCGGGGTTCGGCCGGACTTTCCAGACACTGGGCTGGGCCTGGCCGGGCTGGGTGAGCCCCCTGTGTGAGATGTTTGCAGGGTGGGAAATCCCCACCGGCGAGAACCCGTTTGGGGCCAATGCTTCGGGGTTTACGGATCCCGCCTACGACGTGGCCTGCGCCATCCTGCTGCACGGGCAGCCGGGTTCGCCCGAATATCTGACCGCGGTCGAAGACACCCAGGCAATATTTGCCGAGCTGCTGCCAGCCATCCCCCTGTACATGCGGCCCCGGGTCATCGCCCACGGGCCCGAGATATGCGGGTTGGAGACCGATTCCACGGCGTTTAGTGCCCTTTGGAACCTCGAGCAAATCCGGCCCTGCGGCACGGATTAGATTCCCTGAACCGGCGGCCTGCCTTGCTGGTATATTTGTTTAACAAGTGGTAAACGATAAAAACGTCCGGGGTCGGGCGTGACCGACCAGGGCGACCTGCAACTGATCCTCAAGCTCAGGCAGGGGGACCTGGAGGCGCTGGGTGGTCTATATGATCGCCATCGCCTCCTGGTCTACCGTACAGCATTGGCCATCACCGGCGACACCGAAGCCGCTGCCGATCTGCTGCACGATACCTTCCTTCGACTCTACCGATTCGGCCACCGAATCGATCCCACCCGGCCCATCGAACCTTGGCTCTACCGCATGGCGGCCAATATGGCCTACACCTGGGTAAAGCGTCGGGGCCGCTGGCATCAAGCCCTGCGTGAGATGGCCGATCGGCTCTCGCGTGAGTACCCCGCCTCGCCCTCCCAGCAGGTCGAGCGGAATGAAGCCTGGCTGGAGATTCGCAGAGCGCTGCAGGCGATCTCGCCAGAGAAACGGGTGGTGGTCGTCTTGTATTACTTGAACGATCTGCCGATTAGCGAGATTGCGGCGATCCTGGATCTGCCGCTCGGAACGGTGAAATCTCGCCTGCACTATGGGCGGCAGGCCTTGAAACAGCAGTTGGGCCTGGACGGACAGGTTGTGCCACGGGTGGGCTATGAGGCGACCTAACCCTTACCCCCCGGACGAACCGATGGTCCAGTCGCTGCGAGCCGGCCTGTGGGGTATCCAGCCGCCGGCCGCTGTCCGCGTCAAGCTGTTGGCTGCGGCCGCGATCGAGGCTGACTTACGAAGTAAGAGGCTGCTGCCGCGGGCCCTCCCGGGTTGGATCTCTTCCTCGACGGCCCGCCGGCTGCGGGAACGCCGGATCTCGATGCAGGGCTTGAAGCACGGCTACATCGCGGCAGCCTTGAATTATCGGGTCTCCTGGTAGCCGCATGGCCGGCTTCGGGCGCGGTCTCACCGGTTTGAGAGGGTTGACGGTTTTGTTCGGTTATAATGGCTGAACTTGGAGGGAGGAGACCCCATGCCAGGCTGGGCGCGCCGGCCCGCCGGGCGATCTGTTTGCTTCCTCTTTGCCTGCCGAAGGCAGTTCCAAGTTTGCAATCATCGTCAGTTCAGCGTCTATGCGCGCGAACCACGCCGTGAGAGCGCGCGGAGAGGAGAGACAGGTACCGAGCGACCTACCAAACAACGCCGACTAATTAACATAGGTCCGTACCCTAACTAACTTTTGGAGGAGAAAGAGTATGTGGCGTAACAAGAAATTGCTTTTCGGCTTTGCCCTGCTGATCGTGGCAGCCTTCGGGCTGGCAGCTTGTCAGGCACCGGCGGCCGACGCGGAGCTAGTCGCCCAACTGGAAGCCGAGTTGGCTGCGGCCCAAGCCGCGGGTGAGTCGACCGCCGAGGAACTTGCCGCGATCCAGGCCGAGCTCGATGCCGCCCAGGCGGGACCTGCCGTCGTCGGTGGCGAGTGCTGCGATGTGTACCGCATCGGAATCTTTGAGGACCCGCTGACCACTAACTTCTGGAACTACTATGGACCGGGCTCCTCGGTGTGGACGCAGTACGTCATCGGTGACATTGCAGGTAGCCTGTACACCCTATCGGATCAGCGGTTCGACTTCGTGCCGAACCTGGCGGTCGGCCTGCCTGAGGAACCCGTGCAGGAGGGTGACTTCTTCACCATCACCGTCCCGATGCGGACCGATGCGATCTGGAGCGACGGCACTCCGATCACAGCCCAGGACGTAGTTTTCACGTTTGACACCTGCCGTGATCTGCAGCTGACCTCGAACTGGCCGAACTCGTGCCGACCCGAGGTCATCGACCGCGTTGAAGCGGTGGACGACAACACCGTGAAGTTCTTCTTCACCGCGATCCCCGGCCTGGCGCAGTGGCAGTTCGGCGCCGCCCAGGGGGCGATCCTGCCCATGAGTTTCTGGGAAGCGACCGTGAATGAGGCCCGCGCCGCCATCGAGGGCGTAACTGCCCCTGAGGCGGAACGGCCGGCTGACTGTGCAGCTGCGGGGCTAAGCGCGGAAGAAACCGCGGCCTGCGCGGACTGGGAAGCCTACGACACGGCGTTCAACGACGCACGCACGATTCTGTATCAGGCCGACGCGACCGGAACCCCGGTGGCTGGCAAGTACGAGACCCTCAAGTTCGAGCCGGGGGCCTTTGTCGAGCGCACCGCCAATGCGGGCAACCTGTTCGCGGGAGCGCGAGTTCAAGAATACGACGATGGGACCTGGGTGCTGACCCTGAGCAATGGTGAGGTCGTTCAGCTCTACGGCGAGATGGGCGGGGAGAAGACCCTCGACTTCGTCACCGGTCCGTACAGTGACAACATCGTCCTGTCGATCTACGGTTCGCAAGACGCGGCTTTCTTGGCGCTGGCGAATGGCGAGATCGACTACGTGATCAACCCGTTGAGCCTGGCCCGCGGTTTGCGCGAGCAGGCGGAGTCGGGCGAGGGCATCGATACCTTCGTCAACTCCGACAACGGGCTGTTCTACTTGGCGTTCAACATGCGCAAGCTGCCCTACTCCCTGCCTGAGTTCCGGCAGGCGGTGGACCTTGTCATCGACAAGGAGTTCGTGGCGGGCAGTGTCCTGCAAGGAACCGTAACCCCCACCTACTCCGTCGTCCCACCAGGGAATGCCTTCTGGTACAACGGGGATATCGAGACCCCCACTGTCGGACTCTCGCGTGAAGAGCGCGTGAATCAGGCTGTGGCGGCCCTCAGTGCTGGCGGCTGGACCTGGACCGCGGAGCCACACTGGGACGAGGACCTTCAGGACGTGGTACCTGGCGAAGGTCTACGGATGCCGAACGGCCAGCCCATGCCTGACACGACCATCCTCGGGCCCGGCCCGGCCTACGATCCACAGCGAGCCAGCTTCAATCAGTGGATCTCGGAGTGGATGCGCGAACTCGGCATGCCGGTGACCTCTGAGCTGACCGGCTTCAACACGATCTTGAATCCGGTCTTCGTGGAAGCCAGCTTCGACATGTATATCCTGGGCTGGAGCCTGACGCTCTACCCGGATTACATGGTCGACTTCTTCCACAGCAAGAACGACACCGCGATCTCGGGCAACTCCAACACGCCTGGGTTTAACGACGCCGCGTTCGATGCGGCCGCGGATGCCTTCTTGGCGGAGACCGACATCACCCGAGCGCAGGAAAAGGCGCGCGAGATGCAGGTACTGCTTGCTCAAGGCAGACCATACATCCCGCTCTTCGTCCGCCAGTCGATCGACCTGATCCGCAATAACGTCGTTCTGCCCTACACCGAAGTACTGGGCGGAATCGCGGACTTGGCTGGAAATCAGCCTGACGCACAGGTTCTGACGAAGTAGCCGTCCAGGTGTCAGAAGCAGTCTGAAGTTGCTAGTCGAGGAGTGGGCGGGTGACTGCCCACTCCTCCTTGTATCATCGGTTGATCATACAATTGGGGTTCTTAGGAAGAGTACCTGAGGGGGTCGTCACGAGTCATGGGTAGCGGGGTTATGAAAGAGTAGCTAAGGGAGAGTGCGCGGGCATGTACAAATTCCTTGGTAAGCGGGCTCTGCAGATGATCGTCACTTTCTTTCTGTTCCAGGCAGCCACTTATTTCCTCATTGATGCCCAACCGGGCGACATTGCCGATCTGCTGATCAACAACCCCGAAATCCCCCCATCTGAGCGCATCCGACTGCGACGTGACTTGGGCCTGGATCAGCCGCCGATGGAGAGGTTCTTCACCTACGTCGGCAACTTCTATCGCGGCAACCTGGGGGTGTCCTTTGGCCAGTATCCCCGGCCGGTGATCGACATCATCCGTGAGCGGCTGCCGCGGACCGTGGTGCTGTTCCTGACCGCTTCAATCCTCTCCTTTTGGGCCGGTTTCGTGACCGGAAAAGTGCTGGCCTGGAAGAGGGGGGGCTTTATCGAATATAGTTCAACCATCGGAGGCGTGACCCTGTACACGGTGTTCTTGCCGTGGTTCGCCTTGATGATGATCTGGCTATTTGCGGTCCAATTGCACTGGCTGCCCACCGGGAAGTTCCTTGATCCGGTGAAGTGGCTGGGGGTCGATTTCAGCGCCAACGACATCTTTCTTCGGTTGATCTCCAGCGTGTTCGTCGCGGTGGTGATTGCCCTGGTTGGGTTCCTGCTCTCCAATCGGGTCGACCGGCGCTACCGGCTGCCACTGCGATTGGCCAGTGTCGTATTGCCATTGCTCGGTGTCCTCCAGTATTGGGCCGCCAGTGGGCAGGCAGTGTGGGCGCGGGACATCGCCAGTCACACCGTACTGCCGGTGCTTACCCTGACCCTGGTCGCCTACGGCGGCGAAATGCTGCTGACCCGGACCAGCATGCTCGAGACGCTCAGGGAAGATTACATCTTGACTGCCCGGGCCAAAGGATTGCCTGATAGGGCGATCCGTGATCGGCACGCCGCGCGGACTGCCCTGCTGCCGGTCTGGACCGGCCTGGTGTTCAGCATCGGAGGTTCGGTCAGCGGAGGCATCATCACCGAAAGCATCTTCTCCTGGCCAGGCCTCGGCTCAACCCTGCTCGATTCGGCAGCCAACGCGGATATTCCGGTAGCGCTGGGCTGTCTAACGGTGGTTGGGGTCATCACCCTGTTCAGCCACCTGGTGGCAGATATCGGGTATGCGTTTATCGATCCACGGATTCGCTACGCGTAATCTACGGAGGTCAAACGGATGAGCGCTACCGCGCAGCCTGAGCTGCTCGTTTCCGGGACCAGATACATTCCGCTCTGGCGGGTCCGGCTCAGTTTGGCCTGGAAATCACTGCGGGCCAACTGGGCCCTCTTTACGGAGAACCCGGTTGGACTGGTCGGCCTAGGGGTCATCGTCTTTTTTGGCCTGTTGGCCGCCGCCCACCCGATCCTGATGGCCACGGTATGGTCGAAGAACGTCTACGATCCGGTCACCGGAATTGATCTGGAGGCCGGTTTTCACCCGGCGGCGCCCTCTGCCCGCCACCTGCTGGGGACCGACCCGCTGGGCCGGGATGTGCTTAGCCAGCTGATGTACAGCACCCGCTTCGAGTTCGCCCTGGGAATTCTGTCTGCCGTGATCACGGTCTTGATTGCCACCACCATCGGATCGATCGCAGCCTATTTTGGAGGCTGGCTCGACGCGGTGCTGATGCGCTTTGCCGACCTGGTGATCATGGTGCCCATCCTTCCGATCCTGATCGTCATCAGCGCGATCGTTGCGAACTTCGGGATGGTTGAGCTGGCTGTCGCACTGGGTATCCTGGCCGGTTTCGGAGGCACGACCATCGTCATCAAGTCCCAGGCCCTGGCGGTCAAGGTGAAACCATTCGTCGAGGCTGCCAGAGTCGCCGGGGGAAGCGATCGGCACATCATCATGCGCCATATGGTCCCCAATCTCATGCCAATCTCGCTGCTCTACATGATGTTCGTGGTGACCAATGCCATCTTCATCGAGGCGGTGCTCTCCTTCTTCGGCCTGACCGAAATCGAAATGAGCTGGGGGTTAATGATTAACACCACTTCGGTATTAGGTTATCTGCTGCGGTTCGACACCTGGTATCTGCTTTTCCCGGCCAGCATCGCGATCACTATGCTGTGCTCCGCCTTTTATCTGGTGGGTCGGGCGTTGGACGAGGTCGTCAATCCCAGGCTGCGCCAGCGCTGAGCGCGGATACGCCGGCCTTCACTCCTGTTTGAGAGGTCTGCTTTGGCCACCACGGATGTCTTAAGCATCAAGGATCTGACCATGCACTACAGCACCCGCCGAGGGCCGGTGTTCGCGGTCGATCAGGTCAGTTTTTCGTTGCGGCGTGGTGAGTCGATTGGCTTGGTCGGTGAATCGGGATGCGGGAAAACCTCGATCGCGATCTCGTTGCTCAAACTGCTTCCGGAGAACGCCGAGATCTTGAGCGGCGAGATCCGGCTCAACGGCGTGGACCTCGTTCCGCTGACCGAATCGCAAGTCCGCAAGTATCGCTGGCGCAACATTTCCATGGTGTTCCAGGCCGCGATGAACTCGCTCAATCCGGTCTACACCGTGGAGGAACAGATCCTGGAGGCGATGCGGGAGCACCTGCCGCAGCTTTCCGATTCGGAGATGAGGTCGCAGGTAACCCATCTTTTCGAGTTGGTGGGCCTCGACCCGAGCATCAAGACCGAGTACCCCCATCAATACAGCGGCGGCATGCGGCAGCGGGCTGTCATCGCAATGGCCCTCTCCTGTCACCCCGACATCATCATTGCGGACGAGCCGACGACGGCCCTGGACGTGATTGTGCAGGATCAGCTGCTCAAGAAGATTCGAGAGGTCCAGGAGCAGCTCGAGATGGCCATGATCTACATCTCCCACGACATCGCGGTTATTGCCGAAGTGACCGAGCGGGTCGGAGTGATGTACGCCGGGAAGCTGGTGGAGATGGCCGCCTCGGATGAAATCTTCCACCGTCCGCTCCATCCCTACACGATGGGTTTGATGTCATCTTTCCCCAGCATCATCGGTGAAAAAACTGCCCTGGTCACGATCCCGGGAGAGCCGCCGGACTTGCTGGCACCTCCACCGGGCTGCCGCTTCCATCCGCGCTGTCCATTCGCAACCGAGATCTGCCGGACCGACGTGCCGGAGTTCAAAGAGCACGTCAGCGGGCACTGGGCCGCGTGCTGGCACCCTGGTGGAGAGGGCTGATGGCGACAAACAACGTTCTCCTCGAGATCAAGGACCTTTCCAAGCTATATCCGGTGGGTAGCGGTGTTTTTCGGCAAGCGCGCGACTTCATCCACGCGGTTAGCGGCCTGAATCTTACAATCCGGCGGGGCGAAAGTGTTGGATTGGTCGGAGAATCCGGCTGCGGCAAGACCACCACCGGCAAGCTTTTGTCGCGATTGATCGATCCGACCGAGGGCAACATCATCTTTTACACCGATGACGGGGTGGTCGACCTTGCCACCTTGAAGGGCAAGGAGCTCAAGGCCTTTCGTCGCCGAGTCCAAATGATCTTCCAGGACCCTTACGAGTCGTTGAACCCCCGTCTGACCATTTATGACACTGTCGCTGAGCCGTTGGACGTACAAGGGATTGGCAGCATCCCGGAACGGGAAGCCAGGGTCGCCGATCTGCTGGAGACCGTCGGCCTCACCCCAGCGACCAGCTTCATGTTCCGCTACCCGCATGAGCTGTCCGGTGGACAGCGACAGCGGGTAGCCATCGCACGGGCGCTGATCGTGGAGCCGGACTTCGTGGTGGCCGACGAACCGACCTCTATGTTGGATGTTTCGGTGCGCACCGGGGTCATGCATCTAATGCAAGAGCTGGCCCAGCGACTGGGGGTGACCTACTTGTACATCACCCATGACCTGGCGGTGGCCCGTTACATGTGCGATCGGTTGGCCGTCATGTATCTGGGCAAGATCGTTGAGATCGGCCGGACCGAGGAAGTGCTTCACAACCCAAAGCATCCCTACACGCGTGCCCTGTTATCGGCGGTGCCGGTCCCAGACCCGACGTACACTCGAGATCCGGTCGTAATCAAGGGCGGCATCAGCAAGCCGATCAACCCGGTTCCGCAGTGTCGCTTCCTGGACCGTTGTCCGATTTCCCAACAGGTCTGCATGGATCAGCCTCACCCGCCCCTAGAGGAACGTGACGGGGATGGGCAGTATGCGGCCTGCTACGTAGTCAACGGCCACAATGGGAATTACTGGGCGGAACATTCCCTCGCCGAGCTCGCCAGGGGAACGCCTGCAGGCTGACCTGTTAGCTGGTCCGAGGCCCGATTCGGATCGGCCCGGGCCATCATTCGCCGCACCAATCCCAACGTAGCGTGAGCCGCTTACCCGCTCTCTTCCCGAAAGGCATGCCGCGATACACCGGCGGCCGGCTCGCTCGGGCCCTGGTCAGCCTGGTGCTATTCCAGACCATACTCTTCGCGCTCATCCAAGCTCTCCCTACCTCGCACGCCGGTCTCTCGGAAGCTGAATTGCTGGCGCAGGTCGTCGGAGAATCGCCGGCTGGGCAGGCACCGGCAGGCAGCGAGCAGCAGCCGGCGGTTCAGAGCGTCGCGGCTGCGCCCGCTGGCGAAGCACTCTCGCAGCTGAGGGAGTCCGGGTCCCCGGAGATGGTTGCCCTGTTGGACGAGGCCGCGGCAATGGACAAAAACGTCGCACTGCAGGAAGCGGCGATTCGGGCGGCGGCCGGTGAGTCCAGTCCACCCGCTGATCAGCCGCCCCAATCCGAGGGTTCCTCACCGGATGAAGACTCCCAATCGGCACAACCCCCCGCAACACAGGAGACCTTGGGGTCGGAGTCCAGCAGCCCCGCCTCGTACGAAGAGGCGGTGCAGGCCATCCGGCCCCCGGACCTCTCTGTGGTCCAGCGACTCTTTCGCTGGTTGAGTGCTTTCTATCGGGGCGATCTGGGAGAGTCGCTAGGACCCGAGGGCGGCAAGGTGTTGGACCTCCTTGCGGCTCGGTTGCCGACTACTTTGTTGCTGTTGTTGCCCGGCACGGCGCTGGGCTTGCTGCTCGGTTTGTGGCTGGGGAAACGAGTCGCCTGGCGGCGTCGCAGCTGGGTGGATTGGGCGGCGACCCTGGGTGGGACCGCGTTCTACACTGCGTTTCCTCCCTGGTTGGCCTTCATCATGGTCGCGATCTTTGCGGTCAATCTACGTTGGTTTCCGGTTGAAAGGCTAAGGAATCCACTCGCCTGGATCGGGGTCGAGGCCGATTTCAACCAGATGCTGGTGGGGATTCTGCAGACCGCTGGGGCGGCGGTGTTGGCCTATTTGTTGCTGTGGCGGTTGACACGCCGGATGAGGTGGCATCGCACCCGGGTGCGGGCGCTGGTCGGGGGGCTCGTTCTCGTCCTGCTTGGTCTGCCGTGGGTCCTCTCCGGGAACTGGCCGCTGGCGGTGGACATCCTCAATCACTTAGTCGTTCCGATGGCGACCCTGATCCTGCTGTCGTTCGGTGAGACCATGCTGATCATGAGAACCACCATGGCGGAAGTGATGGATGAGGGCTATGTCACCATGGTGAAGGCAATGGGATACTCCAACGCCCGAGTGCGCGACCGGCACGTGGCGCCGGTCGCCACCCTGCCCGTGCTCACCCGATTCATCGTGCACCTGCCCTTCGTGATTGCCGGCAGCTTCTTCCTGGAACAGGCCTTCCACTTGGAGGGAGTCGGGATGATGCTGGTTGAGGCTGCCAACCAGATCGACTTTCCGGTCGTGCTGGGAGTGCTCTCGCTGGCCGGGGTAGGGATCCTGATGGCTCATGTCGTCTTGGACCTAGTGACTGCCTGGGCCGATCCCCGGCTGCGGGTTGTGACTCGCACAGGTGCCTGGTAGATGGGCAGAGCGAACTCGGTACCCGGGCTGCTTAATCCGCAACTGGCCTACCAGCCTGGCCTGCGCGGATGGGTCCGTCTGAGACTGGGTCTGATCCGTCGCCGGCTGAAGGGCTGGCGCAAGGAGACCCGGCTCTTCTTGAGCAAGCCGCTGGGGGTGCTTGGCCTGGCCAGCATCGGTCTCTTCGCGCTGTTCGCCCTGGGCCAGCCGCTGCTCATGGCGACGGTTTGGAAGGATCAGATCTACGATCCGGAGCTTGGCTACGACATTCGGATCTTTCCCCACCCAGCAGCTCCGTCTGCAAAGCATCTGCTGGGGACCGATCCGCTGGGCCGGGATGTGTTGAGCCGGTTGGTGTACTCGACTCGGACCTCTTTTGGAGTCGGTCTGTCGGCCGCCCTGGTTGGCTCCCTGATCGCAACGACGGTCGGAGTTTCGGCAGCCTATTTCGAGGGCAGGGTCGACACTATTCTGATGACGTTGGCCGACGCCTTCATCTTGCTGCCTCCGGCGGTAGTGTTGTTGATCGTCGGGTTGATCTTCGAGATGAGCTGGCTGCAGCTGGGGGTAATCTTCGGCATCTTTGCCGGAGCCGGCTCCCTGGCGCTGCTGGTCAAAGCTCAAGCCCTTTCGATCAAGTCGAAGCAGTTCGTAGAGGCAGGCCGGGTGGCCGGCGGCGGGGGCTGGCGGCTGATCCGGACCCACATTCTGCCCAACCTGATCTCCCTGCTCTCGGTGAACATCATGTTCATCGTCACCGGCTCAGTTTTGATCGAAGCCCTTATGTCTTTCTTACATAGAACCAATCTGCGGACCAGCTGGGGGATGATGATCTGGATGGCCTTGGAAGACAACATGAGCGGTTTCGATCTGCTGGACGAATGGTTCGTTATCGTCCCACCGGCGCTGGCGATCATGTTGTTCTGTGGCGGGTTCTACCTGGTCGGCCGCACCCTAGATGAAGTGACCAATCCGAGGCTGCGGGCTCGCTGACACTTCGGGTGCCCGGTCCCTGGGACATGCGGGCAATTGCCTCAAAACTCCGATTTGTTAGAATCCGGCCATGGCCACCCCTCGGATCCTGATCGTCGATACCGATCACCAGGTCAGCAACACCCTCCGTTCAAGCCTCTTGCTCTCCGGCCAGCGCACCATCATCATTGAGGCCCCTTCCGGGGAAGAAGCGCTGTTGGAGGTCACCCGGGGAGGCATCGACTTGCTGGTGACCGATCTGAGCCTGCCTGGAATGTCGGGGCTGGAGCTCTTGGAGCGAGTGCGCAAGGCGAATCCCGACGCTCGGGCGATCGTGGTCACCGGTCGGCCGACCGAGGAGGCCCGCCGGCGGGCGGCCGATCTGGGAGTGATTGCCTTCCTTAACAAGCCCATTCGGACCAGCCACTTCCTGGAGGCAGTCAGCCGCGGGTTGAGTCTGGCGAGTCGGAATGGAGTGGAGGCGGCCGAGTCGGAACGGGAGTTCGTTGCCGAGTGGCTCATGGCCATGCAGCGGGAACTTGGGGCCGAGGCCACCTTCCTGCTGGATCAGCGAGGCGGGATCGTGGTCGAAGCCGGCCAGATCGGTGCGGTGGACCTGCGGTCCGCCATTCCGGCGCTGATGTCGGCCCTGGCCGCCGGGCAGAAGATCAGCGAATTGCTGAAATCCAAGGCCCCGACCAACTTCATGTACTTTGATGGAGAGCGCTACGACGTGTACCTAACCAGTGCCGGTACCGATCATGCCCTGGTGATCGTATTCGAGGCCATGAAGGGCGCAAAGCAAATTGGAGCCGTGCTTCAGTACAGCCGGCAAGCGGCCAGCGATCTAGTCTCAGGACTGTATAGCATGGGGGAGGTGGACGTGAAAGCTTCAAGAGGGGGTGGGTCGAACGACAAGAAGCGGGTAGAGCCGCCAAAAGAGAAGCCGGCCAAGGAATTGGCGCCTCCGGATCTGGAGTCGGCGGCGGGTACGGTGAACAAGAAGGAGGCGGAGAAGTATTGGGACGAAGCCTCCGAGAAGACCGGCGACACCGGCCCCATCGATGAGAGCACCCTGAGCTACGACGAAGCACGCCGGCGGGGCCTGCTTCCTAAGACCTCCGAAGAGTAAACAACCCCCTTTCGCGGCTCCTTGGGGCGGGGATGATACAATGGCCGCCTGTCCCTTGGGGCGTGGTGCAACGGTAGCACACCGGACTTTGGATCCGAGGATCCAGGTTCGAATCCTGGCGCCCCAGCCTATCCGCTGAGCCGCTCAAGTCTCCATGTCCGACGACGATCCCGACTCAACTACCCCAGCAGCCCCCGCACAAGATGCAGTGTGTAGTCCCGGCGGTACCAGCTGCCGTTGCCCATGATGACTAAAGCGTTGGTGTTGGCTGCCGGCCTGGGGACCCGGATGAGGTCAGGCGTGCCGAAGATGCTTCAGCCGCTGGGCGGCTGGCCGTTGATCCGCTGGTCGGTTGAGGCCTGCCGGCAAGCGGTTGGCGAGCAGCCGCATGTGGTGATTCCGGCGGAGGCCGATGAACTGAGGCGGGCCGCTGGCAGCGAGATCCAGTTCATCGTTCAGGCCGAGCCGCTGGGCACCGGCCACGCAGTGTCCCAGGCAGCCAAGGCGTTAAACGGGAATTCGGAGTTGCTGATCGTGACCAATGCGGATCTGCCGTTGCTCACCGCAGCCAGCCTCCAGGCGCTCGTGCGGGCGCAGCAAGCCAATTCGGGGCCGTTGACTGTGCTGATTATGGAGAGCGACCAGCCGCGCGGTTTCGGCCGCATCGAGCGCAACGCCGCGGGCCGCATCATCAGTATTGTAGAGGAGGCTCAAGCCAGTCCCGAGCAGCTCGCCCTCAACGAACTCAACGTCGGTGCGTACTGTTTCGAGTCCGAATGGTTGTGGCAACAGCTTCCAAAGATTGTTAGATCCTCGAAGGGGGAGTACTACCTGACCGACTTAGTTGGGCTGGCGTCCGCCGGCGGCTCGCCGGTCGGCGAGCTGAAGCTGGGCGATCCGGACGAGGCCATTGGGATCAATACTCTCGAGCACCTGGCCGCGGCCGAAGGAGCAATCCGGCGCCGGATCAACCGAGAGCTGATGGGCCGTGGGGTCCGAATCTTGGATCCGGCCGTGACCTACGTCGAAGCCGGAGTCCAGGTTGGGCCCGACACGCTGCTGATGCCGGGGACCCATTTACAAGGTCAAACGGTAATTGGATTCGGCTGCGAGATTGGACCAAATTCCATTCTGCGGGATAGCCAGGTTGGAGATCGCTGCCGGATCGAGGCTTCGGTCTTAGAGGGGGCGGTCTTGGAAGAGGGAGTCCAGGTCGGGCCATTCGCCCGGTTGCGCCGCGGGGCACGGCTGGGGGCCGGGGTCCACGTCGGCAACTTTGGTGAAATCAAGAACAGCACTCTCGGCCCCCGGGTCAAGGTCGGCCACTTCTCATACCTGGGGGACGCGACGATTGGCGAGGACGTCAATATCGGGGCCGGCACCATCACTTGCAACTTCGATGGCGAGCATAAACACCCCACAACGATCGGGGCTGGAGCGTTCATCGGAAGCGACACGATGCTGGTGGCGCCGGTCACGATCGGACCCGGCGCTCGGACCGGAGCCGGAGCAGTGGTGACCAAGGATGTTCCGGCCCATACCCTGGCCGCCGGAGTCCCGGCCCGGGTGATCCGAAAGTTGGGGCGCGGTGGCTAGTTCGCTGCTTGGCCTGCTGATCCTCCTGTTCGTCCTGATTCTGTCCGCCGTATTGGCCAGCACCCGCAGCGCGCTGGTGCACAGCCGGCTGACCGAGCTCGAGCGGTTGGAGCAGGAGGGCGTCACCGGCGCGGGGCTGGCGGCCCGCCTCGGTGCCGAATCCAGCCGCTACCTCATGTCGTTGCGTCTGGCCTTCGCGGTCGTCCGTTCCTTGATTGTCGGCCTGTCGGCGGTGCTCCTGGTCGCCGAGGCCGCCGCCGGTCTCCGGCTGGCGGTCTTGGCGCTCTCGCTGGCCGGGATTGGCCTGGCCATGAGTGTGATCGAGTTGCTGGCCGAGAACCTGGTCAGGCGCGAGCCGGAGCGTTGGGCGGCCCGCCTGGCGCCGGTGGCCGCACTGGTTGTGGGAGGGCTGGCGCCGCTGGGCCGGCTGATCTTCCGGCTGGTAGAGGCGCTGGTCGGCGCGCCGAGACGAGCGGGCCATCCGGTCGTTACTGAGGAAGAGATCATGACCATGGTAGACGCCGGCGAGGAAGGCGGCTCTATCGAGCAAGATGAAAAGGCGATGATCTATTCCATCTTTCAACTGGATGACACCCTGGCCCGCGAGGTGATGGTTCCCCGGATCGACATGCTGGCCTTTGAAGAGCAGACCACCCTGTCCGAGGCGACTGATCGGTTGCTCGAGACCGGCTATTCTCGGGCACCGGTCTTTCGAGGTACGATCGACGATGTCATTGGATTGGTGTTTGTAAAAGACCTGCTCGGGGCCTGGCAGGAAGGCGAGCATGGCCGGACGGTCGGGCAGCTCAAGCGGGAGGCCTACTTCGTGCCGGAGGCCAAGAAAGTCGACGAGCTGCTCGAAGAGCTGCAATCGCGGCGGGTCCACATGGCGGTTGTCGTGGACGAGTACGGCGGCACCGCCGGTCTGGTCACCATTGAAGATATCGTGGAGGAGATCATCGGCGAGATCCGGGACGAGTATGACGTTGCCGAGGAGGCCAGCTTCCACCAGTTGGAGGGCGGGGAGTACGTCTTCAGCGGAGGGATCGATTTAGACGACGTCAACGAGATCGCCGGGGCGGAGTTGCCCAAACAGGCGGGCGAGACCCTGGGCGGATTCATCTACAGTGAACTTGGGCGAGTTCCCTCTCCGGGAGACAAACTCGAATCAGGGGGTCTGGAACTGGTCGTGGATCAGGTAGTCCGGCGGCGAATCCGGCGGGTGCGGGCGCGGAAGCTGACGGCTGAACCGGCAGTAGAGGCCCGCGACAACGGGCAGGGCAAGGTAGATGGAGCCGAGCGAAGAGGGAATCGCTGAACTGATCCGCCGGGCCCAGGCGGTCCGCCGCAGAGCCTACGCCCCCTATTCGAACTATCCGGTAGGGGCCGCCTTGCTGGGCCGCTCGGGTCAGATCTATGAGGGGGCGAACGTCGAGAACGCCGCCTATCCCAACACGATGTGCGCCGAGCGGAACGCGATTTTTCGAGCGGTGTCGGATGGGGAGCGGGCTTTCGATGCGATCGCGGTGGTCACCGAAAACGGTGGCGCTCCCTGCGGCGCCTGTCGGCAGGTGTTGTCCGAATTCGGGGGCGATGTGCTGGTCATCATTGCCGACACCACCGGTAAGGTTCACCAGAAGACCCCGCTCCACGAACTCATCCCCCACGCCTTCGGGCCGCAAGACCTGGTTCTCTCCTAGTCCCGATAGGACTCAATCATCCCGATGGGTATAATCACCCGGGTGACCGAGCGAGCTCGAGTTTATCGCACGGACGCGATCGTGCTTCGCCGATCAGACTTGGGCGAGGCGGATCGAGTGCTGACCCTGTTCACCCCCCAGCATGGGAAGCTGCGGGCGGTGGCGAAGGGGGCGCGCCGTCCAGGATCCAGGAAGGCCGGTCACCTCGAGCCATTCACCCTCGTCAATCTGCTGCTGGCCCGCGGGCGCGAGCTGGACATCATCACCCAAGCCGAGGCCGTGCGGACTTTTCCCCAAGTTCGGGCAGACCTGCTCAGGCTCTCGCTGGCCGCCTACGTCGCGGAGCTGACCGATCGGTTTGGGATTCAAGAAAGCGACTCGCACGGGCTTTTCCAGCTCGCGGCAGACACCTTGGACCGGCTGGATCGAGAAGCGGTGCCGGACGTTGCACTGCGCTACTTTCAGGTCCGCCTATTGGACCTGGCGGGCTTTCGGCCGGAGCTGTTCCGCTGCGTCAGCTGCTCCAACGCGGCGCAGCCGGTGGATCAATTTTTCTCGCTTTCTGAAGGTGGCCTGCTTTGCCCGAACTGTGGCCCCCAGCGGGAGGAGGCCCTGCCTTTGTCGCTCTCGGCACTGAAAATCCTTCGCCATACCCAGCGCAGTTCCTATGAGCAGGCCGCCCGGCCAAAGCTCAGCCCAGGCGTGGCGCAGGAGGTAGATGGATTGCTGGAGAGCTATCTCAGCTACGTACTCGAACGGAAACTGAACGTGCCTGGCTTCGTGCGCCAGGTGCGACGGCTGAAGGAGGCACGCGTCTATTCCTAGCCGATCGCCGGGCAGGCGAAAGCGGAAACCCTCCTCGGGGTCTCGGCCACCGGCCACCACCCCCGGGCTGACATTCCAGCAGGCGGTCTCCGCACTCGAGCGGTTCTGGGCGAATGAGGGCTGCCTGATCTGGCAGCCCTATTACACCCAGGTCGGAGCCGGGACGATGAACCCGGCGACCTTCCTGCGGGTCTTGGGCCCCGAGCCCTGGCGGGTGGCCTATGTCGAGACCACCGTGCGCCCGGACGACGCTCGCTATGGCAAGAATCCCAATCGGATGGGGGTCTATTACCAATACCAGGTGATCCTCAAGCCCGATCCAGGAAATCCGCAGGAAGTCTACCTGCGCTCGTTGGAGGTTCTGGGGATCGATCCTCGCCGGCACGACATCCGATTCGTGGAAGACCGCTGGGAGGCACCGCCGTTGGGGGCCTGGGGATTGGGTTGGGAGGTCTGGCTGGATGGCCTCGAGATTACCCAGTTCACCTATTTCCAGCAGGCCGGCGGGATGAGCCTGGACCCGGTGTCGGTGGAGATCACCTACGGTCTAGAGCGAATCCTGATGGCGCTCCAGGGCGTCAGCCACTTCACGGAGATCCGCTGGGATGGCCGCCGCAGCTACGGAGACCTGCTGCTGACCGCGGAGCAGGAGCACAGCAAGTATTTCTTTGAGAGGGCCGACGTAGTCCGGCTGCAGCAGATGTTCGCCAATTTTGAGCAAGAGGCCCGGGCCGCTCTGGAAGCCGGGCTGGTGACCCCGGCCTACGACTATCTGCTGAAGTGCTCGCACACCTTTAACGTGCTGGATGCCCGCGGCTCGATCGGGGTCGCGGAGCGAGCCTCCTATTTCGGCAAGATGCGCGAGATCGCCCGACTGGTGGCCCGTGCCTACCTGGCCGATCGCGAACGGCGTGGGTTTCCCTGGAGTGAGCCGATCCGGCCCCGAACCCAGAAGCGGCCGGTGCGCGGGCGCCCACCTTCCCAACCGGCGTCCTTCGTGCTCGAACTGGGTACCGAAGAGCTGCCGGTCGGCGATTTGAGGGACGCCCTCGCTCAGCTGGAAACGAAGCTGCCGCCACTGTTGGAAGAGCTGCGGCTCGCCCATCGGGGGATCGAGATCATGGGGACCCCGCGGCGACTGGTGGT
>Ga0209640_10001445_pt1 | contig 20119 bp, 16 predicted proteins | sample RifCSP10_1_FD_184018 | JGI IMG/M metagenome (GOLD analysis project Ga0209640, IMG submission 184018) | Soil microbial communities from Rifle, Colorado - Rifle CSP2_sed 10_1 (SPAdes) (version 2) | ecosystem: Environmental > Terrestrial > Deep subsurface > Rock core/Sediment | place: Rifle...
CGGCGCCTGGTGTTACGGAGAAGATCGACGGATACGCGATGACGTCAGACTCGAAAGGTGAAGCCGAGTGTAGGTCAACGTAGCAAGCGACTCGAAAGGCTTTCGTTATGATCTCGCGGAGAGGTGCTCCGTACCTGTTGACGATCCAGCGGTCGGCGCAAATGAATGACAGCACCCCTTGTGGTGAAAGAAGCTGCAAGGCTCGTTCGATGAAGGCGACGTAGAGATCGGCCCTATCGTAGAGGGATCTGTACCTTCTCCGGTACTCCACTTGAAGCGGCGTCGTCAGTTGCTCGATTCGCACATAGGGAGGATTGCCGACGATTACATCAAAGCGACGCGCCTCATTCTTCAGAAGGAAATCGCTCGCACCGATCCATTCCGACGCTAACGTGGTTACCTTCTCCGGGGGGATGCCGTGCTTCCGCAACACTGCGGCAACCGCGATTCGGGCGCTCTCCACGTGCTTTGGATCAATGTCGAAACCCGCGATACGTGACGAAAGATCCGCCACGTCCACGCCCCGATTTTTAGCAACCGACAGCAGTCGCTCGACTGCCGGGACAAGAAAGGCACCCTCACCACAAGAGGGCTCCAGCAGAGACAGTTGGGTCAAATCGCGATCGACCGTGTAGCCTGATAAATCAAGGAGCAGGGACACTACATGAGGCTTAGTGAGCACGACGCCGTGTGTCTCGCCAGAAGATCGCGACCCGTAGTTGTACGCCTCGGCAGGCAAGTCCGAAAGAATGTCGAAGGTTGGCTGAAAGAGGTTGGGGTTCAACGCTTGCCCGCCTGGAACGCCATCGCGTGACCCGTAAGAGCCGCCAAGAACGGCTTCACTCGCAGGTCATCGGAGGGTTCCGCATAGATCCCGTTTCGTCCCTGTCTGTCCGTGGCCATCAGGAACGCCGCACCGTCGAACAGCTTTTCCAACACGAGTCTTCGGAGGAGCAGCTCATATCGCTTCGCGTACGAAGCCTGTCGGAACTCTGGGAACACCTTGAAATGGGGCTCATTGACACCCACTGGAACGGTTGATTTAGGACAGTCTTCAAGTAGCATCACCCACCCAAGCCAGGGACGCGGTTGCTTGCCAAAGGCCTTCTCGCGATAAGCGGTCCAGAGATCTTGTGCTGTCCCTATCGCCTCTTCAGTGCGGTTATTGAAATTGTTGCCGAACGAGGGCCCGCGTTGAGATTTGAATTCGAGTGCCGCGATCAGCTCTCCGCTGCTGACGACGAGCATGTCCCACTGTTTTGTTGGTCTGAAGTAGCCTGGAAGTTCAAGCTTAGCCTCAGTGAATACATGAACCTGAGGCACGCCATTGTCGATAAGCACCTTTTGGACCAGATTGCAGAAACCCATCATCTGCTTGCCACCAGTTACAGCCGCGCGCCCGCCCCGATCCGCGTCGCCGGCTGTCTGCTTGGCACTCTGCCCGTCCAGAGTCCGCCAATAGTGGCGTACGGCGCCTCTTGTGAGCTTCTCAAAATCCTTCAGGACGATCGGCACGGAGCTCATCCTATCCGAAGCCCACCAGCCGCAGCGGCGACCAGGGAACTTTCGACTCGGTGGGAGGTGGATTCGGGGACTTCGCTTCCCTGTAGCTGACAAAACAGGAAGACGCGACGAACAGGTAAGTTTCGGTCGTGTCCCATTCCGCGTCGCGTGGTCGGTGACTTCAGAAGTCGCGTAGGTTTGCGTGCTTGCCCGCAAAAGTCGCGGATCAGTTTGAGGGGTTCCTCTAGCGTTGGCAATAGTCCGGAGCGGCGAGAAATCAGCACTGAATTCGCCGATCTCTGAAGAAGGGTTGGTGGAGGCAGCGGGAGTCGAACCCGCAACCGCCAGGGCGACTTAGGAGCTCACTTCGACCGCGACAGACATAGCTACTAATGCGGCCTAAAGTCGCGCGTCAGTAAACGGATGCAGCCCGAGACGATGTTGCCAGGCTCATTCGGTCTGGCGCGGCCGCTCTGCTGCGCGTGAGACCGAACAGCGCTGGCAGGCATGCCCGGTGCGGACGCGTGCGCAAGGCCGACTTACCGCGCAGCCGGAAAGCAGCCGGAGCGATTCATCGCGTCGACTTCCGTCATCGCGTTCCGGTTGTAGCGAGTCACCACAGGCGTTTTGTGCCGCGTAATGGATGTCGCGTCGAATCAGCAACTAGTCGACGCGGGAGCGGAAGAGTACGAGCGAGGACTGCTTTCCCGGCCGCGGCGCCCGCGGCCGCAGCGGGCATGCCTGGCAGCGCGTAGCAGAGAGGGACGAGGACCAGTCGCCGGCTTCCGGAGGCCTAAAGGCCTCCGGCTACCAAGCTATGTCTATTTCGTGGCGACAAGCTACCGGCTTATTTTGTCGCGTCGCCGCCGTCGACGATGACGTTCTCGACGATCCCTCCGCCCTTGCGGCGGAATTGCGCGGCTTCCTGATACTCGGGCGACTGGAAGCACTTCACGCCCTGTTCGAGTGTCGGGAACTCGATCACCACAAAACGGTGGAAGGTCTCGGGGCCTTCCATGATCTGATAGCGGCCGCCGCGCGCGAGGACCTTGCCGCCGTACTGCTGGAGAATGCCGGGAATGCGGTCGGTGTACTTCTTGTACGCCACCGGATCCGTGATCTTAGAGCGAGCAACCCAGTAAGCAGGCAAATTACTTGACCTCGAAGAGAACGTCGCGGCTGGCGGTCTGGTTGCCGCCGGTCGCCGACGCCTCGACGTGCAGGACGTACGTCCCGGGCGTCAAGTCGCGCAGCGGCAGGCTCGTCGTGAATCCCTGCGCGGTGCCCCGGCTGCCCGCCTGGATGACCCGGTTGTCGCGCGACGTCAGGAGCGTGCGGCCATCGCGCGCGTCCTGCACCGACGTCGTGAAGTTGATGGCGTGCGCCTGCTGGCTGGTGTTGTCGTAGACCTCCGCAAACCAGGTCAGCGTGTCGGACGGGCTGAACGTCCGGCTCACGACCGGCGGCGCAGGCAACAGCCCGCTCCAGTCGGCGTCCTGATTGGCCGTCGTGTAAATCCCCGCGGACGATGACGTCAGGAGCACGCCGCTCAGCACAAATGGCGTCTTCGAGTAGTCCGGCACCTCGACGTCGTACGGCACGGTCCCGATCGCCTGCCCGGTGGCTTCATGCGCGCCGACGCGGATCTGGTAGCGCCCGGGCGGCAGCTCGAGCTGCGACAGCAGCCGCACGCCGGTCCTGCTGACCCGCGCGTGCGTCTCGGGCACGAGGTTCAGGTTGAAGGTCTGGCGGTCGCCCCCCTGGACCCGCGCGCGCTGGTCGGCCGCGACGATGGACACTTCAAGTGACTCGACGAAACGGCCGTTGCGCTCCTGGAACTTGAGCGCCGGGCCGTCGATTTCCAGCGCAATCACCACGGAGCCCTTGTCGCCGGCGCCGCGCAGCGGCGCGGCAAACACGCGCATCGGCAAGTCGCCAATCGGCACCGGCTTGCTCAGGGCCGCCCTCAGCGCGGGCGTGGTGCCCGCCTTGACGTCGGCCTCGCGGGCGCGTTCAGCCGCGCGTGTATCAGGCGGCAGGAACCCCTTGCGCGCCCGCACCCGGAGGCCGGGCCGCTTCACCTTCACCTCGATCTTCAGGAACCGGTTGCGCGACCACTTGGTCGAGTCGCTGTAGTAGCCGAGCAGGTAATAGCGGCTGTTGTCGAGCACGATGCGGCCCAGGCCGCCGGCCAGGTCGCCGGAGTTGACGATGGGAATACCGCCGGTCTCATCAGAAAGCGAGATCAGGCTTTCCTGCGCAAGCAGCAGCTCCCGAAGCTGGCCGCGGAACGTGCCGTAATCGAGCTGCGGATAGTCCGACCGGTCGTTGATCTCGATCATCCCGCCGAACTGGCTCATGCCGCGCGGATCGATCCCGTAGACGTTGACGTTGGCGCGCTGCGCCGCGGCCGCGGCTTCCTGCGCCTCGGCCACGAGCGACGAGCTCTCGCGGCCGATGTCGAATGGCTGGTAGATATCGTAGTCGAACCCCTCGCTGAAGAAGAGCAGCGCCTTGCGGCGCCCCTGCACGTCGGCCAGCCACGCGGCGACGTTCTCAATCGCCTGCAGCGAACGCCGGGCATTGGCAGCGCGCTCCTGGTCGAACGGGTCGCGGATCGACTGCGCCTGCTGGAGCCCCTCGGGCGTGCGGATTTCCTGCGGCTCGTCGGAAAGACCCTCCTGGTTCGCGATCTGCCGCCGGTGGAGCGCCAGTTTCTCCGCGCCGGCGGACGGCAGCTTCTGCCCCTGGAACCGATCGATCGCCGCGTTCAGCAGCCGGCGGCTGCCGGTCAACTCCTGTCCCGATTCCTGGCGCCCGCTCGTGTAGACCACCGCGGCGAGGTCGTTGACGCCGAGGTACTCATTGATGAAACGCTTGGCCACCTCGCGCACGTTGTTCGTACGCGTGACGTTCGTGTGCAGGTCGTCGAGCAGGAGGATATAAATGCGGCCGTCGAACGTGCGCGTGGTCGCGCGGACGTCCGGTTCGATCGGCGCCGTGGCATTGAGCGGGATGAACGGCTTCTCGAGGGGCACATCCACGAGCGAGAACACAGTCGGCGCCTGCAGCCGCCCGTCCTCGTAGACGTCGAAGTCCTCGCGCGTCAGGTCCTTGACGAACGCGCCCTTCTGATCGGTGACGATGGCGTGGACCTCGACGAAGTTGGTTTCGGTCCGGAACGTCACGGCCGGCTGCTGGCCGGCACTGCCCTGCTGGGCGGGGGCCTGCTGCGCAGACACAATGGCGGCGCCCAGAAGTGCGGCCGGCAGGACGAATATGTATCGACGCATGATGCCTTTCCTCATGATCCAAATCAGTCTAGCGTTTGACGTTGCGCAGGTCGAGGGCTAGACTGGCGGCCTTCCAGGGAGATCGGCCCATTCCGAGAGGACATCGATGCGTACAAAAGCAACGCTACTGACCGGCCTCACGCTGGCATTCGTCGCTGGGTGGCTCATTGCGGGCAGCGAGGCGCCTGTGCAGGGACAGGCAGCTCAGAACTCCGCGTTCGCCGCGGTGCCCGGCGAAAAGGGCGGCCTCGACATTACCGGCCCGTACGACGTGGTGCCGAACTGGCCGAAGCCCATGGCGGCCAGCCTGCCCGGGCACGAAAACTGGACCTGGGGCGCGGTGCAGGGCGTCTTCGCCGAAAGCCCGAACCGCGTCTACATGGTGCAGCGCGGCGAGCTGGCGAACATTCAGCGGCCGCCGGGGCGGCCCTTCCCCGAGGTCGGCCCCAGCATCACGTTCCCGGTTGGCCAGGTGCCGTGGAGAAACGCGTCGCAGGGAGCCGCCTCGAGCCCGCCTGGCGCCGGTGGACCTGGCGCCGACCCCGACGATCCGAAGCAGCAGTGGATGGGACGCATGGGCGTCGACGCGCGCTGGGAACACACCATCGTCGTCTTCAACGCGGCGGGCGACATTGTCGAGTCATGGACGCAGTGGGACAAGATGATGCGGCGTCCGCATTCCGTCTACGTCAATCCGTGGGATCCCCAGAAACACGTCTGGATTATCGACGACCACGAGCATGCCGTCTTCAAGATGACGAACGACGGCAAACAGATCGTCATGACGCTCGGTACGCCCAACAAGGCGGGGGCGGACGGCGCGCACTTCAACCGGCCGACGTTCCTCGCGTTCCTGCCCGACAGCAGCGTGTTCGTCGCCGACGGCTACAACGGGAACCGGGTCGCCAAGTTCGACAAGGATGGCAAGTTCCTCTGGACGTCGGGCATGCGCGGCATGCCGGGCGGCCAGGAAACGCGGCCGGGCTACTTCAACACGGTGCATGGCATTGCCGCGGACCCGGTGACGCGGCGCGTGTACGTCAGCGATCGCTCGAACCGCCGCATCCAGGTGCTCGACGGCGACAGCGGCACGGTGGTCGACTGGTGGCCCGTCGGCAGGCAGACGAACCTGCAGTTCCTGATCATCCCCGCCGATCGCTCCGGCGTGTGGGGCTTTACCGACACGACGGCGAAGATCGCCAAGTGGGACTTCAACGGGCGCCTGCTCTATTCATGGGGCGTGCTCGGCGACTTCCCCGGGTCGTTCCTGAACATGCACGGCGCGAGCACCGACCAGGAAGGCAACCTGTACGTGGCGGAGGTCGGCGGCGGGCGTCTGCAGAAGTTTGCGCCGCGCAAGGGCGCGAACCCGGCGTATCTCGTGGGGGCGCCGATCTATCCGACCTGGAAATAGCACACACGAAGGACGCGAAGGTTACGAAGGACGCGAAGATAATTTGTTTTTCTTCGCGCCCTTCGTCCCCATCGCGACCTTCGTGGTTGTATTTTCGTCGTTACTGCGTACCACCCACGAACAGCTTCGCGAACTCGGCGTGCGGTCCCGGCGTGCCATGGATCGGCACGTGCTGCGCGACATCGAGCTTCAGCCGCCGGATGTTGTTCATCAGGCTCGTCATGGCCGGGTTGGGCCGCGCGGCGGGCGCGCCTGGCGCGGGCGGCGCATACAGGTCGCCATTCACCAGGATCTTCTCCGCCGGCAGGTACGCCATCAGCATCCCGACGGCGTGGGGATTCCCGGCGACCGGGTGCAGCTCCAGCGTACGGACCCCGTCGCTGACGACGTACGCGCGGTTCACCGGCTCCATGGGCACCGGGCGGCGGCTCACCGTGAACATCGGCGCGTAGGTCGCCAGCCGGTCGGGCTGGAGGGTGCGCGGGATCGGGTAGAACGCCACGGTGCGATAGAGATCCAGATTGGCCTGGGTCGCCAGGACGATCGCTCCCTGCGAGACGTAGGTCCGAAGGCCGCCTGAGTGATCGAAATGATGGTGCGTGTTCACGACGTACCGGATCGGTTTGTTCGGCACCAGCTTGTTCACGGCCTCGATCACCGCCAGCGAGCGCTCTTCGTCGAGCGGCGCTTCGATCACGGTCACGAAATCCTTGAACTCGACAGCCACGCTGTTGTGCGAACCGCCGCCCACCAGCCACACGCCTTGGGCGAGCTGCTGGGTCGCCACCCGCACAGGCGGCACGGTCGCCGTGCGGACCGCGTCGGGCACGGACATGGGCGGCACCGCGACATTCGCCTTCACGTCGGTGATCTTGATCTCCGACGAGTTGTGCGCCGGGTTGAACGTCGGATCCCCGGTGTGCACGTGGACCAAAGCCGGGAACCGGATCCCGCCAAAGTCCTTGTACTCCGTGTACCGGAACTCGTAGAGCGTGTCTCCATAGAACGCCGTGGGAATCATCGTCGTCACCAGCTCGACCTCGTTGCGGTCGTTGATCGTGCCGTTGACGCGGTACTTGCCCAGGACCATGAGGGAGACGATGGTGGCCTTGCGCCCGTCGCCGGTCAGTCCGTCGTTCGACGGTCCAGCAAAGGACTGCGTAATCGCATTCAACGGGTTGCTCGCCATCGCCGCCTTCAGGAAGCCGTGCGGGGTCATGACGATGTCGAGCTGCCGGAGGTCGGCCATCGAGATGCCGGCCAGGTACTTCCCGGGCTGCGGCTGGACGGTGGTCCCTTCGAGGTTCCACGCGTAGTTGCCATTCGATAAGGCAATCGTCCGCGGCTCGCCCTGGAGGGGCGTGAAGCCGCCGCCCTGCGGCGGATAGTTACCCTGCCGCCTGGTGTATTCCTCACGCGACGTCTTCGCGTCGTAGTCGATGGCCTTGGTGTAGGTGGGCACCTCGAACCGCGGCCAGTCGGCGGTGAGGTTGTAGCTCTGGCCGACGGCCGCCGTCCAGCCGGCGCCTGAGATCTGAATCGTCTTGAGATTGGTGGCGCCCATCGCGGTGGCCGCCGCCTGCACGACGGCGCGGGCATCCTGTGCGAAGGCCGTTCCCGTGGCGAGACTCAGCAGAACAGCGCCTGTCCCGAGGCCGCTTCCGACGAGCACACGCATTGCCAGCTTCATAGCCATCCTCCTGACCGGGCCGCGATTGTAAACGATTCAACGAGGCCACCGGGTATAATTCCTCGTTTCTCCTTCCTGCGTGCAACCCCTTGTTGATGTGGAGTGAAGCGATATGGGCAAACGGGTAACGATGGTGTTTGTGGCCCTGGCGGGCGTCGCCGCAGGGTATCTGTTGAATGGCTACGGCGTGTCGGCCCAGCAGGGCGCGCAGCCGCGGTTTGCGGCGATTCCCAGTGAAAAGGGCGGACAGGACATCTGGGGCGGCTACCTCCCCGCCGTGGGATGGCCAAAAAATCTGACGGAGCTGCCGGGCCACAAGGAATGGACGTTCGGCGCCGGCCAGAGCGTGTTCGCCGAGAACCCGAACCGCGTGTTCGTCCTCCAGCGCGGCGAGCTGCCGGCGATTCCGCGCCCGCGCAACCAGAAGCTGGCGCCGAGCGTCGTGTTCCCGATCGGCCGCCTGCCGTGGCGCGACGCGACGACGTCGAGCCTGCCGGGCAACGGCGGCACGGGCGCGATTGCGGAGGAAGGCATCCAGGCGTGGTTGAAGGCGGGCAACACGATGGGCGTGGACGCGCGCTGGGAGCACTGCATCCTCGTCTACGACGGCCAGGGGAATCTCATCGAGTCGTGGACGCAGTGGGACGCGATGCTGCAGCGGCCGCACTTCGTGGCGATCAGCCCGTACGACCCGCAGAAGCACGTGTGGATCCTCGACGACCACAAACACGCGATCTTCAAGATGACGCACGACGGCAAGCAGATCGTCCAGACGATCGGCACCTACGGCGTGCCGGGCAACGACGACAAGCACTTCAACCGGCCCACCTTCATGGACTGGTTCCCGGACGGCAGCTTCGTGGTGGGCGACGGCTACAACGGCACCCGCTTCGTGAAGTTCGACAAGGACGGCAAGTACCTCGGCGCCTGGGGCCAGCGCGGCGAGAACGGCAAGGAGACGCGCCCGGGCTACTTCAACAACGTGCACGGCATCGCCGTGGACCCGAAGACGAACCGCGTCTTCGTGAACGACCGCGGCAACCACCGCGTGCAGGTGTTCGACAAGGACGGCACGTTCCTCGACCAGTGGAGCTTCGGCCCGAACCCGTCCGACATCCACCTGTTCCACATCTTCGCCGACGGCAACCTGTGGGCGTTCGATCGCGGCACGAGCAAGATGCTGAAGTACGACCTGAACGGCAACTTCCTGTACTCCTGGGGCACGTGGGGCGACTTCCCCGGCGCGTTCTGGGGCGTCCATGGCTTCAGCGTCGACACGGACGGCAACTTCTACACGGCCGCAGTGGACACGGGCGGCGCGCAGAAGCTCGTTCCGCGCAAGGGCGCGAACCCGGCGATGCTGGTCGGGAAACCCATTCGAGTCGCATGGCAAAATTAGCGACGCTGCAGGGGGAAGGGGTTAGGGGGCAAGGGGGAGGAGCATGACGGAGAAGAGCGTGACACGACGTTCGTTTCTGACCGGCGCGGCACTCGGCTCGGCATCGCTCTTCGTCCGCGCCGGGTCGGCTGCGCCGAACCCGGCCTACGTACGTAGGGCGGGTTCCGCGCAGCGGACCCGCCAAGCCGAGTTCACCCTCACGCAGTACCACAACCAGACGGCGGACAGCTCGCTGCACAAGCGGCTCTCCGAGATGTGGACGGCCATCAACAAGGAAACCGGCGGCCGCGTCGAGGCGCAGGTGTTTCCGCTCAACAACAAGGTGGAAGGCAGCGACCCGGCCGCGCTGAAAATGCTCGTCGCCGGGGAGATCCAGTTCTTCACGCTGATGGGTGGTCTGCTGGGCGCGGTCGTGCCGGTGGCCGAGATCCAGCAGGTGCCGTTCGCGTTCAGGACGGCCCCGCACGCCCACCAGGTCGTGGACGGCGCGCTGGGCGCCTACATCCGCGAAGAGGCGGCCGCCAAGGGGATCCACCTGTTTCCTGTCGCCGCCTTCGACAACGGGATGCGGCAGATCACGCCGGTGACGAAGCCGATCGTCGTCCCGGCCGACCTCAAGGGCATGCGGATGCGCGTCCCCGCGGGCCAGATGTTCGACGACATGTTCCGCACGCTCGGCTGCGTGCCCGTGACGATCAACAGCATCGACATCTACGCGGCGCTGAAGTCGGGCAAGGCCGACGCGCAGGAGAACCCGCTGGCGCTCGTCGATTCCTTCAAGCTGTACGAAGTGATCAAGTACGTCAGCATGACCAACCACATGTGGTCGGGCTTCAACCAGATGGCGCACCTGGCCACCTGGCGCCGCCTGCCCGCCGATATCCAGCAGACGATCGACCGCAACGTCGCGCGGGCCGTCCGGCTGCAGCGCCAGGACCAGGAGGCCGCCAACGGCCGCCTGCGCGCGGAGCTCACCACGCGCGGCGTGATCTTCAACGACGTGGACCAGGCGCCGTTCCGCCGGCAGCTCACCGGGTTCTACAAGACGTGGAAGGAAAAGCTGGGAACGAAGGCATGGTCCCTGCTCGAGCAGGGCGCCGGCAGCACGCTCGCGTAATCAGCGGGAGGACGGTCATGAACGGCAAGCTGCTTGTAGTGTTGACAATCACCGTGATCGCGGGTGGTGTGACGGCTCGCGCCCATCATTCGTTTGCGGCGACGTACGACGAGGCGAAGACCATCAAGATCGAAGGCAAACTGGTGCAGTTCCTGTTCCGCAATCCCCATTCGTTCGTGCACGTCATGGCGCCGGATGAGAAAGGCCAGATCCAGCGATGGGCGGTGGAGTGGGGCGGCACCGGGGCGCTGGGCGCGCAAGGCGTCACCCGCGAGACGCTGAGGCCAGGCGACGTCGTGGTCATCACAGGACCTCCCGGCCGGAATCCCGCGGATTACCGCCTGCGGATGATCACGCTCCGCCGGCCCTCTGATGGATATGGGTGGGGCACCAAGCCGGGCGAAACCTTCGACTGAGAGCCTTGACGGGTGTGGGAACGTTTATGAGCCACGTGACGGTGACACGAGTCGTGCTGACGTTCTGCGCGCTGCTGGCGGTCAGCGCCCCCGCGTTTGCTCAGATCGATCTGACCGGCTCCTGGAACTCGCGCCTGCACGAGGACTGGATGGAGCGGTGCTGTGGTCGCGATCTTGGCGACTACACGGGGATCGGGATCAACGACGAAGCGCGCGCCAAAGCGCTGTCGTGGGATGCCTCCCTCAACTCGCTGCGGGAGCGCCAGTGCCTCCTCTTCTCGCCCTGGACGGGGCAGTTTCAGCCGCAGGGCGTGCGCATCTGGAGCGAAATCGACGGGGCGGGGAATGTCGTGGCCTGGAAGCTGTCCGGCAACGTCCAGAAAGACATCGTGACGATCTGGATGGACGGGCGCCCGCATCCGTCCCCCAATGCTTTTCACGATTTCTCCGGCTTCACGACGGGAAAATGGGACGGCGATACGCTGACGGCGTACACGACCCACATGAAAACCGCCATCCTGCGGAGATCCAACGGCATCCCCAAGAGCGATCTCGCGACGGCCACCGTGCACATCATGAGGCACGACGATCTGCTGACGATCGTCACGATCGAGGAAGATCCCATCTACCTGACCGAGCCGCTCTTCATCAGCCGTACCTACCAGCTGGATCCTCGCGGCAACATCGGTTATTGGGATCAGTGCCACGCGGTGACCGAGATCCCGCGGCTCGAGGGCTCGGGCATCGTGCCGCACTACTTGCCTGGTGAAAACCCGGGCCGGACCTTCATCGCGGAGACGTACAAGATTCCGCAGGAAGCGGCGATGGGCTACGCGGAGACGCTGTACCCGGAGTACCGAAAGAAGCTGAGAGACACCTACAAGGCGCCTGACGCGTGCGGTCGGTACTGTTGCGGGTGGATCGGGGTCGGCGGCGGCTCGGTGAACCCCGCGCCCACCCTGAGCTGCAACGACAGCACCGAGGGGAAAACCGTCGCCGAATCAGGAATCTAAGGGCTCCACGAGGTAAGGAATGGTCTGCGGGCCCTGCGGCAGCACGCACAATGTGGCTGCCGGGCCCGCCTGTTGCAACGCGTCCCTCACCGCGATCGACACATCCTCAATCGGCGTGAAGTGCGCCGCGCGAAGCTCCTCGGGCCGCAGACCCGACGTCTTCACGCGCACAGCGGCCTTCGCTTGAATCTGCGCCTGGATTTGCACCTGCCACTGGTCGGGGACGGCATAGCCGGGTGAATCGATCATCGCGAGGAGCGCCGCCGGCGTCGGCGCAGACGCCAGCACCGCGCCGTACGAGCCGTGCGCCGGCAGCCCGTCGCGGCACTCGGCGGCGCAGATGATGGTGCCGCCCGGCTTGACGATCTTCGCCGCGGCCGACATCCCCTTGACCGCCTGGTAGAGGTTCTGATCCAGCGGGTATCCCGAGTTCGTCGTCAGCACCACGTCGAACGGCGACGGAACGCCGCGCATGGCGGTGTCTTTCACGTACGCGCATGCGGCCCTGTGCTCCGCAGACAGGTCGCCGGCAAACGCCGCCGTGATGTCCTGCCCGCGGTTGAGCGTCACGTCCACGGCGAAATGGACCCCGATCATCCGCGCGATCTCCCGCACGTCGTCGTGAATCGGGTTGCCTTCGGTGATGCCCCACGTCGCATTCGGGTGGCCGATGCGCCGGGCGTCGTGCAGCGTCATCACCGTCGCGAGCCCCGCGAGCCCGGGCGCGACCATCTTCGGGCCGCCGCTGAAGCCGGCGAAGAAGTGCGGCTCGACAAAGCCGGTCGTGATGCGCACATCCGCCTGCAGGAACTCGCGATTCAGGTGCACGGAGACGCCGGTGGACGTCGTGCCGGCTGCCTCGAGCGTGGAGGCGTCGCGCGCGTCGTGATTCACCACGCGGTACCGGGCGAGGATGTCGCGCCCGAGCATCGCTTCGAGCTCCGCCGGCGTGTTCGTGCGGTGCGTCCCCGTCGCAATCAGAATCGTCACGTCCCCGGGCCTGACGTGCGGCAGCTCCTCGAACAGCGCGTTCAGCATCTCGCGGCGGGGCTGCGCGCGCGTGATGTCGCACACGGAAATCGCGACGCGGGCGCCGCGCGGCACCACATCGCGCAGTGGAGCGCAGCCCGCCGGCTGCCGGAGGACGTTGAGGAGGGCGGCGTGGGGATCGGATGCGGCGGGCTGGAAGGCCGGCTCGATGACGGTGACGCGTTGATCGGGAAGGACGACCTCGAGGCCGTCCGTCCCGTAATCAAGGAGCAGTTTCAAGTAGCCGGGGCTACTTGCCCGGCAGCGTGCCCTGGCCGTAATAATTTCCGGCCGCGCAGATGTACTCCATCACCTCGTCACCCGGGGTCTGCGTGGCATTGATCGTCACGACAAACGGCTTGGAGTAGGCGCCTGGGTCGTCGATCGTCACCTTGTTCTCCATGCGGCCGAGATCGAGCCGCGTCCACCGCTCGATGGTGTGCAGCTGTTCGGTGTGGGGGGTTCCGCGGCCGTCGTACCAGGACGTGTCGTTGAAGCCGATCGTGTCGATGACGAGCGTGTCCTTCTCCCACCACCCGATGGAGTGTCCGAACCAGCTCGGATCGACATACTCCGGGTGCTTTCTGCCGTCCATGAAGATCTGCCGGAAGCTGTGGATGTTGCCCTCGTGCACGATGACCAGGTGGGTGGGCGTCTTGTGCGTCCAGTTGAAAAAGAACCGGATCGGAAACGGCGTCGTCCGCGGGACGACGTCCGGCATGCAGTAGTTATGCGGGTCCTGGGTCACGTCCCGCTTCGCCATGATCGCCTTCGCGGCCGGCAGCATCAGCGCATCGTGCTGTCTGAAATTGCCGCCGCTGGCGAGCCAGGCGGCGTCGCTCAGGTCCGGCTGGCCGCCGGGCAGCCTCGGGATCGGTCCCTTGGGAGGACCAGCGCGCCTGAGCGCGGTGATCGTCTGGGACGGGCTTTCCTGCGTCCACGCTGATTGCGTCACGAGCGCCGCGCACACGACGGTCATGACCGACACGACGAGCAGCTTTCTCACGGTGTCTCTCCCAAAAAAGCTGGTAGGCGGTAGCCCGTAGCTCGTAGCAGAAACGGAGAAGAACGCTCTTGCTACCAGCTACCGCCTACCAGCTACTGGCTAGATTACCGGTCGTTCAGCACCGGGGTGCCGTCGCCGCGCGTAATCGGGTACTCGGGAGGGGCGCCCTTGCTGGCCTGCAGCTCGCGCTGTTCCCGCGCGCGCGCATTCAGCATGGGCGCGCCTGACCGGGCCTGGTCGCCCCTGACCGTCACCTTCTCGCCGATCTTCAGCGACCTGCCGTTCCACCCCATCCGCTCGAGCACGACGCGGGCGGCCAGCTCCACGCTCCAGGTGGTCACCTTGCCGTCCGGTTCCGTGACGTCGAAGTACACGCGAGCGTGCGGATTCACCCACTCGATCTTCGAGACGGTGCCAGTCACGGTTACCGGTTTACTGGAGTCGTATTCGCCGCCGACGGCGTGATGCGCGAACACGGGTGCCGACAACACGAGGCCGAAACCGGCCAGCATCGTCACAAGCGTCGTCTTCATTCGAAAATCCTCCGGTCTTACAGCGGCAGTTGCGCGCCGGTGTATGGATTGGACCGCTATACGGCTCTTTACGAGAATTTTGTACTCGTTGCCTAACTATAACCACACCGAGCCGTATAGCGGTCCTAGGCGCGCGAAGCGCGCCAAGAGATACTGCCAACCAGCCAAGGGCGAGAGGATCTCAAGGGCGAAGCCCTTGGCTGGTTTCCTGACAAATGTAATCCAGGAGCTGTTCTAGCGGCCAAACTCTCCGCCGTTCGCGGTTCCGCCGTTCGCCGCTCCCTGTATATGGCCGACGTTCGTGTTGTTCTCCTGGCAGATGTACTCCATGAGCTCCCACGCCGGCTCCAGCCGGGCCCTCGTCTGCACCGTGAACGGCTTCGCGTAGGCGCCCGGATCGTCAATCGTGATGTCCCAGGACAGCGTGTTGAGGTCGGTCCGCGTAAACCGTTCGATGGTGTGGAGCTTCGTCGTATGCGGAAGACCATTCGCGCCAAACCAGAACAGGTCGTTGTACCCGGACGTGTCAACCACGAGCGTGTCTTTCTCCCACGTCCCAACCGAATGGCCGTACCACGTCGGATCCGGGTCCGAAGGATGCCGGCGCCCGTCCAGGAAGATCTGCCGGTAGCTGTGGATGTTCCCCTCGAACAGGATGAAGATGTACTTCATGTCGATCGACTGGACCATCCGCCACGGATACGGATTCATACGGGGGACGCCCGTGGGCAGGCAGCGAGCCTCTGGATCGTCGTTCAACTGCCTGGAGTCCATGATCTTCTTTGCGCCGGGCAGCAGCTCGATCGCGTCGCCCGGCTTGAGGTTCCTCGGGGACACCCCGCCGCCTCCCATCCATACGCCTGAAAGATCCGGCGTACCGTTCGCCAGCCGCGGCGCGGGGCCCGACGGTTTTACTGCAGGTTTCGGCGCCGATGGACTTGCCGCAGGTTGGGGCGCCTGGGCCGCCGCCGCTGATTGCGCCACCAGCCACAGGACCGCGGCGCAGGCCATCGTCTGGGTGAACCTCATCGCCTGATCTCCTCATTCGCGCCACGCGGGCGCTCGCCGGCAAATATCTGCCGGCCGTTGGCGAGCGTGATGTTTTCTCTCGCGTTGCCCCGCTTTGAACCGTCCCTGGCGACCCAGGCTTCAACCGTCAGGGGGTCGCCAATCCTGATGACGTTTCTGTCCCACCCGGCGCGCGTCAGCGTGTTCACGCTCTGGAGCTCGAGGTCCCAGTTCACGACGCCGCCCTTTTCGTCCTTGACGTCAACGTAGATCCGCACATGCGGATTCGTCCATTCGATCTTCGTGACGACGCCTTTGAGCGTGACCACTTTGGTCGCATCGTACTCGGCCTGCCACGAATGATGGGCAAGCGCCGTCTCGACAAAACCAAACACGAAGGTCACGAAAGATACGAAGGTCACGAAAACAACGACCTTCTCAGCTATTCGTGTCCTTCGTACCCTTCGCGTCCTTCGTGTCGTCTTAGAAGCCATACTTCACGGCAAACTGCATGATGCGCGGGCCGCCGGCCTGCGAGGTGATGCGGCCGAAGGTGCCTGTGTCGAAGTTGGTGCCGGGGTTGCCCCAGTTGAAATTATTGAACAGGTTGAACGTCTCGACGCGCAGTTCCAGCGTCCGGCTGACGCCCAGCGGCAGGAGCCTCGCCAGCGACATGTCGACGGTCCAGAAGGCCGGGCCTTCGATGCCCCTCGCGGGCTCGTTCCCCAGGACGCCCGAGGTCGGGTAGGCGAAGGCCGCCCGGGTCAGGTAGCTGGCGAGCGACTTCTCGCTGCTGTATGGATCGTCCAGCACCTGATCGACACGCTGGCCGGGGATGCCCGTCAACGCGGGATCCCGCCCGGTGGTCACCGTGAGCCAGCTCCCCGTCCGCGCGCCGAGGATTCCGGACGCCCGCCAGTCCGACGCCAGGGCGCGCAGCACGGGATTGGCCAGCTCCGGCGTGAGGTAGCCCACGGTGAGGTTGGCGATCTGGCGCTGGTTCTGGGAGCAATTGCCGCGATCGTAGGCCGGGTTGCCGGGATCCGTGTAGCCGCTGCTGAACTGAATGAAGCTGCCGCTCCACTGGGTATCGGTCAGGCACTTCGAGACCGTGTAGTTGCCGGCGAGGCTCACGCCGTCCGCGGCACGGCGCCGGAACGACAGCTTCAGCCCGTTGTACGTCTGCTCGCCCACGTCGTCATAGCGCGAGACGTTGGACATGAGCCGGCCCTCCCGCGGGTTCTGCAGGGAGAAGACGCGGCGGGCTTCCACGTTCGCGGTGGTGGAGCAGGTCGGGTAGAAGACCCCGTTCAGCGTGCAGGGACCGAGCCCCAGGAATACGCCGGGGTTGATCTGCACCGGCCCCCACAAGCGGTCCATGTAGTTGCCGAGGTAGCTGGCCGACACCTGCCACGCCGTGCCGAGCTGCTGCTCGATCGTCACGTTCCACGACTGGACGCGCATCGAATTGATGTCCGGATCGATCACCGCGTACGACCCGAGGCCGGGGAACGTGACGTCGCGCGGAGGCGCGCCCGTCACCGGGTGCGTCTGGCCACCCGGGATGACGCGATACGGGTCGTCGAACGGCAGGTTGCCGATCAAGTCAATGCGATTGTTGAAGGGGGCCGCCTGAACCGCCGTGTTCTGGAACACCGCCCCGGGATAGTCGTAATTGATGGCGTACGACGTGCGCACCGCGAGGCGGCCGTCCCCGTTCACGTCCCACGCGGCTCCCACGCGCGGCGAGATGTTCGACCACTGCTTCTTCAACCCGCTGGTGCCTTCCGGGAAGCCCGGGTCGCCGGGATAGATGAGGCCGGCCGGCGCATTGATGTACACCGTGCTCTTGATCCCCTTGTCGAAGTTGTCGCGCATGAAGTTGGAAATCGTGGCGTCTTTGAAGTGCGTGCCGAAGTAGGGCTCCCAGCGCAGCCCGAGGTTGAGCGTCACACGGTCGGTCGCCCGCCACGTGTCCTGCCCGTACAGCCCGAGGTACCACTGGTTGTTGATGAGGAGTCCGGGTGCGCCATGGCGGAACTGCGAGACCTGCCCCGTGAGGAAATCCGCCAGGCCGAGACCCGTCGCCCGGCCGTTGAAGATGAAGTCGCCCACCGACAGCGCCGCGTTCATCTGGTCGAGGCTCGAGTACGCCACGCTCACGCCGGCGGACACCTGGTGTCTCCCGAGCACCTGGGAGAAATCGTTCTGCGCCTGGTAGGCGATGTTGTCGGAGATCGCGCCGACTGACGGCCCGCCTCCGAAGCTGAACGCGCTCGTCACGGCCATCGCGATCAGGCCTGGGATGTAGGTGTGCACCGGGATGCCGAGCGACGGGGCGTCGAAGAACGTCTCAGGCGGCTGATTGGATTTGGTGGACGTCTTCACCCAGGTCGCGCGGAACGCATTGACCGTGTTCGAGCCGAAGACGCGCGTATCGCCAACCGCTGTCGCCATGGCGCGCTTCTTGATGTTCGGCGTGCCTGAAATGGTCAGGACGTTGCGAGTCTCAGCCAGGCTCCCCGGGACGCGCTCGAAGGTGTCCATATACCGCCCGAAGATCGAGTGATTGGCGCTCCACTGATAGTCGATCCGGAAGACATACTGCTCGTCGTTGAGGTTGGACGGCACCTTGAACCGGATCTCGCCGCACGGATCCGTCGACTTGGGAAAGAACTCGTGGTTGGCGATCTTCACCGCCGCGGGGCTGAACCGCGCCGGATCGATTCGATTTCCGACGAACGGCGCCGCCAGAGTGATCTGCCGGCCGCTGTTGCACTGCGGCGAGGCGGCAACCGCGAAATCACCCGCCAGCATGGCGGCGGTCGGGACGAAGGCCAGCCGGTCCGGGGGCACCTGTCGCAGGCGCGTCCGCTGGTACGCGCCGAAGAAAAAGAGCCGGTCGCTCACGATCGGCCCGCCGAGCGTTCCACCGAACTGATTCCTGTTGAGCCCGTCGTCCAGCTTCTTGCCGTCCGCCCCCGCGGGAGCGAACGCGGATTTGGCATTGAAGCGGCGATCGCGCAGGAACTCAAACGCGTTCCCGTGGAAACTATTCGTGCCCGACTTCACGACCGCGTTGACCGACGCCGACGAGTGCATCCCGTTGTCCGCGGACAGGCCGCTCGTCGCCACGCGGAACTCCTGCAGCGCGTCCGGGAAGGGGAACGGCAGGTTGGAGTTGTCGTACGTGTTGTTGTGCATCGCGCCGTCCAGGGTGTACCCGACGCCGCTGCGGAGGCCGCCGGCGACGGAGATCGCCACGCTCTGGGCGATCCCGAGCTGGGTGACCCTGCCCGTGTTCACGGCCGCGCCGGCGAGCGTGATGAGGTCGGTGACCTGGCGTCCCTGCAGCGGCAGCTCGACGATCCGCTCCTGTTCGACCACTTCGCTGATGCCCGCGCTGCGCACGTCGACGAGCGGCGCGGCGGCTTCCACCGAGACCGTCTCCTCGAGATTGCCGACGGCGAGCGTCGTATTGAGCGTGGGGGTCGCGCCGACCTGCAGCACGATGCCCGTCTGCTCGTAGGTCCGGAAGCCCTGCAGCGACACCTCGAGCCGGTACGGGCCGATCGGCAGGTTCGGCATCAGCCAGTTGCCGGTCTCGTCGGTGGACGTGGTCCGCGTGAATGCGGTGTCGGTCTGCGTGGCGGTCACGGTGACGCCCGGCAGGACCGCGCCGCTCTCATCGGTGACGCGGCCGTTCAACTGCGCCGTGCCCTGCGCCCAGGCAGCGCTGGTTATGAACAGGAGGCCGAAAATAATGAGTGAAAAATCGCGAACGGACCGCATCATTGCATGCTCCTCACTTCCCCGCTTCCTGGTCCCTGAGCTTTTCGAGCTCGTCCAGTTCCTTGTTGTTGGTGCAGTAGAACTCGTAGACCTCTCCGTTCCCGAGCGTCCAGCGGTGCGGCGCCGATTTCCACGGCCGCTCGAGCACCTTCGGATCGTCGACGGTGATCTCGACCATCAGGTAATTCATCGACGGACGGCTGTAGCGCTCGGTGACCCTCAGATCCTCGCTGTGGAACCAGCCGTTCGCGGACACGTAGGTCCGCTCGTCGAAGCCGAACGATTCGACGACAAGCGTGTCGCCGTCCCAGCGCGGGTTGCTCGTGCCGTGAAACCAGGGCTCCGGGTTCTTCGGTACGGGCCGCCCGTCGAGGTGAATGAGACGCCAATTGTTCAACACTTCGAACAGCTGCGCCATCATCATCGGGGTGTGGACAATCACCGTCGAATAGGGGTTCTGCAGCCATATGGCGGGGAGCCCGCGCGGCATGCAGTTCACCGACGACCTGGCCAGCTCGCGCTCCACCGGCGTCATCGACTTGATCTTGGCCGCGGCCCAGGGCTGGAACGCGGGCGGCGGTTCCGGCGTCACCTTCGGATCGAACGTCCCCCGCGCAGCCGGGTCCACTCCAAAGCGGCCGCTCACCCCCTGGCCCGCGCCGTTGGGCAGCCAGTGCCCGGAGAAGTCGGGTTTGCCGTTCGCGAGCCGGGGCGCCGGTCCACCCGGCGGCAGCGGTTTTACGGCGTATTCGGTAGGTCGCGCATCCTGTGCACGGGCCGCAACGGTGAGGACGAGTATCCGCGCGGCCGCCGATGCGACGCCGACATGAACGCGAGATCTCATATTCATGACTCCTGTGCGGCGCGGACCTTTACGGTCCGCGGATCGGCGGGCCGTTAAGGCCC